>CDZV01020470.1_pt1 | contig 11554 bp, 9 predicted proteins | sample 554851 | NCBI WGS metagenome assembly CDZV01 (sample SAMEA3182090, study PRJEB8094) | gut metagenome | biome: human; feature: gut; material: Stool; isolation source: human stools | place: Canada | collected 2013-03-12
GACGATCCGGGCATCTCCCGCAAGCACCTGGAAATCGACATCACGGATAACGGCGTGATCGCCCGCGACCTGGGTTCGACCAACGGCACGTACGTGGAGGGCCACCAAGTGCCCGCCGCCACGCTGCTCGACGGCAACACCATCACCATCGGCCGTACCCGCATCCTGTACTGGGCCTCCGCCCAAGCCCAGGAGTAGTCGAGCACACGCCCGAAAGTCGTCCACTTATGACCGAACTGACATTCGCCCTGCTCAAGTATGGATTCCTGATCCTGCTGTGGATATTCATCTGGCTGGCCGTACGTTCGCTGCGCAAGGACATCGAGACGTTCAGTCCGCGACCTTCGCGCGCGCGTCGTCGCCGTGAGCGTGAAGCGCATAAGGCCAAGGCCGAAACGCCGCAGGCAGCTGCGCCGCGCCCGCATCGCCAGCCCAGCGCTTCCGCGTCGTCCGCCGCCTCGGCGCAGCCTACCCTGTTGGTCATCATCGATGGTCCGCTTGCCGGCAGCTCCGTGCCGCTGGCCGAAGCCGACATCACGCTTGGCCGCGCCGCCTCGAACACCGTGGTGCTCGATGACGAATTCGTGTCTTCCCACCATGCCCGTGTCTACCGTGACACGCGCTCCGGGCAGTGGGCCATTGAAGACCTGAACTCCACCAATGGCACCGTGGTCAACCAGCAGCGCATCAACCGCCCCACCATTCTGCCCGCTCGTATTCCTGTGCGCATCGGCGCCACCACCTTCGAACTGAGGTAGCCGCATGCCAAAATCCGCCGCTTCACAACCGCTGTTCCTGTATTCCACCACGGTGTCCGATGTGGGCACCGTGCGCGCGAACAATCAGGATTCCTCCTTCGCCGGCGAGCATCTCATCGCCATGTGCGACGGCATGGGCGGTCACGCCGGCGGCGATACGGCATCCTCCATCGCCATCCGGTCACTGGCCCACATCGAGCAGGACGACACCGGTGGCAACGTCGAGACGATCTCCCGCATGATGGAGACCTCCGTTATGGCCGCGCATGACGCCATCGTCGGCAAGGCCAAGCGCGAACGCAAGCTTGCCGGCATGGGCACCACCGTTACCGCAGTGGCATTGGTGGCCGGCTACTGGGTCATCGCCCATATCGGCGATTCGCGCGCCTACCTGCTGCGCGACGGACACCTGAGCCGCATCACGTGCGACCACAGCTACGTGCAGCACCTCATCAACACCGGTCGTATCACCCCGTCCGAAGCCAAGAACCACCCGCAGCGCAACGTCGTGATGCGCGTGCTTGGCGACTTTGACATTGACCCGCGCCCGGATATTTCGGTTCGCCGAGCCCACCCCGCCGACCGTTGGCTGCTGTGCTCGGACGGTCTGTGCGGTGCGCTGGAAGATTCCACCATCGAAGAGACGATGACCACGCTGTCCGATCAGGGCGAATGCGCGCAGCGTCTGGTGCAGATGGCACTGCGGGCGGGCAGCACCGATAATGTCACGGCCGTTATTGCGGATGCCACGTTGGCGTTGGATGCCGATGCGTTCGATCTGCCGCACCAAACGCCGTTGGTCGGCGGTGCCGCCAGCCGTAATCTTGAGCCGATTGCCGACATCGTCAACGAGCCGGTGGCTACCGCGCCCGCACTGCGGGAGGATGATTCCCCCGCCCAGCGCGCCGCAGCATTGATTCAGCCCGCCAGCGCGCACGAGGCGGAGACCGCGCAAACCACGGCCAAACCGTCGTCCACACGCGTGGTGCAGCCGTCCACCGTCCGCGAGGAGACCGGTGAACGAGCCAATCCCGATACCGGTGAGATTCCGGTGGTGCAAAAGCCGGATGGGCGCCTGTCCGCCGACCCCAACGACCCGGATGTGGCCAAAGCCATCCGCGATGAGCAGATCGAGCAGAAGAAGGCCACGCGCACCAAGAAGCGCCGCAATAAGCTTGCGGTGATTATTACCTGCATTCTTGCCGTGCTGGCCTTGGCCGGCGCTGGCTGGGGCGTGTACACGTGGAGCCAGACGCACTACTACGTGGGAGATAGCAACGGCACCGTGGCCATTTATCGTGGCGTGCCGACCAATCTCTTTGGACTTGAGCTTTCGCACGAAGTGCAGACCACCAATATCGCCACCGCGGACCTGCCTCAGACATGGCGTGACCAGCTGAGCCAAGGCATCACAGTCGGTTCGTTGGACGAAGCGCAGTCGCATGTGGGTATTATCCGCACCGAAATGCGCAAACTGGCCAAGCAGCAGGAAGCCGACGCCGCCAAGAAGGCCGAGGCGTCCAATTCCCCGGACAGTTCCAAAGACAGCTCCCAGAGCGATTCCAAGGACAGCACCGAGGATTCGTCCAGCCAGTCCGGCTCCTCGTCAGACAAGTCCGGTTCGTCAAGCTCATCCGATTCCTCGGATAAATCCGGTATCGGAGCGGCCGACAACGCGGCCACGGGAGATTCTCAATGATCGTTACCCGTCTACGTCAGATTTCTTTGTTGCTGATTGCCATGGCAATCAGTGCGTTGGCGTTCATCCAGATGTTCCAGCGCACCGCCGGCGAATTCCCTATGCAATACGCCGGCATGCTGGCATTGGCCGTAGTGCTGTTTCTGGTGCTGTGGGGGCTGATTGTGCGCTTCCAGCCGTACGCCAGCCAGTCGATTCTGCCTTGCGTGCTACTGCTGACCGCCACCGGCGTGACCATGATCGCTCGCATTGACCAGAGCGAAGGTTGGGCGGTTGCCCAACGTCAGCTGATCTGGCTGTGCATCGCCATCGTGCTTTCCGCGCTGCTCATCATCTTCCTGAAGGACTACCGCGTGCTGCGGCGCTTCTCCTACGTGTCGATGGTGGTGGGCTTGGTGCTGCTGCTCGCCCCGATGCTGCCGTTTGTCGGTCAGGAAGTGAACGGCGCGCGCATTTGGATCAGGATTCCGGGACTGGGCCAGTTCCAGCCGGGCGAGTTCGCCAAGCTGTTCCTTGCGTTCTTCTTCGCCGCCTACCTGTTCGACCATCGCGACCAGCTGGCCGTGGGCGGTAAGAAGATGCTCGGTCTGCAGCTGCCGCGTATCAAGGATCTCGGCCCGATCATCGTGGTGTGGATCGCCTCGATGGGCGTGCTCATCATGCAGCATGATCTGGGCACCTCGCTTATGTTCTTCGCCATGTTCGTGGCCATGCTGTACACGGCCACCGGCCGTAAAAGCTGGATCATCATCGGTCTGATCGCGTTCGCCGCGGGTGCCGTGCTGGCCGCAGGCATGTTCAGCCACGTGGGTCAGCGAGTCGATGCCTGGCTGCACCCGTTCAGCAACGAGCAATACAACAAGACCCCCGGCGGCTCCTGGCAGCTGGTCACCGGCATTTTCGGCCTGGCATCAGGCGGCATGCTCGGCACCGGTCTCGGCCAAGGCCATCCTTCGCTCGTTACGTTTGCGAACTCCGATTTCATCTACGCCTCTCTGGGCGAGGAACTCGGTCTGATGGGCGTCCTGGCCATTTTGATGCTCTACCTGCTCATCATTGCCTCCGGCTTTATCACCGCCATGAAAATCAAGGATGGCTTCGGCAAGCTGCTCGCTTCCGGACTGGTGTTCACCATGGCCTTCCAGGTGTTCACCGTGGTCGGCGGCATCACGCTGGTGATTCCTCTGACCGGTCTGACCCTGCCCTATATGGCGGCCGGCGGCTCCAGTCTGATCGCCAACTATATTCTCGCGACCCTGCTCATCATCATCTCGAACTCGGCCAATGCGCCCGAGCCGGAGCTGACCTCGGATACGTTCCAGTACGAGGCTTTGGCCGTGCTGCGCAACAAGGAACTTGAGGCCCGGGCCCGCGCCACTGAGCCGATCGTTCAGCCTCGCAGCGCGTCGGCTACGGCGTCGCAGTCCGAGTCGGAATCGTTTGACGACCCCATCGTGGATACCACCACTCCGTCGTATGCCGAAGCCGATGAACCGTACACGCCTACCGGCACGATTCCCCCGCTTCCTCCCGTTAACGGAGGCACTCGCGTATGAACAAATATCTTCGTCAGCTTTTCACCGCCGTGGTCGCGCTGTTCGTGATTCTCGGCCTGTCGTCCACCATCATCATGGCGGTACGGGCCAACGCGCTGAACAACGATCCGCGCAACGCCCGTTCGCTGTACCACCAGCTCGGCGCCTACCGCGGTGCCATTCTGGCCTCGGACGGCACGGTCATGGCCAAATCCGAGCCGGTCAACGACGCGTTCAAATACCTGCGCACCTATTCCAACGGTCCGCTGTATGCTCCGGTCACCGGCTTCTTCTCCATCAACCAGACCGCCGATCGCGGCCTGGAAGCCTCCCGCAGCATGCTGCTCAACGGTGAGGCCGATTCATTGATCTGGCAGCGGGCCAAGGCCATGCTCACCGGCACTACGAATCAGGGCGCGTCCATCGAAACCTCCATCGACCCCAAGCTGCAGCAGGTTGCCTACGATCAGCTCGGTACGCGCGATGGTGCGGCGGTGGCCATCGAAGTCAACACCGGCCGTATCCTCGCCATGGTGAGCACGCCCAGCTACGATCCGAACAAACTGGCGACCCATGACGCCAAAGCCGCGTCTCAGGCCTACAACGAACTCTCTGCGGGCCAAAATAGCCCGCTAATCAACCGCGCCACCTCACAGCTGTACCCGCCAGGGTCCACGTTCAAGACCATCGTCGCCTCGGCTGCGCTGGAAACCGGCGATTATCAGACGGACACGAAGATTCCTGCAGGCTCCAGCTATACCTTGCCGGGAACCGCCACACAGCTGCCGAACGACGAGGCACAGGGCGATGGCGTCAACGGACAGATCTCCCTGCAAGAGGCCGTCGCATGGTCGTCCAACACCGCTTTCGCCCAGCTTGGCGTGAAACTCGGCGCGAGCAAGGTTTCGGACATGGCCGCCAAGCTCGGGTTCGGCAGCACCATCACCATTGACGGCACCGAATCCACGGGCACCCCGATGACGGCCACCGCGTCCACATTCCCCTCTGATCCGACCGACGACAAGCTTGCGCTGGCATCCATCGGCCAAGGCGACACCACGGCCACGCCGTTGCAGATGGCGATGGTCGCGCAGGCAATCGCCAACAATGGCAAACTGATGCAGCCCACGCTGGTCGATCGTGTGCGCGCCGCCGATCTCACCGTACTTTCGCAGACCAAACCGCAAACCATGGCCAACGCGTTCAGCAAGGATTCCGCAGACAAGCTCACCACGATGATGGAGAGCGTGGTGACCGAGGCCAATCCGCAGCTGGTCGACGGCATCAAGGTGGCGGCCAAAACCGGTACCGCACAAATCGGTATCGACAACTCTGCCATCGACGGCTGGGTGATCGGTTTCGCGCCGGCGGACAATCCGCAGATCGCCGTCGCGGTGTTGGTGCATAACACAGATGTACACGGTTCGCTCGCCGCTGGCCCGATCATGCGCGCGATGATGCAGGAGGCTTTGCAGCAGTGAAACTTATCGAAGGACAGCTTATTCACCGCCGATATCGTCTTGATTCGCGTCTTGCGCAAGGCGGTATGGGCGAGGTCTGGAAAGGCTACGATATTCAGCTCGGACGTGAAGTGGCCATCAAGGCGCTGCGCTCGGACGTGACCAACGCCGAGGCCAAGCTGCGCCGCCTGCGTGCCGAAGCCCATAATTCCGCCAATCTGGCGCACCCGAACATCGCTGCGTTGTTCGAATACTACGAGCATGACGGCATCGGCTTTCTGATTATGGAATACGTCCCCTCGAAATCGTTGGCGGATCTGTTCCATAGCAAGGGCGCGATGGATCCCATCGAACTGCTGCCCATTCTGATTCAGACCGCGCGAGGCCTATTCGTGGCCCACTCGCACGGCGTGATTCATCGTGACGTCAAGCCGGCCAACATCATGGTTTCCGACACCGGCGAAGTGAAGATCACCGATTTCGGCGTGAGCTACTCCACCGGCCAAGGCCAGATCACCCAGGACGGCATGGTGGTGGGCACCGCACAATACATCTCCCCCGAGCAGGCGCAGGGCCAGCAGGCCACGCCGCAATCGGACATCTATTCACTGGGCGTAGTGGCGTACGAGGGCCTTGCCGGGCATCGTCCGTTCACCGGCACCACTCCGGTCGATATCGCCGCAGCGCACGTGAACAATCCCGTGCCTCCGCTGCCGAACTCGGTGGACGTCCAGTTACGCGAATTTGTCATGTCGATGCTGGCCAAGGACCCGTTGGATCGCCCGAAAGACGCGCTGGTGGTGTCCCGTACGCTGGCACGCATCGAACGCCGTCTGCTGGATCAGCAGACCGAAATGGCCGACACCGCCATGGCCACGTCCGGCAATCGACTGCCGCGCCGAGTGACCAGCACGCCACGCATTGTTTTGGAGGCCCCGGCCTCAAGATTGGGAGGGAATAAGCAATGAGCACCAGTATGCCCACCGCATTGGCCGGCGGACGCTACCAGCTTGGCCAGCTCATCGGTCGTGGCGGCATGGCCGAGGTCCACGTGGCCCTTGACACCCGTCTGGGCCGTACCGTGGCCGTGAAAATCATGCGCGCCGATCTGGCCAACGACGACATCTTCCTGGCCCGTTTCCGCCGGGAAGCACACGCCGTGGCCCAGATGAACAACCCGAACATCGTGAACATCTACGATTCGGGCGAAGAACTGGTTTCTTCCGAAAGCGGCGATACCGAGCGTCTGCCGTACATCGTCATGGAATACGTCAAGGGCCAAACCCTGCGCGACATCATCAAGGTCAACGGCGCACTCAGCCAGCGCGACTGCGAACAGGTGCTGTTGGGCGTGCTTAACGCGCTCGACTATTCGCATCGCATGGGCATTATCCACCGCGATATCAAGCCCGGCAACATCATGATTTCCGAGCAGGGCGTGGTCAAGGTCATGGACTTCGGCATCGCCCGCGCTCTGGACGATTCCGCAGCCACCATGACCCAGTCGCAGGGCGTGGTGGGCACCGCACAGTACCTTTCTCCCGAGCAGGCGCGCGGCGAGACCGTCGACATGCGTTCCGACCTGTATTCCGCTGGCTGCGTGCTCTACGAGATGCTCACCGGCCGCCCGCCGTTTACCGGCGATTCCGCCGTGGCCATCGCCTACCAGCATGTTTCCGAAGTCGCCACGCCGCCATCCGCCGTGGTGCCAGGGCTGCCGAAGATGTGGGATTCGATCTGTGCCAAGGCCATGGCCAAGGACCGCCAGAATCGCTATGCCACGGCCTCCGAGTTCAAGACCGACATCCTGACCTACATGAACGGCGGCGTGCCGGTGGCGGCCGCGTTCAACCCATTGACGGACCTGTCGAATATGAAGGCCCGCAAGGAAGCCGAACGTGATTTGCCCACCACGCCGGTGGAACCGCAGCAGCAGCCCACCCAGGCATTCAACCCGGTGACCGGTCAGTTCGAGCAGATTCCACCGGCCAATGGTGCCAACTCAGCGGCGTTGCAGTCCCGTGCGCAGCAGCGTGCGGCGGCGGCCAAGGCCAAGAAGCGCAAGAAGATCATTATCGGTTCGGTGATCGCGGCTATTGTCGCGGTGCTTGTCATTGCGGGCTTCGTGTTCGCCATGAACGGCGCGCCCAACAAGTCCGCCGAAGACAAGGTCACCATACCCGAGGTGTGCAACGCTTCCACATCCAAGGACAGCATCGAGCTCAAACTCAAGGCATCGGGTTTGAAGATGACCGAAAAGCAAGACACCGACTCCACCGAGCCGGAAGGCACCTGCACCAAGATGAGCCCGGACGCCGGCTCCAAGGTGGCCAAGGGATCTGCCGTGAAGGTGTGGTTCTCCGCAGGCCCGCAGTCCACTCAGGTTCCGGATGTCAAGGAACGCAGCCAGGAAGAGGCGCGCAGCATTCTGGAAAGCGCCGGGTTCAAGGTGAACGCCGCCGTCAAAACCGAAGACAGCGCCGACATCGCCAAGGATATGGTGACGAAAACCGATCCTGCCGCCGGTCAGTCGGTTCCCAAGGGCACCACCATCACCATATATGTTTCTTCCGGCATGACCACCGTACCGAGCAATTTGGTCGGTCAGTCGAAGGACAGCGTGCTACAGCAGTATGAGGGCAAGTTCAGCTTCACTGTGGAGCAGGAGAGCTCCGATACGGTGGAGGCCGGTCTGATTACCCGTGTAAGCCCTGATTCGGGCTCTTCCATCGCACAGGGCGGGTTCATCACCATTTGGGTGTCCACGGGCAAGGAGAAGGTCGCTGTGCCGAATATCACCGCTGGCACTGACTACGTCACCGCCGAACTCATGCTCAAGGCCGTGGGCCTCAAGGCTCAGGCCAATGGTCCAACCGGCAGCACCGCTGTGGTAGTCAGCATCAATCCTGGCGCTGGCAGCCAGGTAGATGCGGGATCGACCGTCACCATTACCACGAAGGCCGGCAGCACTGGCGGCGGTACCGGTACCGGAGACGGTGGCAACGGTACTGGCAACGGGGGCGGAACCGGTGAGTGAACCGGTGAGTAGCAAGTAAGCGCCGGGCGTGTATGTGTTGCGCATATGCAACGCAAATAGCGCAACACATACACGCAACACAAAGGGGAAGGGCTTCTGCGCCCCTCCCCTTTGCTGTATAAAGAGCTATCCCAGCGCAACAATCCCGGGAAGCGTCGCAAAACCAGTACGCAAGCCTCGTTCTAGCGACACATTCCGGGGAGAGTATCGCCGCGCGGAAAAGCTACTTCGTAACTTTGGGCTGGAGGCCGGCGGACTTGGCCACGGCGTTGTCTTGGCCGCAGACCTTAAGCCAGTTGGCCAGCAGACGGTAGCCGTCCTGGGTCATCACGGATTCGGGATGGAATTGCACGGCGTACATCGGCTTGCCCTTGACACGCACGCCCTGAATAATGTGGTCGCCTTGCGTCCACGCGGTAACCACCAGCGTATCCGGCACCGAATCGGGCTCGACGGCCAACGAATGGTAGCGGGTGGCGGTCATGGGGTTGGCCACGCCCTCGAAAATCTCGTCATCGATATGTTCCACCAAGCTGGTCTTGCCATGCATGATGGTGGGCGCATGGTCCACAGTGCAGCCGTACACCTCAGCGAGCGCCTGCAAGCCCAGGCACACACCAAACATCGGCACGCCGCTGGCCGCGCACAGGCGAATCATATCCTCACTGGCACCGGATTCGGCCGGAGCACCAGGGCCGGGAGAAATCAGCACGCCATCGTAACCGTCCAGTACACCCGGCGCGGCTGGGTCGATAGCGTCGTTACGCACCACATCAACAGTGGCGCCAAGGGTTTGCAGATAGCCTACGATCGTGTAGACGAAGGAATCGTAGTTATCCACCACCAAAATATGCGCGGAATCGGTCATAGGGCTCTCCTTGAGGGACGTGTACTGCAAGCCATAGTACTAGGATGCCGTCAGCTCGCTGCCACGAAGTTCGACATCTGCTGTAGGAATGGGATATTGGCGGCGGCCCAAGGGAATCCCCACTGGAACAGCGCCGCGGCGGCTGCGAACAGCAGCAGAGCCAGCAGCAACCATCGAATCGGTGCCACGCCGGGCTGCAGACGCAACAGTCCGCCATAGATGCTGGCATCCGGACGGCGACGCTCACCCGCGCGAATCTCGCGCAGCACCGGCCAGCGCCATGCCACCGCAGCGGCAATGAACAGAACCAGCCACACTACCAGCGCGCCGAATACCACCTTGTCCAGCGAGCCAATGCGGGAAGCGATCGAGGGAGTTTCGGTGGTGGAGAACATCACTGCACCGGACGAATCAGTAGTAGCCAGCTCTTTGGGCACACCGTCGGACACTTTGGCCCAGTACGCCAACTCACCATAGCTGATCCATCGATGGGTGGGGGTGGAGTATTTCGGCTCACAGGTGGTCAGTGTGATCATGCGTTTGGTGGGATTGGCAGTGGAGTCTTCCGGATTGGGGGCGATCACATGCACGTCCGTGGGCAGCACAATCTCGTACCGGGTGTAGTGGTAGACGTACCAGTAATCCTTGGTACGAACGATGATGGGATCGCCTTCCTGCAACTTGTCCACATCGCCCAACGGCTGCCCGTAGCCGTTGCGGTGGCCGGCGACGGCGAAGTTGCCGACCTGCCCCGGCATCTGGGTGGTGTCGTAATGGCCCAGACCGTGGCGATTGAGCTGCTCGAGCGTGGTGCCTTCCACGATGTTGCGGTGCCATTGGGAGCCGAAGCGCGGAATGTAGATCTGCGCAATCAAGTCGCCATATTTCGCGTCTTTCGGCTGTACCGGCGCATCGCCCTCCTGGGCTTTGGCGATGGTGACCGTTCCCCCGTTGTTGCTGGGGTCGCTCCAGTCGACGGACTGGGTGGTTTCGTTCTGGGCTCGCTCCGCCTCGACACCGGTCCACCACATCTGCCAGACGATGTACAGGGCGCAAATCACGGCAGCGGTAATCAGCAGTTCGGCGCAGATGCCGAGTGCCTGCCAGACCGGGCTCCGCTGGGGCGAAGACGCGCCGCGTACTGCGGCACGACGGGACCTTGCCCTACTGGCGTTGGCCGGGTCTGCCGCCATTCGTGCGGCATCGTCCTCGGGGAAGGGCTGTACGTCCGACACGGACGCGAGATCAATGGGCGCCGGTACGCCGCTGTTGTGCCTGCCGTGTCTCATTGCTGAGTCTGCTCCTCATCTGTGGTCTTTGACGTATCGACCGTGGCATATTTCAACTGCTGCAGCAAGGCGGCGGTAGCGGGGAACTGAAGGTCCTCGGCATTCTCCACCTTGTAGCCAATGCCAAACGCGGTCACATATTGCTTAAGAATGGTAATGGCTTCGGAGTCGTTCAACGCTGCGCGAAGTCTTTGAGGGTCACCAATCGCGGAAATGGTGAACGGCGGCGAGTATTTCTTACCGTGCAACGACAGCACGTTGCCGGAACAGATGACCGCCGAATTGAACAGCACCCGCTGATCCATAATCATCAGCGCATCGGCACCGCCGGCCCACAAGGCATTCACCACCGATTCGACGTCCTGCTGGTGGATCACGTAATCGTTGATATTGGCGGTCGTGCCGTTGTTGTTGACTGCGTTCTCCCACAACGGAGAATCATCCAGCGTTACCGTTACGCCGCTGCCGCTGAGCGCGGGCAGCATCAGGCTGGAATCCACATTGCTGGAGTCCTTGCCTTGGTTCTGTGTGCTGTCGGTGCCATCGGTGCCATCGGCCTTGAGCGCGTCCGTAAGATTGGCGACCTGTTTGGTCAGATCGCTGACGTCCTGCTGCAGCTGGTTGACCTCGTCCACGCCTTGCTCCACCAGATCAGCCGTATCGTTGGTGACGGCAACCGTACGATTGACCCTCACGTTGGTGCTCAGCAGAAAACCGGTCAAGGCAATGACGACGAATACCGCGACACCACCCCATAGGGAGTGCCGTGCACCGTGCTTACCTACATGTCTGGCCATGAATTTCCTGTCTTCTTGCCGACTCTGGTCGCCGCTTTCGAGTGTAGCCACTATTATGACTTTTAGCCTATTGAATGGAGACTATGCTGATGGCTGACGAAGAGCTGCACG
>CDZV01049354.1_pt1 | contig 11459 bp, 10 predicted proteins | sample 554851 | NCBI WGS metagenome assembly CDZV01 (sample SAMEA3182090, study PRJEB8094) | gut metagenome | biome: human; feature: gut; material: Stool; isolation source: human stools | place: Canada | collected 2013-03-12
GGCTTCGACGGCGCCGCCCGCCGGGGAACCGGCCGCGCCCGCTGTCCCGGCTGTGACCGCCGCGCCGGCGGCGGAACCCAAACCGGCGCCCGTCCCGCGTCCCCCGGCGGTCAAGCCGGACTTTCAGGATGTGCTCGCGCGGCAGAAGGACAGCGCCGAATTTGCCTATCTGCTGGACACGGCGTCCGCCCGGTTCGGGCGGCCCATTTCCCATGCGGATATGCAAACGCTGCTGTATCTGTACGACACGGCGGGGATCCCCGCCGAGCTGATCCTGATGGTCATTGCGTATGCCGTCTCCAAGGGCAAGCCGAACATGCGCTATGTGGAAAAGGTGGCGCTTGACTGGCTGGATCAGGGGATCGACACCATCGGCGCCGCGGAGGAATACCTGTGCCGGCTTGAACGGCGGGAAGAGGCCGGCGCGCGGATAAAGGCCCTGCTCATGCTGGAGCGTCCGCTCACGGTGGCGCAGACCGAGAAGGCGGAAAAATGGCTGTATGAATGGCAGGTAACCGACGCGCTGATCCAGCTGGCCGCCAAGCTGTGCCAAACCAAAACAGGGAAATTCAATTGCTCTTATGTGGACAAGGTGCTGGAGAGCTGGCGCCTGGACGGCATCGACACGCCGGAGAAGGCGCGGGCACTCGCCGAAAAGAGCCGGGCAAAATCGGCCGCAACGCCGGTGGAGAACAGCTCGCTTGACCTGGATGAATATGAGCAGTGGCTTGTGGACTACGTCCCGGTCTATAAGAAGAAAAACGGAAAGTAGGGGGAGCGCAATGGGCTATAATCGGGAGGTCTATGACGCCGCGATGGCCGAGCTGGAACGGCGCCGGACGCGGGCGGCCGCGGCGGCCGAGACGGCGCGGAATACGCTCACCTATCGGCGGCCGCGGCTGCGCGAAATTGAACAGGAAATGTCCCGCGCCGCGCTCCGGGTGGCGCGCGCGGTGCTGGGCGGCGGCGATGTGGAAGCGGCCGTGGACAAAATCAAAAAGGAAAATCTCGCCCTGCAGGCGGAGATGGCCGCCATTCTGGCCGAAGAGGGATATCCGTACCCGAATCTGGAGCCGCCGTACACCTGCGCCGCCTGCGGCGACACCGGGTATGTGAACGGCCGTATCTGCTCCTGCCTGAAGGCGCTGCTCAAGGAAGAGAGCTGCAAACAGCTCAGCCGGCTGACATCCATGCGGCTGACCACCTTTGAGGAGATGCAGCTGTCGCTGTATCCCGACACGCCGGATCCGGCGACCGGCATTGTGCCGCGCCGCCGCATGGAACAGACCATCGCCTACTGCCGCCAATACGCGGAGGATTTCGGCCCCCGTTCGGACAATCTGTTGCTGCGCGGTCCCACCGGCACGGGCAAGACCCATGTGTCGCTGGCCATTGCCCGCGCGGCGGCGGAAAAGGGCTTTGCGGTGGTGTACGGGCCGGTTCAAGTGCTGCTGCACCGGCTGGAAAAGGAGCATTTCGGCCGGGAGACGGGCAACAGCGAGGAGCAGCTGCTCGAAGCGGATCTGCTGGTGCTCGACGACGTAGGCACCGAGTTCGTCAACGCGTTTTCGGTTTCCTGCTTATATAACCTAATTAATACCCGTCTGCTCGAGGAGAGGCCCACCATCCTGAGCACCAATCTGAGCCAGGAACAGCTGCGCGAACGGTATGGCGACGCCATCGCCTCGCGCATCACCGGTGCATATACGCCGCTGGTTTTCTGCGGAAAAGACATCCGCCAGATCCGCGCGCGCAGCCGGTCGTAAGCCGGGCGCTTTTCCCCTGTAAAAGATTACAAAGCTGTAGGTTTTCTTGACAGACGAAGAAAAAATGAGTAAAATGCGTAATGTATTCCCGTCCTATCCGGGCGGGGATGAATTGCAGAACGGGACCTTGCCTGGAACCGTGCTGTACAGAAAGGACATGGAGCACGATGGCCAATTCACATCCGTATTGCATGGGCTGTATGAATCCACTGCCGGAAGGACGCACCGAATGCGGTATCTGCGGGTATCCGGTGGGGAAGCAGAATCCCCCGATGTATCTGCCGACCGGCACCATATTGTCCGACCGGTACCTGGTGGGACGCCTGCTGGATGCGGGCGGCGATGCTGCCCGGTATATCGGCTTTGACCAGGTATCCAAGGCGCCTATCCTCATCCGCGAGTTTTTTCCAGATACGCTGTGCACCCGGGAGGAGAACGGGGAACTGCAGATACTGGGCGGCTGCGAAAATACCTTTGCCGAATATCTCGAAAAATTCCGCAGCCATGCCCGCGGGCTGGCGCGCATGCGGGATTTGCCCGCCCTGATCCCGCTGTACGATATTTTTGAACAAAACCACACGGCCTACACCGTTTCGGAGTACGGTGAAGGCGTCTCCCTCGAAACGCGGCTGGCACAGATGGGCGGCCGCATGCGCTGGGAAGAGGCGCGTCCGCTTTTCATGGCGCTGATGACCTCGCTCAATTCGCTGCATGCGGCGGGCATTCTGCATCTGGGCATCTGCCCGGAGAATATCCTCGTCGGTACCGACGGAAAGCTGCATCTGAGCGGCTTCGCCATTGAGGAAGCCCGTCATGTGAGCACCGATCTTAAGCCCCAGCTTTTCGCCGGCTATTCGGCGCCTGAGCAGTACGGGTTCAACCAGGACTGCACCGCGGCGGCCGATGTGTACGGCCTTGCGGCAACCATTTTCCGCACATTGACGGGCAATCCGCCCCCGGAAGGCCCGTCGCGTTCGCGTACCTCATCGGATCTGTTTGTTCCCTCCGATGTGGCGGAGACGCTGCCCGAAAATGTGGCGGCGGCCCTGTTCAACGCTCTGCAGGTGGACGTGGATAAGCGCACGGCGAGCATTGCCGCTTTCCGCGATCAGTTGTCAGCCGCTCCGGCGGTCAGCGCTCTGCTGCAGGATGAACGCCGCGCCCCCGAGCCGGAGGAGGAAGAGCCGGCCCCCGAAGAGCCCAAAAAGAAAAATAAGAGCACCAAATACGCGGTGCTTATCGTAGTGGCCGTGTTTGTGGTGCTGGTGCTGATTGCGGGCGGCGTGCTGCTTGCGCTGTATCCTACCCTCTTCGGCAGCGAACCCGTCTCGTCGGACAACTCGATCCCCTTTGCCGAGTTTATTTCGTCCGCGCCGGTGTACAGCGACGCTTCGCAGTTGGAACGGCAGTTTGCGGTGGAGGATCTCATCGATAAGAATTATTATGAGATCAAGGACAACACCTTCAACGGCGACATGAAGGTGGAACTGCAGTTCATGATGTTCAGCGACAAGGCGCGGGGCACCATCCTCGATCAGGAACCCAAGCCGCAGGCCAGCGCCGCAGCGGGTACCACCATCAAGGTGGTTATCAGCGCCGGTTCCGATAAGGTGGCGGTCCCCGATGTGGCGGGCTGGCACCAGGATCAGGCCAAGCAGCTGCTCGAAGCGCTGGGCTTTCAGGTCGAGGTGGATATGATCAACGTCTCGGACTACGAGCGCGGCTATGTGCAGGAGACCGATCCATCCGCCGGTACCGAAAGAACGTACGGCGACACCATCACCCTGCGGGTGAGCAATGTGGAACCCACCACTGCGCCGCCCGAAACGACGACGCAGCCCACGCAGGCGACAGAACCCACCGTGCCGTGGAACGGCGGTACCTACGATCCGTTTGATCCGAATACGCCGCTCTACTGATGCCTTTTCAAAGAGGGGGCGCAAGCGGCTTCTGCTTCCGCTCTAAATGGAAAAAGCGCACAACCCCGTCACCGGTACAAAGCCGGCGGCGGGGTTTTCTGCGCGGTGACCATTAAGTCCCCCGCTGCATAGAATAGGATATGAATAACCGGCAGGGGAGGCATTCATATGGTCGTTCTGGGGCTGTTTTTCCGGAGTCTGTGCATTCTGGGACTGGCGATTTGCTGCGCACTGTCCACGCTCGTCTTTTCCTGCACGGCGCGGTTATGCGGGCGGCGCTGAATGCCCTCACGCCGGAAGAAAGGCGGCCTTTCTGATGGCGATAGGGTTGTGTCTGTTTTTGCTGTGGCTGTCCGCCGCGCTGGGGGCGGCGATGGGCTTTTTCCTTTGTGTCGCCCTGCACCTGAACCACCGCGGCGCGAGGTAAGGGCTGTACCGGTGAAAAAACGCAGAAAAGGGTGGGGCGAAACGGCTATCCGTTTCGCCTCACCCTTTATATATAGGCTTATTTTTCCAGAAAGAGCACACCGAGCGTATTGGGGCCGCAGTGGGACGAGATGGTGCAGCCCGCACGGGTGACGTAGATTTCCTCGAAGGAGGCGTATTTTTCCACCAGGGAGCGCACCAGGGCGATCCGCTCCTCGGAAATGCCCGAATGGGTAATGAACGCACGCCGTGTCACGATGTCGGTGCGGCCTTCCAGGCGATCCCGGACATACTGCTCCAGCGCCTTGTCGAGAGAACCGCGGTACTTTTTGCCCACATCCATGCAGCCCGAGGTGTTGTCCACCTCGATGCAGGGCTTGAGCCGCAGCACATTGGCCCCCAGCATCTGCAGGGCGGAGCACCGGCCGCCCTTATAGAGAAACTCCAGTGTGTCGATGACAAAGCTGGCGTTCACCTTGGCGGTGAGAGCCTGCACCTCTTCGGCCACCTGCTTGGCCGGCATGCCCGCCGCAATGCGTTCGGCCGCTTCGATGACGATGTGACCCGAACCGGTAGACAGGTTCCGGCTGTCCACCGGATAGACGCCGGGCAGCTCCTGTGCCGCGAGGCGGCAGTTGTTGTAGGTGGCGGAGAGCCCCGAGCCCAGCGTCACATGCACCACTTCATAACCCTGGTCCGTCCACTGCCGGAAAAACTCCACGTATTCCGCCGCGTTGATGGCCGCGGTCTTCGGCAGGATCTTTTTCTCGTTGTAAACGGCGTAAATCTGATCCGGAACCAGATCCACCCCGTCGCCGTAGGTTTTATCCCCGAGGATAATATGGAAAGGAAAATAATGCACCTGATAACGCTCGACCAGTTCCGGGCCAAGATCGCAGGTGCTGTCCGCACTGAGAATGATTTTATCTGCCAAACGATTACCTCCCTGTGATGGGGTGCCGGCCAGGCCGGAATTTTTCTATAGTTTAACACAATGAAGCAAAAAATTCAACCCGCCGTCTTCTTTTTGCTTGTGGAATTTATCTGCATACGCTATACTGGTAAGCGAACGACGGCGACGAAATCATCCGGCTTTCCGCCGCAGAAAAAAGGAGAGGGCCCGCTTGCCGCCGTCTGTTCGGAAAAGAGGTTTGAAGATGAAACGCTGCATTGTGGCCGCCGGAACAGCCGCGGATATAGAATAAAATTTCAGGAGGAATTCTCATGACTGTTCCGGCAAAAAAAGTGTACCCGCGTTCGGCGGATCCCTATACCGTCTATCTGGACGCGGTGGTGACAAATCCCAATATTTCGATCGGTGCCTATACCATGTATCATGATTTTGTGCACGATCCGCGCGCCTTTGAAACGCATAACGTGCTGTATCACTATCCGATCAATCACGACCGGCTCCTTATCGGGAAGTTTTGTTCCATCGCCTGCGGTGCGAAATTCCTGTTTACCAGCGCCCATCACGCCATGGATTCCTTGTCCACCTATCCGTTTCCCCTCTTTTTTGAGGAATGGGATTTGCCGGCCGAGCAGGTGACGGCGGCTTGGGACAACAAGGGGGACATTGTCATCGGCCACGATGTTTGGATCGGGTATGAGGCGGTGATCATGGCTGGCGTGCACATTGGCAACGGCGCGATCATCGGCGCCCGCGCCGTGGTGACCAAAGACGTGGAACCCTATACCATCGTGGGCGGTGTGCCGGCGCGCCCAATCCGACGCCGCTTCGACGATCAGACCATCCGGCTGATGGAGGAGCTGCGCTGGTGGGATCTGCCGCCCGCACAGCTCCGGCCGCTTCTGCCTTTGCTGCAGAAAGGGGATCGGGAGGCGCTGCGCGCCGTACTCGACGGCGGTTTAGGCGGCAGCAAATAAAAGAGGCAAACTGGCGGGCTGGTCCGCATATATATTAGCACGCGGATTTTTACAAAGCCAACGAAGGAGCGGATATTATGGATGCAGCCATCCGTCAGGAAGAGATCGAGCGCTATGCGCGCGAGATGATTGCCATCGCCAAAAAAGCGGGGTACACGGTGGACGACGAACCGGATCCGCGCCCCACGCCGCAGCCGGCCCCGCCCACGGAAGAGGAGCGGGAAGAAACGACGGAGGAGCCGGGCCCTTCCGCCGCGCCGGAAACGGCCCCGGCACCGGAGGAACCTGCCATGCCGCCCTGCCGTGAGGACGACGGCCTGTAACAAAAAATGGTCCCGCGGATATCCGCGGGACCATTTTTCCGTCTTATTTGTTGCCGTACAGGTTCATACGGAACAGCTCGGTCTCGTCATCGGGATTTTTGCAGATGACGCGGGCCGTGCCAACGGTGCCCCAGTCGATGGCGCTGGACAGGGCCAGCAGCTGGGTCAGGCGGCTCTTCAGGTTGAGCACGTCGCCCTCGGGCGTTTCCAGAAAAACGTCGCCCTTCGCCCGGGAAGCAAACTCGATCAGCTTGTTAAAATCAAAATCATGAATCTCAAATCCAGGCATATTCTATCGCTCCTTTTCTCCGGCGGAATCCGCAGCATCCGGGAGGAAGGGGCCGCCTCCGCCGGGAAACGGCCGTCCTGATAATCCAAATTGGGATCCTTTTCCTACCCTCCTTTATTATATACAGATTGTTTCCAACAATCAACAAGCAAAACGCCGAAGTTTGGAAAGCGGAACCGTATAATTTATATAGGATATCTATTTATTAAAAAATAACCTGTGCAGAATTTCCAGTTTATCAAGAGGTGCCGCCCGTTATCGATAAAACGGGAATTTAACAAAGAATTCACAAATCCCATATTGACAGAAGGCGTATAGAATGGTAAATTATAAGTGTTAGCACTCGATGGGTATGAGTGCTAACGCCTGGCACATGGAAGATGAAAACCTGGAGTTCCATTGGAAGCTGTTGAGGTTTCGCATAAGGAGGCGAGGCGTAGATGGAACTGGGTGAACGCAAACAAAAAATATTGACCGCCATTGTCGATTGGTATATCCGCACGAGTGAGCCGGTCGGTTCCAAGGCGCTCGTCGAGATGCTGGACAATGCGGTGTCTTCCGCCACCATCCGCAATGAGATGGCGGATTTGGCCGCCCACGGTTATCTGGAGCAGCCGCACACCTCGGCCGGGCGGGTGCCCACCGCCAAGGCCTTCCGGCTGTATATCGATCACCTGATGCACCGTCAGCCCCTGCCTGAAGAAGATAAGCGGAACATTGACGATATGTTGGCCGGCCTTGCGGGGGATCCCGAGCGGCTCATCGGCGAAGCATCACAGGCGCTGGCGGAAAGCACCGGCTGTGCCGCGGTATCCACCACCCCATCGGAACAGGGCACGGTGATTCGCCGTGTAGAGATTATGCCGGTATCCTCCCGGACGGCGGCGCTGCTGCTTATGACCGGTTCCGGCGTACTGCGCAGCCGGCTGTGCCGTTTCGACTCCGACGTGCCGGCCGAAACGCTGCAGAAAATCGGCGGCGTGCTGGCCGAGCGGTTTCTGGGTGAACCGCTGATCGACATCGGGCTGCCCCAGGTGCAGAACCTGCTGTTGTCGCTGGGCGACAACGGACTGCAGGTGGCGCCCGCTCTCACCGCATTTTATGAACTGGTACAGGAATCGGCCGAGGCGGAGGTGCTGCTGACCGGACAGCTCAATTTGCTGCAGCATCCCGATTTTGAATTGGAACGGGCGCGTTCGCTGCTGGAGTTTTTGACCCAGCGGGAGCAGCTGGCCAATATGCTGACCGCCCACACGGGCGGGCTGCGCGTGGTGCTGGGCAATGAGAGCTATCGGCCGGAGCTGTTCGGGTCGAGCATCATTGTCACCCGGTATCTGCTGGACGAACGCACCGACGGGGCCCTGGGCATCATCGGCCCGCTGCGCATGGATTATGCCGCTGCCATTCCGCGCCTGGAGTATTTTGCGCAGGCGATCGGACGGCTGCTGTCCAACATGTTCGGCGGGGATTAGCCCGCTTTTTAAGAAGTAGGTTGAAGGAGGCATTCCCTATGGAGACCAATCAGACCGGCGGCGCACCGGAAAAAGATAAAGAAGAGGTGTGTACGCCGGAAGAGGAAAAGGCCGCCCCTCCCGCACAGGAGGCGGCGGAGGCGCCGGCCACCGAGGACAAGGCGGAGAAACCGGAAAAGCCCCGTAAAAAGGAAAAGGCCGAGCTGCTGGCGCTGCGTGCGGAAAATGACCGTCTGCGCAAGGAACAGGCGGAGCAGAAGGACATGTATCAGCGGGTGCTGGCGGAATACGCCAACTATAAGCGGCGTACCGAGCAGGAGAAGGAGCGGCTGGGCGAATATACCCGGGCGGAGCTTCTCAAAGCCTTGCTTGTATCGCTCGATAATATGGAGCGCGCCATCGAGGCGCCCGCCGGCGACGAGTACAAGACGGGCGTGGACATGGTGCTGCGCCAGTTCCGCGACACGCTCTACGGCATGGGGCTGCAGGAGATCGAGGCCGAGGGCGCGGTATTCAACCCCGAAATGCACAATGCGGTTATGCGGGAGGACGCCGACGGCGTGGAGCCCGAAACGATTACCGCGGTGTTCCAGAAGGGATACCGGTACGGTGACCGCGTGCTGCGTCCCGCGATGGTCAAGGTGGCCAACTGACGGGTGTTTAGCCGATGGGGACGGCGGGCATACTCCCCACATCAATAGGACAATCCGGTATGGAATCAATAGGAGGTAAGCATTATGGCAAAAATCATTGGTATCGATTTGGGCACAACCAATTCCTGCGTGGCGGTTATCGAGGGCGGCGAACCTGTCGTTATCCCCAATGCGGAGGGCGCGCGCACGACTCCCTCGGTCGTGGCGTTCAAGAAAGACGGCGAGCGTATCGTGGGCCGCGTGGCCAAGCAGCAGGCGGTATCCAATCCCGACCGCACCATCGCCTCCATCAAGCGGGAGATGGGCACCAACCACAAGGTAAAAATAGACGGCAAGGAATTCACCCCGCAGGAGATTTCCGCCATGATCCTGACCAAGCTCAAGCAGGATGCGGAAGCCTATCTGGGCGATAAGGTGACCGAGGCGGTCATTACGGTCCCTGCATACTTCACCGATGCGCAGCGGCAAGCCACCAAGGACGCGGGCAAAATCGCCGGCATGGAGGTCAAGCGTATCATCAATGAGCCGACGGCCGCGGCCCTGGCCTACGGCATTGACAAGGAAGCCGATCAGAAAATCATGGTGTACGATCTGGGCGGCGGCACCTTCGATGTGTCCATCATCGAGATGGGCGACGGCGTGCAGGAAGTGCTCGCTACGGCGGGCAACAACCGCCTGGGCGGCGACGACTTTGACCAGAAGATTGTCGACTGGCTGGTTGCCGGCTTCAGGGCGGACACCGGTGTGGATCTGTCCACCGACAGGATGGCGCTGCAGCGACTGCGTGAAGCGGCCGAGAAGGCTAAGATCGAGCTGTCCGGCAGCACGACGAGCAATATCAACCTGCCTTTTATCACGGCGGACGCCAACGGGCCGAAGCATCTGGATATGACACTCAGCCGCGCCAAATTCAACGAACTGACCGCTTCCCTGGTGGATGCCACGATGGGCCCGGTCAAGCAGGCACTGTCCGACAGCGGACTGACTGCCAGCCAGATCGATAAGGTGCTGCTCGTGGGCGGTTCAACCCGTATTCCGGCGGTACAGGAAGCGATCCAGAAGTTCATGGGCAAGGAACCCTTTAAGGGTATCAACCCCGACGAATGCGTTGCCATGGGCGCCGCGCTGCAGGGCGGTGTCCTCGGCGGCGAGGTTAAGGGCCTGCTGCTGCTCGACGTGACGCCCCTTTCCCTGGGCGTGGAGACGATGGGCGGCGTCATGACCAAGATCATCGATCGCAACACCACCATCCCCACCAAGAAGAGCCAGATTTTCTCCACCGCTGCTGACAACCAGCCCTCCGTCGAGGTGCACGTGCTGCAGGGCGAGCGTGAGTTTGCCCGGGACAACAAGACGCTCGGCGTGTTCCACCTGGACGGCATCGCCCCGGCGCGCCGCGGTGTACCGCAGATTGAGGTTACCTTCGATATCGACGCGAACGGCATCGTGAACGTCAGCGCCAAGGATCTGGGCACCGGCCGGGAGCAGCATGTCACCATCACCTCCAATACCAACATGTCCAAGGAGGATGTGGAAAAGGCGGTGCACGAGGCGGAGCAGTATGCGGCCGAGGATAAGAAAAAGCGCGAAAACGTCGAGACGCGCAACAGCGCGGATCAGGCTGTTTACCAGTGCGAGAAATCCATTGAGGAGCTCGGCGACAAGTTGGAGGCGGGCGACAAGGCCGACCTGCAGGCGAAGATCGACGCCCTGAAGGAAACGCTCAAGGGCGAGGATTATGACGCGATGAAGACCCAGCAGGAGGAGCTGATGAAGGCCTTCTACGCCATTTCGGAAAAGGTGTACAAGGCGAGTGCCCCCGCTGACGGTGCGGCCCCGGGCGGCGCCCCCACAGACGGCAGCGCGCCGACCGACGGCGACGGCTACTATAACGGCGATGTGCAGTAAGGACGATTGACGGCGGTCCGCAGGGGAGTTCCTCTGCGGACATTGCCATGTTTCGGAAGCACAGCATGGAGGAAGAACCACAATGGCTGACAACAAGCGAGATTTTTACGAGGTGCTCGGTCTGCAGAAGGGCGCCTCGGACGATGCGATCAAAAAGGCCTACCGCCAGATGGCCAAAAAATATCACCCTGATTTGAACCCCGGGGACAAGGAGGCGGAGGCGCGCTTCAAGGAGGTCAACGAGGCTTACGAGGTGCTGTCCGATCCGGAAAAGAAAAGCCGGTACGACCAGTTCGGCCATGCCGGCGTCGATCCGAACTTCGGCGCGGGCGGCTACAGCGGCGCCGGGTTTGACGGGATGGATTTTGACCTGGGGGATATTTTTTCCTCCTTTTTCGGCGGCGGTGGCGGCGGCCGGCGGGCCAATCCCAACGCCCCGCGGCGCGGCAGCGACGTGGCGGCATCGGTGGTCATTTCCTTTGAGGAATCGGCGCGCGGCTGTAAAAAGCAGGTGAATGTGCCGCTGGTGACGTCGTGCCCCGACTGCGGCGGCAGCGGCGCGAAGAAGGGAACGTCGCCCAAAACCTGCCCGAACTGCAACGGTACCGGGCAGGAACGCCGGCAGCAGCGCACCCCCTTTGGCGTGGTGCAGACGCAGACGACCTGCTCGCGGTGCCGGGGGCGGGGCAGTATCGTGGAGACCCCCTGCCCGACCTGCAGCGGCAACGGGCAGGTGCGCAAAACCTCTCTGATCGGCGTCAACATACCCGCCGGCATTGACGACGGGCAGGTCATCACCATCCGCGGCAAGGGCAA
>CDZV01024848.1_pt1 | contig 11398 bp, 10 predicted proteins | sample 554851 | NCBI WGS metagenome assembly CDZV01 (sample SAMEA3182090, study PRJEB8094) | gut metagenome | biome: human; feature: gut; material: Stool; isolation source: human stools | place: Canada | collected 2013-03-12
ATCGAACTCGGTTCTGCGACCACCGCGACCGTCTACAACACCACTTTCGCGGGATATGCGGGCTTGGTGACCGTGGTGAATGAGGGATTTTCGGGCTTCACGTGGGACACCCCCGATACCGAAGGGATAGAGGTGGACTAGGCAGTAGATACGCACGATATAGCCCGATGGCAGCTCGGGCTATATCCGTGAAATAGAAAGGAGCAAACATGGAGGAACAGGCAAGTTTGTTGCCAGGCGTTGCCACGGCGCACGATTTGATGCACCGCGTGGTCAGTCTTCAGCAACGCATCAACCAGCTCACCACTCAGTTTGCCGCCAAGACGGAAAAGAAGACTAAAAGGCACCCTGTTCTCTATGCAATCGGGGGCTTCCTTATCGCGTTCACGCTTATCACGAGCACCCCATTGAGGGTGCTCACATTCCCTGTCACCATGCCGTTTTTCCCAATTGGGGGTATGGAGCTTCAGACGACGGTCTGGAACGTCGTGAACCTCATCGTCTCAGCTATCATCGGTGCGATTCTATACAAGGTCATAGCGAAGACAGCGGACAAAAGCCGCTCCCAGATAAATGCCGCGATTGACCAAAGCAACCAACAAGTTGAAGCCAACAATCAGGCCCTAGCCCAGAGCATCGAGCAAACCAAGCAGGAGATTTTCGCCGTACAGCAGCAATGGGCTTCGCAGGTCGCCCCGTGGTACCCCATGGATTACGACAGCATCGAAGCCGTGGATTTCTTCCTCGCCGCCGTGCGCAACCATCGCGCCACCACCGTACAGGAGATGGTCAACCTCTACGAGACCGAGATGCACCAGCGCCGCATGGAAGCGGGCCAGCAGCAGATTCTCAACCAGCAGCGCATCGGCAACATGCTGCAAATAGGCAACCTGTTCATGCAGGGGCAGATTCTCAATCAGGCTCAGCAGATAAACGCGAACACCGCCAGTGCGAGCGGCAACCTCGACTGGATGGCTCGCGCGATGGGAAAGCGCTAAGTAATGACGCGGTTGACATAACGAGGCAACTCGAAACCACCATGAAAGAAAGGGGGATGGATAATGAACGGATTATCCCAGTGGGCGCGCTCGCATAAGCCCCAAGCCGCAGCGATAGCCGCTGCGATCGTTGTTGCGATCGTTGTTGCGATAGCCGTGGCAAATGGAGCGTTCGCAACGTCCGAGCAACAACCAGAGCAGCAGGAGTCAAGAACTGTCGATGTGACCCTCAACGTCACGGCCGACCACGGCTGGGACGAGAACTCCACGCCCGCCATCGCCCATATCGAGGGCAACGACGTGGACTTCTACCACGCGGTGACCCCCGATGCCGAGGGCAACAAGGGCACTTCCACGGTCGCACTCGCCGAGGGCGACTACACCGTGAGCTTCGTCAGCCCCGTCAACTCCGACGGTTCCGCATTCGACATCTACGACACGGGCGCTCCCGTCGACATCACCGTCGACGCCGACGCGAAGACCGCACCTGCCATCAACTGCCCTATGGCGCAGATTCCCGCTGACAAGGTAACCGACGACATGCTCGCCGACATCGTCGACAAGACCAAGGACGCCATCAAGAACGGCGACGTGACCTTGAAGGGCGACGCCGGTACCGGCATCCTCGACAAGCTCGACGGCAACGTCGCCAAGAACCCGAACGCGAGCGACAAGACCAAGCAGGAGGCCACTGACGCCGACAAGGACGTCGATGTCAACGACAAGCCTGCACAGACGACCCCGTCTGCCAAGAACGACGGCAATAAGGCCGACAGCAACGCTGGTTCCCAGTCTTCCAACAACGGTTCTTCGAACTCTGGTTCGGCTTCCAGCAAGCCTTCCAAGCCCGCCCATACGCACACTTGGGTGAACCATACGGCTACCCGCCAGGTCTGGGTGAGCAACTGGGTTGATGTGCCTGACTACGAGACCAAGACAATCTATGGCGGACAACTCTACACGGAACAACCTGACGGAACATGGCTCAGCAACGGAGAGACGTACTGGTTCTACACCGATGCCGACTTCGAAGCATTCAAGAACCTTATCGTCGAAAAGATGAAGACCGAAGGGTATTGCGGCAACTACGTGAACCGCACTAAGACCGAGAAAGTACAGGTAGGCTCCCACAAGGAAGACCACGGTTCCTACAGCACCGAAACCTACGTGGACTACGTGTATTGCACCTCGTGCGGTGCTCATCAGTAAACAATCCACATCCGGACAGCAAATCCTACCCAATCACAGAAGATAGCCAATCGTCTTCGAGGAGGAAGGCGGTCGCAAAGCGGCCACCTTCCTCTTTTTTACTCCGCAAAAATGAGAAATGGCATCTATTCGGAAAACGCGAAAGTAGATCAACGACAGCGCTCTGCCCTATCGAGGGCTCTTGATGGTCTCAGAGCGGATCGCGTTGAGACCCTATCGCATCCCGCGCCCGCCAAAGGTCCTTTCATGGGTCTTTCAGCGGGCGCTTAGTGGGCTGCTAATGGGATACTGACGGGCAAGAGCGAAAAGATGCCTTCGGCATCGAGTGCCTCCAAAGTGAAAAGGAGGTACACACATGAACAACAAGCCATTAGAACCCAACAGCCCCCAGGAGGAGGCCATGTGGAGGGCGCAGGTGCTCAGGCGCACCGCCCGCATCTGCTCGGCGAAGGCCAAGGAGCTTGAGCGCATGGCGAGGGTGGACGGCAACGCCCCCATGCGCGACAGCGGCACCCTGAAGGACGTGCTCAGGCGCATCGACAACGTGATGGAGTGGCGATTCGTGAACGCTCTGGGCGAGGTCGTCCTCGACGGGGACATCCTCGCCCAGAGCATCGACTGCGAGGCCCTGCGCACCATGCGCTACTGCGTGGCTGAATGTCTCAAGCGAATCGAGGAGCGGGAAGCGGAGGGGAAAAGCGATGAGTGACTACGGCATCAAGACCTACGCCGACCTCGCCGAGACGTGCGGGAACATGGTGCTCGCAAACGAGATGGCAAAACGCCCGCTTGAGCTTGTAAGTGGGGACTGGGCGCCATGGGAGGAGATTTTCCAGTGGTACATCATACAGGACCCGTCGTTTGTCATGGAGCACACGGGCGAGCCGGTGTTCTACGACGAGGAGCTTGACCTGTACGTCCTTGGGGTAAATCATCTAGGCACAGCTTGGCAGCTCGTGCCCGCTCCGAAAATCTACGACTGAAAAGACGCCGAAGGGCGCAGCGAAACAATCGCTGCGCCCTTTATTTTTTGCTCCGCGCGCACTCAAGACGCGCTTTCTACACGTCGTCACTTTACGCCTGAACTTGTAGAAAAACTCCGAGAAGATTGCCCCGTTTATGGGGCTTTTCGAAGCGCTTTCTACAATTGTCGCAATCTTCTACAAATCCAACCCCTAAAACACGCCTTGTTTTCTACAGCGTTTCACGCCATATATCAGGAGAAATCGCCTTGGCTCCCTCCGCTATACGCTTCGGGGGCAAAAAAGGCAAAAGGGCATAAGAGGGGCTGACGCAGCTTGCGCTGCGGTCGGCATAGCCGACGGCCCCCCATGCCCTTGCGCCAGCGTCGTTGGAAATAAAACGAGGCGGCATCGAGCGAAGCGAGATGCGCGAAGGCGCGAGCATGTCTTATGCAGGCTTTGTGATTCACAGGGAATTGCATCGATTTTTTCTTCTCATATATGAGCAGATGCAGATAAAAAGGCTGATTTACCAGGCTTTTCTCAATTTGAAGATACTTCAATCTGTAGCTAATCTCGCCTTGTTACGAAATTGCGTTGCGTCGCAACGCCGATCGAAAAGGAGGCTCAAAATGAGCAATTCAACCTGCAAAACCAAGCAGGGCAACCCCAAGTTCGACTTACTTGAACGCTCACTCAGGATCGTTGATTCAAACACAGCGGCAAGGTTTCTTGGGACTACAGGGTTTCTGAAGTTCATGGTTGATTACGGCGGCGCACTTGGAATCAGGTGTCTTGCTAAGGGTTCGCCTTCTTCAGGTCAGCAGTACTTCTTCATTGAAGATCTGCTGTATCTGAAGGATGAATACTTTTCGACCGAGTAATCGAATCTAACCGAACGAACCAACGAAACAGACACGCGCCTCGATGCGGTCATTGCGACGCATCGAGGCGCGCTCGTAAGGAGAGGAGGTAAGTAGAATGCCCACGAGAAAAGACAGCAAGGGGCGCATCCTGCGCCGAGGTGAAGGGCAACGTCCTAACGGACAGTACTACTTCAAGTACAAAGACGCTAAGGGCAAGACGAGGTTCAAGTACTCTTGGACGCTGACGGCGCACGACTTTCCGCCCAAGGGCAAGAAAGCAGATAAGTGCCTCCGTGAAATCGAGAAGCAAGTGCAGCGCGATCTGTTTGACCGCGTTGCACCAGAGAAGATGACCGTTCTCCAACTCGTTGAAAACTACGTCTCAACTAAAACGGCGGTGAGGCAGACCACCAAAGCGGGTTATAAAACTGTGCTGAACTTTCTTGCCAAAGATGAATTCGGGAGCAGGCTCATTGATGCGGTTACGACGCTTGATGCAAAGAGTTGGCTCATCTATCTGCAAAAAAGCCTCGGAAAGAGCTACAGCTCTATCCACTCCATCAGGGGCGTGCTTCGTCCTGCCTTCCAGCTTGCCGAGGAGGACGATCTCATCAGGCGAAACCCATTCAACTTCGAGCTTGCCTCTGTGCTTGTCAATGATTCTATCCCCCGAGAAGCCCTGACGGCGACAGATGAGCGCAGGTTTCTTGAGTTCGTGAAGCACGATGATCATTTCTCCCGCTACTATGAGGCATTCTACATCCTCTTCAATACGGGGCTGCGCATCTCCGAGTTCTGCGGGCTTACCGAAGATGACCTCATTTTTGAGAATGGGTGCATACGGGTTGATAAACAACTCCAAAGAACAAGCGGTATGGAGTACTACATCGAGCGTCCAAAAACCAAGAGCGGCGTACGATACGTGCCTATAACCGATAAAGTCAGGGAGTGTTTCGAGGCGATTCTTCAAAGGCGCATTCGTCCTTCAGTTGAACCTCTTGTGGACGGCGTAAGCGGATTTCTGTTCCTCGACAAGAACAACCTGCCCATGGTTGCCATGCACTGGGAGAAGTACTTTCAGCACGCTCTGCAAAAACATAACGACATCTATAAGCATGAGCTGCCGAAAATTACTCCGCACGTCTGTCGTCACACGTTCTGCTCCAAAATGGCACGCAAGGGGATGAATCCCGCAAAGCTCAAGTACATCATGGGGCATTCCGACATTGACGTGACCTACAATACATACACTCATCTTGGCTTCGATGATGTGCGGGAAGAAATGCTGCGCATGACAGACGATGTCGCATAGGATTAGGTTGTACGCAGTTGTAAATTTGAGCGATTTACAACTTTTCGTATAACTTTTTCAGCGGGAAAAATCGGCTCATAAACGAAACGATACCCAATTCCGCTTACATGACAAAATGCAAAACGATGTGTTTCACCTGCGGAAATACTGATATATGAGAGGTTTTGGAGAATGATAAAAATAATGTTCGTATGCTATGGAAACATCTGCCGCTCGACGATGGCTGAGTCGGTGTTTGCCGAGCTGGTGCGCCGTGCTGGGCGCGAGGCGGAGTTCGTCATTGATTCTGCCGCGACCTCGACCGAGGAGATTGGCAACCCTCCGCATCATGGCACCGTCGCCAAGCTGCGCGAGGTCGGGATTCCCGTCGTTGCGCACCGCGCGCGCCAGGTTCGTCGCGCGGAGTATGGTGACTGGGACCACATCGTCTATATGGATGCCGAGAACGCGCGCGGCCTGCGTCGCATCTTCGGCGACGATGCCGACGGCAAGATTTCGCGGCTGCTGGATTGGACCGATCGCCCCGGCGACGTCGCCGATCCCTGGTACACCGGCAACTTCGATGCCACCTACCGCGATGTGCTCGCCGGCTGCACGGCCATGCTCGAGCAACTGTAGGCGCCCGGGCGGCGCGGATGCGTGAGCCACGCCATCGGCATAAAATGAGCGTGGATAATCTCCCGCATACAAATTGAGCGTGGATAATCTCCCACTTTGAACGCAAAACGGCGCTCTAAACGGGAGATTATCCACGCTCATTATCTTGGTGGGAGAAAATCCACGCTCGATTACTCGTCGACGATCTCGGCGAGCCAGACGTTCAACGTATCGACCTCGGGGCAGCAGAACTTTGCCGTACCGGGCTCGTTGCCGGGCACGGTTCCGCCGTAGCGCAGGATGTCGATATAGGGAAAGCCCACATGGCAGGCCATGGAGCACATCTTGCCGCGATCGCGGTCGAAGTCGAAGACGTCGCCGGGCTTGTGGCCATGGTGGCAGCGGCACGTGCCCAGCTGGTCCACGCAGCTAATGCGGATACGTGGGCGCTTGCCGCGTGGCGCGCCGAGCGACTTGCCCTCGCTCGCGGGCTCGGGGCCGCTTTCGCTGGCGCTACTCATGGTCGATCACATCCAGGCAGGCCTCGATGGGCAGGCCGGCAGACTTGTCCTCCTGGTCAGCGTTGCGCTCGATAAGCTCGGCCACCACACGCATGGCATCGGCCGTTGCGTGCTGCAGGCTCCAGCCAGCCATAACGCGACCGACGAGCACCGCCGAGAACGTGTCACCGGTGCCCGGGAAATAGACCGGGATCAGGTCGAAGGGAATCGTGAAGTACTCCCCCGCCACGTGGTCGTAACCGATGACGGCGTTCGTGCCGTCGACCACAGCGCTCGTAATGACCACCGACTTGGCGCCCAGCGCGCGCATGGCGTCCACAAGGGCGTGGGCCTCGTCAGGCGTGATTTGCTCGGCAATGGGCGTGTCGGTGAGCAGGCACGCCTCGGTATAGTTGGGCACCGCATAGTCGGCGCACTCGAGCAGATGCCTCATGAGACCGATCGTGGACTCGGGCACACCGGCGTAAAGTTTGCCGTTGTCGCCCATGATGGGGTCGACGAATACCTTGGTGCCCTTTTGCGCGCGGCGGTGACAAAAGTCCGAGATGATACGCGTCTCTTCCTCGGTCACGATAAAGCCGGTCGAGATAGCGTCGAACTCAAAGCCGAGCTCTTCCCAGATGGCGAGGCTCTGGCGCACGTACTCCGTGGTGTCGTGGATGTAGAACTTAGGATAGTTGAGCGTATCGGACACAAGCGCCGTCGGCAGGTTGTGGATGCGGTAACCCATGTGCGACAGCACCGGCAGCATGGCGGAAAGCGCGACCTTGCCGTAGCCGCACATATCGTTGATCAGCAGCAGCTGAGTGTTCTTCATGAGAGTCCCCCCTTGGGTCGGGAGCGGCGCAAAGTCGCCACAGTGCGACTAAGTGTAGCGCAGGGAACGCTACGGACGAAAGCTTGCGCCGTGGAGGACAGTTTGTTGCGGAAAGGTTTCGGAAACGAGGGGCTAGCCTGCTTCATTGCGGCCCATTCGCCGCCACTCATTCAGTGCCATTTCAAAACTACACCGGATTACGGGGCTGAACCTGAATGAGTCAACCACACCCTCTATTTTCAAATCATAGCAAGCCTTCTACCTGCGGTTTTCTTTTTACCAATTTCGGTATGGTCGACAATCCGCAGTTCAGCCCCGTAATCCGGCATAGTTTTGAAGTTAGTCATTGGGGACGTTCTTAAATGACTAGTCAAACAAGAACGTCCCCAACGACTAGTCGTTTAAGAACGTCCCCAACGACTACCCCGATGTTTTGCGGCGCCGTAACTAAATAAGTTTGGTACCTTGACATTCTTGTGTGGCACTCCTAGATTAGTTAGGCACAAAACAATTCCACTACCTAACTAAAGAAAGGAGCGATACGAATTCATGTGCGATGAACCCCTTAACCTTCGCCCGCATGAGCCCGGCGGCGATCCTTCGGAGCCGGCAGACGTGCCCGAAGCAGTTAACGGCGAAGACAAGCTCGCCAAGCGCATCCTGAGCGGCCTAGGCTTTTGCGGCCACTACATGCACTTTCACGGCGGCGGCGTGTCCGGCAAGGCGCCCATCGTCTGCCTGCTTGCCAAGCAGGAAAACGGCGAGATGTCGCAGCAGGAACTCGGCATGCACTGCGACCTCAAGCCGGGGTCGCTTTCCGAAATCTTGTCCAAGCTCGAGTGCGCCGGCATCATCGAGCGCAGCCGCAATCCAAAAGATCGCCGGCAGCTCACCATTCGCCTGACCGAGATCGGCTGGGAGAAGGCCCGCATCGACCAAGCCGCCCGCATCCGCTTTAGGGAGCAGGCCTTTAGCGCCCTCAACCACGACGAGCGTGAACAGCTCGCCGAGATGCTCGAGAAAATCCGCGTAACCTGGGAGGAACTGGATGATTAAAACCCTTATGGGCAGCATCCGCGATTACATGAAGGTCACGATCGCCACGCCGCTGCTGGTGCTTGGCGAGGTAATCTGCCAGATGATGATCCCGTTTATCACCGCCGACATGATCGACGCCATCAAGGACGGCACCGCCGTTACCGAGATGCTGCCCACCGCCGGCCTTCTCGTACTCATCGCGCTGACGTCACTCGCCTTTGGCGCCGCTGCGGGCATCACCTGCAGCCATGCCAGCTGCGGCTTTGCCAAGAACCTGCGTCGCGACCTGTTCTACAAGATCCAGACGTTCAGCTTCGCCAACATCGACGAGTTCTCGAGTTCCTCGCTCGTCACGCGCCTCACTACCGACATCAACAACGTGCAGCAGGCCTTTATGATGCTCATCCGCATCGCCGTGCGCTCGCCGCTGGTGCTGGTCTTTGCCTTTACCATGGCATACGCCATGGGCGGCAGCGTCGCCATGGTCTACCTGGTCATCATTCCGCTGCTGGGCTTTGGCCTGTTCTTTATCATCTATAAGGTGCGCCCGATCTTTACCCGCGTGTTCCGCAAGTACGACGCGCTCAACGAATCGGTCGAGGAAAACGTCACCGGCATGCGCGTGGTCAAGAGCTACGTGCGCGAAGACTTTGAGAAGGAGAAGTTCGCGACCGCTGCGCGCGACGTCCAGATGGACTTCACCCGCGCCGAGAAGCTCCTTGCCTTTAACAACCCCATGATGAACATCTGCGTCAACGGCGCGTTCGTCGTCATCATCTACCTGGGCTCCAAGCTCATCATCACGAGCCAGGGCACCCTGTTCGACGTGGGCCAGCTCTCCTCCATCTTTACCTACGGCTTCCAGATTCTGATGAGCCTAATGCAGCTGTCGATGATCTTTGTCATGGTAACCATGGCAGACGAGTCGGCGCACCGCATTACCGAGGTGCTGGCCGCCGAGCCCACGATCGCCAACCCGACCGAGCCCGTGCACGAGGTTGCCGACGGCTCCATCGACTTCGATCACGTGAGCTTTAAGTATTCCGAGTATGCCCGCCGCCAGGCGCTCGACGATATCGACCTGCATATTAAGAGCGGCGAGACCATCGGCATTATCGGTGGCACCGGCTCGGCCAAGTCGACGCTCGTGAACCTGATCGCCCGTCTGTACGATGTCACGGAGGGCACCGTGCGCGTCGGCGGCGTGGACGTGCGCGACTACGACCTGGACGCGCTGCGCCACCAGGTAGCCATGGTCCTGCAGAAAAACGTGCTGTTTAGCGGCACCATCGCCGAGAACCTGCGCTGGGGCGACCCGAACGCCACCGACGAGGAAGTCCGCGAGGCCGCACATCTGGCCTGCGCCGACGAGTTTGTCGACGGCTTCCCCAAGGGCTATGACACCTGGATCGAGCAGGGCGGCTCCAACGTTTCCGGCGGCCAGAAGCAGCGCCTGTGCATCGCGCGTGCCCTGCTGCGTCGCCCCAAGATCTTGATCCTGGACGACTCCACCAGCGCCATCGACACCAAGACCGACGCCAAGATCCGCGAGGGCCTGGCGAGCTACCTGCCCAACACGACCAAGCTCATCATCGCCCAGCGCATCAGCTCCGTGCAGGACGCCGACCGCATCATCGTCATGGAGGGCGGCCGCATCAAGGACATCGGCAACCACGATGAGCTGCTCAAGACGAGCGAGATCTACCGCGAGACCTTTACCTCGCAAAATAAGATGAGTGCCGAAGGCGAGGACGCGGGCGAGACCGCCGCAGCCGACACCGAGGCATCCGCACCGCAAGCTCAGACCCAGGAAGGAGGCGAGGCACATGAGTAAGGCCGCTACCGCCGAGCGCGCGCGCAGCCGCAAGGGCGGCACCATGACGCGCCTGATCAAGATGCTCTTTGGCTTCTACCCGGTGCTTTTGCCCCTCGTCGTCGCCGGCGTTGTGCTCTGCGCCATCATCAACTCCATCGGCGCGACGTTTCTCCAGAGCGCGCTGCAGGTCATTAGCGAATCGTGGCAGTCGGGCGACTGGACGGCCGCGCAGCCCAAGATTCTGAAGCTCGTGACCACCCTCGGCTGCATCTACGCCGTGGGCGTCGCCTCCTCGCTCTTCTGGAACCGCGCCATGGCCGTCATCACGCAGGGCTCGCTCGAGAAGCTGCGCGAAAAGATGTTCAACCGCATGCAGGACCTGCCGATTCGCTACTTCGACACGCACCAGCGCGGCGACATCATGAGCCACTACACCAACGACATCGACACGCTGCGTCAGATGATCAGCCAGTCGCTGCCCAACCTGCTCATGACGATCATCGTCATCGTCACCGTGTTCTTCATCATGCTGTATTACAGCGTGTGGATGTGCCTGGTCATCATTGCCGGCGTCGCCTTTATGACCTTTATGACCAAGCTGCTCGGCTCCAACTCCGCGCGCTTCTTTATCGCGCAGCAGACCGAGCTCGGCGTGGTCGAGGGCCATATCGAGGAAGTCATGAACGGCCAGAAAGTCGTCAAGGCGTTCTGTCACGAGTCCGCTGCCGAGGCCGATTTTGACGAGCGCAACGAGAAGCTCTTCGAGGTCTCGCAGAAGGCCAACATGTACGCCAACATCCTCATGCCGATCCTCGGGAACCTGGGCGACTTGCTCTACGTGCTGGTCGCGCTGACCGGCGGCATCTTCCTGGCGCTGGGCGTGCCCAACCTGAGCCTCTCGGGCATGGCGCTCTCCATCGCCGTCGTGGTGCCGTTCCTCAACATGACCAAGCAGTTCTGCGGCCAGATCGGCCAGATCTCGCAGCAGATCAACGCCGTGGTCATGGGCCTTGCCGGCGCCGAGCGTATCTTTGAGCTACTCGACGAGGAGCCCGAGGCCGACGAGGGCTACGTGACGCTTGTCAACGCACAGGTGAATCCCGACACCTGGCAGCTCGAGGAGGCCGACCACCGCACCGGCATGTGGGCCTGGAAGCACCCGCACCGCGCGACCGGCGAGATCGAGTACGTGCCGCTGCGTGGTGACCTGGTCATGGATAACGTGGACTTTGGCTACACGCCCGACCACGAGGTGCTGCACG
>CDZV01037781.1_pt1 | contig 11359 bp, 8 predicted proteins | sample 554851 | NCBI WGS metagenome assembly CDZV01 (sample SAMEA3182090, study PRJEB8094) | gut metagenome | biome: human; feature: gut; material: Stool; isolation source: human stools | place: Canada | collected 2013-03-12
GCCGTGTGCCCCGAGTGCGGCGCGCCGCGCATTAAGTGCCAGCCGTTCCGCCAGAAGGCCTTCGAGATTTGCGTGAACCCCACGTGCCCCACCAACTACGAGCCTGACCTTAAGGTGGGCGAGTGCAAGGTGTGCGCCGAGGCCGGACGCCATGGCGACCTGATCGCGCACAAGAGCGAGAAGAGCGGCAAGCGCTTTATCCGCTGCACCAACTTCGATGACTGCGGTGTGAGCTATCCTCTGCCGGCGCGCGGTAAGCTCGAGGCGACGGGTGAGACCTGCCCCGAGTGCGGCGCTCCCATAGTGGTGGTCAACACGGCGCGCGGACCGTGGCGCATCTGCGTGAACATGGACTGCCCGACCAAGGAGAAGAAGCCCGTCCGCGGCCGCAAGACCACAACCAAGGCGAGCACGGCAAAGAAGACGACGGCTAAGAAAGCCACTGCCGCCAAGAAGACGACCGCGAAGAAGTCGACTGCCAAGAAAGCAGCCGCCGACAAGTAACGGCACAGTCGAAACATTGCCCTAAAAAACGAGCGAGGACCCCGCGATTCTCGCTCGTTTTTTTGACCGGCAGTTAGGGACGTTCCTTTTCTGTCGGCAGTTTAGGAACGTCCCTAACTGCCGGCTCGGGAACGACAAAGCGCTAGTTCACCTCGACAGGCTTGGCGCCGGGATAGCGCTCCTCAAAGTCTAGGCGGTACTTATTGTCATTGGTGCCCGCCACGTTGTCGCGCGACAGCGGCGCCACAATCTCATTCTTGTGGTCCGCAGGCTTGGCGTATTTCAGGCTGATCTCCCAGGCATCACAGATTGCGTCAATGCGGTGATCCAGGTCGTCGTACAGGGCGATGATGTCCTTCCAGGAGCTGCAGTTCTTGGAGCTCGTCGGGACGTCCAGGTTCTCGACGATGTCGTAATACTGCTCGATGGTGTCCTCCGTGCGCTCGGCGACGTCGGCGAGATTTTGACGGGTGGTTCGATCCTCTTCCAGATAGTTGCCGTTGAAGTTCTGCGCGCAGCCACGGACCTGGCTGTCGAGATCTTCGAGCAGGTCGTAGTATTCGCTCAGTCGGCGGTAGAGGTTCTGCTCGGAGAGCGTTGCTTCGCCGCCATCCTCGTCGTCATCGTCATCATCGTCGTACAGGCTGTTGGGATCGCCGAGAGGTTTTAGGTCATCGTCGTCGACGTCATGGTGCAGCTTAGCTACCTCGGCAGTCGTCTGCGTGGTGGCGTTGTCGAACGGTCTGATTGCAAAGAAGATGACCAGGGCGATGATGATCGCCGCCAGCACAACGATAACGGCGATAAGCGGCCCGGTGCCGCTCTTTTTGGGAGCGGGGGTCTGTGGCGAAGCGGGCGCGTATGCGGGAGCCGGCTGCTGTTGGGGCGAGCCGCTCGCGACGGGTATGCGCTGCGTGGTCTCGACGGCCTCGGTCCTTGCGGCGGGGTCGGGGCTATAGGCGAGGGGGTCGTCCGCCTTGGCTCGCGGCGTATCAAGGGAGCCGGTCTGCTCAAAAGCGGGCTGGCTATCGCTCGCGGCTGTTTGCTCAACGGGTGCACCGCACGAGGTGCAGAACTTGGCATCATCTGCAAGAAGCTTGCCGCACGAGGCGCAATACCGAGACATTGCCACTCCTTTCGCCACATTTCAATGCAATACGACGATTATACCCAGCATCCAAAAATCCCCATCATACGTTGCGGTGAAATAGGGACTGTTTGGCGGTCTCAGAGTTTCAATCAGTCCCTATTTCACCGCAACTTTGGAAAGGCACCTTTAGCCATTGGGGACGCGCCGAGCACTGGGGTATCATGGCTTGGTTGATATATCTGCATTTACGCGCCTTGTAGGAAGGGGCTGCGCCCATGGCTTTTGAGCCCGCTCAACATAGCTTTATCACGCTCGAGGGCGTCGATGGCGCCGGCAAGTCCACGCAGGCGCGCCTGCTTGCCCGCGCGCTCGAACTCGCTGGCTACCAGGTTGTGAGCCTGCGCGAGCCGGGTGGCACTGCCATCAGCGAAAAGATTCGCGCCCTGCTGCTCGACCCTGCCAACACGGCGATGGGCGATACCTGCGAGTTGCTGCTCTACGAGGCGGCGCGCGCCCAGTTGGTGCACGAGGTCATAGCCCCCGCCCTCGCTGCCGGCAAGGTGGTCCTGTGCGATCGCTTCTACGATTCCACGACCTGCTACCAGGCATTTGCCGATGGCCTCGATCGCCAGATGGTGCGCGATGCCAACAGCCTGGCCGTCGCGGGAACGCACCCGGCGCTCACGCTCGTCTACCACATCACGCCCGAGCAGGCGGCGCTGCGCATGGCCGCCCGTGGTGCGGCCGACCGCATGGAGGCCAAGGGCATGGCCTTCCAAGAGCGTGTCTATCAGGGATTTTGCGCCATTGCTGCCGAGGAGCCAAACCGCGTAAAGCTCATCGACGCCACTACGACCGTCGAGGAAGTCTTCGGGAAGACGGTCGAGCAGGTTCGCGCGTACGGTCTCGACATTCCGCGGGAAGCCGTTGCCGCCGCGCTTGCCAAGGAGGCCGAGTAACATGGCCCCCGCTCAGGCAAGTCTGCTGGCCAAGCTTGACACCCAGGAACGTGTGCGCGACTTTTTGACCAATGCCGTCGCCAGCGGTCGCGCATCGCACGCCTACCTGTTTTTGGGCGCGCCCGGCGCGGGTAAGCTCGACGCAGCGTGGGCGCTCGCCCAGGCCTTCCTGTGCGAGCAGGACGGCTGCGGCGCATGCGACAGCTGCGTGCGCGTCTCTCGGCATACGCATCCCGACGTGCACTATTGCACGCCCGAGAGCGCCACGGGTTACCTCATCGCCCAGACCCGCGAGCTGCTCGACGACGTGCCGCTGGCGCCCATCCGCGCCAAGGCAAAGGTCTACATCATCGACCGTGCCGAGCAGCTGCGCGCCAACACCGCCAACGCGCTGCTCAAAACGCTCGAGGAGCCGCCCGAGGGCGTCATGTTCATCCTGTTGGGCACCTCGGCCGACGTGATGCTGCCCACTATCGTGAGTCGTTGCCAGTGCGTGCCGTTTCGGCTGGTATCGCCCGCCGTCGCCGCGCAGGCCGTGAGCCGCGCCACCGGTCAGGACCCTGCGCGTTGCCGCATGGCCGTCGCCGTAGCGGGAAGCCCCACGCGTGGCATCGAGTTCCTCAAGAGCGCCGAGCGCCAGGACGCCCGCCGTCAGATGGTTCGCGCCATCGATTCGCTTATCGCCGCCGACGAGGCCGACGTGCTCAGCCGTGCCAAGTCGCTCATCGTCGCCGTTAAGGCGCCGCTCGCCGAGGTCAAGTCCACGCAGGAAAAGGTGCTCGAGCAAAACGCCGATTACCTGTCGCGTGGAGCATTGAAGCAGCTTGAGGACCGCAACAAGCGCGAACTCAACGCGCGCGAGCGTTCGGGTATCATGGAAGCGCTGGCGAGCGCGCGGACGCTCATGCGCGACGTGCTGCTGACGCTTCAGGACGAGGCAGCCGACGTGGTGAACGAAGACGTGCGCGACACGATCGGTCGGCTTGCCGCCGCGACCAATGTTGCGGGTGCCACCCGGGCGCTCGAGGCAGTCGCGACCGCCGAGCGCAACATCGCCAGAAACGTTACTCCCCAGCTGGCCATCGAGGTCATGCTGTTCGATATCAGGAAGGCACTGAAATGCCGTTAGTCGTACCCGTTAAGTTTACCTACGCCTCGCGCGACCTGTGGTTCGATCCGCAGGATTTGGATATCCTCGAGGCCGATTATGCCATTTGCTCCACCGAGCGCGGAACCGAGATCGGCCTGGTCACGGCCGATCCATTTGAGGTGCCGCAAGACGAGATCGGTCAGCCGCTCAAGCCCGTGCTGCGCGTGGCGAGCGCCATCGACCTGCAGCTTGCCGATGACCTGGCCATCCAGGGCGACGAGGCCATGGTCGATTTCCGCCGCCTGGTCAAGGAGCTCGACCTCGAGATGAAGCCGGTGGGCGTCGAGTACCTGTTTGGCGGCGAGAAGGCCGTGTTCTACTTTGCAGCTGAGGAGCGCGTCGATTTTCGCCAGCTCGTCAAGGACCTGTCCTCGACGCTGCACATTCGCGTCGATATGCGCCAGATTGGCGTGCGTGACGAGACCCGCCTGGTGGGCGGCTATGCCCAGTGCGGACAGGAGCTCTGCTGTACGCGCTTTGGCGGACAGTTTGAGCCCGTCTCGATTCGCATGGCAAAAGAGCAGGACCTGCCGCTCAACTCGTCCAAGATCAGCGGCGTGTGCGGCCGCCTGATGTGCTGCCTGCGTTATGAGTTCGAGGCGTACAAGGACTTTAAGAGCCGTGCGCCCAAAAAGAAGACGCTCATCGATACGCCGCTCGGCAAGGCGCGTATTCAGGAATATGACACGCCGCGTGAGCAGCTGGTGCTGCGCCTGGAGAACGGCAAGGTTTTTAAGGTCAACCTAGCCGATATGACGTGCTCGGAGGGTTGCAAAAAGAAGGCCGCCGAGCAGGGCTGCAACTGCCGCCCCGACTGCGTGACGCGCGACGTGCTCGAGCGCATCGAGTCGCCCGAGATGCGCCTGGCGCTCATGGAGCTCGATCGCGAAAACGGCGTCGACGTGGGCGATGGCCTGTCGAGTGCCGACCGTCTGGCCGGCACGTCGATGCCCAAGCGCCGTCGTCGCGATGCTGAATCCGATGCTCGCGCCGGTCAGGGTCAGGGCGAGGGCCGTGGCCGCGGAAAGGGCCGCGGCAATGCCGCAACGCCCGAGGCCGAGGAGGCCGCCGGTGGCCGTCGTCGTCGCAAGCGCGCGGGCTCGGGCGATGTCGGCGAGGCTGCAGCTGCAGGCAAGAACTCCTCCCGCGAGCGCGAGACTCAGCAGCCTCAGCAGCAAAACCGCGGCGGTGGCATGAACCCCACGCGCCGTCGCCGCCGTCACCTGTCGAGCGAGGAGCGCGAGGATGCCTTCCGCGCCGCAGCTGCTCGCGAGGCTGGTGCCGCTTCCAAGGGTCCCTCGGGTTCCGATGCGCCTGCCGACAAGGGCGGCAAGTCACGCGGCGAGGATGAGCGCGCGCCGCGTCCGCGCCGTCGCCATTCCTCGGGCACGCAACAGAAGCCCTCAGTGCCCTCCGTTGCCGATCAGGTCTCGGATGGCGAGGTCAAGGTCACGCGCCGTCGTCCCGGAGATGGCGGGGGAGCGGCTGCCAAGGCTTCGCGTGGCGCCGCTCGCGACGAGCGCGAGTCGCGCGAAGATCGCGGTGGCGAGGGCTCGGCCGACCAGGGTCAAAAGCGCCGTCGCCGTCGCCGCTCCCGCAAGTCGCGCCAGAATGGTGGCGAGGGCTCGACCCCGTCTTCGGCCGCACCACAACCGCCCGCCGGCGAATAACGCCCGCGAGCGGATTTAACCCGCCTTACCCCAATCGCGTCGGGGTACCATAGCGCTGAATCAACAACCCTCCCTGCGACCGAACGTAGGGAGGGTTGTGTCTTGAAGAGCCATCTGAACAAATTGAGCCGTCTGCAGGGTGCCGGCGCCCTACCGTTTGCGGACGAATTGCTGCCGTTTGCCGAGCGGGCGGCACGCGAGGCACTCGAGGCATTGTCGCCAACACGATGTGCCGGCTGCGAGCGCGCCGGTGCGCTTATTTGCCAAGACTGCCTGGCCGCGCTCGCGCTCATCGACCCACGTCATAGCTGTACCCGATGCGGCGCCCCGTTTGGGGATTTGCTGTGCACTGAGTGTTCGGTCGAGGGCACGTCCTCGGCAATGGCGGAGGCGCTTGACCGCTGTCTGGCGTGCGCCGTCTATGCGCAGCCGCTGCCGCGCATCATTAAAGCGTACAAGGACGCGGGCGAGCGACGCCTGGCGCCGTATCTGGCGGAGCTGCTCTACGACACCGCCCTGCATGCCCAGGTCGTAGCGCCCGAACGCTTAGGAGGTGTGCTGTCCGGTGCGGATGCGGTGGTGTTTGTGCCTGCGACGGCGGCAGCGTTTCGGCGGCGTGGCTTTGATCATATGGAGGCCATTGCGCGCCCATTTTGCGAGCTGTCGGGTGTTCCTCTGCTCGATGCCCTCGTCAAGTACGGGCATGTCGACCAGCGCGAACTCGGTCGCGAGGAGCGTCGCGAGCGTGCCCAAGGCATGTACGAGACGGTTGAGGACGTGCACGGCCGCCGCCTGCTGCTTATCGATGATGTCATTACCACGGGCGCGACCATGGCAGCAGCCTCGGCGGAGCTCAAGCGTGCCGGCGCTGCGGCAGTCGATGGCCTTGCTATCGCACGTGTTTGGTAGGGGTGGTTTTGTGGCAGTGAAGATTGAGCGGCGCAACGAGCCGACAGGCGAACAGCTAGCGGCTTCCGTAATCCTAACAGGCGCTTCAGCGCTGCGCATGATGCGCGCCGAGCGCCGGCAGATGGGCTATATCAGCTGGAAAGACCTTAATCCCGATGAAGAGCGCCGTGTGCTGCGCACGTCGTCGCCCTCGACCGAGGACATCTATCTTCCCGACTTGGTGCGGATTGGGGCCGCAAACGGCGAGGTGCAAGAAGATTTGTGCTTGCTGGTGGGATCTGCGGCGCAGCGCCGCCGCATGCCTGGCGTGGGCTGGTTCGTGTGTTCCGGGTTGCCTGCCGGCTCGATTCTAGAGGTGGAACCGGGGGTGTACAGCCTATCTCCCGAGGCCCTTTGTGTTGCCATCGCCCGCGAGGTCGGCTGTGTTCAGGCGTTTGCCCTGGCCCAGGAACTGTGTTCCAAGATTTCACTGAGCGATCGCGGGAAGTATCTGCCTCCTTACACCTCGCCTGTTGTGAATAGACTTGCAAAGGACAAGGACCAACCGGCAGATGTGGGCTACTTTGAAGTCGAACCGGTGCTGACGCCCGATCGCCTGGCAGATTACCTTGCGGCATGCAAGGGGAATGTGGCCAAGCAGCTGCTGCGCCTGTGCCCCTACCTGTCAGAGAACCTGCTCTCGCCCATGGAGTGCATCATGCTCGCCCTGTTTTCGCTTCCGTTTTCCTATGGCGGGTTTGCCTGCGGACCTTTTAAGACCGACTACAAGATTGAGTTCGATGACCGTGCGCAGGCAATCTCGGGGATGCCGCATGCAGTTTGCGATGCGTATCAAGAAGCAGCCCGGTTTGACCTGGAATACAACGGTGAGCTGGGCCATTCCTCTCGGAGGGGACGTATCCATGATGAAAAACGCAACACGGGCTTGATTACTATGGGAATCGAGGTCGCAACGGTCAACAACGAGATGCTCTGCGACATGGAAGCGATGGAAGCGCTCGCATGGCGCATGCACCAGCGTATGCGAAAGCGGTACCGGAATCGTGTCGATGCCCGCAGGAAGAAGCAAGAGGCGTTGCTTAACACGCTGCGGGCGTGTTTTGGGCTTAAGCCAGTCTAATTCGCGTCGAAAATAGGGGTTAATCATATGCCTTGGCCAAAATACGGCAAATATGAGTACTGTCACTAAATCAGTAACAGCAAAATCAAGGAATTTAGGACTCGGAGGCGGCGTAAAGTAAGAAGATAATAAACAAATGTAGAATAACTAAGCATCAGGTTGGCGACACTGAGCGCAAAATCTGTCCGAGAGGCCAAAATTGCCTGTTACTAAATTGGTGGCAGTACTCATATTTGCCATATTTTGGCCGGGGCACCCTAAGAAGGACGCCCCGGAGCTCCCCGTAGGGGAGCTCCGGGCTTCATAGGGGCACGAATATCCCACTCCGACCTGCAAAATCTGTGCGCACGATGCGAATGACGCCCTTAACCTTAAACTTTAGCTTGAACTTAGCTATAATGCGCTACGTTCCTACCAGGCTGTGGTTGCGGACGGACGAAATGCCCGTCCTAGTCCAAGACAGACGCGGTCAAAGGGATCCACGTAAGCGACCGCGTGCGCGCGGCGCGATCATGGCGCGTCCTAGATGTAAGCCGCACCGTCCGTTCTACTTTTTTTGGGGCAATACCGCCTCGCGGGCGAGCGGGTCAGTCGTGAAGGTGGCTGCGGCCTCCCGAGCAAACACCCCGGTGCGCAAGTGTGGGGTCAAATACCAGGTCAGCTGGTGGGAACAACCTGATATTCCGCGCAACGCACGGATCGTATACGACACAGAAGGCAGGGTAGTGGACATGGTGAGGGGCAGCTTGATGCACGCGGCTCGGTTAGGTGCTGGGACCGCAGCGGTCATCGCCGTTTTGGGCCTGAGCGGATGCGCGTTCAACCCGCTGTCCACGTTCACGACGCCCACGATCGACCAAATCGAGCGCGAGACCGTCACCCCCACGGTATCGGACGACGCCCTGGTCACGCCGGGAACCCTGACGGTCGCTCTCGATACGTCCGACGCCCCGCAGGCCATGCAGGATGCCGACGGAAACCTTACGGGTTATGCGGTCGATGCTGCTCGTGCCCTTGTATGCCGCATGGGTCTCAAGGTTGCCTTTGTCGATGCGTCCTCGGCCGATTCCGTACTCAGCGATAAAAAGGCCGACATCTTCATTGGCGATGTCAGGTCTACGGACGGCGATATCAGCTCGCTTGGCACCTGTCTGTACGATGCCGCCGCCGTATTCGGCAAGAGCAGTGACGGAGAGTCGCTGAGCGTTTCCACCGAAACGCTTAACACTGCTACCCTGGGCGTTCAGACCTCCTCGGCCTCGCAGGAAGCGCTCGCCAAGCAGGGCATTACGGCCAACCAAAAGACCTTCTCCAACATCAACGAGTGCTTTGAGGCGCTCGAGTCCGGCGAGGTCGACTACGTGATTTGCGACTCTACGGCCGGCGGTTACCTCGCGCGCCTGATGAGCCAGATCTCCTATATCGGCACGCTCGAGGCGCCCTCCACGCTTGGCGTCGCAGGCCTTAGCTCTAACGATGAGCTGTGCCGTGCCGTGAGTGATGCCCTCGACGGCATCACGGTCGACGGCACGCTCGAGGCGGTCCACTGCGTCTGGTACGGCCAAATGCCCTATGACCTTACCGCCAAGACTGTTTCGGGGGCCAATGTGCAGGCATCCGACTCCACGTCCAACGAGACCGAGTCCTCCGATGGCGACACCTCCGATAACAACGGCGACAGCCCGTCGTCTAGTCAAGAGGGCACCATCACTGACGATGACATCAACAAGCTCAATAGCTAGTTATTGGTAGGGGTGGCGCCTGCCGTACACCGAACAAGGCGCTTCTTCAGGCTTATAGGACAAAATGTGTGTCCACGTTGGGGGTATCGGCGCAGGTCGATGCCCCTTTTTCAGCCGTTTAAATTCCGTGCCCGCTTTTAACCGCTCGGACAGAATGTGTGTCCGGTTGCCTATCGTTCCCGCAGGTAGATAACCTTTTCCGGAACCGTTAAATACCCTTTCGGAAGAGGTGCCCATGAAGGCCGTTTATTGCCCCTACTGTGGCGGTCGGACCAAGCGCAACGGCAGGACCTCATCGGGGTCCCAGCGGTGGAGGTGCACGGCCTGCGGCGCGTCGACGACGGTGAGGTACGACGACACGGCGGCAAGGCTGGACGAGTTCCTCGGGTGGCTCCTCTCCAAGGACTCCCAGGCGGCGATGCCGGGCGGCGGACGGTCCTTCAGGCGCAGGACGGCCGAGTTCTGGGAGGTCTGGCCCATGCCCGTCCCCGACGGCGAGCTGCACCGCGTGCTCTACGTCGACGGGATCTGGATCGCGCGCGACCTCGTGGTGCTCATATGCTGCAGCGGCGAGAGGGTGGTCTCCTGGTACATGGCGAGGTCGGAGAACTCGAGGGCGTGGTCGGCCCTCATGGCGCCGATCCCGGCGCCCGAGGTGGTCGTCACCGACGGCGGGAGCGGATTCGCCAAGGCCGTGCGCGAGACCTGGCCGCGCACCAGGGTCCAGAGGTGCACCTTCCACGCCTTCTCGCAGGTCAAGCGCTACACGACGACGCGGCCGAAGCTCCAGGCGGGACGCGAGCTCTACCTCATCGCGCGCGACCTCATGGGCATCGAGACGCTGCACCAGGCCGAGCTCTGGGTCGAGCGCTACCTCGACTGGTGCGGGTTCTGGGCCGACTTCCTGGAGGACAGGACCGTGGTGGACGGCAGGAGGGTCTACACCCACGAGAGGCTGAGGCGGGCGCGCTCGTCGCTGGTGTCGGCGGGGACGCTGTTCACCTACCTCGACCCCGCCCTGGCCAAGGCCGGCCCGCTGCCGTCGACCAACAACATGATCGAGGGAGGGGTGAACTCGCAGCTGAGGGCCGTCCTGCGCAACCACCGGGGGCTGACGTCGGTCAAGCGCGTGAAGGCGGTGTTCTGGTGGTGCCACGCGCACTCGGGGGACGCGAGGACGGCGCGCGAGAAGCTCGCCACGATGCCGACCGACGCGGACATCGACTTCCTGTTCAGCGTCCACTCCGCCTCGCCGTCACGCGAGGACGGAGGGCCGGAGTGGGGCGACAGGGCCGTGTGGGAGGACCTCCACCACAGGGACCCGTACCCGTTCTGGCTGGATTAATGGATGGAAACGGATGTTCTATCGGGACACACATTTTGTCCTATAAGCCCTTCTTCACGGTTTCAACACGCAGGGCCGGGTCTCCCCAATAGGGGAGCCCGGCTTTTCTATTTTGATAAAACCAGCAGTTCAAGAGCGATTTTCAGGAGAAAAACCAACTCCGCCGACGCCCTCCTATAGCGCACTTTGCCACGGAAAAGTGCGAGACTTCGGTATGCGGTATCAAGCAGTCGTTATTCGGGTCTTTGGGAATTCGCGTGATTAAATGCACGGCAATGGGTACATAGCCAATACAGTAAGTCCCCGAGGCAGATTGGAGCCACGTATGGATATCAAGGTTTCTGGACGCAAGACGACGGTAACCGATGCTCTGCGTGCGCATGTGGATGAGAAGGTCGGCGAGGCGCTCAAGGTTTTCGATATCGAGCCCATGACAGTCGACGTCGTGCTTCGTTATGAGAAGAACCCCTCGAACCCCAACCCGGCAATCGTTGAGGTCACGGTTCGTGCCCGCGGCTCTGTGATTCGCGTTGCCGAGCATGGTGCAGATATGTACGCCGCCATCGATCTCTCCGCCGATAAGGTCACCCGCCAGCTGCGCAAGTTCAAGACCAAGGTCGTGGACAACCGCCAGGGTGGTGCCAGCGCCGCGGATGTCGCACCGGTCGAGCGCGTCGAGGATCTGGCCGACCTGCTGCTGCCCGAGGAGGACGACGACCTGCTCGTCCGCGAGAAGGTCGTCGATGTCACCCCGATGACTGAGGAGCAGGCGCTGGTGCAGACCGATCTGCTGGGCCACGACTTCTACGTCTTCGAGAACGCGACGACCGGCCTCATCAATGTGGTGTATCACCGTAAGAATGGTGGATA
>CDZV01009231.1_pt1 | contig 11341 bp, 10 predicted proteins | sample 554851 | NCBI WGS metagenome assembly CDZV01 (sample SAMEA3182090, study PRJEB8094) | gut metagenome | biome: human; feature: gut; material: Stool; isolation source: human stools | place: Canada | collected 2013-03-12
CCGAGCAACTCGCCCCGCCGCAGGCCGGTGGTCAGGTCGATGTAGTACAGGGCGAACACGCCGCTGTCTTTTGCCTCGCGGAGGAAGGATGTCAGCTGCTCAACGGGAAGCGTCTGCATTTCCTTGCGCTCCGCCTTCGGCAACGCGCAGCCGTCTGCCGGATTGCGGGCGATCAGCCGCTGCTCGACTGCCAGCTTCAGGGCAGAGGAAATGATTTGATGGATGTTGCGCACTGTTTTGGCGCTCAGTCCCTTGGGCTGCTTCTGTGCTTCGATTCGCTCTACCCGCCCTTCCGCCAACAATTTCTTGTAGAACTGTTGCAGATGCAGCGTCGTCAGATCATTCAACGGGATCTTGCCGAGCTGCGGCTTGATGTGGTTTTCGATGTAGCCATGATAGGTCAGATAGGTGGATGGGCGCATCTTGATTTTGGCATAGTTCTCGTACCACACTTCTAACCAGTTACCCACGGTGTAGTTCTTGGCCCGTCCGTAGTCGATTCCCACATTTTCCTCGATGGCTTTTTTCAGCCTTTCTTTTACTTCCGCCTGCGTCTTGCCGAGAACGTTCTTGATGATGGCTTTGCCGGTTTCCGGATCGTGACCGACTGTGTACCGACCCTCCCAGCGTCCATCCTTGCGCTTTCGGATGTTCCCTTCCCCGTTTGCTCGTCTTTTTGGCATAAAATCAGCCTCCTTTGTAACGGCAAACCATACCGTAAACAGCAGAGGAAAGCTACCGGAAAGCAGAACTGTTATCAGAAAGTTATCATTTGCGCTTAGACCACGCTGCCCTATCTTTGTTTATTGCGGCGCAATTTTTGCGCTGCCGGAAGCGTTCTTCTTTGGTTACAGCGGTGCGATTTTTGAACGGTCGAAAGACTCTTTTCATTGACTGCGGTGACTCAAAACACGCTTGCCCTGCACCATTGATCACGCGAAGGTAATTACCTCGATTTCCTTCCGAAACGGCCACAAGGCACCACCAAAATCCTTGGGACATCTGCGTTTGCGGGAACCAAGACGCCAGCCGCTCTGAAATTTTCTTCAAAAGGTGCCACAACCGACTGCGCTGAAACCCCCGTCAACTGCCCGCACCGCGGGCAGAAGTGGCGGCTGCGGCGGCGCTTGCGACGCCAGCCCTTTATCCTGCTTTCTTTTTCGTCCTCGAAAAAGGCTCGAAAAGCGCAGGAAACGCAGTCATACCAACGTTTCCAACACACTGGTCACACGGCTTTCAACACCTCCGGCACAAACGGCCCACGCTTGCTTTCTCGGGTGAAAATGGGTACACACTCGCCTTTGCCAACAGGATCGCACACAGCGGCTCACACGGCGAAACACGGGGCGTTTCGGATGGGGGCGCTATTACTACCCTCGGAGCGTTCCACACGTTTCGGAAACCCTGCGTGGCCGGGGTTTAAAACGGCAAACTTTGCCGCTTTTGGGTCTTGGTCGGAGACGCTCCTGAAGAACGCAGAAAGCCTTCGGAGCAGCGATGCGCTTATGCGCGTCGCTGTTCCGAAGGCGTCGCGGCCCCGCTGGGCTGCGTGATCTTTTCCGTTTCTGTCGAAATTGCGGCTTGTACACACTCGGCTCTCCGAGAAAAATCGCGCACAAGGGCACACACGCCGAAACAGGTGGCGTTTTGGGTGGGGGCGCTATCATTACCCTCGACACGAGCTGCACGTTCACGAACATCCCCGGGCCGGGTGTCAGAACGGCAAACTTTGCCGCTTTTTAGTCTTGGTCGGGAGGTGCTCTCGAAGAACGCAGAGAGCCTGCGGAACAGCGATGTGCTTATGCGCGTCGCTGTTCCAAGGCGTCGCGGCCCCGCTGGGCTGCGTGATCTTTTCCGTTTCTGTCGAAATTGCGGCTTGTATACCCTGCGCTCAGGGCCTTTCCGTGTGTGCGAGGCGAGGGGTGGTATCACTACCCTCAGCGCGCTTTACGTGCTGCTGAAACACCGGATTGCCGCTTGTCAAAAGGGCTAATCTGCCATTTTTTGAGGTCGACGGACATCATTGATTCCAGCGGCGCAAAAGCAGAAACGTAAGCGTCAAGTGTAGCGGCGGATTGAAGGTTACCCGTAAAAACGAGAGAATAGCCTACTTTATACTGCTTTTCAAAGAAAACTATGATATAATAATCAATATGTTGCTTGTGTGCCGGCGGACTGGCTAAGCAGAGATTTTCTGCAAAATGTTGCATTTTTGTGGAATGCAACCAAAAGTTGCGTAATAGTTGATGGAAAAAGCGTCAAAAATCCGTATCATATGGTGAAGATGCTCGAATTGCTGAAGTGGCAAGGTTACGAACGAGCGTCTCTGGCGGTGCAGAAAGCAAACTACGCCGTGAAGATGTATAAGGATGTCGGCTTCAAGACGGTAAATGAGAACGCCGAAGAATACATTATGGTGTGTGAACTATAAGAATTAAATGGGGTGATTGCTTCAATGGACATTGAACATTTTTACATCGAAAAGGGGCGGGGTTTCCCTCTTATCCTCCTTCACGGAAATGGAGAAGACTGTGATTACTTCCGAGGGCAAATAGATGAGTTTTCCAAACAGTATCATGTGTATGCGATAGATACCAGAGGACACGGAAGGACGCCGAGGGGTGATATGCCCTTTACGATACGACAATTTGCAGGCGATCTTTTGGAGTTTATGGATGAGCATCAAATAGAAAAAGCTCATCTGCTTGGCTTCTCAGATGGCGGGAATATTGCTATGGTCTTTGCTCTTCAGAATCCCGGCCGTATAGACCGATTGATATTGAACGGCGCAAATTTGAATGCAGATGGTGTAAAGCAAACTACGCAATTGCCTATTGAGATCGGATATAAGCTGGCGAAGAGATTCTCTGAGAAAAGCGACTCCGCTAAGCGAAACGCTGAAATGCTTGGTTTGATGGTGAATGAGCCGAATGTCAAGCCGGAGGAGCTTGTGGGAATACAGACAAAGACGCTGGTCATTGCCGGGACTAAGGATATGATTAAAGAAGAACATACGAGGCTGATTGCGGCAAGCATACCAGATGCCAGACTTGTGTTCATCAGCGGCAATCACTTTATTGCAAATAAACATCCAACGGAGTTTAATCAAGCGGTAATAGATTTCTTGAAGAAGTAAACTATAGGAGAACATAATGTACGCACAGGCAGCGATATGCGAATGTGGAAATTTGCAGAAATATGTTGATTGTACGCATGAACTCAATGACACAAGGGCAAGGTGCTAATACAAGTTTTGTGCACTCATAGCGTAATCGGATAATCTCAACACCTTTGATGGCGTTCACTTGGGTATAGAAAAAGGCGACTGTTTTTTAACAATCGCCTTGAATTTGATGACTGAATATGAAGTTACAAGCAAGAAATTTTGTTGTCCGAAAGCCAGAAACCGTTGATATTACTGCGTTTTTTGAAAAGTTCTGTATCGCCACTCGGACCATGTAGGGACGAAGATTTTGATATCACGAGTATCAAGATTTCCGTTCCTATTTTTACTCAAAACTGCTGAAAGAGGTAGTTTTTCGTATATTTTGAAAGTATGCATCGCCATTGACCGTGGTAGCTCCCGGTCTGTGGAGGTGCTTTTTTGTTTTTTCTTGACCTTTGTATGCGTTGAAATTTTGAAAAAGGCGTTAAACTTTCGGGGCTGGAGTGGCAAAAGTCAAGATTCCCGTTAAATTTTTGGAGAGGTGTTAAAACATCATCCGCCTCAATCCAAGTGAAAATAAGTCTGCGTTCACAGATTTTTCTTGCTATTTTATATTAGAGCAGTTACAATGAGTGGTAGAATACAGACCTGCGGAGGGATAGGATGACTATCGTTTACGATAAGCTGTGGCACCGTTTAGCTGAAAAGGGCCTTAGAAAAAAAGACCTTCGTGAAGCTGCTGGGATTAGTCGAGCCTCTATAGCTAAACTTGGAAAAAATGAGATTGTAACGACTGAGGTGCTTGCAAAGATTTGTACGGCCCTTTCCTGTGACATTTCCGAAATTGCCGAAGTTTCTGACACATTGGCAGCGGACTGTACACCCATTCATATGGATGCACACCAGCGGTTTAGAGTTAATTCGTTTTTTGCGGGAATTGGTGGATTTGATATCGCCTTTGAGCAGCATGGCTTTGAGACAGTCTATTTATGTGAAATCAATCAATTCTGCAATGAAATCCTTACATCCCACTGGCCAAACGTGCCAAGGGCAACAGACATCTGCCAAGTAGCTGCCAATGATATACCAAAGGCCGAAGTGTGGTGTGGCGGATTCCCCTGTCAAGATATATCAGTAGCCAGAGGCGCTGCCACACGGCTTGGGTTGGGTGGTAGCCGCTCCGGATTATTTTTCCAGTATGCAAATTTAATAGAAGCTAAGTCCCCGGAGGTTGTTATTATTGAAAATGTTGAGGGCCTCTTCAACTCAAACGGTGGCCGTGACTTTGGCGTGATTTTACAACGGATGACTTCTATGGGATATGCGGTGGCATGGAGGCTTTTAAACAGCCGCTACTTTGGTGTCCCCCAATCTCGTCCTCGCGTTTATCTGTGCTGCTGGAAAAACTCACCTCAGAAAGCACAGAGAGTCATGTTCGATTCGGCGGGGGCGCACATATCCCCGAATGAGCGGAAAGATTTCTTGACAGAAGCCAGCAAAGAAAGTGAATACCCCAAGGTTCCCAAAGTAGCATATTGCCTTGCCGCGACATCCGGCAGACACACAGGCACTGATTGGAGCAGGACCTATGTTGTATGCGCAGATGGTGTACGGCGTTTAACTCCAAAAGAATATGAACGCCTCCAGGGCTTTCCCGATTACTGGACATTGCCCGCTCGATATACTGTTGATAGTGAGGATACCGATACTTTGCGGTATACTGCTATCGGAAATGCGGTATCTGTCCCGGTTGTAGAGTGGATTGCGCAGAGAGTCCATACCGAACTTTTGACTAACCGTCCGCTTCTTAGCCGAGACGACCTACAATCCTATGTTCCTGAGTTCTCTAAAACAGCCTGGTCACCGCTTCATCTATCGGAAATCGACTTCTCTGACGAATCGAGCAGCTATAAGTGGCCTAAAGCGGGGCTTGCCTGGGATGATTCATTTATTGGAAGCGCTGTGAGCCCCACTCCGGCAAAGCCTATCCCGTCCAGCCTGTTGGATATTGTGGAACGAGAACGGGTCGGAGAACGCTACTACCTAACATCAAATGCCGCAGAGGGAATCATCCGCCGCGTTGACAATCAAGGCCGGAAGCTCTTTCCACCTTTGCGGAAGGCGTTGGAAGCCGAGAAATCAAAGAAAGTTGCTGGGGGGATATAAATGACATTTGCTACATTGCGGCTTGGTAAAACGAGTGTTGAGGACATAAGGCTGATCGATGCGCAAGAGAGCGGCATCTTGACTTCACCTATGACTATTTCGGTGGTCTGTACTCAGGTTCCTGCGGACCTCTTACCGGGAACCTACACGTTTTTGTGGCTGGGTTCCGATAACAGCAAAGGTATGCCTACAACATGGAAACAAGGCTTTAAGGCCCTTGGTGTGGTCAGGAGCATAGACCGCGGAGAAAAATACAATGATGAAAGTACCACGGTCGTTGATATTTCTTACATCTTTCCAGATGCGGTGAGCCGCACTGACATTTTGAGAGATGCTCCTACAGCATATTATTGGTGTTCTACGCTGCCTGTGATCGGCCTTGATGACCACTCAAACCAGACCATTCGGATGATCACGCAGGATTCGGAGCGTTCAGAGCTAAAAGCCTTTTTCTTTGTCCTCCGCGCAGTATGTCCTGACTTCCGCCAAGATTCCGTAACTGCCTACCCAGAATTAGAGCCTTTATTTGATTACATAGTTCCCAACCCTCGCGGATTTTATGGCGAAGAAACAGCCGCACATGAGTATACTCGTGAAGAACTGATGGCAATGGATAATAAAGAGTTCATTTTTACCAGTCTCGACATGATGTCGCGCCATCGGGTTTTTAATGGCTACACTTTGCCAGCTCTTGAAAGCCGGGAGCAGTGTTCTCTGTTATTCCGGCACAATAATTTACACGGCATCCTTTATAAGCGTCCCGCAGGAACAACGGATGAAGAGTTTAGAGCAGGGATGCATGATGAATCTGGCCGTCCACGCTACTATGCGGACACATACAGTATTGGTGAAGATGAATACTATGTTTCCTCTCAGTGGCGTCCGGACCGAGAGGATGCCAGAGGCGCTTTCCTTGACTGGCTGTTCGAGTTGCTCTTGACGATTCGCTTTGAAACTGGCCTCCCAACCTCCTTCGAGCGAAACAGGATCGTATTCGGCGCTCCCGGTACTGGCAAGAGCCACCGACTGAACGAGGACAAAGATTCCCTGCTGGCTGATACCAGCGGTTCCTATGAACGTGTCACCTTCCACCCAGAGTATACCTATTCGCAGTTTGTCGGCAGCTACAAGCCGGTGACCGGGCCAACCGGAGAAATTCGTTATGACTTTGTACCGGGGCCTTTTATGCGCGTCCTGGTAGCGGCATTAAAAAGCGGACGCACCGAATCTCCCCAACCCCACCTTCTGCTCATCGAAGAAATCAATCGTGCAAAAGTGGCCGCAGTGTTCGGTGAGGTATTCCAGCTCTTGGATCGCTCCGACTCAGGGGCAAGTGAGTATGAAATCCACGCCACGGAGGATATCAGAAAATATCTGATTTCCGAACTTGGCAAATCCCCGGACAGCCTCCGTATCCCGGACAACATGTTCATTTGGGCAACGATGAACAGTGCGGATCAGGGAGTCTACCCGATGGACACCGCCTTCAAGCGGCGGTGGAGTTTTGAGTACATCGGTATCGATGAGAACGATGCCGAGGTTGGTGGTGTCGTTACTCTGGGGTACGGTGGCCACGCCCGTGACATCAACTGGAACCAACTCAGGAAGGCCATCAATGACACACTGGCTGTGACATATAGCATCAACGAGGACAAGCTGCTCGGCCCCTATTTCCTGTCAAGGCAGGTCTTTGCCTATGGCGGCGATCAGCGGATGACCGCCCCAGAAAAGTTTATTTCTGCATTTAAGAGCAAGGTCATCATGTATCTTTATGAGGATGCTGCCAAATCGGTCAAACGCCGTCTGTTCGAGGGGTGCGATGCAAGTAAGTATTCCTCTGTGTGTTCTGCTTTTGATGAAACGGGGATTGAAATATTCGGAACGGATTTCCTTGCCAAGTACAATGACTTCGAGAGGTGACCGATATGGGATTCATCTCTCGGTATGTGCGTGAGCAGAAACGTTATACCAAAAATGAAATCAAGTCCATCTTCAGCTTTAGCGAGTCCGAGGCTGAATCCTTCATCCGGCGGCTCAAATCATTTGGCATCATGAAGGCTGTTAAGAATACTGCGGGACAGAGGGACCTTTCGGATTTGTCGGACGCCGATATCGAAATAGCCGATGACACTGGCGAGAGCAGTGAATGCTTCTATGTTTTCACCTATGTGGGTGTGCTGACAATCGGCGACAGAGTTGTCAAGTGTTTCCCCAAATACATTACTCAGAATGATGCCCCAGATACAGAGATGAAACAGGTTATCCGAGTTTTACGAAGGTACGGCAGCAAAGAGCAAATCGTCAACCTCTACAATGGAGATGGCCAGAGCAGCAGTTTTAACATTCTTGCGGTTATGTTGTTTCTTCTGGAGGACTACCATCAATAGGTGCGTATATCAATTCCGAGGATATTGTTGAAGTCAATGGCGAAGGGCCTATCCTTTGGGGGCAGACCATTGACAACGGGTTTACATTGATCAGCAGCAACCGCCCGTACTACGTTGACATCTACACACACCGCTCCGTTGACGATGAGCAGGACTTTTTCCATCGTCTGCATAGATGTATTGTTTCCGAAAGCTCCCGCCAGCTTCGAGATGCAGGGCTGATAGACCTCTTTGATTTGGTGGAGGCAGATGTTTCCGATGAGGCTCTGGAAGATTTCGGTGACAGAGAATACATTCTTTATCGGCTCCAGTCTGAATTGGGGGTTCAGTTCAATACACACAAACAGACGATTCTCAAAACACTCTATGCTTTCATCTCATACCATCGTACTCTTATCGAGTCCGAAGGCATCAGTATGTACGGGACGAACAGTTTCAATCTGGTGTGGGAAAATGTCTGCGCGGAAGTGTTCAACAACAAACTCAAAACGCAGCTCCGCCACCTTCCGTTTCCAGACGGACTGACCCCAGGCTATGACCCCAAGACTCTTCTTATCGATATCATTGAAAAACCGCAGTGGCAAGGCTGGAACGCTGATGGCACAGCATTTGTGAAAGCGGCTGCAGAGACGCTTACTCCAGACCTTATCAACATCTATGAGGAAGATGGCGCCTATACATTCGTGATTTTTGATGCCAAGTATTATTGCATCCAGCTCGAAAGCGGCAAGCCGCTAAGAGGACAGCCTGGAGTTGGAGATGTGACAAAGCAGTATCTTTATCAGTTGGCCTACCGGAATTTTATCAGTCAGAACCATATCCAAGACGTAAAGAATTGTTTTCTGATGCCAACTGAGCAAGCCAATGTGGTCAAACTTGGTGCTGTCTCGCTCCCCATGTTACACGATTTGGATCTGACCGATATTCAAATTCGCTTGCTTCCGGCGGTAAAAATGTATGATCTATACTTGAGTCGAAAGTCTTTAGACATATCCGCATTAGAACTCTAATTGTCCTAACCGCACAAGTCGGGGAGCGAAACCAGTTTGCTCCCCGCTTTGTGTATACAGGTTCTCGGTGCCATAGGTACTGGTGGATGAGTAACTGTATTATGATAGCAGCGAAACGGAGGTGGCCCAATGGATGATTTAACAAAGGAACAGCGGCACAAGGCGATGTCGCGTATTCGCTCCAAAGACACTGCTATTGAAGTGAAGCTCCGAAAGGCTTTATGGCACAGCGGCTACCGTTACCGAAAGAACTACGCTTCTTTGCCTGGGAAACCGGATATAGTGTTGACCAAATATAAAATTGCCATCTTCTGCGACAGTGAATTCTTTCATGGAAAGGACTGGTATACAGTATTGCTCCCCAGGATTCGAAACGGAGTAAATTCAGAATATTGGGAAAAGAAAATATCCCGCAATATGGAAAGGGACAATGAAATAAACCGAAAATTGAATTATCTTGGGTGGACAGTTATCCGTTTCTGGGGAAAGGACATCTCCAAAAACACCGAAGAGTGCATAGCTGTCATTAAGGATTGCATTTTCGAGCAGACAGTGAATCATATAGAATGCTCATATGAGCCACCCGACTCACTTGATGAAGATATCTGAGTTGGATTTCAGAAGTACATTAACCACTGGTACGCCATTTCGCTTGGCATATGCCACCGTATTCCTTGTTCCTCCAGATTCGCCGTTGTAGACAGCGATAACTCTTGCCGCGTGGTCAACCATCCACTCGTTCCTCCGCTGGAAACAATCCCGGCTGTAGCTTGGGCAGATGAACCGCACCAAATCGGCTTGTTTCATGACCCGCCGATACCGCTCCTGCCAGTCCTGGCTCCAGCGAACCTCAAAGCCCCGATAAGGGCTGGCACAGATGAGCCGAATAGCTGCTCCATTGGCTCGAAGATCCAACACGATTTCTGCTACCCAGAGATCGACCCCTCGCGCCGTTCCATATATGAATGTTCGAAATCTGTCAGCAATAGCTGTGCGGATTTCTTTTTTTAGTGCCTCTACGACTACCGCCTCCGGCTGTTCCAGCTTTTCCGGCCTGTGTCCAGCGAAGCAGCTCCTTTTACGCTGCACCAGCCACTCACGCCACGCAGTTCATATTGAAAGCCCGCCTTAAAATAGGTTGATTTTTACCTATAATTTGCATATAATAGGTGCTACGAGGAGGTGTTCCCATGACCATTGATACGAACACGATCGTTTCCGTGACGGAGGCCAATCAGAATTTTTCCCGCGTGACGCGCATCGCCGAAACGAATGGACAGGCTGTGATTTTCAAAAATAACCGTCCCAAATATATGTTGGTCGATTTGGACAATTCGCCCTTGATCGACATGACAGATGATGAGAAGGTCGACTTTGTTGCGGCAAGAATTTTGAAGAAATACAAGCCCGCGTTCATGGAGTTGGCAAAATGATCAAATTCTCAAAAGAGAAGGTCTTGCTGCTTCACAAGCTCATCGCGGAGGAGACAGGCGGGAGCATTGGCGTTAGGGATGAGGCTCTGCTGGAATCTGCGCTGGAGAATGTCTTTTCCGGCTTTGGCGGGCAGGAATTCTACCCTACCAAGGAGGAGAAGGGTGCTCGACTGGGCTATGCACTCATCTCCAACCATGCCTTTGTGGATGGCAATAAGCGCATCGGTATGTATGTGATGCTGACCTTTTTGGAGGTCAACGGTATTCGGTTGGACTGCACGAATGATGAAGTTGTCGAAGTCGGTCTGGCTGTCGCCTCCGGCGCGATGGACTATGAGGCGCTGTTGGCGTGGGTGCGGGCACACCGTGTCTGACCCAGTTTTGACCCAGAATCCGAAAAAAGAGGGCAGGCTTGGACGGAAACAATGGAAAACTCACCGAACGAATGGCGGTAAAAAGCACAAATCGGAGCCGAAATGACTCCGATTTGCCCTTGAGACTGCCTCATAACCCGGAGGTCGCAGGTTCGAGTCCTGTCTCCGCAACCAGAAAGTCCTGATTTCGCAAGAAATCAGGACTTTTTCCGCATTTTTGCGTCCAATATCTTACTTGCTGTTTTTTCTGACCCAAACGCTGACCCCAACGGGAGCTAAACTGTACCCAAGAAAATGGACACGAGATTTTGACCCATGGCCCCGTTCGGCGGACACGCATTTGACCCATAGGGTCAGAAGCGCCGCACCTGTGTTATGATAGAACTACCGAACGGAGGTGCTGTATGGGCACGAAGAAGAAATTCACACCAGAGGAACTGAAGCATCTGCAGGCAAACCCCTACACGCTGCGGGTGACGGCAGACAGCATATCCTACACCCTCGCTTTCAAGGAGGCGTTCTGGGCGCTCAGTCTCCAGGGCTACACCGGCACAGCCGCCTTCCGCAAGCTGGGCTATAACACGGAAGTTCTGGGTTTCGAGCGGATCCACAATACTACAAAGCGCATCCGGCGGGAGGCCAGATCGCCGGAGGGCTTTCATGAGGGCGCCCGGGGCGGTGTGCGTATACCAGGCGGCGGGAACAGCCAGACAGAGGGGGCGTCCGCCCCGTCTGACGAAGCCGCCAGACGCATGAAACGGGAGATTTTGTGTCTCCAGCAGCAGATGGCGTTCTTAAAAAAAGT
>CDZV01023763.1_pt1 | contig 11328 bp, 9 predicted proteins | sample 554851 | NCBI WGS metagenome assembly CDZV01 (sample SAMEA3182090, study PRJEB8094) | gut metagenome | biome: human; feature: gut; material: Stool; isolation source: human stools | place: Canada | collected 2013-03-12
GTGTCCGGGTTGGTGGCCATGATGACCTCCTCGATGCCTCCGGCGGCCACCCGCTCCACCAGAGATTTGATGTGCAGGTCATCGGGACCCACATGGCTCATGGGGGAGATCACCCCGTGGAGCACATGGTACAGGCCCTGGTACTCACGGGAGCGCTCCATGGCGGCCACGTCCTTGGGGTCAGCCACCACACAGATGGTGGACTGGTCCCGCTTGGGGCTGGCACAGATGGAGCAGGGGCCGTCCCCATCCGTCAGATTCTGGCAGACGGGGCAGCAGTGGATAGTCGCCTTGGCGCTGATGACCGCCTGGGCGAAGGCGTTGGCCTCGTCATCCGGCATGGACAGGACATAGAAGGCCAGGCGCTGGGCTGATTTGACGCCCACGCCGGGCAGCTTGGCGAACTGCTCCACTAAATTTTCCAGCGCAGGGGGAAAGTACTGCATGGTTTTGGACCTCCGGGGAAGTTGGAAATTAAGAATTTAAAACTAGGAGTTAGGAATTAGGGCTTTGTACTTCTTCATTGCCGTTACACCCGCAGGGCGGCGATGGCGGCGGGGATGTCCTCCTTGCCGTAGACGGCAGAGCCGGCCACCAGTACGTTGGCGCCCGCCTCCACCACCAAGGGGGCGGTCTTGGGGGCAACGCCGCCGTCCACCTCCAGCTCACAGGCGGGGTTGTACCGGTCGATGATGGCCCGCACCTGGCGGATGGTGTCCAACTGGGACTCCATAAAAGCCTGGCCCCCGAAGCCGGGCTCCACCGTCATCACCAGCACCATGTCCAGCTCCTCGATATAGGGCAGAATGGCGTTGGCCGAGGTGATGGGCCGCAGGGCCACCGCCTTTTTCACGCCGCACTCCCCCATGACCTTCAGGGCCTCGGCGATCCGGGTGGGGTGGTCGGCCTCCAGATGGACGGACAGCAGATCGGCCCCGGCTTTGGCGAAGTCCTCGATGTAGCGCACCGGCTTGTCGATCATCAGATGGACGTCCAGGAACATATCGGTACACTTGCGGATAGACTTGACCACGGGGATCCCAATGGTCAGGTTGGGCACGAAGCAGCCGTCCATGACATCCACATGGAGGTAGTCGGCGCTGGCGACCTTTTTGATGTCCCGCTCCAGGTTGACGAAGTCAGCGGAGAGGATCGAAGGGGCAATTTTGATCATAATGATGTCCTCGCTTTCCAAGCCTGAATTTGTTTGGCCTCTGCCGGGGTGGGGGAGGGACCGTCCGCGCCCGGGGAACCCGGGGCGGGGCGGGCGCATAGGATACTGGGCGGAGAGAGCGGAGGGCCGGCCCTCCGCCGTGAGCTTCCGGGCCGCAGGGGCGCTCCAGGCCGGACCCACGGCCCTACTGCCGCCTGCGGCAGCCCGAAGCCCGCCGCTTTTCAATAGCCATCCGTCCGCCGGAGCGCGCATCTCCGGCGGACGGAGGCAGTGGGCGCGTCAGTGGTAGAAGTCTGCGGTCATGACCTCCTGGACGGAATAGCCGTTCTGCCGCAGCTCGTCCAGGATCTGGCGCTTGTGGTCCTGGCCGAAGGCCTCCAGGGTGACCTTCAGCTCCACGCCGTTCTGCCGGTTGATGTTGACAAACTGGTTGTGCTCCAGCTTGATGATGTTGCCGCTGTTCCGGGCCAGCAGGCCGGACACCCGCATCAGTTCGCCGGGCCGGTCGGGGAGCAGCACGGAGAAGGTGAAGATCCGGCCCCGGTTGATCAGGCCGTGCTGGACCAGAGAGGCCATGGTGATCACATCCATGTTGCCCCCGGAGAGGACGGAGACCACGTTCTTGCCCTCCATATCCAGGTGCTTCAGGGCGGCCACAGTGAGCAGGCCGGCGTTTTCCACCACCATCTTATGCTTCTCCATCACATCCAGAAAGGCGTCCACCAGTTCCGCATCCGGAATGGACAGGACGCGGTCTACATTTTTTTGTACATAGGGGAACACCAGGTCGCCGGGGGTCTTGACCGCCACGCCATCGGCGATGGTGTTGGCGGTGGGGAGGGTGACCACATGGCCGGCCTCCAGGCTGGCCTTCATGGAGGCGGCGCCCTCCGGCTCCACGCCGATGACCGTGACGTTGGGGTTGAGCAGCTTGGCCAGGGTGGACACGCCAGCGGCCAGGCCGCCGCCGCCGATGGGGACCAGGATCACATCCACGTCGGGGAGGTCCTGAAAGATCTCGTATGCGATGGTGCCCTGGCCGGTGGCTACCCCAAGATCGTTGAAGGGGTGGACATAGGTCAGCCCCTCCTCCTCAGCCAGCTGGGCGGCCTTCTCGGCGGCCTCGTCGAACACCTCGCCGTGGAGAATGACCCGTGCGCCGTAGTCCTTGGTGTTGTTGACCTTCACCAGGGGGGTGGTGGTGGGCATCACGATGGTGGCGGGGACCCCCGCCGCCTGGGCGGCATAGGCCAGCCCCTGGGCGTGGTTGCCGGCGGAGGCGGTGATGAGGCCCCGGGCTTTCTCCTCCTCGCTGAGGGTGCTGATCTTATAGTAGGCCCCGCGGATCTTATAGGCGCCGGTGACCTGCATATTTTCCGGCTTGAGATAGACCTGATTTCCACACGCCTTGGACAGGGCGGGGGAGTGGATCAGGCTGGTGGTGCGGATCACGCCCTGCAGCGTTGCACGGGCAGCTTTGAACTGTTCCAGGGTGAGCATATCGGACTCCTTTGTTCCATGGCGGGGCTGTCAGGGCGGTCCAGTGGAGCCGGACTGAGCGCCAAACGCCGATATGTGAAATCATACCGCACCGGAGCATGGAAAGTCAATGGAAAGCTGGAAAATAGTCGGAGGGGGACGGTTCCCTGCTCTGAACTTGGGGTTGACAAGGGAGGAAGGTTGTGGTATTCTGAACCAGAAGTTAGCTATAACTAACCTGTGCGGCGCGAGCCGTTCTTCTCTTGGGATATAGTTAGCTTACGCTAATTTGTGGCGGGGGTCAGAGACGATGGAAGACACACTGCGGGATTTGGAATACACCTTGGCCTTTCACGGAGCCCCCGCACTGGCCGGGATCAAACCAGCGGATCTGGTCGCCTGGGGCAGTCCCCAGGTGTGTATGGGCACACTGCTGGAGGATTACCGCCGCCAGCTCTCCCGGTGCGGTATCCAGCTGCGCCTGCTCTGCTCCTGCCGGCCCCGGTGCCTGATCCTGGTGTACCGTCCGGAGCGTCTGGCCGCCCAGCTGGCCCGTCCCCAGGTGCGGGCGCTGCTGGCCCGGGAGGGCTACCCGGTGGACCGGGGCCTGGAGGAGATGCTGGACGCCCTCCAGCTCCGTCTGACCTGCGGCGCCTTCCCCCACGAGATCGGTCTGTTTCTGGGCTATCCCCCGGAGGATGTGGAGGGCTTTCGCCTGCACCGGGGGCGGGACTATAAGCTGTGCGGGTGCTGGAAGGTGTACTCCGACGTGGAGGGGGCGAGGCAGTGCTTCCGCCGGTACGACCGGTGCCGCGCGGCCCTGTGCCGGCGGGTGCGGGCGGGCGGGTCCCTGCCGCAGATGTTTCGAGCCGCCTGACCGGGCCGTTGGACGGTGTCCGCAGGCGGAATGATGTATGTGACCGCCCTCTGGGCGTTTGCAGATGGGTCTCATCCAGGGGATCCACGTTTATGATCTACATTTTTACATTTTGAGTTTGGAGGTTATCCCAAATGAGCAGCATTGCAGTGATCTATTGGAGCATGACAGGCAATACCCAGGCCATGGCCGAAGCCATCGCCAAGGGGGCGCGGGAGGCCGGCGCCCAGGTGGACGTATTCTCTGTGGACCAGGTCGGGGTGGACCAGGTACTGGAGTACGATCAGCTGGCCCTGGGCTGCCCCGCTATGGGGGCTGAGGTTCTGGAGGAGTCTGAGTTTGAGCCCTTCTTCTCCCAGCTGGAGGGCCGCCTGAGCGGAAAGTCTGTGGCCCTCTTCGGCTCCTACGGCTGGGGAGACGGGCAGTGGATGCGAGACTGGGAGGAGCGGACGGACCGCGCCGGGGGCACGGTCTGCCAGGGGGAAGGACTGATCCTTCATGAGACCCCCGATGAGAGCGGACTGGACCGGTGCCGTGCCCTCGGAGCCACCCTGGCCGCATCCTGAGACTGCTGGCCCCATGCCCAACAATTCCCGCCCTATCCGGCGTGCTCTGCACCGGATAGGGCGGGAATTTTCTTGACACCCCCCTCTGGGAAAGGTACAATGAGCATAAAAGAATGCGGCTGGTCCGCAGAGCGTGCCATAGGAGGTAGGAGCGATGGCGAAGCACATCAAGCGTTCCGTGATCCCCATCTATCTGATCGGGGGGGTCTGGCTGGTATTCGCGCTGTTTTTCTCGCTGCACACCCTGGCCGACTACGCGCTGTGCGCTGTGGTCTCGGCGGCAGTGTTTGTCGTGGGTAAGGCGGTATTCCCGGACCGGGTCTATCAGATGCCCGGAGAGCAGGTGGAACAGCCGGAGAAGAAGGCGGAGCAGCCCCGCCGGGAGGAGCCAAAGCAGGAGAAGAAGCAGGAGGAGAAGAAGCAGGAGGAGAAGAAGCAGGAGACCACCGGCGACCCGGAGCTGGATAAGCTGATCCAGGAGCGGGACCGGGCGGTGTCGGAGATGCGCCGCCTCAATGACAGCATCGAGGACGAGACCATCTCCGCCCAGATCGACCATCTGGAGGAGGTCACACGGAAGATCATCGGCGAGGTGGTCAAGCAGCCCAAGAAGCTTCCTCAGATCCGCCGCTTTTTGAACTACTTCCTGCCCACCACCTTAAAGATACTCAATGCCTATGACCGGATGGACTCCGCCGGGATCGCGGGGGACAACATCAGCACCACCAAGGCCAAGGTGGAAAATATGATGGGCACCATCGTCCAGGCCTTTGACAAGCAGCTGGACGCCCTCTTTGGGGCGGAGGCTATGGACATCTCCACCGACATTACCGTGATGGAAAATCTGTTGGCCCAGGAGGGCCTGTCCGGGAAGGACAAGACCGCCTCACCGGACGGCGGGACTACTCTGGAGCTGTGACTGGGCGCGTCTCCCGGCAGAGAGCGGGGACGCTGGAACGGTCGGAAATCATACCAAAATCAATGCAAAGACAATAAGGAGGAACTGACTATGAGCGACGATTTGAATATGGCCCCCCAGCTGACTCTGACTCCGGAGGCCGATGCGGCCGCAGCCGCGGCTCCCGCCGCGCCGGAGGCTTCGGCCCTGACCCTGGACACGGCGCCTGAGGCGGCCGTCCAGCAGGCTTCCGTCACAGAGGCAGAGCGCCAGAAGGAGCGGGACGTCAACGCCGTCAAGGTGGACGAGTCCATGCTCAGTGAGGCGGAGCGGAAAATGGTGGATGACTTTGCCCAGAAGATCGACGTCACCGACTCCAATGTGGTGCTCCAGTACGGCTCCGCGGCCCAGAAGAACATTGCCTCCTTCTCGGAAAACGCCCTGAACAGCGTCAAGACCAAGGACCTGGGCGAGGTGGGCGAGGCCCTGTCCAACCTGGTGGTGGAGCTGAAAAATTTTGGCAAGGATGAGGAGAAGAAGGGCGGCCTGTTCGGCTTCTTCCAGAAGAAGCGCAACGAGCTGGAGGCCCTGAAGGCCAGCTATGCCAAGGCAGAGGTCAATGTGGATAAGATCGTCCGGGTGCTGGAGGACCACCAGGTGGTGCTGATGAAGGACATCGCCATGCTGGACCAGATGTATGAGCTGAATACCAAGTACTACAAAGAGCTCACCATGTATATCATTGCCGGCAAGAAGCGGCTGGAGTACCTGCGGACCCACGACCTGGAGCAGCTGCGGCAGAAGGCCGCCGCCAGCGGGGCTCAGGAGGACGCCCAGGCCTATAATGATTTTGCCAACCTGTGTAGCCGGTTTGAGAAGAAGCTCCACGACCTGGAGTTGACCCGGATGATCTCCATTCAGATGGGGCCCCAGACCCGCCTGCTGCAAAATAACGACACCATGATGCTGGAGAAGATCCAGTCCTCCCTGGTGAATACCATCCCCCTGTGGAAGAGTCAGATGGTGCTGGCCCTGGGTCTGGAGCACTCCCGCCAGGCCACCCAGGCCCAGTCCGCGGTCACCGAGATGACCAACCAGCTGCTGCAAAAGAATGCGGATATGCTGAAGATGGGGACGGTGGAGGCCGCCCGGGAGGCGGAGCGCTCCATTGTGGACGTCAAGACCCTCCAGCATACCAATGAGCAGCTGATCTCCACCCTGGACGAGGTGATGAAGATCCAGACAGAGGGCAGCCAGAAGCGCCGCGAGGCCGAAGCAGAGCTTGGGCGGATCGAGGGCGAGCTGAAGCAGAAGCTTCTGGAGTTGAGAGGCTGACCGCCCGGAACGGTTGTATGGTGGAAGTTCCCGGATGCCTGTCCGGGGCAGAACATTGAGGAGAGCCTATGAAACTATTTCAAAAGACATCGGTGGCAGTGGCGCTGACCGTGGTGATGATCGCCGCGGCCATCGGGATCGGCCAGGTGCGGGGGAGCAGCGCTCCGGCGGTCCCTCAGGCTGCTGGGCTTGACAAGTCGCTGTCCACCAGCAGCTACGCCACCTGGATCAGCGACGAGGCCGAGGTGCTCTCTGAACAGGAGGAGCAGCAGATCTGTCTCTATAACGCCAACTGGGTGGCCCGGTATGACAGCCTCATCGCTGTGGCTACTGTGCGGGAGGTGTCCGGCGATATTGCCGACTACGCCTATGCACTGGGAGAGCAGATCCAGCTGGGAGCGGCGGACGGCATCCTGGTGGTGGATACCGGGACCAACAACTGCTATCTGGCAGTGGGGCCCGACTATCCCATGACGGATGAGCAGGTGACCTCCCATTTGGACCGCTACCTGTATGAGAACGCCATGGCCGGACAGTTCGGCACGGGAGTGCTGAGCCTGTTTGACGGGATCAATCAGTTCTATGTAGAAAATTACGGTCTGGGCTATCTGGAGACGAGTCAGAACGCCTATGGCGGCCGGAGCACCGGCGAGACGGTCATGTCCCTGGTGGTGCTGCTGGTCATTCTGGTGGTCATCGCCAGCGTGGTGGACAGCCTGCGGTATACCTCCTACCGGCAGCGGTACTATGGGGTGCCCAATCCTCCCTATCTGTTCCGGCCCATCCTGTTCTGGCACGGGCCCGCCTATGGCTGGTACCGGCGCCGCTGGCGCAGACCGCCTCCTCCGCCCCCCAGACCTCCAAGAGGGCCTGGAGGCTTCGGCGGTTCGGGCGGCGGCTTCAACGGTTTCCAGGGGCCCAGAGGGGGCTCCGGCTCCGGTGGATTTTCCAGTGGCTCCCGGGGCGGGGGCTTCTCCCGGGGCGGCGGCTTCGGAGGAGGTTTCAGCGGAGGGAGCCGCGGCGGCGGATTCTCCGGCGGCTCCCGGGGCGGGGGCTTCTCCCGAGGGGGCGGCTTTGGCGGCGGTTCCCGGGGCGGCGGCTTCGGACGCTGAGCAGATTAGGATCAAAGAAACGGCTACGGCCACGCTTCTTGGGAAGCGTGGCCGTGATATTTTTTATGGAATGAACAGGGGCGGATACGGAAGATCCGCAATCGGGCGCGAACAATCCGCAATCAAGCGATAGACAGCTCCAGGCGGTTTGTGATATGATGTCCACAATGGCAGATTTGAAACAGAAAGGCGAGGAGAACAGGATGCACGATTACAGGAACAGATTTGTGACCCCGGAGGCGGCCGCCCAAGCGGTCCGCTCCGGCGACTGGGTGGACTACGGCTTTGGCGCGGGCTTCCCGGAGCTGATGGACCGGGCCCTTGCCGCCCGGAAGGAGGAGCTGAAGGACGTGAAGATCCGCGGCGGACTGGTGATCCGGCCCCGGATCGAGGTGGTGGAGTGCGACCCGGAGCAGTCCGCCTTCACCTATTACAGCTGGCACATCGGGGACTATGAGCGCAAGCTGCAGAGCAGGGGGCTGGTGAAGTTCCTGCCCATGATGCTCCGGGCCCTGCCGGAGCTGTACCGCAGCTATATCCAGGTGGATGTGGCATTTGTGCCCGTCTCCCGGCCGGACGGGGAGGGATACTGCGGACTGGGCATCTCCAACTATGCCTGGCGCACCATTTTTGAGAATGCCCGCACGGTGATCTTTGAGATCAACGAGCATCTGCCCAGGCTCCAGGGGGTGAATGGCTCCCACCGGGTACATCTGTCGGAGGCCGACTACATCGTGGAGGGCGTCCATGAGCCCCTGCCCCTGCGCACCTATAAGGAGCCCTCCCCGGTGGACATCCAGATCGCCCGGAATGTGGTGGCGGAGATCCCGGACGGCGCGGTGCTGGGCCTGGGTGTGGGCGGAGTCCCCTTCACGGTGGCCAAAATGCTGGCGGAGTCGGACCGGAAGGACCTGGGCTGCTGGACGGGCAGCATCAGTGATGCGTTTTTGGCGATCCACAAGGCGGGGAAGCTGACCAACACCCGGAAGGAAGTGGATACGGGGTATTCCACCTGGAACCTTGCCATGGGTTCTCAGGAGCTGTACGACTGGCTGGAGAATGAGCCGGAGCGGTTTTATCCCGGAGATGTGGACCATGTCCACGCTCCGGAGCGCATGGGGCAGCTGAGCAGCTTCATCAGCATCAACGGCGGGGTGCAGCTGGATCTCATGGGGCAGGAGAACGCGGAGTCAGTGGGCAGCAGGCAGCTGTCCGGCATCGGCGGTCAGATGGACTTTTTGGAGGGGGCCTTCCGCTCCAAGGGGGGACGGGGCTATATCTGTCTGAATTCCTCCCGGCGGGACAAGGAGGGAAATCTGAGGTCCAACATTGTTCCTACCATCCCCGGGGGCAGTACCATTTCCGTTCCTCGCACCATGATCGAGTGTGTGGCGACCGAGTACGGGGTGGCCCATCTGGCAGGCCTCTCTCTGGGGGAGCGCGCCGCCGCCATGGCGTCTATTGCTCATCCGGATTTCCGGGAGGAGCTGGCCCGGTATGCCAGGGACAATTTCCGTTAAAAGCATTTGAACCTGTGAGCTTCGGGCGGAAGAAGCCAAAACGCCGGCCGCGCTTTTGATCAGCGCGGCCGGCGTTGTTCTATCCATCGGGGGAGGGGTCACCACTGGTTATATCCCAGGATCTCCTCCAGGGGCTTGCGGTCCTTCCGCTGGGCGGGGACATCCTGGGCGGGATAGCCCACGGCAATGGCCAGACGGGCGGTGCGGTCCTCCGGAATGTGGAAGGCCCGGTGCATTTTTTCCTGGCTCATTACGCCGATCATGCAGGTGCCCAGCCCCAGGGCGGTGGCCGCATAGCACAGGCCCATCGCCGCCATGCCGATGTCCATCTGAGAGAAATACTGGCTGCCGTACCGCTCTCCCACGCTGGGCTTGAGACGGGCCTTTTCCTCGCAGATCAGGATGAAAGCGGGGACTTTGTCCCCCCAGGGGCAGCCGGTGAGACCATCGTCCACCAGGGCGTCCACCATTTTGGCCTTGGCCTCGTCCTCATCCACCACAATGAAATGCCAGGGCTGGGAGTTGCAGGCGCTGGGGGAGAGCCGGGCGGTGTCCACCAGCCGGGTGAGCAGCTCGCGGGGGACCGGCTTGGGCGCAAAGGCCCGGCAGCTCTTCCGCTGCCGCTGCAATGCTTCAAAATCCATAAAATCGCTCCTTTCCGACCTTTGCTGCTGTGAGTGCGGGGGAAAACAGGCGTATGCCCAAGACGCAGGCGTTTTCAGAAAACGCCTGCGTCTTTGTGCAGGAAGGGATTATTTGACCTCCGGGTGGAACTGCTTACAGGTGCACTTCTTCCACTTCAGGCCGCTGCCGCAGGGGCAGGGGTCGTTGCGGCCGATCTTGATGACCTTGCGCTGGGGCTGCTTCTGGACGGTACCGTCGCTGGCGCCGGACTCGCCGGTGACCTTGGCCACCCGCTCCCGGCGTACCTCCTGGTTCTGACGCAGACGGACCAGGAACAGGCGGCGGAGGGTCTCCTCCTGGATGGCGGCGATCATCTGCTCAAACATCTCGTAGCCTTCCTTCTTATAGGCGACTACGGGGTCAGTCTGGGCATAGGCCCGCAGCCCGATGCCCTGCTTCAGGTCGTTCATGGCGTCGATCTGATCCATCCAGTATTCATCCACCACCCGGAGCATCAGCACCCGCTCCAGCTCACGCATGAGCTGCTCGCCGAACTCATTCTCCCGGGCGGCATAGACCTCTTTGGCCTTGCCTTCCACCAGCTCCACCAGCTGCTCCGCGGTGTACTGCTGAAGCTCCTCATCGGTGAGGGCCAGCTCGCCGGGGTGGAGGAACATAGTATGGAACACAGCGGTGGCCTCGCGGAAGTCCTCGGCGCTCATGTGCTTCTGCTCACCGATGTGGCCCTGGATCGCGTTTTCCACCATGTTGTGGAGCATGGCCTGAATGGCCTCGTGCAGGTCCTCGCCGTCCAGCACCTTCCGGCGCTCCTCATAGATGACCTTGCGCTGGGTGTTCATCACGTCGTCGTACTGAAGGACGTTCTTACGGGTCTGGAAGTTCCGGGACTCCACCTGGCGCTGGGCGTTCTCAATGGCGTTGGTGAGCATCTTCTGCTCAATGGGGGTGTCCTCATCCACACCCAGCTTCTCCATCATGCCCATCACCCGCTCAGAGCCGAACAGGCGCATGATGTCATCCTCCAGGGAGAGATAGAAGCGGCTCTCACCGGGGTCGCCCTGGCGGCCGGCGCGGCCGCGGAGCTGGTTGTCGATGCGGCGGGACTCGTGGCGCTCAGTGCCCAGGATGAACAGGCCGCCCACCTCGCGGACCTTGTCCGCCTCGGCGCGGATCTCATCCTTGTACTTGGCCTCCGCCTGGGCGTACTGCTGGCGGGCGTTCAGGATCTCCTGGTCGTCCGTCTCGGCGTAGCCGGTGGCCTCGGCGATGAGCCCGTCGCTCATGCCGGCCTTGCGCAGGTCGGCCTTGGCCAGGTACTCCGCGTTGCCGCCCAGCATGATGTCGGTTCCGCGGCCGGCCATGTTGGTGGCTACAGTGACCGCCCCCAGCTTACCGGCCTGGGCGACGATCTCGGCCTCCTTCTCATGGTTCTTGGCGTTGAGCACATTGTGCTTGATGCCCTTGCGCTGGAGCATATCGGACAGCTGCTCCGACTTTTCGATGGAGACGGTGCCCACCAGGACGGGCTGCCCCTTCTCGTGGCACTCCTCGATCTGCCGGACGATGGCACGGAGCTTGCCCGCCTCATTCTTATACACCACATCGTGGTGGTCGATGCGCTGGACGGGGCGGTTAGTGGGGATCTCCACGATGTCCAGCTCATAGATGGTGCCGAACTCCTCCTCCTCGGTCATGGCGGTGCCCGTCATGCCGGAGAGCTTG
>CDZV01001345.1_pt1 | contig 11311 bp, 15 predicted proteins | sample 554851 | NCBI WGS metagenome assembly CDZV01 (sample SAMEA3182090, study PRJEB8094) | gut metagenome | biome: human; feature: gut; material: Stool; isolation source: human stools | place: Canada | collected 2013-03-12
ATGAGGCGGCAGGCCGCCACCCGCCCCAAACAGACAAGGATTTTCGGCTTCAGGAGCGCGGCCTGCTCCTTGAGCCAGCCGATACAGGCATCCTGTTCCTCCGGCAGGGGATCCCGGTTTTTAGGCGGACGGCACTTGACAATGTTGGCGATATAGAGATTATGCTTCCTGGATAGGCCGACCGCGGCGAGCATCCTGTCCAGGAGCTGGCCGCCCCGCCCCACAAAAGGTTCTCCCTGGAGATCTTCGTTCTCCCCGGGTCCCTCCCCCACCATCAAGATCTCCGCGTCGGGCACTCCCGTCCCAAACACCACGTGGGTGCGGGTCGCGGCGAGGCCGCAGGCCGTACAGGAACGGCAGCGGGCCGCGAGTTCTTCAAACGCGGCCGAACGGGAATCGTTCATATGGTATCTTTCCTTTCGGCTTTTCGATTTCCCCTTGAAAAAAGCCCGGGGGTGCGGTACAATGGCCATAGGTCCGCTGCCCGGATGAGCAGCGGAAATTTACAGGATACAGGAAGTGTGCAAATGGCCAGTCAGGTATTAGTGGAAACCTCTGCCCGCCATGTCCATGTGACACAGGCGGATCTCGAGACCCTGTTCGGCAAGGGCTATGAACTCACCGTCAAAAAGCCGCTGTCACAGCCCGGACAGTTTGCCAGCAACGAACGTGTCGACGTGGTCGGGCCGAAAAAGACCCTCACCGGTGTGAGTATCCTCGGACCGGTCCGCAGCGCGACCCAGGTGGAACTGTCGTTGACCGACGCGCGCGCCATCGGCGTGACCGCTCCCATCCGGGAATCGGGCGACATCGCGGGCAGCGGCGCCTGCCGCCTAGTCGGACCGAAGGGAGAGGTCGAACTGACCGAAGGGGTCATCGCGGCCAAACGACACATTCATATGACCCCGGCCGATGCCGAGGCGTTTGGGCTGAAGGACCGGGATGAAGTATCGGTAAAAATCGACAGCGGCGGACGCAGCCTGATATTCGGCGACGTCGTCGTGCGGGTCAGTGACCGGTTCGCCCTGGCCATGCACATCGACACCGACGAATCCAACGCCGGATGCGTGGCGCCCGGCACAATGGGGACGGTCATCAAATAACCCTCGGAAAATGTACAGCCGGAAGACGGCCGTTGCAGGGGCAGCGGCCGTCTCACGTTTTCATACCGGGGACTTCCGCCCGGTTCAGTCCTCGAACCGGGTGAGAAGAAGATCGTCGATGCTCACCCCGTAAAACCGGGAAATCTTGATCAGTTTTTCGTAATCCGGACGGGTTTTCCCCGTTTCATAGCAGGAATAGGCGGACCGATCCACCTCCAGCAGAACCGCCATCTGGGATTGGGTCAACTGATGCCTTTTCCGTAATATTTTTAAATTTTCGGCGAGATGCATCCTGCGGATTCTCCTTTACCTCGATATTGCGCGGATATCTGATTTCAGTATAATACTTCGCTATAGAGGGTTCAAATCCTTTTTTCATTGAACTTGAAAAATGTTCACAAACTCGCGTCGATCTATCCTCCTACGCCGCATATCCGCCGGTCAATAGCCGAATTCCCCTGTCAAGGAACCGTCCTGTTCAATCCATTCCTGCACGTAAACAGCGGTAAAGGTGTCGGGTGTATTGCGTATGACGACACGAGAAATCCCCGCGTTGATGATCAGGCGCTTGCACATAGCGCAGGGATTCGCATCGGGAACAAGCTCGCCTGTATGCGCGTCTACCCCCACCAGATACAGGGTCCCCCCGATCATATCGGCACGGGAGGCATGAATGATGGCATTGGCTTCGGCATGGACCGAGCGGCACAGCTCATACCGCTCGCCCCGGGGAATCTGCATTTTCTCCCGAAGACAGGAACTCATATCCGAACAGTTTTTTCTGCCGCGGGGGGCGCCGACGTAACCGGTGGATATAATTTGATCGTTTTTCACTATGATGGCGCCGAAAAGGCGACGCAGGCAGGTGCCGCGCTCCGCCACCGTCTGCGCAATGTCCAGGTAATAGTTTTCCTTGTCCCTTCTTTGCATATGCTCCCTTCTTTCCGCCGCATATTCCCTCTTTATGATACCTTACAAACGGCAATTGTGCAATAAAAACACGGGATTTCATAAAAATTTTGCATTCTGGTCTTCCGGCTGTTCCCACAGCCGGACAGGCTCGTCGGAACCCCACATTTTCGTGAAAGGTAGGACCGTCATATGGACAATTTGACCGACATCGGTGCGATCAAAGCCCTGCTCGCCCGCCACGGATTTACCTTTTCTAAAGCATTGGGGCAAAATTTTCTCATCAACCCTTCGGTCTGTCCCCGGATGGCGTTCGCCTGCCGGGAGGGAATGCCGGATGGGTTTGCCGCCCTTGAGATCGGTCCCGGGATCGGGGTGCTCACCCGGGAACTCGCCAAAACAGCGGAGAAGGTCGTCAGTGTCGAATTGGACCGCCGCCTGTTGCCGGTACTTGCGGAAACCGTGGGAGAATACGGCAATGTCGAAGTGGTGCAGGGAGACGCAATCCGACTGGATCTGGCGGCTCTCATGCGGGAAAAGACGCCCGGGCTGCCCCTGGTCGTCTGCGCCAATCTGCCCTATTACCTCACCTCTCCCCTGCTGATGCGGTTGCTCGAAAGCCGACTGCCCGCTAACAACATCACGGTACTGGTGCAAAAAGAGGCGGCCGAACGGCTCTGCGCCCGTCCGGGGACGAGGGTGTGCGGGGCGGTAACGCTGGCCGTGGATTATTACGCACGGGCTGAGCGGTTGTTCCCGGTCTCACGCGGCAGCTTCCTCCCTGCTCCCAAGGTGGACAGCACCGTCATGCGCCTCCGAATCCGGGAGGAGCCTCCCTGCCGGGCAAAGGATGAATCGCTGATGTTCCGGCTGATTCGCGCAGCGTTTGCACAGCGGCGCAAGACGATCGCCAACGCTCTCGCGGGCGGAGGATATTCCAAGCAAACCGTCCGCACGGCTTTGGCCGAGGCCGGTATTTCCCCGGGCGCGAGGGCGGAGGAAATCCCGCTGGAGGGTTTTGCCGCGCTGTCCGACGCCATGGGAGTACTGCTGGAATCCGGCGGCTGATACCGCCGGGGTCGAGGAGAAAGGATGTTATCGGTGTAAACTCATCGTTGAAAAAGGCATGGACGGTTTGATGTCCATGCCTTTTCCCGTGCCCGTTTCGGGCATTTTTATTCGGTTTCGCCGACAGGCTCCGCCTCTTCTCTGGTCGGCTTGCCCCGGCCGTCCCGGATGACCTTGACCGCTTCCCGCTGATATGGGGCAGGAGGGGAATCCGGGGATTTTTCCAGCCGCACTTTGATGATCCCGGTAAGCAGGTTCGCGTCCACAACCTGCCCCCGGCCGTCTGGCGTGTTGACAATGGCGCCTTGGCGGGGAGTGATGCGAAGAAGAGACTCATACGCCTCCTGCTCATATTTCAGACAGCACATTAGACGGCCGCAGGAACCGGAAATTTTCGTCGGATTCAGGGATAGGCCCTGTTCCTTGGCCATTTTGATGGATACCGGCTGGAAATCTCCCAGAAACTGAGAACAACAGAAAGGCCGCCCGCAAATACCGAGGCCGCCGAGCATCTTGGCCTCGTCCCGTACCCCGATCTGACGCAGCTCAATGCGGGTGCGGAAAACCGAGGCGAGATCCTTGACCAATTCCCGAAAGTCCACCCGGCCGTCGGCCGTAAAATAAAACAGGATCTTGGAATTATCGAAGGCATATTCCACATCCACCAGTTTCATGTCCAGCTTGTGCGCGGCGATCTTTTCCTGACAGATCTGCATCGCCTTCCGCTCCCGCTCGGCGTTCTCGCCCGCCCGCTTCAGATCCTCGGGCCCGGCCGCGCGCAGAACCGGCTTGAGCGGCCGCACCAGGGTCTCATCCGACACCTGTTTGTTGGGAATGACGACCTCGCCGCATTCCATGCCACGGGCGGTTTCGACCACCACGTGATCCCCCTTCCCGAGGACATTGCCGGCTGGATCGAAATAATATACCTTCCCCATATTCTTAAAACGGACTCCAATGATTTCGGCCATAGTATCCACCTTTCTATTCATACGCCTTCCGGCCGGAAACAGCCTCCTAAGGCGGAGATCCTCACCGTCCGGCGGCTTGTCGCAGACAGGCACAGAGCTGCGTGATGAGGAGCGTGTGATTGGCGTTGTGGCGCCGGGCATCCTCCAATTTCCGAACCGTATCCAGCAGACGGAGCAGACGCTCCCGGGAAAGGACACGGGCCAGCCCGGCCGCAGTGTCGGGTGCAATAGAGAGGCAGTCGGTTCCCCCGCTGCGCAGAATCAAGGCATCTCGGAACACCAGCGCGAGGCCGGCGAGTACGCCCGGCAAAACCTCCCGGTCTTTCTCCAGACGTCCGGTCAGCCGCAGAAGCGGCAGTTCCACCGGGGAGGCGACGGCGGCCGCCAATTCGGGGACCAGCGCCCGAACCCGCTGGTAAACCCCATCGGACAAACCCTTTAAGGCTTGTCCGACCACTCCGCTGGAAAGCCGGACCGCCTGACGCCGGTCCTCCGGGGAAACGTCGGGCAGAAGAAGCCCCAGCAGAGCATCAGCTTCCCCCTGAGGCAGGCCGGACAGTGTCAGCGTCACCACCCGGGACCGAATGGTGTCCAGAAGCTGTCCTCGGTTTTCACAGGTCAAAAGGAAAAGTGCGCTCGCGGGCGGCTCCTCCAAAATTTTAAGCAGGGCGTTCTGAGCCTGTTCGGTCATATTCTGCACCTCGGCGAGAAGGAACACCCGACGGGGCGCCTCGTTGGGGAGGATATAGGCATCCTCCCGCAGAATCCGGACCGTCTCAATATGAAAGGAACGGGCGGCGCCGTCTCCCCCTGCCTCCAGAATATCGGGATGGGATCCCACCGCCGCTTTGCGGCATCCGGGACAGGCGCCGCAGGGGTGGTCGCCTTCCCCGGTGCAGACCGCCGCCATAGCCGTCAACCTAGCTAAGGTGCGTTTCCCGCATCCGGCCGGTCCCTCAAACAGCAGGGCATGCGGAAGCCGCCCCCCGTCAACGCAGGCAGAGAGCCGCTCTTTCGCCTCGGTATTTCCGGCAAACGTCAAGAATCCGGCGTCCGGCGTCGGTCCGGGTACGCGGTCAAAGCGCATGGAAACCTCCGGTCTCTCCGCAAAAGCGGTTACAGCTTCTCATAGCGCTCAATGTCGGTGACAAACACCGTGGCGCCGCCGACCGTCACCTCCATAGGGAAAGAGGCATAAGTGCTGGTACCGTACGTATCGCTGAGGACCGTCTGGCTGCGCTTACGGGAATGTTTCTCAATGATGGAGATCACCTCGTCCACCCGGCTGTCGTCGGTCCCCATCAGGAAGGTGGTGTTGCCCGCCTTGAGAAAACCGCCAGTGGTGGCGAGTTTGGTGACGGAAAAGCCTGCACGGGTCAAAGCGGACGAAACGGAACCGCTGTCGTCCTTATTCACGATGGCAAAGATTAATTTCATCGACATAGCTGTTCCTCCATACTGTTCCGGCCGCCGAAAAACCGTGCCCGATCATTCGGAATACCCGGAACATCTTTATTATACTGTATTTTTAGCCGTCTGACAAGGATAATTCCGGGCTTTCCGTGTTCGGCGCCGAAAACCGCGGCAAGAGACCTCTTTCCTTCTTTTCCCATGCGTTAACCCGAACCCTTGACTTTTACAGGGGATTGAGATAGGATTATTGCAAACGGTTTGCAATAATGGAAAGGAATCGGCTCATGAAACGACTCTACGGCGGCGTTGTGCTGCTTATGGCGGGAATCACCGCCGTGTCGATCGGCATCACAGCCCTGCTCGGCCATTACCGAACCCGGCGTGAGGAGGGCTTTGCTGTTATGGCGAGCTTTTATCCCATGTATACAGCCGCGCTCCAGGTGGCCGGGGGGGTCGACGGTGTAACGGTATCCTGTCTGACACAGCCCCAAACCGGATGTCTCCACGATTATCAGCTTTCGCCCGAGGAGATGATTGCCCTCAAAGAGGCGGATCTTCTGGTCCTAAACGGTGCAGGAGCCGAGTCTTTCCTATCTTCCGCCTTGTCCCAACTCCCAGAGCTGCCGATAGTGGATACCTCACAAGGAGTTTTCCTCCTAGAGAGCCGCGGATCGGAACATGTACATGACGAAGAGGAATCCGAAGAGGAGCACGCTCATACGGTCAATGAACACATCTGGATGAGTCCCGCCCGGTATGCCCGGCAGGTAGAAAATCTGCGAGACGCGCTGATCGAGGCCGATCCCGTCCACGCGGAGGCTTATCGGGCCAACGCCGAGGACTATCTTACGAAGATTCGGGAGATGGAAACCCGCGTTGCCCGACTGGCAGAGACTCTGGAAGGTCTGGACTGCGTGACCTTTCACGACTCAGCGGCGTACCTGGCCGCCGATCTGTCCCTGCATGTGACGGCCTCGCTTTCCATCGGGGAGGAGAGCGGCGCATCGGCGGGGGATCTGGCTGAAGCGGCGGACGCGATCCGGGGACGGGACGTGCTGCTGCTCTACGACGGGCAGTATCCCACCGAGTACGCCTATCTCGCGGATTACGCGGCCTCCAGCCGGACGGTGGTGCTAGACACCGCAGTGAAACCGGCAGACGGCGCGGAACCGGCCGGGCGATGGCTGGATGCCATGGATGCGAATCTGCGCGCGCTCGAAAACGGGTAAGTCTTATTGCTGTCCCAACTCATTCTGACCATGGAAGGCGGAAAAGCATGGAACACTGCGGACTGCACTGTTTAAAAATCGAACAGATCGGCGTCACGTTGGGCGGAGAAGTTTTGCTGCGGGATGTCAGCCTCCACGCGCACTGTGGAGAGTTGACCGCCCTCATCGGCCGGAATGGGGCAGGAAAATCCACTCTGCTGCGCGCCATTCTGGGGGAGCTTCCTCACACCGGTAAAGTCGATTTCAGCGGCCACGGCGGGGTTCCGACGGTGGGTAAGCCCCGTATCGGCTATGTGCCCCAATCCCTGGATCTGGACCAGGGCTCCCCGGCGACGGTGTACGATCTGGCTCTGGCCTTTACCTCCTCCTATCCCGCTTTTCTCCCCAAAAACCGCCGGATTGAGCGAAAACTGCGGGACCATTTCTCTCGGTTTCGGGCGGATGGGCTGCTTAACCGGCCAGCGGGACGGCTGTCGGGAGGGGAACTGCAGCGGGTACTTCTGGCAATCGCTACCCTACCCATGCCCGATCTGCTTGTGCTGGACGAGCCGGTTTCCGGCGTGGACCGGGCGGGTCTGCGCGATTTCTACTCCCTGCTCGAAGATCTCAAGGCCACAGCCGATATGGTGATCCTGCTCGTCTCCCACGACCTGGATTTCGTTCGACGGGCCGCCGACCGGGTGGTCTTACTGGACAAAACGGTCCTCGCCTGTGGCCGGCCCGATGAGGTGTTCGCTACGCCCGCCTTTGCGGCGGCCTTTTCCGGGGAGGAGGATCGCCGTGCTTGACGCGCTGTTAACTCTTTTTGATTACGATTTCATGCGCCGCGCCCTGATCGCAGTGCTGCTTATCATGCCGCTGTTTTCCCTGCTCGGCACCCTGGTGGTCAACAACGGCATGGCCTTTTTTTCCGATGCTCTCGGACATTCCGCTCTGACCGGGGTGGGGATCGGGGTGATCTTCGGCTTGGCCGAGCCGGGTCCGGCGATGGTCCTGTTCGCGGTGGTTTTTGCCCTGCTGATGAACCGCATCCGCCATTCCCGCCTGTCCTCCACCGATACCGTTATCGGGGTCTTTTCTTCCTGCGGAGTAGCACTGGGATTGGTTATCCTGTCCCGCGGTGGGTTTTCGAATTATCAAAGCCTCCTCATCGGGGACATTCTGTCGATCTCTTCGGAACAACTGTGGGTGCTGGGAGTCACCCTCGCGGTGGTAGCTGCGCTGTGGCTCTGCTTCTTTAATCAATTCCATGCGGTGAGTATCAGCGCGCCGTTGGCGAGGAGCAAGGGCCTGGCTGTGGGGCTGTTCGACAACCTGTTTGTCGTGGTTATCGCCGTGGTGGTGATGCTTGCCATCCAGTGGGTCGGCCTGCTTCTCATCAACGCCATGCTCATTCTGCCCGCGGCCGCAGCCCGCAACATAGCCCGAAGCATGCGGAGCTACCTGTTGCTTGCTCTGATTTTCTCCCTCTTTTCCGGACTGCTCGGACTGTCCCTCTCCTATCTCAATGCCGTGGCGGCCGGGCCGACCATTGTTCTGGTGTCGGCAGCTCTCTTCTTCGGCACCTATTTCATGGGGCGGCGCGCGAAATGACCCTCCCGGAAGCGACGGCATCCGGTCTCGCCTACTGTCCGCATGGCGAGTGGATGGAAATTGGCTCCTATATGGCTCTGTGCCCGGCTGTTTCATATGGCTGTCACCCGTTGGACAACAAAAAGTACATGAACAGGGAGCACCCGGAGAACGCCACACAGGACGCCTTCATTGCCGGCTGACTTCATGCAACCCAGGGCCTGCATTCCTTTTTGTAAAACTTTCTTGACACGATCTAAACCGGCAAGGACTATTATTTTGTGAAAGTAGAAAGCCCTATAGACAACACGGAATTGCATTACGACGAAACAGGCGCATTTATGTATGCACGGTGAAGGCGTTAACGGAACAGCGAATTTTGGATGCTCAATATCCTATCGACTATGCCGACGGTGGGTAACATAACACAAAGGCGGAACCGTTCCCGGTTCCGCCTTTTGTCTCTATCCGTTTTATTTTACCAATTCAATGATCGCCATCTCGGCGGCGTCGCCGCGGCGGGCGCCGGTCTTGATGATCCGGGTATAGCCGCCGTTGCGGTCGGCATATCGGGGGGCGATTTCGTCAAACAGCTTTTTGGACACACTCTCCTTGGTGACAAACGAGAACACGAGACGTTTATTCGCCAGGGTAGGGTCCTTGGCAATGGTGATCATTTTTTCGGTCATGGACCGGACTTCCTTGGCACGGGTGACGGTGGTCTCAATCCGGCCTTTCTCCAGCAGGAAGGTCACCATGGCTCTAAGCATCGCCAGACGGGAGGCCGTCGGCCTGCCGAGCTTTCTGGTTCCGGGCATGTGATTCACTCCTTTTCCATCGGTTTGCGCCCTGTCAAACGGGCGGCGGCATTATTCCTCTTCGGCGTACAGGCTAAAGCCCAGTGACGCCAATTTGTTGATGACCTCTTCCAGGGACTTGCGTCCCAAGTTACGCACCTTCATCATATCTTCTTCGGATTTGCTGATCAAATCCTCGACGGTATTGATGCCGGCCCGTTTGAGGCAGTTGAAGGAGCGGACCGACAGGTCGAGTTCCTCGATCGTCATTTCCAAAACCTTTTCCTTGCCCTTATCGTCCTTCTCCACCATGATGGAGTCCCCGGCATAAGCCTCTCCGGACAGATCCACAAACAGGTTTAAATGCTCGGTGAGTACCTTTGCACCGAGAGAAACCGCCTCTTTGGCGGAGATGGTGCCGTTTGTCCACACCTCGAGCGTCAGCTTGTCATAGTCGGTGATCTGGCCGACACGAGTGTTCTCCACGGTGTAATTGACCTTCTGCACCGGCGTATAGATCGAATCCACCGGAATCAGACCGATTACTGGCTGCATCTGCTGCTTGTTCCTCTCAGCCGGGACATAGCCGCGGCCCTTGTCGAGAGTGATTTCCATATACAGTTTGGCGCCGTCGCCCAGCGTAGCGATATGCATATCGGGTTCGAGAATCTCGACCTCGCTGTCGCATTTGACCGAACCCGCCGTGACCTCGCAGGGGCCTTCGGCCTCGACGTATACGACCTTGGGACCGTCGCCATTGATCCGGGCGGTCAGGCCCTTGATATTGAGGATGATCTCGGTCACATCCTCTTTGACACCCTCAATGGTGGAAAACTCATGCAGGATCCCATCGATTTTCACCGAAGTAACGGCCACACCGGGCAGGGAGGATAGTAACACGCGTCTCAGGCTGTTTCCCAGGGTAGTGCCGTAGCCTCTCTCAAGCGGCTCCACCACGAATTTGCCGTAGGTGCCGTTGGCGGCGAGATCCTGAGCTTCGATTCTGGGCTTTTCAATCTCAATCATGCAAAAACCCTCCTTGTAAAAACGGAACAGATCCCTCCCGGCAACACGCCGGGGATAGGAATGTCCGGATATATAGTCGGAAAAAGGGCGGAATAGCCCCGGCCATACACCGGGGACGCCTCTTACTTCGAGTACAGCTCGACGATGAGGGTTTCTTCAATCGGAAGCTCAATGTCCTCGCGGGCCGGTGCGGCCACAATCTTAGCCTCGAGGGTCTCGCGATTGAGATCCAACCACTTCGGAACCGGACGGGATCCGTTGGCCTCGAAAATCGCTTTCAGGCTGCCAAGGGAACGGCTGCCTTCCTTGACCGCCACCACCTGGCCCGGACGGGTCAGATAGGAGGGGATGTTGACCTTGCGGCCGTTCACAGTAAAATGGCCCTGGGTCACGAGCTGGCGGGCCTGAGCGCGGGAACTCGCGAAACCGAGGCGATAGACGACGTTGTCCAAACGGGATTCAAGCAGGCGGAGCAGGTTTTCACCGGGCGCGCCCGGCATTTTAGCCGCCAGTTCAAAATAATGATGGAACTGGTTTTCCAGAACTCCGTAATACCGTTTGGCATACTGCTTGGTCCGCAGCTGACGGCCGTATTCGGACGCTTTCCGGTTGCGCGCCTGGCCGTGCTGCCCAGGGGCATAGGAACGGCGGTCGACGGAGCACTTTTTGGTATAGCAGCGCTCGCCCTTCAGAAACAATTTCTGGCCTTCGCGGCGGCAAAGCCTGCACACCGGGCCGGTATATCTAGCCATATTGGTTGCACCTCCTGTAGTCGGTTAAACGCGTCTTCTTTTGGGAGGACGGCATCCGTTGTGGGGGATCGGGGTCACGTCTTTAATCATCGTGACCTCGAGCCCAGCGGTCTGCAGGGCGCGGATAGCCGCCTCACGGCCGGCGCCGGGGCCCTTGACATATACTTCCACTGTCTTCAGCCCATGCTCCATCGCTGCATGGGCCGCGGTCTCCGCCGCAGTCTGGGCGGCAAAAGGCGTGGATTTCCGGGAACCGCGGAACCCGAGCTCGCCCGCGCTTGCCCAGGACAGGGCATTGCCCTGTGTGTCCGTAATGGTGACAATGGTATTGTTGAACGTGGACTGGATATGCGCGGCGCCACGCTCGATATTCTTGCGTTCCTTGCGGCGGCGGGTGGGCGCACCCTTGCGCGCCGTGGTCTTGGCAGCAGCCATTCTAATCCCTCCTGCTTACTTCTTCTTGTTGGCGAT
>CDZV01049916.1_pt1 | contig 11302 bp, 10 predicted proteins | sample 554851 | NCBI WGS metagenome assembly CDZV01 (sample SAMEA3182090, study PRJEB8094) | gut metagenome | biome: human; feature: gut; material: Stool; isolation source: human stools | place: Canada | collected 2013-03-12
AAATCAATATTCAAAAAAATGGAATTAGAAAATCTTTCTACTCTTCCACCCCTGGTGATAAAGGACGTAAGATTTGTGCTCAAAATGCAGCATCTTGGTTGTCTGGTTCCTGTCCATTTGCTGTCAGCGATCATACAACCGTTGAGACTGTATTTGAACGCTATCTGAAGGACAAAGAGCTTGAAACTACAAATATCTATACTATTCGCAACAGATATAACAATCATATCAAGCCTATAATTGGTAAAATACCTGTTATGCTATTGACTAAGCAGGATTTGAAACGCGTTATCTATACTGCATATCGAAAATGCGATTTGAGTCAAAAAAGCCTCAAAAATATACGTGGTGATTTGTCCGGTTTTTGCAACTATCTGGATTTATCAGATATTCGGAACGACCTTCGCACAAACAATATAAGGATACCGTCCACTGCCAAAAAAGGGAAAAAGCAAGCCCTTGATGTTGTTTCTCTTGATATTTTGTTTTCAGAATCGCAAGCCCCCTATAACGGCACCGTTTGTCAGGACAGTCTTATCTACGCATATCGTTTTAACGTGGTCACCGGCATGCGTACTGGCGAGCTGATGGGCCTTGAATGGGGCGATATTGACGATAATTATATACATATACGACGTGCCATTAATGCCAAAGGTATCACGACCAGCGGTAAAAATGAATTTGCCGCACGTGACTTTCCCCAAACGAGATATACACACATGCTTTTAGATAGTCAGAAAGTCTACCGCGTTAACCCTCTGGACCCCCACGAGCGTGTTTTTGGGCCTACCGGGCAACTCTGTTATCGTAAGCGTTGGGGCATATATTGCAATTATAATGGTATACCTTATATTACACCATACGAATTGCGTCATACCTTTTCTTCAATCTATAAAAACGTCTTAAGTAATTGGGTCTATGAAGAACTTGTGGGGCACACTCACCCTGGTGTTAATGGAGTGTATATGCATCCTATGGACGGAGATATGGACAACGTTCTCGCATGTCTTGACTCTCTGTTAGATGAGAGACTTGCACTTGGTAGGGCTAAACGTAAACTGCTTCAAAATCAATCTGCTGTATAAATTTTAAAACATTTCAACATTAAGTCTAGACGAATAGCTTCGCATATTGCGAAAGTTATTCGTCATTTTTATTATAGACCATTTTGTAATTAGTTAACAAGCATCACACAAAAGATTAATAAACCCAAATACATAAATACTGTGCTTGACGCTGCTTGCGAGTCACAGATAATGAAAATATAGCCCGTAAGGAAGTAGAAAGACTCGTTGAAACTTCAAATTTTCGGCTTGGGAGGTGACAAGATATGAAAATCCGCAGGTTAGCCGGGGCGGTGGCTTAAATCCACGCTGCTGACCCCGGCTCAGTAGTCACGGCATCTCTTCTACATAAGACAGTAACATGGGTTTTGCAATATTTAACAAGCATCACACAAAAAGATTATAACCCAAATATATAAATACTGTGCTTGACGCTGCTTGCGAGTTGCAGATAATGAAGATATAGCCAATAGGAAGTCTATAAAACTCGTTGGAACTTCATTTTTTTGGCTTGGGAGGTGATAGACCATGAAAATTTGCACGATAGCCGGGGCGGCGGCTGAAATCCACGCTGCTGACCCCGGCTCAGTAGTCATCGACAAGTCAAATCATGACCTCGTTGACGCGGTTCAGAAGTACCTTGAAAAAACAATATATATAATAGAAAGGAAAACAATAATTATGAAAATTATCGGTTATAGTCGTAATGATTTTGTCAGCAAGGAAGGTCGGCCTATCACTGGTTGTCGCATCTATCTTGCAACGGAGGTTGATGCCGGAAAGGGCGAAGGTGTTATGGTCAAGGATATGTATCTTTCCGATGCCAAAATGGCGGGACTTAAAATCAACCTCCATGACTTGATGGGGCGCGAAGTTAAGATTTACTATAACGAGTTCCGTAAGCCTGAAAGCATTGTTCTGCTCGATTAAGAGTTTCCCCGGCACCTGACGCAAAAAGGGAGCGATAGCGACCTTGCCGCAAAAATGGGGCTTGTCTCATTTTTGCGGTTAACATTTCAATGGCAGATCGTGTTCCAGACTCGACAGCAAGTATACGCCGCGGACTAAATCAACACGGATGTGAGAGGATAGTATTACCCTCTCACATCCGTGTACAGTCCACAAAGCTGACAGATATAAGCTTTGTAGCGTACACAGATGGGTTGTGTCCGCTGTGTATGGTGTATCAAATGGCAAAAGAATTTGCGACAAGACGCTACCAGCTGACAATCAACAATCCGAAAGAGCATGGTTACGACCACGATACAATTAAGGCTATTCTAGCAAAAGGCGCGAAATTGTTATATTGGTGCATGTGCGATGAAGAGGGTAAGGAAGAAACTTATCATACGCATTTGTACCTGGTCTTTTATAACGCGGTGATGTTCAAAACTCTAAAGAACAAATTTCCGACAGCACACATCGAAGTACCGCAATGGGGCACCAACTCCGAAAACTATGCGTATATTCGCAAAGAAGGCACAAAGTATCATAAGGATGCAAACGGCCATTATGAGTATACGGATGCCCAAGGAAAGGTACATGTAGGCACAAATTTCTCTGATACTTTCAAGGAAAGTGGCGATTTGCCGCCTGACGCAAAGCAGGGAGATAGAAATGATTTGCGAATGCTATACAAACTGATTGCCTCCGGGGAAGACAATGCTCAAATCCTTGGTGAGCATCCAGAGTATTTGCGTGATATCTCTCATATTGATCGGACGCGACAAACCATTTTGGAAGAAAAATATCGAAATGTTTTCCGGCGAATGAATGTCACATATATATCCGGTCCGACAGGGGTTGGCAAAACTCGTTCGGTACGAGAAGGATGTGGATACGCAAATTGTTACAGCGTATCCGACTATAAACATCCCTTTGACGGGTACAGGGGTCAAGCAGCAATCTTGTTTGATGAGTTCCACAACAGTCTCCCTCTCGTCAATATGCTGCAATATCTTGACGGCTATCCGTTGGAGTTGCCGTGTCGGTATGCTAACAAGCAAGCCTGTTATACAGAAGTATACCTTGTCTCGAATTTGCCGTTAGAAAGGCAGTACCGTGCACTGCAGGACGAGAAGCCTGAAACGTGGGCCGCCTTCCTGCGACGCATTAACACTGTGCGGATTTTTGCCGCTGATGGAAGCCATAAGGATTATTCCACCGACGATTATTTCCGGGAGTGTGTTAAATCGGAATATGAATTAGTTGATTTTTCGGATGATGATTGTCCGTTTTAAGCGTTGACAAAAGCTGTGCTATCAGGCTATACGGGCGCTTTATCAGAAAGGAGTTATTACCATGAATGATGATTATGAACGTTTGCAGTTGCAAACCAAGAAAAAATATGTTTTGGATACATTTCGTAATGGTCTTAGGTGTATTCAAGACGATTCCAAGGTCGCACAAAAGTTTGTTTTCCTGTGCCTTGCGCTTGCGGTTGTTGCCTTGTTTTTTGCTTCTGGCAGTTCTGGAAATGATGTGCTTTCGGTTGTGTTTCGTCCTATTATCTATGCTGTCTATGCCATTGCATGGTTGGCAGAGTGTATCGGAGTTATTTTCGTATTTGGCTATCTGCCTCATAGTTGGGCATATTATGACGATTTTACGCGCGCGGGCATCTATAACCAAGCACGCGAAGCGCCGTTATTGATTAAGGCCAGCAGAGACGGTAACATCCAACAGCTTACCTATTATATTAAGGGCTATCCTCTCGAATGTTGGGAAGATAACCGCACAAGAATCGAATCTGCACTTAATGTAACCATCCTGTCTATCACTCAGGGAAGTAACAACCAGCTCTTTGAACTTCGTGTTGTTGCTGGGTGCAATCTTATGGGGCGATTAATCCCGTGGGCAGATACATATATGGACGATAGTGATACAAAAATTGTCTTGGGCATCAATGCGGCAGGCATTCCCGTCTGCATCGATTTTGGCCAGTTGCCTCATTGGCTTTTGGCTGCCGCCACCGGCATGGGTAAAACGCAGCTGGTATTGTTGATTTTGCATCAACTGACGCAAAAAGGCTACGTCATCTACCTCGCTGACTATAAAGGTGTGGACTTTGGCTCCGAATACCGCAAACCGGGCCATTATGCAGATAATGACGCTGATCTCGAGCAGATGCTCGACAGTGTTGTACGCGAACTGAACCGCCGTCGTACAGAGTTTTCTATCGCTGGCTGTGCAAATCTTGAGGAATATGTCCGGACGACTGGAGATGACCTGCATCGAATCGTCGTTATCCTGGATGAAACCTCGATGATTCTTGATACAACTGGTCGTGATAAAGAAGGTAAGGCCGCAATTTCTGTGATTACAAACAAGCTCCTTGCCATTGGCCGTCTGGGCCGTGCGCTTGGCATCCATCTGCTTGTGGCAACCCAGCGCCCCGACGTAGGGTCTGTTCCCGGAAGTCTTAAAGCACAGCTTGATGGCCGTATCTGTGGCCATACCGCTGACGCACAGAGCTCTATTGTTATCCTGGATGATGGTAGCGCTGCGAATCTTCCTGCCATTCCTGGACGCTTCATCATCCGCAATGGTAGTGAGACGGATGACATTGTGCAGGCCTACTACTATCACAAGTAATATTTTTGAATGTTAACAAACAATAGGTGCATTATTATGACTACCGCAAAAAAGGCATTTTTTCTGTACCGCGATTGGTGCATTGCGAAATATTTGCGTGAGGACGCTAATTGGGCCGATTATCCAGAAATCTTTGTGTCGGCGTGGGAATATGCTTGGAATGACGGATTCGATACTGTTTCTCACGAATCGATTTATACCAATAAACATGCGTCACGTTATCTCGTTGGTGGCATGGTGGATAAGGATGATGAGGGAAGCTACTACACTTTTTTGGTGAACAAAAAGGAATTGGCACACTATCTGCGTCTCCGTACCGACTGGGAATTGGAAAGCCATGTCAGCACGATTTTTATAAAAAATTGATAGGAGGCATTACAGATGCAAAAAATTTTGCAGTCCGCAAGTACAAACGGCAAAAGGGCTCCCCCGTTAAGGGATTATCAGGCCAAAACTCTTCAGCTCATGAAAGACTATGACGGCCAAGCTGCCTTATGTAATATTGCGACGGGCCTTGGCAAAACTCGCATCTACACCGAGTATATCCGCTGGGATGTCTCAGAAAATGACCACCACGTGCTGATTTTATCGCATCGGGAGGAACTTGTGAGGCAGCCGCTGGAATACCTTAAAGACTTACCCTGCGGCATTGAACTGGGACCTCTGCATGCAGACGGTGAACCCATTATCAGTGCTTCGGTGCAAAGTCTCGTGGGGCGGCTCAGCGAGTATAATCCTTACAGTATCGACACCATTATCATTGACGAGGCCCACCACAGTGCTGCACCGACTTACCGCAAAATTTTTGAATATTTTAAAAATGCAGTTCGTTTTGGCTTTACTGCGACCTCAGTTCGCGGGGATGGCGTCGGTCTGGCTGTGGTTTTTAAAGAGATTCTATGTGAGTTCAACACCCTGTATGGTATCGAACACGGCTACCTTAGCCCAATAGATGCTTGTCAGGTTAACCTCAAATTTGACCTGGGGACAGTACAGTACCGTGAGGATACCGGCGATTATGACGCCGCAGATATCGCACGTGTTATGTCTGGCACAGCAGCCGGAATTGCAGAGGCCTACACCAAAAATGCCCGTGGTCAGACCATCATTTTTGCGCCTTCAATCGAAGAGGGTAAAAACGTAACAGCATTGCTCAATTCTCAACATGGAGCCAGTACAGCAGCCTTTATTGATGGCACCACCCAAAATCGGGGGCACTTCTTGGAAGCCTACCGCCTGGGCCTGATTAAAGTGCTGGTATGCTACGCAGTGCTGACAGAAGGCGTTGATTTGCCAATGACGGAGACCGTTGTGTTGGCTCGCCCAATCGCGCGGACAAATGTTGGCTTATATGCACAGATGGTGGGCCGCGGCTTGCGTCTTTATCCCGGCAAAGCCTCTTGCAAAGTGATTGACTGTGTCGGCGTATCCAATATGCCTATCTGTACAGCAGCAACCTTGATCGGCAAAGACGTTCCAGCTCCAAAACCCGAAAAAGAGCCTACGGAAAAATTACCGGAAGAGCAAGACCCGATTAAAGTGCTGGAAGGAAATGAAATCCCCGATTCTTGGATTAAAAATCAGAAGGAGGTGAACGTTATGGCGCTTGGAGAAGGCTATACCACACATGATGTAGCGTGGCTTGATGTGAAAGGTGGAGGTCGTATCCTCCCTCTGCCCAATGTAGTGTACCGCATTAGCAAGCCGCTGCCAAACGGTATGGTGTATCTGCGCAAAAATAAAAAGTGCTCCAGATGTGCCGTTCCACTGCAATTTGTGCTGGATTATGTTTATCAGGACCTCAAGCAAAACCATCCGCAACAACAGCATATATGGGACAAAAAGCAGCGTTACAAATGGGACCGGCAGCCCATCACCAGTGAGCAAATTTCGCTTATCCACAAACTGGCCCCCGATTATAAAATTGACACCAAAAAGATGACCCGCGGGGATGCTTCCCGCGTGATTCAGCTTTTGGCGTACGCCCCCAAAGAGCAGGACGCACAAGAGCAAGCCCAGGAGGTGCAGGACGATGCCACGTAAAGCGCGTGAACGGTCTGCTACCGGGTGCTACCATATTATGGGGCGCGGTATCAACCATGCAGCAATTTACAACGATGATGCCGACAACATGAATTTTTTACATATCCTGGATTTTTGTGCGGACGAAGATTTTACAATTTTTGCGTATTGCCTGATGGGCAACCACTTTCACCTGCTTGCAAAAGCAGATGCTGACGTTTTACAGCATGTTATGAAGGCTGTGGGCATCCGCTATGTGGCCTATTTTAACAGGCGTTATCAGCGGGATGGACCTCTTTTTCGCGGGCGGTATAACTCCCAACCTGTTACAACAAAAGGATATTTTTTGCGTGTGTTGCGTTATATCCATCGCAACCCGGTTGCTGCCGGAATCGTGCAGGAAATGCAGGACTACCCTTGGAGCAGTTATCTTGATTACTTTGGCAGCAGAAAAAAGGTACTTTGTCAGGTAGATACCAGTTATGCGCTTGCATTGCATGGCTTGGAATGGCTGCGGAGCTATCACCAGCGGCCGGAACTGAACACCCGTGGTATGCTGGAAGATTCTCCGCTGCCTGCCTTCACGGATACAGAATTGCGCAGTTTTATAAGAATGACTGCCGGAATGGAGTGCCATGAAATTCCGCTGTATCCAGAGACGATTACAACCCCGCTGCTTCGTCGGCTTGTTGAACAGGAGGGCGCAGGCATTTCGCAGCTCGCTCGACTGACTGGTTTGGCGCGCGGAGACATCCGCCGCCGATTGTTATAATTGTTATAAAAGAAAGGAATATATCATATATGTATGATTTACATGCGACCCTTAAAATGGAGGGCGGAAAGATGCGGCTGGAATTGGTAGTGGAATGTGCCTACGACGATGGCAACAAGCAGGCAAGTATGAACTTGACCACTCCCCCTGATCAGCACGATAATATTTATACAGACGCGCGCCATTACGGCGACGATGAATTTGATGCAGTGTATGATGAGGATGAAGAAGAAAATCTGCCATTTTAACAGCTTAACAACAATCAAATAAAAAATAAGCAAAAAGAGGATAATAGCCGTTACTGGCTCTCATCCTCTTTTTGTTGTTTTGTCTCAATGTCGTCAAACAAGGGGCTGTCCCAAAATTTTTTGAACGGAATTTCCAGTCCCACACATATCCGGGCAATCAGCTCAGTTGAAGTATTTTTAACTGTTGCATAAGGCTTAACAGTTTTTTTGAGTGCGGATGGTGCAATGCCGGAACGCTCGGCCAGCTTGTTGACGCTGTAGCCGCGCTCTGCAGCAAGCTCCAAAATGCGCAGCTTAATTGCCTCCTGTAGCAGCATTTGCCCTCACCACCGTGTACAATAAAAGTATATTTATTGTACCGATTTAAAAAAGGAAAAGTCGTCTACATAGAGACGATATAAACCTTGCTCTTACGTGCCAATGTGCTATAATATAAAAAGAAGGTGATAAACCAATGCATAAGCTATCCCGCGCAGCACCCTATATAGCCTATGCTGTGGCAACTGCTGGAATGGCTGTGCTGCTGCTCCTTGGCAGCTCGCCGGGGGCAGTAATTGCCCGCAGTTATCAAGCGTATAACGGGTGCCCGGTGCCCAGCTCCCCTGAATATACCTATCAGAACGTTAATCTGCCATTTTCGGTTCCGTTATCTCCAGTGACAGCCGTTGAAGCGCGTGCAAAAAAAGACGGATATATTTTGTTCGGCTATCCCCGTTGCCCCTACTGCCGCAATCTGCTGCCGGTGCTTGCCACCGTTGCGGAAAGCGAAGGGGTCAGGATGGACTATTGCCAGATAGACCTCTACCGGGACATATACGCCTACAGTGTGGATGCTGCTGCGCCAGTGCAGACCAGACCGGCAGGGGAAGGGTACGCCGAACTGCTGACATGGCTGGACGGCTATCTGGCCGAGTACACCGTCACCGACCAAAACAAAAATAGCATTGATGTTGGAGAGAAGCGCATCGGTGCGCCAACTATTATCAAGGTAGTAGAGGGGAAGCCTGTTTCCAAATGGCAGCTTTCTGACGCTGCTATATTTGCAGCAGGATACCCGAAAAATAAATATGCCGCTTGGGATGATGCTACGCAGCAAGGGGTTGCAGCCTCTTTGCGGGATTATCTAGCGGTTGGGTGAAAAATAGGGGACGGTGAGTCGCGCAGCGATCTCCCCCGTCCCCGAAAATAGATATCAAAGACACCGCGCATCAATAGCGCGGTGTCGAAACGACAAAAATTAGACCGCATTAACAATCTGTGAACTTTTCGGGGTTCGTATTGTGTAACTACCACATAAATGGTATTATGCAATTGTACAGAAGGATAGGCGGCAAAAGAGTCCACAGCCTCGTCGATGACGAAATACAAAGCTGCGTAGGGCTGACGTCGAACCTATTAGTTTATGTGGCCCCGGCACTAGACGCCGGGATGTAAAGGAGAATTGAATATGAAACGTAAGACTATCATTTTAGCAGTGGTAGCAGCCGCTGCGATGGCGATTACCCTGGTAGGGTGCGGCGTGAAAATCACGAACATCGCGGTTCCGGAGTCTGCGATGGTGGAGAAGGGTGAAAGTATTACCCTGCCCGTTGTGTACGGCACCGACGATGCTCCGGCCGTGACCCCCGAGACTGCTGCAACCGGTGAAAGTGCTGCAACGGATGAGAAAGTAGCCAAGGCTGCCGAAAAGCTCACCATTGAGTGGACCTCCTCCGATGAGAGCGTCGCGACTGTTGATGCGACTGGCATGGTGGTTGCTGTCTCTGCAGGTGAAGCTGACATCACTGCAAGCGTCACGGATTCTGAGATGAGTGCTGTCTGCAAGGTTACGGTTAAAGTGGCCGCGAAAGACATCACCGTTCCCGACAACCTTGACGTCAAGCTCAACGATGGAAACGAAACCACTGTCGAGGCAACTGTAAGCCCGGCTGATGCCATCGATGTGAAGGTGAGTTATGCTTCTACTGATGAGGCGGTGGCCACCGTCGATAAGGATGGCAAGGTTCAGATTCTGCAGCCTGGTGAATGCGACATCGTGACAACCCTCACTCAGGAAGGCAAGAAGGTTGTTGAAAAGAAGACTCACATCAAGGCTTTCTACGAAGTTGAAGGTATCACACTGGACAAGACCGAAGGCATCCTTACCGCTGGTAACACTGTTACCTTGAATGCGACCGTGCTTCCCGAAGAGATTGCAGATGAAACTATCGTTACCTGGACTTCTTCTGATGAGAAAGTTGCTACCGTCGATGAGAATGGTAAAGTCACGGCAATTGCAGCAGGTGAGGCAACCATCACCGCTAACGCTGGTGAAAAGAGTACAACCTACAAACTGACCGTCCAGGCCAAGAAAGTTGTGCAGAACACTACCTCCAACAAGAGTTCCAACAAGGGTAATACTTCCTCCGGTACAGGTAGCTCTGCTCCTGCAAGTAACCCTGCACCGGCTCAGCCTGCTGCTCCGGCCGAACAGCCGAGCCAGCCGACGTACGAAGAACCTGCCCAGCCTGCACCGGACCCTCAGCCTGAACAGCCCAGTGGGGGAAGTACTGATAGCAATCCTAATGACCCGAGCGGCGGTTGGGAATGGGGTGGCCCTGTTCTCTCTTCACCAACCGACAACGGTTGCACTGACGAAGAAAGGGCGGCCGCATTGTGTTGACATCTCTTCGTTGCATTCAAGGGGGACGGTTCCTATTTACATGATTTATTGACATAGTTTTTTCATAGCATCAAAAAGGGACGGCATAGTCGCCAGCGGCGATCTGTACCGTCCTTTTTTGACGCGAATGTTTTTTCAAAACCGTTCGCTCATAATATCGTAGAAAAACAGGGGTGACCTAACAAATCGTTATACTACCTCAAATATGTTAACTCGTCATTTGACGTGTTAACATCAAAGCAAAACTGGCCGCTTGCGGCCCGAATTTTGAAACAAAAAACCGGGGGCTTTTTTGGCTCCCGGTATTTTTCATTTTGCAATCATCATCATGTCGCAGTCAGCACATTTTATGCGGACGACTTTGGTTGCCCTTACACTGTTGCCACAGCAGGGGCAAACATACTTGATGCTGTGGCTGTTGGGGTTGTTCCCTGTCGGCTTGTCGGTGTTGTCACCCGTACCTTTGCCGCGTGGGATGTAAGCGCCTTCGATGCGGTTCATATTGATATCTTCCCACCCTTGTTCCAAAATGAACTCGCACAGTGCGTCAGTCGGCTCAGTGATGCTCCATCCGATACGCGGGTCATAGCTGATTTTAAGGTCGCGGGCCTCGGCAGCTTCCTTGAACTTTTTATTGTGGTACTGACCGCCGCGGCTGTAATCCTGTATGCCGTTTTGGAGGTTCCAAAGATGTACACACTCATGCAGGGTGGTTGCCACCACGTTTTCTATTGGCCGTGCAAGCGTCCCAGCACCGATGTTAAGCTCGTGGCGGGTCGTGTCACCGCGCTGCCATGCCTTGGCTACAGTAACGTGTCCGTAGGCCCTGGGTGTGCTCTGTATCGTGATGATAGGTTCCTCCAACTCGCCGTTGAAATATTTCGCATTCAATGCGCGGAAGATTTTTTCAAGGTATCCAGCGGTCCGGGATGTTTTGACG
>CDZV01038756.1_pt1 | contig 11274 bp, 8 predicted proteins | sample 554851 | NCBI WGS metagenome assembly CDZV01 (sample SAMEA3182090, study PRJEB8094) | gut metagenome | biome: human; feature: gut; material: Stool; isolation source: human stools | place: Canada | collected 2013-03-12
TTCCTGCCCCTGAAGGTGTCCAAGTCCACCGGGGCCGTCTCCGGGGAGGCCCTGGCCACGGCGGAGCGGCTGGGCAGGCTGGGGGGCCACCTCCAGCGAACGCTGGAGGAGATCTGCCGGGAGCTGGCGGAGGGGAACATCGCCGCCGATCCCTTCTGGCGGGGGCCGGAGAAAAACGCCTGCCGCTTCTGCGACTACGCCGCCGCCTGCCTCTTTGAGGAGGGCCGGGGGGGCGACTGCCGCCGCTGGCTGCCCAGTGTGAAGAGCCGGGATTTCTGGAAGCAGCTGGAGGAGGAGACGGACGGGGAGGACGGAGCATGACGGACCGGGTGTACAAGCTGGAGATCTTTCTGCCCCAGAGCTGCTTTGATGCGGTGCGGCAGGCCCTGTGGTCGGTGGACGCGGGCCACATCGGGGCCTATGACCGGTGCCTGTCCTGGAGCCGGGTGGAGAGCTGCTGGCGGCCCCTGGAGGGGACGGACCCCTTTCTGGGGACGCCGGGGGAGCTGTGCTGGGCGGAGGAGTGGAAGGTGGAGGTCTGCTGCCGGGAGGACCGGCTGGCGGAGACCCTGGCCGCCGCGCGGGCGGCCCACCCCTATGAGGAGCCGGTGATCAATGTGATCCCCCTGGCCGCCACCGGCCTGGAGGAGAAAAAACAGGGTTGGACACCTGCGGTGTCCCGGACAAGGAGTAAGATTGCCATGGAAAACAACAAAAATATTCTCATCATCAACGATATGCCGGGCTATGGCAAGGTGGCAACGGCGGCCATGCTGCCCATCCTGTCCAACATGGGGCACAGCGTGTACAACCTGCCCACCGCCCTGGTGTCCAACACGCTGGACTATGGGACCTTCAGCATCCTGGACACCACCGACTACATGGTGCAGGCTATCGATGCCTGGAAGAAGCTGGGGTTCTCCTTTGACTGTATCACCACGGGCTTTCTGGCCTCGGCGGAGCAGGTGGACATCATCCGGGAGTTCATCGCCAGTCAGAAGAAGGAGGGCCTTCTGGTGATGACCGACCCCATCATGGGGGACGACGGGAAGCTCTATAACGGGGTGACGGAGGAGACGGTGGAGAATATGCGCCGGCTCCTTGGGGTGGCGGATGTGATCGTCCCCAACCTGACGGAGGCGGAGTTCCTCACCGGGAAGTACCAGGGGCGGGAGTCCCTCACCGCCGGGGAGGCCCGGGAGTTGGTGGATGGCCTGCTGACCTTCGGCCCCCGGTCGGTGGTGGTGACCAGCGGCGTGGAGGAGGAGACCGGCCGCCATGTGGTCTGGGGGTATAACCGGGAGACCGGGGCCCACTTCACCATCCCGTATCAGTTCATCCAGGTCCACTTCCCGGGTACAGGGGATATGTTCTCCGCCGTGCTGGTGGGGGAGCTGCTGGCCGGCCGGGGTCTGGAGCCGGCGGTGCGTCGGGCCATGGACGTGCTGGAGACCCTGATCCGGCTGGAGCGGGACGAGGCGGAGAAAAACAAGGGCATCCGCATCGAAAAGTACCTCAGCGTACTGAACCAGTGACGGGGTGCGGATGTATGTGGGCTGGATTCGCGCTGCTGTCGGCGCTGTTCGCCGCGCTGACCTCCATCCTGGCCAAGCTGGGGATGGAGGGGATCAACTCCAACCTGGCCACGGCTATCCGCACGGCGGTGGTCCTGGTGATGGCCTGGGGGATCGTCTTTCTCACGGGGAAGCACCACGGCATCGGGGACATCGGGGGCCGCAGCTGGAGCTTCCTGATCCTGTCCGGGGTGGCCACCGGCCTGTCCTGGCTGTGCTACTACCGGGCGCTCCAGCTGGGGGAGGCCAGCCGGGTGGTCCCAATCGACAAGTTCAGCGTGGTCATCTCCATGGTGCTGGCCTTTGTGGTGCTGAAGGAGGCGGTGACCGTCAAGACCGTGGTGGGCGGGCTGCTGATCACCGCGGGGACCCTGGTGCTGATCCTGTGACCGGGGCCGGCCTGAAATCGAACGCATAGGAGGAATGTAGATGCCGCCCAAGGGGAAGCCGGATACCGCCGGCTATCAGCGGTTTAAAAAGGAGCTGGCCGCGGGGACGCCGGGGAAGCTGTATCTTCTGCACGGGGAGGAGACCTATCTCCGGGACCACTACCTGGGGAAGCTGCGGTCCCTGCTGCTCACCGGAGGGATGGGGACCTTCAATCTCCATGAGATCCCAGCCCGGGAGATGTCCCCCCGCCGCCTGGAGGAGGCGCTGGACTGCCTGCCCATGATGGCGGAGCGCACCCTGGTCCTGGTGACCGACTTCGACCTGTTCAAGGCGGGGGAGAAGGACCGGGAGGAGTATATCCGGCTGCTGGGCGACCTGCCGGACTATGTGTGTCTGGTGTTCGTGTACGACCTGATCCCCTATAAGGGGGACGCCCGGACCAAGCTGGCCGGGGCCATCAGGCAGAACGGCGTGGTGGTCAACTTCGCCCGCCAGGACCAGGGGGATCTGGTGGACTGGGTGCGCCGGCGGTTCCGGGCCCTGGGGAAGGACATCGACTCCCGTCTGGCCCTGGACCTGATCTTCCTGTGCGGGGATCTGATGACCAACCTCATCGGGGAGATCGAGAAGGTGGGGGCCTATGCCAAGGGCCAGCGGATCACCCGGGGGGACATCGACGCGGTGGCCACCCCCCAGCTGGACGCGGTGGTGTTCCGCATGACCGACGCCATCAGCGAGGGGAAGTTCGACCGGGCGGCGGCGGTGCTGGGGGAGCTGTACCAGATGCAGGAGCCACCCATCAAGATCATGTGGTCCCTGGGGCGGCAGATGCGGCAGCTCTACTCCGCCCGCCTGGTCATGGAGCAGGGGAAGGGGGCCCAGTATCTGGCGGGGCTGTGGGGGCTCAAGCCCTATCCCGCGGAGAAGCTGATGGGGGCCGCCCGCCGGTTCACTCTGCCCTGGTGCCGCCGGGCGGTGGTGCGCTGCGGCGAGGTGGACCTGGCCATGAAGTCCACCGGACAGGACGGGCAGCAGCTGCTCACCGGCCTGCTGCTGGAGCTGGCCGCCCCCGCCTCCCGGCCCGCCCCCCAGCGGAGATAAGGAGGGGCCATGCTGACCATACGAGAAGCGATCGTGGTGGAGGGGCGGTACGACAAAAACACCCTCTCCCAGGTGGTGGACACCCTGATCCTGGAGACCAACGGCTTCGGCATCTTCAAGGACCCGGAGCGGATGTCCCTCCTCCGCCGGGCGGCGGAGCGGCGGGGGCTCATCGTGCTCACCGACTCCGACGGGGCGGGCTTTGTGATCCGGAACCGGATCCGGGGCTCCATCCCGGCGGAGCATTTGAAGCACGCCTATATCCCGGACGTGTACGGGAAGGAGAAGCGGAAGCGCCAGCGGGGCCGGGAGGGCAAGCTGGGGGTGGAGGGGATGTCACCCCAGGTGCTGGAGCAGGTGCTCCGCCGGGCGGGGGCCACCGTCCTGGACGCCCAGGCCCCGGAGCGGGCCCGGCCCGGCCTGACCAAGGCGGATCTGATGGCCGCGGGGCTCACCGGAGGGGCGGACAGCGCCCGGCGGCGGCAGGCCCTGCTGAAGGAGATGGAGCTGCCGGAGCACACCTCGGCCAACGCCCTGCTCCAGGTGCTCAACGGCTGCTACTCCCGGGAGGAGGCGCTGGACCTGTTGGGGCTCAAGGACTTAGACGGGATGTAAACCCCGGGTTAGCAGGGAGAAAACCGCTGGGTGGTGGCAGAAAAAGCGGCCGCCTGTTCCAGACGCCGGTGGGCTGGCTGCTGGGGCCTGGAGTAAGTCCGGAAGTCAACGCATATTGGAAAAACGCAGCGCCGCTCTTTGGGTGGCGCTGCATTTTTTATAGGCGGCCCCCGGAGCTTTGGCTCGTCCCGGCGGTGTCATTTGGTTCTGCCGGGCCATATACTGGACTACAATCTGTTGGAGGGAGGGTCGCGGAATGGGTATCGTGGTGGTACGCTCGCCCAAATGCCTGCGCGGGCTGCTGCGCAGGCTGTTCGGTCTGAAGGGCTGAGACAGATGGACATATTCTCCTGCTCCCGGACATATAGTGTCCCAAAGAAGGCCCGGGCCCCGGCGACCGGAGGCCCATCCTATGGGAAAGGGAGAGGAACTGCACATGGAATTGGAATTTGATCGGGATGTGATCCACTGCTGGGAGATCGCGGCGGACGGGACGCTCTGCCAGGAGGAGACCCTGGAGACCATTGTGCCCGACGCCTGTCCAGACATCCTCCGCATCGTGGCGGTGTGCGGACAGGCGACACTGAACGGGAAGCAGGCCCGGGAGGGGGCGGCGGCGGTGAGCGGAAGCGTCCGGGCCGTCCTCCTCTACCAGCCGGAGGAGGGGGGCGGGCTGCGCCGCATGGAGGCGGCCCTGCCCTTCTCCGCCCAGCTGGAGGCCCCGGGGCTGACGGAGCAGGGCCGGGTCCACGCCTGCGTCCGGCTCCGGGGGGCGGAGGCCCGGGCCCTGAATCCAAGAAAGGTGCTGCTCCGGGCCGATCTGGCGGTGGATGTGACCGCTTTTCAGCCCAGGGAGCGGGTGTGCTGCCAGGGGGTGCTGGAACCGGAGGAGCACGGGGTGCAGCAGCGGGTGACGGAGCAGGAGAGCTATCAGCTGGAGGCTGTGCAGGAAAAACCCTTTACATTTTCGGAGCAGGTCAGGCTGAACGTGGGGCAGGGGGAGCCGGTGCAGCTGGCCGCCTGCCGTGCCGTACCGCTGTGCGGTGAGAGCCGTCTCATCGGCAGCAAGCTGATCTTCAAGGGGGCGGTGGAGCTCCAGCTGCTGGTGCAGGAGGCCGGCGGCGGGCTGAACGCCTGCCGGGAGAACCTCCCCTTTTCCCAGATCATGGAGGTCCCGGGGCTGGGCGAGGTGGGCGAGTGCCGCATGGCGGTGGAGCTGACCCAGCTGAGCTGCCAGCCCGCCGGGGAGGACGGCCGCACCGTGGAGGTGGCGCTGGACCTGCTGGCCCAGGCCCAGGTGTGGAGCCGCCGCCCGGTCACCCTCCTCCAGGACCTGTACAGCACCGCCCTCCAGACCCAGGTGGAGCGGGAGGAGCAGGTCCTGTGGCAGCTGGTGGAGCAGTCTTCCCGCACCCAGAACGTGCGGGAGCTGCTGGAGACAGGTTCCCTGCCCCGCAGCGTGACGGACAGCTGGGTGTCCCTGGGCGAGATCCGGAGAAACCGGGAGGGGGACCAGCTGGTGCTGGAGGGAGAGGCCCGGGTCACCATCCTCTATCTGGACGAAAACGACGCCCTCCAGGCCCTCCAGAGGCCTCTGACCGTCTCCTGCCGCCTGGACGCCCCGGAGGGGGCCCGGTGCTGCTGCCGGACGGCCTGCTCCGGGGAGGTGTTCGCCGCCCCCTCCGCCGGGGGGATCGAGGTGCGCTTCGCGGTGGACTTCCAATTCCTCATCCTCCGGGAGCAGCACACCACGGCGGTGTGCGGGGCCGCCCTGGGGGAGCCCCGGACCCGGGGCGAGGGGGATCAGCCCTCGGTGGTGCTCCGGCTGGCCTCCCCCGGGGAGGGCCTGTGGGAGCTGGCCAAGGCCTACGGCACCACCACGGAGCAGATCGTCCAGGCCAACGGCCTGGAGGAGGGACAGCTGCCCCTGGGCCGGATGCTCCTGATCCCCAGCGTGCGCTGACCGCCTTACAGGGCGTTTTGACGCGCCATCCCGCCCCGGCCGCTTGTGCGGCCGGGGCGGTTTTCGGTCTGGAATGGCGGCGGGGAGCCGTCATATCTCACAGCTTATCCCCATATAGTGTAGGGAAATGACCGGCTCGCGGGCCGAAGGAGGAATTCAAGTGGAAGATCGCAAAATCTACGAGGAGATCGCGCTTCGGACCGAGGGCGACATCTACATCGGGGTGGTGGGGCCGGTGCGCACCGGAAAATCCACCTTTATCAAGCGGTTCATGGAAACTCTGGTCATCCCCAACATCGAAAATGTCTACCGCCGGGAGCGGGCCCGGGATGAGCTGCCCCAGAGCGGCTCGGGCCGCACCATTATGACGGCGGAACCCAAGTTCGTGCCGGAGGAGGCGGTGTCCATCTCCATGGACGGCGGCGCGGCCTTCCAGGTGCGGCTCATCGACTGCGTGGGCTATATGGTGGACGGCGCGGTGGGCCAGCTGGAGGGGGAGGAGCAGCGGATGGTGACCACCCCCTGGTTCGACCGGGAGATCCCCATGTCCGAGGCGGCGGAGATCGGCACCCGGAAGGTGATCGCCGAGCACGCCACCATCGGAATGGTCATCACCACCGACGGCTCCATCACGGACATCCCCCGGGAGGACTATCTGGAGGCGGAGGAGCGGGTGATCGCCGAACTGAAGGAGCTTGGAAAACCCTTCCTGGTGGTGCTCAACTCCGCCTACCCCAACTCCGAGCGGGCCCGGGCCATCCGGGCGGACATCGCCCAGCGGCACCAGGTGGCCTGTGTGTCGGCCAACTGCCTGGAGCTGGGGGAGGAGGACATCAGCGGCCTGCTCAAGCAGGTGCTGTATGAGTTCCCGCTGAAGGAGCTGGACCTGTTTCTGCCCCCCTGGGTGGACGCACTGCCCCAGGAGCACCCCATCAAGGCCGCCCTGTACGGGGCCATCCGGCAGGGGGCGGGGCAGCTCCACCGCATCCGGGATGTGGACGGGGCCATTGGGGCCATGCGGGAGTGCGAGCAGGTCAGCCAGGCCCGGGTGACCAACATCGACCTGGGCACCGGCCTGGCCGCCGCCGTGCTGGAGCTGCCCCGGGCCTTATTCTATGATACGCTGTCCCAGCAGTCGGGGTTCCAGATCGGGGACGACGGGGACCTGATGGCCCTGCTCACCCAGCTGGCCCAGGTGAAGGCGGAGTACGACAAGGTGGCCGACGCTCTGAAGGAGGTGGAGGAGACCGGATACGGCATCGTGGTGCCCTCCATCGACTCCCTGGTGCTGGAGGAGCCGGAGATCGTCCGCCAGGGCGGGCGGTACGGCGTGCGTTTGAAGGCCAGCGCACCCTCCATTCACATGATCCGGGCGGACATCGAGACGGAGGTGTCCCCCATCGTGGGCAGCGAGAAACAGAGCGAGGAGATGATCCACTATCTGCTCCAGGAGTTTGAGGGGGACACGGCCAAGATCTGGCAGTCCAACATTTTCGGAAAATCCTTCCACGAACTGGTGGGGGAGGACCTGAACGCCAAGGTCAAGAGGATGCCGGAGGACGCCCGGGAGAAGCTGAGGGAGACCCTTCAGCGGATCATCAACGAGGGATCCGGCGGCCTGATCTGCATCATTCTGTGACAGTCTGCAAGCGGCAGGCGGAGGTGGGAGCCCACCTCTGCCTGCCGCCATTCTATGAGTTATTGGAGGGGAGGGGCCCGCCCGTCCCCCGTGGATCGTGACGCCCGTAGGGCGCGACGACTCGGAGCGCCGCGCCTCACAGGATTTCGCCCTGCGGGGCGACCTCCTTTGCTGCCACGGGCAAAGGAACTAACCCCGTAAAGTAAAACCCTCCCTCAAAATCCGGGGAACTGCGGTCGTGTGCAAGGGAAATTTTCCGCCGGAGACGTAGAGAGCCGCCGGCCCACGTTGCATTTTTCCCACCGGTCCGGTATAATATAGGTTGTTTGTTTGGAAAGGAGGAGGACAGCCATGGAGGAGAGGCTGGACCTGCCCCGCCTGCTGGTGGCCGCTCCGGCCAGCGGCAGCGGCAAGACCACCGTGACCTGCGCCCTGCTCCGGGCCTTTCAGCGCCGGGGGCTGGACCCCTGCGCCTTCAAGTGCGGGCCGGACTATATCGACCCCATGTTCCACCGGGAGGTGCTGGGCCTGCCCAGCCGGAACCTGGACCTGTTTTTCAGCGGGGAGGACCAGGCCCGCGCCCTGCTGTCCTCCGCCGGGCGTGGCCGCGGCGTGGCGGTGCTGGAGGGGGTCATGGGCTGTTACGACGGCGTGGGGGGCACGGAGCGGGCCAGCAGCTGGCACCTGGCCCGGGCCACCGGGACCCCCATCCTGCTGGTGGTGCGCCCCCAAGGGGCGGCCCTCACTCTGGCGGCCATGGTGCGGGGGCTGGCCCGGTTCCGCAGTCCCGGTATGATCGGCGGGCTTCTTCTCAATGGCTGCTCCCGGGGGCTGGCGGAACTGCTCACGCCCATGCTCCAAAGGGAGACGGGCCTTCCGGTGCTGGGCTGGCTGCCCCAGCTGCCCGACTGCGCCATCGCAAGCCGGCACCTGGGCCTGCTCACGCCGGGGGAGGTCCAGGGGCTGGCAGACAAGGTGGACCGGCTGGCCAGCCAGCTGGAGGAGACGGTGGATCTGGAGGGCGTCCTGGCCCTGGCCCGGTCCGCCGCCCCTCTGCCGGCGGAGCCCTCCGTCATCCCGCCGGAGCCGGAGGGCCCTGTGGTGGCGGTGGCCCGGGACCGGGCCTTCTGCTTCTACTATGAGGACAATCTGGATCTGCTGCGGCGGAACGGCCTTCGGCTGGCGGAGTTCAGCCCCCTGGAGGACCGGGCGCTGCCCGCCGGGAGCTGCGGCCTGTACCTGGGCGGGGGCTATCCGGAGCTGTGGGCGGAGCAGCTCAGCCGGAACGCCCCCATGCGCCGGGCCGTCCGGGAAGCCATCCGGGGCGGGATGCCCGCCCTGGCGGAGTGCGGCGGCTTCCTCTACCTCCAGAGCAGTCTGGAGGACCCGGAGGGCCGGGCATGGCCCATGGCGGGCGTCCTGGCGGGGGAGGGGACGCACAGCCGGGGGCGGCAGCCCTTCGGATACCTCACCCTGCGCCCGGAGGGGGACAACCCCTATCTGATCTCCGGGGAGGAGATCGCCGGGCATGAGTTCCACCGCTGGGCCTGCACCCAGCCGGGGGATGCCTGCCGGGCCGTCCGGCCTTCCGGAGGGGACCCAAGACCCTGTATGATCTGTGAAGGAAAACTACTTGCTGGATTCCCCCACCTCTATTTCCCATCCAATCCCCGCTTCGCGGCCCGCTTTGCCGCCGCCTGCGTCCAATATCAGAAGGAGACCACGCTATGAGAGACACATTCATCCAGGCCAGACTGAACGGGATCACGCCCTCGGACCGGGAAGCCATGGAGGGGGCCCGGCTGCACTGGGACGCCATCGCCAAGCCACTCCACGGCCTGGGCCGTCTGGAGGACATGGTGGTCCGAATCGCCGGGGCGGTCGGGACGCCGGAGGTGCGCCTGGACCGGAAGGGGGTGGCGGTGTTCTGCGCCGACAACGGGGTGGTGGCCGAGGGGGTGACCCAGACCGGCCAGGAGGTCACCCTGGCGGTGGCCCGGAGCATGGCCGCCGGGCGGTCCTCCGTCTGCCGCATGGCCCGGGTGGCCGGGGCGGAGGTCCTTCCGGTGGACGTGGGGATGCTGGCCCACGAGGCAGTCCCCGGTCTGCGGGACCGGGTGGTCATGGAGGGGGGGACCCGGAACATGACCAGGGGTCCCGCTATGGACCGCTCCGCCGGAGAGGCCGCCCTGCGGGCGGGGCTGGAGACGGCGGAGGAGTTGGCGGACCGGGGGATCCAGCTGCTGGCCGCCGGAGAGATGGGCATTGGCAACACCACCACCACGGCGGTGGTGGCCGCCGCCCTTCTGGGGCGCTCCCCGGAGGAGACGGTGGGCCGCGGGGCCGGGCTGTCCGACGAGGGCCTGGTCCGTAAGCGCCGCGCGGTGGCCGCCGCCCTGGCGGTCAACCGGCCGGACCCGGCGGATCCCATGGATGTTCTTTGTAAGGTGGGCGGGCTTGACATTGCTGCTATGACAGGCTTTTATCTAGGATGTGCCTTTCGGAAGGTGCCGGTGCTGCTGGACGGGGCCATCTCCTGTGCCGCCGCCCTGTGTGCGGTGCGGCTGTGCCCACAGGCGGAGAAGAGCCTGCTGGCCAGCCACCGTCCGGCGGAGCCCTGCGGCCGTCTGCTGCTGGAGGCCCTGGGGCTGGAGCCGGTGCTGGACGCCGGACTGCGCCTGGGAGAGGGCACCGGGGCAGTGGCGGCCATGCCTCTGCTGGACATGGCCCTGTCGGTGTATGGAGAGATGCACACCTTTGACGGGCTGGGCATCCCGGCCTACCGCGCCGACGGCCGGAGCCCGGAGGAGGGAGAGCCGTGACCGCCCTGGTGTTTGGGGGGGCGGCCAGCGGAAAGAGCGGCTGGGCCGAGGATCTGATCTGCACCCTGCCCCGGACGGGCCCCCTGATCTATCTGGCTACCATGGAGCCCGGGGGCGGCGAGGCGGCGGAGCGCATCAGGCGTCACCGGGCCCTCCGGGCCGGGAAGGGTTTTTCCTGTACGGTGGAGCGTCCCCGGGATCTGGCGGGATGGGCCCCGCCGGCGGGGAGCGCCGTTTTGCTGGAGGACCTGGGCAACCTGGCGGCCAACGAGCTGTTTTCCGGGGGAGCCTTCGACCCGGAGGGGGCGTACCGCCGCATCCGGAGGGGGCTGGATCGCTTGAGCGAGGGCGCGGGGCATCTGGTGGTGGTCAGCGGCGACCTGTTCCGGGACGGGGTGGACTACCCGCCGGAGACCGGGGCCTATCTGGACCTGCTGGCCCGCCTCCACCGGGACCTGGCCGCCCGGGCGGACCGGGTGACCGAGCTGGTCTGCGGACTGCCCGTCCACTGGAAGGGGGGAGAGGTATGACGGTTCTGCGGGCCGTGGGCATGGCCTTCGCCCTGTACTCCCGCATCCCTGTGCCCCCTCTGGACTGGGAGAGCGGGGCCCGGCGATACACCCTGTACGCCTTCCCTCTGGTGGGGCTGGCGGTGGGCGGCGGACTGCTGCTGTGGACCTGGCTGGCAGGAGCCCTTGGGCTGGGGCAGCTGCTGTGGGCGGCGGGGATGACCGCCATCCCCCTGCTGATCACTGGGGGGATCCATCTGGACGGCTTCTGCGATGTGTGCGACGCCCTGGCCTCCCACCAGAGCCGGGAGCGGAAGCTGGAGATCATGGCGGACCCCCATGTGGGGGCCTTTGCGGTGCAGGGCTGCGGGCTGCTGCTGCTGCTTACCTTCGGGCTGTGGTGTCAGGCGGAGCGGACGGACGGGGGCCTGTGGGCCGCCCTGCTCCTGGTCCCGGTGCTCAGCCGGGGGCTGTCCGCCTTTGCCGCCCTGACCCTGCCCAACGCCCGGGGCGGGGGCCTGCTGGCGGCGGTGACCGGGGAGCGCCGCCGGGGCCGCTGGCTCCCACTGTGTGGCGCCCTGCTGTGCGCCGCCGGACTGGCGGTTTTGAAGCCGGGGTATCTGTGGATCGGCGGGGCGGCCCTGCTGGCCCTGTGGTACTA
>CDZV01029547.1_pt1 | contig 11267 bp, 10 predicted proteins | sample 554851 | NCBI WGS metagenome assembly CDZV01 (sample SAMEA3182090, study PRJEB8094) | gut metagenome | biome: human; feature: gut; material: Stool; isolation source: human stools | place: Canada | collected 2013-03-12
TTCTCCGAGGACACCTACCGCACCCTGATGGCGGCCGACTCCGCCGTCATGGTGATCGACGCCTCCAAGGGCGTGGAGAAGCAGACCATCAAGCTGTTCAAGGTCTGTCTGCTGCGGGATATCCCGATTTTCACCTTCATCAATAAGATGGACCGCGAGGCGCGCAGCCCCTTCGATCTGCTCGACGAGATCGAGTCGGTGCTCGGGATCAAAACCTACCCGATGAACTGGCCCATCGGCTCGGGCAAGGATTTCAAAGGGGTCTACGATCGGGAGCGCAGCCGCATCATCGCCTTTACGGCGAACAACGGGCAGCACGAAGTGGACGCGACCGAGGTGGACCTGACCGACCCGGCGCTGGAAGGTATGCTGGGCGAGCAGCTGCACCGCACGCTGGCGGAGGATGTGGAGCTGCTCGACGGCGCAGGCTACGATTTTGATCTGGACGCGGTGCGGCATGGGCGGCTTTCGCCCGTGTTTTTCGGTTCGGCGCTGACCAATTTCGGCGTGGAACCCTTTCTCGAAGAGTTTCTGCGCATGACCAGCCCGCCGCTGCCCCGCCGGTCGAGCGCGGGGGAGATCGATCCCTTTGCGGAGGATTTCTCCGCCTTTGTGTTCAAAATCCAGGCCAATATGAACAAGGCGCACCGCGACCGCATCGCCTTCATGCGCATCTGCTCCGGCAAGTTCGATAAGAACCGGGAGGTGCTGCATGTACAGGGCGGACGCAAAATGCGCCTGTCCCAGCCGCAGCAAATCATGGCGCAGGATCGGGAGGTCATCGAGGAGGCGTATGCCGGCGACATCATCGGCGTATTCGATCCCGGTGTGTTTTCCATCGGCGACACGCTGTGCACGCCGGGCAAAAGCTTCACCTTTGAGGGGATCCCCACCTTTGCCCCCGAGCATTTCAGCCTCGTGCGGCAGGTGGACACCATGAAGCGCAAGCAGTTCATCAAAGGCACCACCCAAATCGCCCAGGAGGGCGCCATCCAGATTTTCCAGGAGATCGGCGGCGGTATGGAAGAGGTCATTGTGGGCGTGGTCGGTACGTTGCAGTTTGACGTGCTGGAATACCGGCTCAAGAACGAATACAACGTGGATATCCGGATGGAGGGCCTGCCTTATCAGTTTATCCGCTGGATCGAGAATGAGGATCTGGATCCCAAAACGCTGAACCTTTCCTCCGATACCAAGCGGATACAGGATATGCGCGGCCGCTATCTGCTGCTGTTCACCAATACGTGGAACATCAACTGGGCGCTGGAGCACAACAAGGAGCTGCGCCTGTCCGAGTTCGGGAGAAACTAAGCCATGAATATACAGATTTTCGGCAGGGCCAAATGCTTTGACACCAAAAAAGCGGAACGGTATTTCAAGGAGCGGGGCATCCGGTTTCAGCGCGTGGCCCTGGAGACCAAAGGGCTCAGCGCCGGGGAGCTGGCCAGCGTAAAGGCGGCGGCCGGCGGACTGGACGCGCTTGTTGACGACAAGCATCCGGATGCGGCGCTCGTGCGGTATCTGGCCCATGACGCGGATAAGGAACGGCATCTGCTGGAAAATCCGGGCTTGCTGCGCACCCCCATTGTGCGCAACGGCCGGCAGGCGACCGTCGGCTATCACCCGGAAATCTGGAAGGACTGGACATGAGAGAACGGCCGGAAAGGGGTCGTTCCTGTGAACGCCATGCGCCGGTCTGCCTCCCGCTTTTGCGGGGCGGCAGGCCGGCTTTTTGGGTGAGCGGGGAAATGCCGCATTCTCAAACAACTATATCTTGTGTTTGCTCTTGACAAAGCAAAGCATATATTGTAACATAGGAGGGCAGTATAAGACAGAGGGATGGCAAGAGTATGGTAGAACAAATTACACAGATCCGCAAGCGGAACGGAGAAATCGTCGTATTTGACGCCAAAAAAATTAAGGAGGCCATCCACAAGGCCAACATCGCCGTCGCCGATGAAAAAATCCCGGCCAAGGCCCTGCAGGAACTGACGGGCAAGGTGGTATCGAAGCTTACACCGGGGGAGATCCCCACCGTGGAGCAGGTACAGGACCGGGTGGAAGAGGTGCTCATCGGCGCCGACTATGCCAAAACGGCCAAGGCCTATATCCTCTACCGGGCGGAGCATACGAAGATCCGCCAAAGCGAAGCGGATTTGATGGATATCTACAAGGAACTGACCTTCGCCTATGCCAAGGACGCCGATATCAAGCGGGAGAACGCCAATATTGACGCGGACACCGCCATGGGCACCATGCTCAAGTACGGGTCGGAGGGTTCCAAGTATTTCATCGACAACTATATCCTGCCCAAGGATATTGCCGCCGCCCATATCAACGGCGACATCCATATCCACGACAAGGATTTTTACATGCTGACCGAGACCTGCTGCCAGATTGACCTGCTCAAGCTGTTCCATGACGGCTTCTCGACGGGACACGGCTGCCTGCGGGAGCCCAACGGTATCGCGAGCTATTCGGCGCTGGCCTGCATCGCCATTCAGGCGAATCAGAACGAGATGCACGGCGGGCAAAGCGTGCCCAACTTCGATTATTCCATGGCGCCCGGTGTGGCCAAGACCTTCCGCAAGGAATATTTCCGCGCGCTGACCCAGTTTTTCACTGTGAAGTTTGACCTGACGCGGGAGGACGGCGAGGCGCTGACCGCCGCCATTCAGCGGGAGGTGGCCGTTCCCATCACGATGGGCGGGGCGGACGCCTATGGCGAGGCGCTCGCCGGCTGGCTGCCTGCGCATCAGGAGGCGGGCGGCTATCAGGCGATTACGGCGGTGGACACGCGCCGCGCCCATGCCTTTGCCGTGCGCACCGCGCTTGCCGAGACGGACAAGGCCACCTTCCAGGCGATGGAGGCGTTCATCCACAACCTGAACACCATGAATTCCCGTGCCGGGGCCCAGGTGCCCTTCAGCTCGGTCAACTACGGCACCGATACTTCGCCCGAGGCCCGCATGGTCATCCGCAACCTGCTGCTGGCCACCGACGCGGGGCTGGGCAATGGCGAAACCCCCATTTTCCCCGTGCAGATCTTCAAGGTGAAGGAAGGGCTCAACTACAATCCCGGCGACCCCAACTACGATTTGTTTCAGCTGGCCATTAAAACGTCGGCCAAACGGCTGTTCCCGAACTTCAGCTTTATCGACGCGCCGTTCAATCTGCAGTATTACAAGCCGGGCGATTATAACTCGGAAATCGCGTACATGGGCTGCCGCACCCGCGTGATGGGCAACCATTATGATCCCGAGCGGGAGGTCACCTGCGGCCGCGGCAACCTGAGCTTCACCTCCATCAATCTGCCCCGCCTGGGCATCGAGGCGAAGGGGGATATTGCGCGGTTTTACGCGATGCTGGACGAACGCATCGATCTGGTGGTGCGGCAGCTGCTGCACCGGTTCCGTATCCAGTGCACCAAGAAAGGGCGCAACTATCCCTTCCTCATGGGGCAGGGGGTTTGGATTGACTCGGATAAGCTCGGGCCGGACGACAGCGTGGAAGAGGTGCTTAAGCACGGCACGCTGAGCGTGGGCTTTATCGGCCTGGCGGAAACGCTCAAGGCGCTGACCGGCAAGCACCACGGCGAAAGCGAGGAGAGCCAGCGGCTGGGCCTCGAGATCATCGGGCATATGCGCCGCCGGATGGATGAGGAATCGGAGAAAACCGGCCTCAACTTCACCCTGCTCGCCACCCCGGCGGAAGGGTTGAGCGGCCGGTTCCTGCGCATCGACAAGGAGATTTACGGCGAGCTGCCGGGCATCACCGATCGGGAGTATTACACCAATTCCTTCCATGTGCCGGTATATTATCCGATACAGGCGTATAAAAAGATCCGCATTGAGGCGCCCTACCACGCGCTGACCAACGCCGGGCATATCAGCTATGTGGAGCTGGACGGCGACACCTGCAAGAATCTCGACGCCTTTGAGGCGGTGATCCGCTGCATGAAGGAAGCGGGCGTGGGATACGGTTCGGTTAACCACCCGGTGGATCGCGATCCTGTCTGCGGCTATACCGGCGTCATCGACGAGGTCTGTCCCCGCTGCGGCCGGCGGGAGGGCGAGGCCGTCAGCGTGGAAAAGCTGCGCGAACTGCGAAAAAAATACCCGCATATGCCGCGCTTCTGCGGCTGCGAGTGATATAGAACAATATTCGATAAGGAGAGAGAAAAACATGACGGACAACAAAGCATGCGAACAGCAGATTGGCGAGGGCATGGGCTTCGAGCGCATCCGCCGGATTACGGGATATCTCGTGGGGACCACCGACCGGTTCAACAACGCCAAGCGCGCGGAGGAAAAGGATCGGGTCAAGCATGGGCTGCAGACTGAAAATTAGCGGCGTGGAGCCGGAGTCCATCGTGGATGGACCCGGCTTCCGCTATACCGTCTTCACGCAGGGGTGTCCCCACCACTGCCCCGGCTGCCATAACCCGCAGACCCACGACTTTGCGGGCGGCCGCTGGGTGGAGGTGGACGACCTGGCACGGGAGATGGAGGAAAACCCGCTGCTGGCGGGCGTGACCTTTTCGGGCGGCGAGCCGTTCTGTCAGCCGGAACCGCTGTGCGAGCTGGCGCGGCGGGTGAAAGCGCGCGGCAAAACGGTGATGGTCTACTCGGGCTATACGCTCGAGCAGCTGCTCGCCAAAGGGGAGACGGAGCCGGCGGTGCTCGAACTGCTGCATCTGGCCGACTGGCTGGTGGACGGGCCCTACATCGAGGCACAGCGGGATCTCACGCTGGAATTCCGCGGAAGCCGCAACCAGCGGATCATCGATCTGCCGGCCTATTTTGCGGACAAGAAACCATAAAAAAGGACGATCGGCCAGACGCCGATCGTCCTTTTTTATCGCCATGCGGTCTATTTCCTGTAGTCGGGGCGAATAAACGGTTCGTCTATCCTTTCCCTGACGAGAAGCCCATACTTGCTTGGATGGCGATAGGCGTTGCCGAGCGCTTCGGTGCGGCGGTATTCGCGCAGGGTGTCCAGGTCGAATTCCGCCAGATAGATGCCTTCCTCGCCGCCTGCTTCCAAAATACAGGTATCCCGCGATATGGGACTGCCCGGCAGATAGGCGATGCCGTCAAAGGCGGAGGAATGCCCGTTGCAGTCCGGATGTCCGTCGGGGTAATTGCAGGTGGCGATGCCCAGCATGTTCTCGAATGCCCGGCTGCGCAGCTGCGCAAGGCGGTTGATTTCCATCGGGCAGGCATTGGGCACCAGCAGGATTTCCGCGCCCTTGAGCATCAGGATCCGGGCGCTTTCCGGGAATTCCCGGTCGTAACAGATCATCGCGCCGATCTTGACCATACCGCCCGCCGTGTCGAGATCTGCCACATAAAAATCGTCGCCCGGTGTCAGGCGGCTTTCCACGTCGAAGTCGCAGGTGTGCACCTTGGCATAGGTCAGCACCCGCTGCCCGTGCCGGTCAAACAGGATGACCGTATTGCGCGGCGCCGGCTCGTAGCTCTCCAAAAAGGTGACGGCGATCGCCATGTTCCATTCGGCGGCCAGCATGCCGAAGGCCGACACAAAGGGACCGTCGGCCGGGATCGCCTGGGCGCGCAGTGCGTCCGGATCTTCCGGAATTGTGTAGCCGTTGTGGAACATCTCGGGAAACAGGGCGATGTCGGCGTCCTGCATTTTGGCAAGGCGGCAGGCTTCCATGCCTTTCTGAAGGGTTTCCTCCGGTGTTGTGCCCGGCCGTATCTGCAGCAATGCGATACGCAGCGTTTTCATACGGTGTATGTTCCCCTTTCGTAAGATTCGGTTTGCTGCTCTCATTTTACCATATGGACGGCAGAAAGGGAACGGCGGCCGAAACGTTTTTTTGGTTGGAAAATTACCGGATTGCAGACGATTTTCAGCCAAAATTCTGCTTTTGGAGCTTTTACAGTAAAATAGAGGCGGATAGAAGCGTTTTGCTCTTGCAATCTCGCGCGGATGTGCTATAATAAAAAAGGTTTTGAAGACCGCCTATGTGTACAGAATAAGGAGGTGGGCAGGGTGAGTCCTGACCCTGGCAGTCGAAGTAGCCTGAAGCACAATTGGATGATCGGGACGCACCGCAACCCGCCGGTACGGACGTAAGCCACGCCCCTGGGCGGTTGGCCTGCGTTTCTTTATGCGTGCGTCCCGGGAAGGGGGATGCATGCATGATTCGCTATTACAAGACCATCAACGGCCGGATCCGTGCCGTGGACGAGCAGGAGCCGGGCTGTTGGATTGACGTCATCAATCCGGACGAAAAGGAAATTAACGGACTGATCCAGGATTTTGCCCTGGAACCGGACTTTCTGCGCGCCGCTCTGGACGAGGAGGAATCCTCCCGTATTGAGTCGGAGGATGATAACACCCTTATCATTCTCGACGGCCCTGTGGCGGAGAAAAACGGCGACAGCGTGTCTTATTACACGCTGCCCCTCGGCATTCTGGTGACTAAAACCAACGTCATCACCGTTTCCCTGCGGGAAAATCCGATCCTCGCCGAATTCGCGGAAGGCGTGGTCAAGGGAGTACAGACCCAGCTGCGCACGCAGTTTGTGCTGCATCTGATGCTGCGGATTGCGACGCGGTATCTGCAGTTCCTCAAGCAGATCGACAAGGTGTCCAGCTCCCTTGAAAAGCAGCTGCGCAAATCCATGAAGAACAAGGAGCTTATCCAGCTGCTGGACGTGCAGAAATCGCTGGTGTATTTTTCCACCTCGCTCAAGGCAGACGAGACCACCCTCGAAAAGCTGATGCGCGGGCGGTATATCAAGCTGTACGAAGAGGATCAGGATCTGCTCGAGGACGTGCTGATCGAAATCAAGCAGGCCATCGAGATGTCCAGCATCTATCTGAACATTTTGTCGGGCACCATGGATGCCTTCGCCTCGGTCATTTCCAACAATCTGAACATCGTCATGAAGGTGCTGGCCTCGGTGACCATTGTCATTTCCATCCCGAACATCATCGCCGGCATCTATGGCATGAACGTCACGGGCCTGCCGCTGGCGAATCTGTGGTGGTTCCCCGTAGTAGTGGCGGTCGGCCTCATGGGACTGGTCAGTTGGATTTTACACAAAAAGGATATGCTTTAAAAATCCGCAGCCAATAGGCTGCGGATTTTTAATTCATGCCTTGTCCGCCGACCTGGTCAAACAGACGGGCCACCTCACGGGCGAGCGCGCGGTTTTCGGGGGCAGACAGGGTGGGATCGGCCGCAATCCGGGCCGCGGCGGCTGCCTGCGCTTCGCGGAAGAGGGGCATGTCCCCGTTCAGATCGGCGATTTTGAGATCGGGCAGCCCGTGCTGCCGGCTGCCGAAGAAATCGCCCGGGCCGCGCAGCTTCAAATCCTCGTCCGCGATGCGGAAGCCGTCGTTCGTCGCGCACATAACCTGCAGGCGGCGGCGTGCCTCCTCGTTGTGTGCGTCTGAAATGAGAATACAGGTGGAGCGGTACTGGCCGCGGCCGACGCGGCCGCGCAGCTGGTGCAGCTGCGCAAGGCCGAAGCGTTCCGCGTTTTCGATGACCATCAGCACGGCGTTGGGCACGTCCACCCCCACCTCGATGACGGTGGTGGAGACCAGAATCTGAATATCGCCGCGGGAAAAGCCGGCCATGACCGCCTCCTTTTCGGCGGCCTTCATGCGCCCGTGCAGCAGGCCGAGGGAATACCCGCGGAAGGGGCCGGCGGCCAGCTTGTCAAAATACGCGGTGGCCGAGACGAGATCCGTCTCCGCTTCCCCCTCCTCTACGAGCGGACAGACGATGTATGCCTGCCGCCCCTGTGCGATATGCTTTTTGATGTACTGATACGCGCGTTCCCGCTTGCCCGTATCCACGGCATAGGTTTCGATGGGCTGCCGTCCGGGCGGCAGCTCGTCCAGAATGGAGACGTCGAGATCGCCGTACACGATGAGGGCGAGGGTGCGCGGGATAGGGGTGGCCGACATGACGAGCATGTGCGGGTTGGCCCCCTTGGCAGCGAGGGCGGCCCGCTGCGCCACGCCGAAACGGTGCTGCTCGTCGGTGATGACGAGGCCGAGCTTGTGAAAAACGACCCCCTCGGACAGCAGGGCGTGGGTGCCGACGATCAAATCGATCTCCCCGGCGGCCAGAGCGGCGAGCACCGGCTTTTTCACCGACGCAGGCTGCGATCCGGTGAGCAGGCCGACCCGGATGCCGCCCGGTTCCAGCAGGGCGGACAGCGAACGCGCGTGCTGTTCGGCGAGCAGCTCGGTGGGGGCCATCATGGCCGCCTGCCACCCTTCCCGGATGGCGGTGAAGGCCACGCCGGCGGCCACGGCGGTTTTGCCGCTGCCCACGTCGCCCTGCACGAGACGGCTCATGGGACAGGCGCCGCGCATATCGGCCACCGCCTCGTCGATGGCCCGCCGCTGCGCCCCGGTGAGGGTAAAGGGGAGCAGGCGCCGAAATTCCTCCGTATGATCCGCCTGCATTACGGCGCCGGCCGTTCCCCGCGTGCGGCCCTTAAGCCGCAGCAGGCCGAGCTGGAGCAGCAGCAGTTCCTCAAACACCAGCCGCCGCCGCGCAACGGCGAGGGCATCGTGATCGACGGGAAAATGAATATTTTCAAGCGCATAACGCCGGGTGCACAGACTGTGCTCCTGCCGCAGATCGGGCGGCAGCGGATCGTCCTCGAGATCCGCGTCGAGCAGACGGATGGCCTGCGCCATGTTCGTCTCGATCATGCGGTTGGTCAGCCCCTCGGTCAGCCGGTAGAGCGGGCGGATGCGATCGCCGCCTTCTGCGGCTTCGAGAAGGGGAGAAGCCATTTCATAGCGGCCGTTTTTCCGCGTCACGGTGCCAAACAGCAGCAGCGGCTCTCCCGGATGGACGCGGGCGGCGGCGTATTTGTTGTTGAACAGGGTGACATACAGCCGATTGGCCCCGTCCGACACGGTGAACTGATACAATACCATGCCCCGGCGCACAAAATGCTCGGCCGGCGCACGATTCGGTATGCCGCGGATACAGCACGGCTCGCCGGCCGGCGCGGCGGCGATGGGCGTGATGGCGGACCAGTCCTCGTAGCCGCGCGGGAAATGGCGCAGCAGGGTCCCCACGCTGGTCACACCCAGGCGGGCATACTGGGCGGCGCGTTTTTCGCCTACACCCTTTAGGCTGCCGATGGGGGTATCCCACAAATCCGCCATGCTATCCTCTCCCGAACAAAGTTTCTTACAGTATACACGAAAGGGAGACAAAAAACAAGGTCAGGACGGGGAACCGGTCGTGACAGGGGCGAAGGCAGCGCCGATGAATCCGGCGAGGGCGGCGGGGGACAGGCGCATCTGGGTGCCGATGCGCCCGCCGCTGACATAAAAGGTGTCCAGATTCTGCGCGGCGGCGTCGATCACGGTGGGAAAGGGCTTCTTCATGCCCACGGGGCTGCAGCCGCCGCGGACGTAGCCGGTGGTTTTGAGCAGATCCTTCACCGGGATCATCTCCACCGCTTTTTCGCCCACGGCCCGGGCGGCCGCCTTGAGATCCAGTTCCGCCGCCACCGGGATGACAAAGACAAAATGGCCGCCCTTTCCTTTGGTGACGAGGGTTTTGTATACCTCCTCCACCGGTTCGCCGAGGCTGGCGGCCACCGATACGCCGTCGATGCCCTCGTCGGTGGAATAGGTGTGCAGAGTATAGGGGATATGCGCCCGGTCGAGCAGGCGCATGGCATTGGTTTTGGCTTCCGGCATGGGGAGGACCTCCTGTTATGGTATGTACCGCAGATCCCGGGATAGGGTATCCGGCAGGCCCAGAATGGTATCGGCGGATATGCCGTAAAAAACCGGCACAGGGACAGCAGATGGCAGAGGGGCAGCTGATTCTGACCGGTTTCGTAGCGGCGGTATTGTTCCCGGCCGACGCCGATCGCATCGGCGACTGCGGCCTGGGTCAGCTCCCGGTTGAGACGGATGCATTTCAGGTTTTCGGTATAGTACACGCCCATCACCTCCATAGTCCTTTCGAGAAAAGCCGCTGAAGTGCCGTTAAAGCCACAGACGTGTGACGAGACGGCGGTTTTGATGACGCGTTTGGGGTATGACGAGGCGGTGGTGCTGGAAAGCAATGGCTATGCCCCATTCGCCGCCGGGTTCGCCTGCGGCCTGCGGCTGCTGCGGGAAACGGCCCGGGCGGATCAGGATTCGTCCTGCTGATCGAAATAGCGGCGGATATTTTCCGCGGCGGGGCGGGATATCCCTTTGACAAGGCACAGCTCGTCCACCGTGGCCGCCCGCACCGCTTTGAGCGAACCGAAGTGCCGGAGCAGCGCGCGGGCGCGGCCTTCGCCTATCCCGTCGATTTTGGTCAGGGTGGTGCCGATGGCGGATTTTTTGCGCTGCTGCCGGTGGTAGCGGATGGCGTACCGGTGCACCTCCTCCTGGATGGAGGAGAGCAGGGTGAAGGCGGTGCGGCGGGAGTTGACGGCGATTTCACCGCCGTCCTCCGCAATGGCACGGGTACGGTGCTTGTCGTCCTTGACCAGGCCGTATACCGGAATGCCGAGGCCGTAGCTGTCCACCACCGGCTTGACTGAAGCAACGTGGCCCTGCCCGCCGTCGAGCAGAATCAGATCGGGCAGCCGGCCGAAGCCGGCGCCCTCCTCCTTGTGGGCGAGATATTCGTCGAGGCGGCGGGTGAGCACCTCCCGCATCGAACCGTAATCGTCCTGGCCGACGACGGTTTTGATTTTAAAGCGGCGGTAAGCGGACTTAAGCGGACGGCCGTTTTCATAAACGACCATGCCCGCGACGTTATCGCTGCCTGCCGTGTTGGAAATGTCATAGCATTCGATATAAACGGGCGGCGCCGGCAAACCGAGCAGCCGCATCAGCTCGTCGAGGGCGGCGGCGTCCCGCCCGGCGATGCCGGCCCGCTGGGCCACCCGTTCGGCGGCGTTGCTGCGGCACATCTCGACAAGCTGCGCCTGTTCGCCGATCTGGGGCTGCAGGATGTGCACCCGGCGGCCGGCCTTTTCGGTCAGCCAGCTCTCGAGCAGCTCGGCGTCCTCGATCGTGCCGTCCACCGTCACCTGGGGGGGCACCCTGTCGCGCAGCGAGTAATACCGGCGCAGAAATTCTGCCCGGTCGGCGGCGGGATCCGACACGGTATCCACCAGAAAGCTCTCCTTATCCACGAGGCTTCCCCCCGTAAAGCGGAACACCTCGAAGCAGGCGCCGCCCGGCCCTTGGGCGAGGGCGACGACATCCTGCTCCTCCACCCGGGACATGACCACCTTCTGCTT
>CDZV01059052.1_pt1 | contig 11237 bp, 10 predicted proteins | sample 554851 | NCBI WGS metagenome assembly CDZV01 (sample SAMEA3182090, study PRJEB8094) | gut metagenome | biome: human; feature: gut; material: Stool; isolation source: human stools | place: Canada | collected 2013-03-12
ATCTATATACATCTGGTAGAATTTTTACAAAACAATATTTTCGTTATGGTAAATTTGAAATAAAAGCAAAGTTGCCTGTTACTGCTGGTGTTTGGCCGGCTTTATGGTTTAAGGCAAATTCTGGACCAGCATGTGTCGGAGAAATTGATTTAGTGGAATATATAGGCTGCATGAAAGCGGAAAAGATGAATGTGAATGTACATCTTTGGGGGACTTTTGGAGGTAAGAAAAATAATCATAAACGGTATCCTAGAAGTGTTGCAGTTAACATCTCAAATTATCATATTTATACTTTGGAAATGCTAAGAGGAAAGTTAGTATTTAAAGTTGATGGTAAAGTTGTATATGAGGTAAAAAAGGGAGATATAGAATATTGGCCTTTTGACGAAACTTCTTATCGTCTTATGATAGCCTTGTCTTATGGTGGAACTTGGGCTGGTTCATGTGGATTGGCTGATAACTCTCTACCGCAATCTATAAAAGTAGATTATGTGAAATATTATAGATTAAAAGAAGAATGTAATGATTAAGCTGGCTCCTTTTGAATCATGTACAGGTTGTACAGCTTGTATGAATAGCTGTTCTCACAATGCAATTGTTATGGCAGAAGATGCCGAAGGTTTTATCTTTCCACACATAAATGGTAACAAATGTGTGGAATGTGGACTTTGTATGAGAGTATGTCCAGTTTTAAATACACCAATAATTACAAATGTAACAAAGCCAAATGTTTTTGCTGTTTGGAGCTTGAAAGACAGGACTGTTAGTAGTTCTGGAGGAGCTTTTTCTGCATTTGCAAGGAATGTGTTGGAAGCTGATGGTGTGGTATTTGGTGCTACTCTTGGAACAAACTTATTATGCTATCATAGGGAGATTCATATGATAGAAGAGTTGGAAGTTCTACGAGGAAGTAAATATGTTCAAAGTGAGTTAAGAGATACTTTTTTTAAAGTGAAAGCCTATCTGAAAGAGGGTAAAAATGTCTTATTTACAGGTACACCATGTCAAGTAGACGGGTTATATAGGTATTTACGGAGAAACTATGATAATTTGCTAACATTAGATTTGGTATGTCATGGAGTACCATCTAACACATTGTTTCATTCATATCTTTTAAAACTTGAAGATTTAAAAAAGTTAAGATATCTATGTTTGAATTTCGCCGTCGAAACGGTTGGGGCTTTGCATCAGCTATATCAGATAGAGGCAAGCTAGAGCCTATATATGATATTGAAAATTTATATATGTACGCTTTTGATAAAGCTGTTTTATTTAGAAAATCATGTTATGCTTGTCCGTATGCTAGGTTGCCTAGAGTAGGAGATTGTTCCATTGCGGATTTTTGGGGCATAGGTAGACATGGCAAATCATTTAAACACAATGTGTTAAAAGGAGTTTCCCTAGTATTGGCTAATAATGCTAAAGGGATAAATGCCGTACAAAATTTGCAAGAATCTTTTGTGGAAGAACGAACATTAGATGAAGCCTTGGCAGAAAATTATAATATTATTCATCCCTCTCCCCTGCATCCCATGCGTGATAAAATCATCGCAGCATTTTTAGATTCTTCACGTTCATTGAAAAGCATAAATAAAGAGTTTGAGTTGATTGATAATAGCTTGAAAGAACGAGTGAAAGAATATGCCTCTCGATACCATATTTATGATTTGCTAAAAAATATCTACAATAAATATAAAGCTCTATGAAAGTAGCTATCCTATCTATGCAAGAAGTGAAGAATTATGGTTCATTCCTTCAGGCTTTTTCTTTGAAAAAAACTATTGAATCGCTGGGTAATACTTGCGAATTCATTAATATTATCCCAGGTGAACAATTGGGAAATTATAAGATAAGTAAATTTCATAAGATTAAACTCCTCATACAGCGTTTATGGGGGAGGGATTTTATTAGACGTTTGTCTTCTATTTATATTTTCCAAACTCGTTTTTCGAAAGAATTTTTGCCTTATTTGGGAGTGGAATCTGAAAGAAATATTAGGCATTATGACGTGATTGTAATTGGCAGTGATGAAGTCTTTAATTGTGCTCAAAAAACATGGTTTGGATTTTCACGTCAGTTATTTGGTGAAGGGCTGAATGCAGATAAGATAATAACGTATGCCGCTTCTTTTGGGGCAACTACAGTAGATAAACTTCAAGAACTGGGAATTAAGAAGATTGTTGGTCGTTTGTTGGGAAATATTAGTGTAATATCAGTGCGTGATGCTAATAGTTCTATTACAGTAAAAACACTGATAGGTAAAGTTCCCGTAATGCATTTAGATCCTGTATTGATATTTAATTATGATCTGTTTATGCCTTCAAACGTTACGCTAAAAAATTATATGATTGTATATACATACCCGGGACGTATTACAGATAAGCAGGAAATTCAATCAATAAAAGATTTCGCCAAATCCCATAGACTGAAACTAATATCTATCGGCCATTATTTCTCTTGGTGTGATGACGTGGTCATTCCTTCCCCTTTTGAAGTACTGGCATATTTCAAGAATGCGTCATATATTGTTACTGATACATTTCATGGTAGTGTATTTTCTATCAAATATAATAAGGCTTTTTGCACAATCATACGAAATATGAACAATCAAAAATTAAGCTATCTGTTGAAACAATTTCACTTGGAGTCTAGAATAATCAATGATATTGATAAATTGGATAGTATATTAACAACTCCTATTGATTATAAAGAAATAAATGAGTATATAGCCAAAGAAACTCGATGTTCTATTGAGTACTTGAAGACAAATATCTGTAAATAGATTAGCGATGTTCTCTATTTTGGTAAAAAAAATAATTATTACAGACGGCAATTCTTTTAATGACCTTTTGGAAGATAAGGGTAAAGTTTATACTTTTTTAAATCCGGTTTCCTATCTCACTGCTTTAGAGAACAAAGAACTGTTCGCTAGTTTTGATGGTATTTTTGCCGATGGTTCCATCTTAGTGGCTGCCATAAGATTATTATATGGAATAACAGTGAAAAGGCGAAGCTTTGATATGACTTCTATGGCACCGGAATTATTCCGTTTTGCCGAAAATAATGGAAAGATGTTATACATTGTTGCGTCAAAACAAGAACAGGTAGAAAAAGCTGTTGAAATATTTAAGGAACGGTATCCAAAGTTGAAGTTTATGGGTTGTCGTAATGGGTATTTTGTTTCGGAACAAGAAATGGATGCGGAAGCGAAACATATTACACAAGTTAATCCTGATTTTCTTATTGTAGGAATGGGGGCGTTGATGCAAGAACGTTTTTTGCTAAAGGTGCGTAATGCCGGATTCCAGGGTATTGGTTTTACCTGTGGTGGTTTTATTCACCAAACTGCTAATAATGAGATTGAATACTACCCTCTATGGATAGATCGTATGAATCTGCGTTTTGTCTATCGTATGTATAAAGAGAAGCATACCCGTAAACGTTATGTACAAGCTGCCTTACTTTTTCCTGCACGCTTTTTGTGGGAGAAACTAATCTTTTCATGGTACAAAGATAGCAAACCCTTATAATTTCGCAATGCATAATTCTTTTTTAGCTTTTCTATGTTTATGTTTCTGTACTGTATTGAAGGGACAGGCATTATATGGTACTAGTGGACTATTGCATATGCCTACTGCTGATATGCAGAAGGACAAAACTGTTATGCTGGGCGGTAATGTGCTGGATAAGCATCCGCTTTCTACTTATTGGAATAATAAAAATTACACCTACACATATAATTACTATATAAATGTGACTATTTTTCCTTGGCTGGAAGTAGCATATACCTGTACCTTGGTAAAGGGAGTTAAAGGTAATTATTGGCCTGAACAGACTTGGGGAAAATTTCGTAATCAGGACCGTAATTTTTCAGGAAGGCTCCGTTTATGGAAGGAAGGCTGGTGGAAAGAATGGACTCCTCAACTTGTATTGGGAGCCAATGATCCCGGAAGTTTTGATAATAATGGTGGTGGTAATATCAATTTTAATCAAGAAGCTGGTACTCATAATTATTTCAATCGTTTTTTTCTGGCTGCAACGAAACATTTGTATTTTCAGAATGTGGGGGAATTAGGGCTTCATATGGCTTATATTTATAGCAGGGCTACTGGCTTGAATTATGAAGGACCTGCATTAGGTGTTAATTTTCGGTGTTGTTTGCCTGATACTTCTTTGGGAAATAAGATATTGAATGGACTGAATTTGATGGCGGAATATGATGCACGAACCATTAATATAGGTTTTAACTATGCTGTTTGGAAAGATCGTTTTAATCTGATAGCAGAATTGAATGATGGTAAATATCTGAGTGCGGGACTTTATTTCAAAATCTGTTTGAAGTAAACAGGTATGAGAGTTGATAATGATAGCCACATATATGATCATAATTTTTTAAATCATACTACTATGACTATGAAAGACAAATTAGCATCCTACAACCACTTGATCGAGACCTTTGTGATTGTCACCGAGACCTTTCTTTGCGGTCTGCTATTCCTGCTTTTCAGCAAGCTGTCCAATGAGATGCAGTGGGATAGCCTGCAGGTTGGTGGAACCACCGTTCTGCAAGTCATGCTTACACTGATGTTATGTTACGCCCTTTGCGCCATCCATTCAGGAGTAGTGCTTCACCGGAGGAAAGTGCATTCCCTTCAGATATGGAAACGTGTGTTCGAGAATATGTTCCTGTTTGTCCTCCTGGGCGGTCTGGTCCTTTCTGTAGGAAACTATGCGGATATAGCCTCCCTGTTCATGCTGGAGTACCTTTTCCTCCTGTTTCTGTGTCTTGTTTCGTTCCGTTTCACTCTTCGTCTTCTCATCAGGCTTTACCGTATGAGCAAGAAACATACGCGTTTTGTAGTACTGGTAGGAAGTACGGACAACAACCTGGAAATCTACCATGAGATGTCGGGCAGTGAAGATACAGGTTATTCGGTCGTGGGCTATTTTGACGGTCAGGCGAATCCTGCTTTCCCGGTAGAATGTCCGTATTTGGGCCAGCCGGCGCAGGTACAGGAATATCTGGAGAAACATGATTATGTACATTACCTGTTCTGCTGCCTGCCCTCAAAAGACAGAGAGGTCATCGTTTCTCTGATTGATTACTGCGAGAACCATCTGGTACATTTCTTCAGTGTGCCCAATGTGCGCAATTATCTCCACCACCGTATGTCGTTCAACATCATGGGGAACGTCCCTTACCTGGGCCTTCGCCCCGATCCCTTAAGTTGGCCGGGGAACCGCCTGCTAAAAAGAACCTTTGACATAGTAGTCTCATCGGTGTTCCTTTGTACGTTTTTTCCGGTTATTCTGATTGTGGTGGCGATAGTGACCGGATTGACCATGCCCGGCCCGCTGTTCTTCCGCCAGAAACGGAACGGGCTGAACGGCAGGGAGTTTTATTGTTACAAGTTCCGCAGTATGAAAGTAAATGCAGATGCCGACAGGATACAGGCCACGGAGCATGATCCCCGCAAGACGCGCTGGGGCAATATAATGCGTAAGACGAATATAGATGAGCTGCCCCAGTTTATCAATGTGCTGTTGGGGGATATGAGTATCGTGGGGCCTCGTCCTCACATGCTTCTCCATACGCAGGAATATTCAAGGCTGATCAATAAATATATGGTGCGGCATTTTGTGAAACCGGGTATAACGGGATGGAGTCAGGTTACGGGTTTCCGTGGGGAAACGAAGGAACTAAAAGACATGGAGGGCCGTATCCGTGGTGATATCTGGTATTTGGAGCACTGGAGCTTCGGTCTGGACCTTTACATCATGTACAGGACGGTGGCGAATGTCTTCCGTGGCGAGAAGAATGCCTATTAGTAAAACGGGCTGTTCTTAACGATCCTTCTCGATGAGGGTCCTTAGTAATTTAGCAGTTAAAAAACTTTGTTTTTGCAGCCTGTTATTTCCGTCTGCCGGCCGGAAATGGAACATAGCCGGCACTAATGTTAGATCAGAACCCTTGTCCTTTGTGAAAAGTGCAGGGGGAGCTCCGGGAACGAGAGCGCTTGTTCCCGGAGCTTTAATCGAAAACGATATGGCAAAAACCGTATGTCTGCATGACTATCAGAAAGACATCATGCGCCGTCTCTCGGAGGAGTGGCTAACGCATCGCAGCGTGATGGTGCAGATGCCCACAGGTACCGGCAAGACCCATGTATTGGCGGCAGTGGTAAGCAGTTTCCTCACTGATGGAAAGAGGACGGTCTGGATCGTCGCACACCGCAGGGAGCTTGTGGCGCAGATTGAAGAGACCGTTGCAAAATACGGGACAAGTCTGACTGACGGGTGCATCAGGGTGATGTCCATACAATGGCTCACACGGCATTACGATGATGTGGTGGAAAAACCGGAACTGGTCATCATCGACGAGGCGCACCATGCGCAGGCAAGGACTTACCGGATACTATGGAGCAGGTGTCCGGAAGCGAAGTTTCTCGGACTTACCGCCACTCCCTGCCGGATGGGACGTTCCGGGTTCACAGACCTTTTCGACTCGCTGGTATGCTCGTGGAGTGTGGCGGAGTTTATAAGGAAAGGATGGCTGTCGTCATTTGATTATGTCTCGATACGTGCAAACAGCAGGGAGCAACGGTTGATAGACTCGCTGGAAAAACGCGGTGCCGACGGTGATTACCAGATAAGGGAGATGAATGACGTACTGAATCGCCACACAAGCATCGAACGGTTATACCGGAGCGTTCTGGAGTATGCGGACGGGAAGAAGGGGATTGTTTATGCCGTCAGTATTGACCATGCGCGGAACATCGCGGCGTATTACAGCGGGAAAGGACTGGACGCCGCAGCCATAGACAGCCACACACCGACTGCTGAACGAGGACGGATGGTGGAGGATTTCAAAACAGGCAGAATAAAGGTACTGGTAAATGTGGACGTTTTCAGCGAGGGATTTGACTGCCCCGATGTGGAGTTCGTGCAGATGGCGCGCCCGACACTCTCGCTGGCCAAATATCTGCAACAGGCCGGGCGCGGACTGAGAAAATCAACCGGTAAGGAAACATGTGTGCTGATAGACAACGTGGGGCTTTACCGTGTGTTCGGTCTGCCCACCATGGCATGGGACTGGGAAGCGATGTTCCGTGGGGATATGGCTGGAAGGGGAATACGGACCGTCCGGCATGGAAACGGAACAAGTCCGGAAACTGTCACCGCGGAAGATTCATGTCAGGACTTCGGTATGGAAATGATCGTTTCCCATGACAGGCTGCTTTCCGCTATAGCTTTGCAAAAAACTCCTAATCCCTGCAAGAGGCCGGAACTTAGAGCATGGCACGACAAGAACAGCGGGTTATGGGGGCTGTGCCGGGGAAGAAATAAGATTACGGCCCCGGTATTCGTCACAGTCTTCGACATCCGGCATGACATGGCAGCGGTGAGGCTCTCGGACAAGATATGCGGACTGGTAAACGCCTGTGGTGAGATTATAAGGAAGGAAGGGTATTGCCAGTCCATGAAATTCATGAGAAACAATTTCCTGACCGTGCAGAAACCGAACGGCAGGTCTGATTATATAGATCTTTACAACCTGCGGTCATACAAGGAAAAACCTGAGGTGAGGCGTTTCGGGGATGTGGAGATGTTGAAAGTCGGTCGCATGTATTATAGCCGGACAAAAAATCTGTATGCAAGCAAACTGAACCTGAGCGGCGGCTATATTTATGACCACAAGTTCTATGTGGCGATTTTTGATTATAGTGCTTCCGTCCAATGCTATATTGACGATCCGCATATGGCTGGTTTTCCATGGGGATATGCCTGTCTCCTCGGTGGTGATCATGACAGTTACTATTGGATATGCCGATGGTTGGCGGATGGAAGCATCATCGTGACGGACATCGGAGGGAAATACTATCATGTGACAGACTGTGGGGAAAAAAAATACATCGGATGTCACTTCCCGGCAGAGGAGGGAGAGAAATGTTTGGCCGCGATGGAGCGACTGGCAAAGCGTGCGAGGGAGATACGGAATATGGCGGAATCCGAGAAAATGAAAAAGAGGCGGCTGCTTCTGGAAAAGTCAGGCGAGGCTGTTCCGTTCCGTTCAGGGATGAAATGGGGGTTGAAAGTCGGTGAACGTATCACCATTCCTCCGATATACCGCAATGTCAGGCCTCCCATAGGCAGGTATTGCGCCGTAGAGAAGAATTACAGCCAGTGGGGTGTCATTGCCATTGACGGCACAATGATGATTGAACCGCAATACTCTGATATAGAAATCAGCATGAAAGGCGATGTCACAGGAACAAAGGTATCCGGAAACAAGGTATTAGTGAAACTGCCATAAAGGGTGGTCCACCAGTTCCGTTTGTAAATTTGTCATTTTGAACAGTCCCGACAAATTCGCTGTAAACGCCCGGGTTCACACAACGAATAAAAAATTATTGCTGTCCGCTAAACTTTAGTTCCACTACATTCTCCCGCGTGGGAAGCCTGTACAGCTTCGTTTCGAGTGGTACTTCTGCAAAGTAAGCCCCTATTCCCTTTGCGAACAGTTAGCACGCGAGTTGGACAAGCTCAGCGCCTGCAGGAAAGAGTATGCGGAAGAGCGTTCCAAGTGGATGGAACTGCTCGCGAAAGCAGGGTATAAAGAAGATAAGCCCTCAAATTAGGGCTTAAAAATGCTATCTATATCTTTGTTGGAAATCAACATTCAACAATTATGTGGTGTAACGGGCTTCCGCCAGTTCTGCCAGCAAGTCCGGATTGCGGTGCATCAGGTTGTTCAGGTTCTTCACGGCCGTATCTGCGTTCTTCGTGAAGGGGAAATACAGTCCCGCCAACTCCCGTTTGGAGTAAGGGCGGATGCGAAAAATTTGTTCATTCATATTGCTGAATCATTTATGTGAATACTTTGTTTATCAAGCTTGACAGTACGAAGGTAGATATTTGCAAGTTTTTGTAACAATCTGTTTCATTTTGTTTCATATTTCAAGATATTTCATTCATTATGCCTGCAATAAAAGATTTGGAATGGTTCATCCCGTATCAGGAAAAACGGCAAGAGTTCATCACCCGGTTGGAGTCGTGTGAAACCATGGATGCAGTATTGCTTAGTGTAATCAAGCCCATGATTTCCGATGAGAAGCTCAGTCGTGTAAATGAGTTCACAGCCGGAAGACGGGATTTCATGCTGAACCGGATGTTGGGCAATACAAAGAACCGTTGCCTTGATAAGTGTAGATAAACATAATCCATCATTATGCAACCAGTATCTAACAATAAGCGCATTGCCAAAAATACACTGTTCTTGTATATCAGGACAATATTCACAATGGTCGTGTCGCTGTATACGAGCCGAATTGTTCTTGCGACTCTGGGTGTTGACGATTTTGGTATTTACAATGTCGTAGGCGGCATTGTCATGTTCTTGTCTTTTTTGAACACATCTATGGCCGGCGCAACACAACGTTTCCTGAATTTTGAGTTTGGGAAAAATGACATGAACGGAGTCAAACGTGTTTTCTCAAATGCGTTGATTATTCATTTCATCATCGCTTTCATTGTGGTGCTTTTGGCTGAAACATTAGGCGTGTGGTTTTTAAATAGCCATATGAATATTGCTCCAGAACGGATGACGGCCGCAAATTATGTTTTGCAATTCAGTATTGCAACCATGGTTACATCCATAGTGAGTGTTCCTTATAATGCGGCCATCATTGCGAACGAGAAAATGTCGGCTTTTGCATATATATCCATCATCGAAGTTTCACTGAAGCTAATGCTTGTCTTGCTTCTCGTGTATTCCCCCGTAGACAAGCTTATCACATATTCAGCTCTGATGTTTTTGGTAAGCATGATTATCAGATTGTTATACGGCTGGTATTGTAAACGACATTTTGAAGAATGCAGGGCTGTAAAGTTGAAAGTTGACAAAACTGTTATAATGCAGATGATGGCTTTCTCTATGTGGACTATTGTGGGAGCATTGGCATCCATCGGCCACGGTCAAGGCATTTCCATTGTGATGAACCTTTTCTTCGGAGTTGTTGTTAATGCCGCGTATGGTATTGCAAATCAGGTAAATCAAGTTGTAGGCAACTTTGTAAATAACTTTATGACGGCATTGAATCCACAGATCATAAAAACTTATTCTGCCAACCAACTTAAAGAGATGCATATATTGGTATCACGTGGATGTCGGATGGGATTTTTTCTTGTTCTGTTTTTTGTCGTTCCCATTATTATAGAAACTCCGGCCTTGTTAGGATTATGGTTAAAAGAAGTGCCCGATTATACTGTGGATTTTGTACGGCTTGTACTGGTTATTACTTTATTTAACTCATTTTCAAGTCCCTTGTCGGCAGCACAAGGCGCAACCGGAAACATCAAGAATTACCAAATTGTGTTAACCACTTTAGGGTTACTACATATTCCACTTGCATGGTTGTGTTTTGTACAAGGACTTAATCCCAATTATGCCATGTATGTATATCTTGTTATAGTGATTTTGGAACAATCGTTTCGAATAATATTTGTGTCACATTCTATATCCATGCATATAATACCTTTTATTAGGAATTTATTGCTCAAATGTGGAACCGTGTGTTGTTTTTCTTTTGTTGTTCCTGCTATCTTGCATTTGTATTTACCCAATAACATAGTCATATCTTTCTCAATATGCATAATTGGAGCATTAAGTGTGGCTTTATTTGTGTTCATCTTTGGTATAAACAGTGATGAACGCCAAGGATTGGTGAAGATAATAAAAAACAAAATCAGTAGATTCGAAAAATAAATCAATTAAATAATTTAGCAATGTATACAATACATAAAAACGTACAGATTATATTAGCTATGCTGAAAGCGTATGGGGTTCAAAATCTGGTGGTATCGGCCGGGACCCGGCCGATACCGTTGGTATTTTCAGCAGAGGAAGACAATTTTTTCAAGTGCTATTCTATTGTAGACGAACGCAGTGCCGGTTTCTTCGCATTGGGGTTGATTGAGCGATTACAAAAGCCTGTAGCTATTGTATGCACATCCGGCACCGCGACCTGCAACTATGTATCGGCTGTGGCAGAGGCTTTTTATCAACATTTGCCACTTATCATATTAACCAGTGATCGTAACCACTATTATCTGAATCAACAAGAAGACCAATGTGTTCCACAGAAGAACCTATACAGTGACATTGTACGGAAAAGTGTAGATTTACCTATAGTGCGTGACGGAATGGATTTTTGGTATTGCAATAGATTAGTGAATGA
>CDZV01044671.1_pt1 | contig 11226 bp, 9 predicted proteins | sample 554851 | NCBI WGS metagenome assembly CDZV01 (sample SAMEA3182090, study PRJEB8094) | gut metagenome | biome: human; feature: gut; material: Stool; isolation source: human stools | place: Canada | collected 2013-03-12
GATTCAGGATTTGATTTATACAGAAGAGCAAAAGGATCAACAGCTCATGCGGACCGCCCCGGCTATTTACAATATTGATATTTCAGAGCGTGATTTGATTTTCAGCGTAACACAAAGCGCGGAATTCAGCTATTCCTGGCGTGCGGCGGCGGAGAAAACGGATAACAATCTTAAGGAATATAACATGGCGGGAAAAAATATTTTGTCGCCGGATAAATTCCTGGATGACGAGTGGAACTTTGTGGATGTGGCCGCCGGGCCGCACAATAATACCTATGCCCTGACGGAAACCGGCCTGGTTTATGAATATGACAGCGGCGGCAATCTCGTATTTTCCTTCGGCGGCCGGGCGGTTTCAAGCGACCGCAACGGCCTGTTTACAAAGGCGGCGGCCATTGACGTTGGCAGCGACGGCGTGATCTATATTCTTGACAGCGAGCGTTCCCTGGTGCAGCTGTTTTACCCGGGTGAATTTGCCGCTGTGACCCATCAGGCCATTGCGGCCCTTGAAAGCGGCGCGTACAGGCAAAGTGAAGAAATTTGGGAAAAGCTTCTGGATTTGGATGGGACGTCCCGCATTGCCCATTCCGGTTACGGCCGTTCGCTGTACCATCAGCAGCGGTTTGCGGAGGCGATGGAGCATTTTAAGCTAGTGGGCGACAAGGAGTTTTATTCCGAGGCAATGTGGGAGCTTCGGAACAAATGGCTGAATGACCATATGCTGTATATTCTGATTGCGGTGATGGTTGTCGCAGGATGCCAGTTTGTATTTGGCAGGATCCGCTCGCGCCGGCCCGTACCGGCTGTCCCTAAAGCGGCAAAAGCGCCGACACCGCGGCTCTGGACGGATATTACATACAGCCGTAACCTGCTGCGGCATCCCATCGATTCGTATTACGATCTGAAGCACGGCCACCGTGGCTCGGTATTGTCGGCGACCATTTTGCTCGGGTTGCTGTTTATTGTATATATGGGTGACCGTTTGCTGAACAGCTTCCTTTTCCGTGAGCTTGCCCCTGAAAGCGCACCGGTATTTACGTATATCCTTCTCTTTGTCGGCGGGGTAATCCTGTGGGTCATCGGGAATTATATGATCAGTGCGATTAACGACGGCGAGGGTTCGCTTTCCAATGTTTATATCATGACCGCGTATGCCCTCACGCCGTATTTGCTTATTACGCCGGTCAAAATTCTTTTGTCCTATGGCCTTTCCCTGAACGAGGGCTTTCTTATTCAGATTTTAAGCATTTTGGGTATCGCCTGGTCGGCGGTGAATCTTTTTGTGGGCGTGATGGAAATGCATGCCTATACCTTCCGTGAGACTATAAAAAACATATTGCTGACCTTGTTTTTCATTTTAATCGCGGTTATTGTCATTGCGATGATGACGATGATCTGGAGCAAGGTAGCGGCTTTCTTTGAACAAATCTGGGGGGAGGCCTGGTTTCATGTTAAAAAATAGCCACCAGGGCTTTACGGCCATCCTGTCGCTGGTCCTCACGGCGGGTATCATCGGGAGCACGTGCTTTGCTTTGCAGGGCGAAAAGGACGGCCAGCTGCTTCCTCTTCCCGATATGACAACCATTGAAAGCCTGTCTAACAGGCGGACACAGCCGGAGGGAGAATCCAGGCCCGTAAAAAATACCCTGACGAACGAGGGCTATGAAATTGCGCTGGAAAATGACCGTTTAGCCTTATGGTTTAACGAAGATACCGCCTCCGTGCAAATCACCGACAAGCGCAGCGGATATATCTGGGGTACAGTAGGAGAGGAAGCGATAGACCTGAGCCGGCGCTGGGAAAGCCTGGCGCGGTCGTTATTCACCATTGAATATTATGATGAAGAAAATAACGAAAAACGGATCTCCCTCTCGGATCCCTCCGCGAATTTCGAATGCCGTACGGAAGGGAACGCCTTCATTTGCGAAGCCGATTTTGAGGAACAGGGGATTTCCCTGATTGTCAGTATGATACTGGAAAGCGACGGCTTGCGGTTCTCTGCCAGGCGTTCGGATATTCACGAATACGGCAGCTGCCTTTTAAGAGGCTTGTATTTTGTCCCGTTTTTAGGCAGCGTATATGCGGATGACATTCCCGGATATATGTTCATTCCTGACGGGCCGGGCGCATTGATCCGCTATTCCGCCCCCGCAAATTATGTTTCGATGTTTAACAAGCGGATATACGGGGCCGACGCGGCAATCGACACCCTTGGCGAAGCGAATTCCCTGATGGCAAAACGGACGGATGATTATCTGGTTGATACCCCGCAGCTCTCTCTTCCCGTATACGGCGTTGTCCACGGGGCAAAGCAGAATGCCTATCTGACCATTGTGGATCAGGGGGAGGAATACGCGTATATCCAGGCGTATCCTGCCGGGGCCCTTACCGATTATAACTGGGTCACGGCGCGGTTTGAATACCGAAATCTCTATACGCATCCCACAGGGCGCGACGGCGTCGGCTTCAGCGTCCCGCAGGAGGAAATGAACGCTTTTGACGCAGGGATTTTCCTCCGGCTTTTAAGCGGAGCGGACGCTGATTACAGCGGCATGGCGGTCAAGTACCGGGAAATACTGAATGAACAGGGAGTGCTCGGCCAGGAGCGCGTTGACAGGCAAATACCCCTGCGCCTGGATATTATGGGCGCCGAGGTGAAAAAGGGTATTGTGATGACAGAGAAAACCCTCACAACCGTAAAGCAGGCGGAGTCCATGGCGGAAAGGCTCTCGAAGGACGGTATTCCCAATTTGACCATGACGTATAAGGGCTGGCAAAAGGGCGGCTACAGTAAAGTAAAATACAGCCAAACCGCCATGAATAAAGGCGTGGGGACATTCGAGGAGATGGAACGCCTGCGCGATTTTGTACAGGGCAAGGGCGGGCGGTTTTATCTCTCTGTTAACCCGACGACAGCCAACGAAGCACAGATCCGCAAGGCGGAGCACGCTATACGCACGATAGGGCAGCAGTACGCGGTAACGATCCGCCAAAATCCTTATATCCTTTTTCCCGACTCCTATTTTATCCGGCCTGCCGTTATGAAACATACGGTAGAAAAAACAGCAAAGAGCTTGTCGGGATTTCAGCTTCATTTTGAAAAAACCGGCGCCTGGCTCTACAGTGACTTTACCCGCAACGAAAACATGTCCCGCACACAGGCTATGCAGCTGTTAAAGGATACGGTTTCCGCTGCGGGAGGAGCGGCGATGGACTCTGTAAACGGATTCCTGCTTCCCGAAACCCGGGAATATTTTGACTGCCCGATGGTAAATAGCCAGTATTTATTTGAAACCGATACGGTCCCGTTTTTGCAGATCGTCCTGAAAGGGCATGTGGATTTGTATTCCACCTATATGAACCAGGGAGCTTACAGTCAATCCTCCATATTGAAAATGGCGGAATACGGCCTGTATCCTTCTTTCCTGGTGATGAACGCGAAAAATTCCCAGCTCAATAAAACGCCGCTGGAGGACTACTGTTCTTTAAGCTTTGACAGCTGGCGGGAAACCATGGCCAGCGCCTATTCCCAGTTGAACCAGGCACTGGTACACACGGAAGGCGCGCATATAACGGAGCATTCCGTCCTGGCCGCGGGCCTGGTGCGGGTTACTTATGACAACGGCGTGAAAATATATGTAAATTATTTATCGCATAATCAGGAAGCGGACGGCATAACCGTATCTGCCGAGGGGATCGCCGTTTCGGGAGGTGCCAAATGAAACGAAAGGATTTGCTCCGCAAAAAGGAAATCCGAACAGGCTATCTGTTCCTTTCCTTCTGGATCATCGGGTTTCTTGCCTTCACGCTGTATCCCTTGATCTATTCCGTTTTACTGGGCTTCCATTCCATTCAGATTACCCCCGAAACCGGGACAAGGTTTGAGTGGGAGGGGTTGAAATTTTTTGATCAGGCGCTGAACGTTGATAAGGAGTTCAAGCTGACTTTAGGCAGTTCGCTTTTCCTGATAATCTGTGCGGTCCCGGTCGTCCAGGTATTCGCGCTGATCATCGCGCTGATGCTCAATAACCAGTTCCGGTTCCGCACATTTTTCCGTACCGTTTTCTTTTTGCCGGTTGTAATCATGAGCGGTCCTGTAATCAGCCGCCTGCTCACAGAGCACACGGTGGATTTTGTCAACGAGGGAGGCGCCGTCTATTCGGTTATTTCCCAATTACCCGGCGTGTTGCGGGACGCCTCCTTCCTCATCCTGGACAATCTCGTGCTGATCCTATGGTTCTCTGGTATCCAGATTTTGGTTTTATTGACCGGCCTGCAAAAAATAAGCCCGGATTTATATGAAGCGGCAGACATTGACGGGGCCGGGGGCTGGGAAAAATTCTGGAAAATAACCCTGCCGCATATGCGTGCTTTTCTATTGCTTTGCACGGTATACACCATTATTGACGTAGCCGCCTACTCCGAACATGCGGTCAATCAGAAAATAGAACGGCATATTTTTGATGTAAGGCAGATGTACAGCTTCTCTGCGGCGATGTCCTGGATTTATTTTCTGGCTGTGGTGCTTTTACTGGTTGCCGTGCTGGTGCTATTTACACTTTTTGGAAGGAGGAAACGTGCATGACGCTGTATGTACCATTTAAAAAGGCACGGGGCTTGCTTTTAAAGAAGCATTGGCTGAAGTTCGCAGTCTATTATTTCGTGCTGTTCGGGATTGGCTTTGTATTCCTCTATCCGATTTTATATATGATAATAAACAGCTTTTTATCCCCGGAGGATTTAACCGATCCGGCGGTGTTCTGGATCCCAACCGGATGGTATCCCGGCAATTTTATCAAAGCGTTTGAAACCCTGGATTTCCTGAAAAGCTTCGGCTGGTCCCTCTGCATGTCGGCGGGTCCGGCCCTGCTTCAAACAGCAGCCGCTGCGGTTACCGGCTTTGCCCTTGCCAGGTTCCGTCTGCCCGGCCAAAGGCTGTGGCTGGTGCTGATTATCGCGACATTTATGATCCCGGTGCAGCTCACAACCATACCCAATTATATATTTTTTGATAAGCTGCACATGATTGGCACCATATTTCCCTTTTACCTGAAGGCGCTGTTCGGGCAGGGGCTTAGAAGCGCAGTGTTTATTCTGATATTTTATCAATATTTCCGGATATATCCGGTTTCGTTTGACGAGGCGGCCTCTCTCGACGGGGCCGGGAAGCTGAAAATCTTTCTGCGCGTCGCTCTGCCGATGTCAACGCCGGCAATATTGATAAGCCTGCTGATTTCTTTCGTTTGGTATTGGAACGAAACCTCACAGGCGAATCTTCTTTTCGGGCAAAGTATACGGACGCTTCCGTTACAGCTTGCGAATTATACGGCGAAATATGAAGCGTTATACGGCTCCGGATCCGGTACGGCCTCCGCCGGCAACGCTCTCAATGAGGCCATAACCCTGGCGGGCACCCTGCTTTCCATTTTACCGATAATTATTTTATTTATCTGCGTTCAGAAAAATTTCATGCAGAGCATTGAAAAAACTGGATTGACCGGGGAATAAGCTGCAGGGTATTTACAGGGAATATCATACTATGAAAAAAGGGGATAAAAACATGAAGGTAGCGGTAATTGGATGCGGGAATATCGCCAACAATGCGCATATTCCGGCCTATATGAAGAACGCCGAGGCGGAGATAAAGTATTTCTGCGATATCCTGCCGGAACGTACGCAGGCTGCGGTCGAAAAATATGGCTGCGGATCAGCTTTGACGGACTATCATGCCATTCTGAACGATCCGGAGGTTGTAGGGGTGTCGGTATGTATACCAAACAACGTCCATGCGTCCATCACCATGGAGCTTTTGCGTGCGGGCAGGAACGTCCTTTGCGAAAAGCCGGCCTCCTGCACGCTGACAGAGGCACTGGAGATGCAAGATGAATATTGGCATACCCTGTGAGTGCGGCAGTGATTATTTAAGTAATGTTTATGTTTTGGGGCGTGTTCACATAAGCCCGGCGTGAATTTGCTCAAAAATCCACAAACCAGCTATGTGAACGCGCCCTAAAAAGAAGATAACGCATATCTGTCAAAAAAGGATATAATCCGGCAAAGAAAGGTAGTTTTAAAATGGCATACAGACAGGAGCATCCGAAACCGCAGTTTGAACGTGCAGATTGGATGAATTTAAATGGCAAATGGGAGTTTCAGAATGATCCGTGCAACAGCGGCGGAGGACGTTGGCTTCAAAACCTTTCTGCGGAATTTGATTCCGAAATAGAGGTGCCTTTTTGTCCTCAAAGCGAGTTGTCCGGTATAGGGGAAAAGGATTTTTATCGTGCGGTATGGTACAGGCGTACCGTAAATGTTATAGAGAGACAGCTTTCCGGCATTGTCAAGCTGCATTTCGGCGCAGTGGATTACGAAACCAAGGTATATATAAACGGAACGGAATGCGGTACGCATAAAGGAGGATATGCCTCTTTTGCATTCGATATTACCGGATTGCTAAAGGCAGGAGAAAATACGATAACGGTGTATGTAACCGATGATGAACGGGATTTTCTTATACCGAGCGGTAAACAGAGCGGCGGTTACAATTCTTACGGCTGTTTTTATACACGTACTACCGGTATATGGCAGACGGTATGGCTCGAATTTATGCCGGGAACACATATTGAAAGCTTTAAGCTGATACCGGATATAAACACCTGCTCTCTTACGGTACAGGCGCAGCTCGCTGGTTGTGCGGATCTTACGCTTTATTCTGAATTTGAGGGCGAGGCTATGGGCAGCGTTACTGTAAAGGACGCGGCAGGCAATATAACCTTTAACCTCCCTCTCAAGGAGAAGCATTTGTGGGAACTTGGCAAAGGCGGCTTATACGATCTGGAATTCACCTTTGGGGAGGACAAGGTGAAAAGCTATTTTGGCCTTCGCAGTATAGATTACCGGGATTATAAATTTTTCTTAAACGGCAAATCGGTATTCCAACGCTTGGTTCTTGATCAGGGGTATTACCCGGACGGCATCTACACCGCACGCAATGACAGTGAACTGGAAGCGGATATAGACCGTTCCATGGCAATGGGGTTTAACGGTGCAAGGCTGCACGAAAAGGTATTTGAAGAACGTTTTTTATACCATTGCGACCGCAAAGGCTATATTGTATGGGGGGAATATCCGAACTGGGGAGTAGATATATCTAAGCCAATGGTGATTTATTCGGTGCTTCCCGAATGGCTTGAAGTAATTGAACGTGATTTTAACCATCCTTCCATAGTGGGCTGGTGCCCTCTTAATGAAACCTGGGATTATGAAGGGCATAAGCAGTTTGAACCGATCCTTACCAATATTTATCACGTAACAAAGGCGGCGGATCCTACGCGCCCATGCATTGATACAAGCGGCAATTATCATATTATAACCGATATTTATGATGTACATAACTATGAGCAAAACCCGGAATCCTTTAAGGCGGCTTATGGGAACCTGCCGGGCGGCGAGGTCTGGGAATGCTGCGGCGACAGGCAAAAGTATGACGGCAAGCTGCCTTTCTTTGTAAGTGAATACGGAGGAATACGCTGGACAGAGAATGAGAGCGGCTGGGGATACGGGGATGCACCCCAAACGGAGGAAGAATTTATTGCACGTATTAAAGGGCTTAATGATGCCCTTCTTGACAATGAATATGTATTTGCTTTTTGTTTCACACAGCTGACCGATGTGGAGCAGGAGCAGAACGGCCTATACACTTACGATCGGAAGCCGAAGGTTGATCCCGAAGTGATCCGCCCCTTGTTTGCGCGTAAAGCGGCCATAGAGGATTAGCGTAAAAATAAGGAGCGGAACAGTGTAGACAGCCCCACGAAAAGCGAAAAGAATTTCTTCAGTAAGAGCCAAGTAATTTCATGGGCTGTTTTTAACGTTACGCAACAATACGCTTATATAGGAATGGTGTAATAGAAATATTCGTTTGCTTTTGAGGTATCCTCCGCTATCATTCCTTTCTTGGCGTTTCGGCGGCGAGTAAGACTATAGGGAAGGATATAACGGAACTGCAAAACATTGGTTTCGATACCCGCCTGCTGGCGCTGGCCAGCCCATATCAGAGCGAGAAGCTGAAACGGAACCTGTTTGTGGACGGCAAGGCAAAGACCGGCAACGAAAAAGTCTGAATCGCCATCTATACGCTGTATACGGCGATTCAGACCGGACAGGCCGTATCGAATACACCCCAGAAAAGAAGAAAGTACTGAAGCACAAGAGGCAAGTGTACATCATCTCCCCTTACGATATAGCCTGGCGCCACGTTGCCTGCGTGGAACGTATGCATAAAACAGTCTTGTCGGTTAAGGCATACCGGCCCAAACCGGATGGGTATGATATTGCCGCCTTCTGCCGTCAGGCATTTGCTATGTACGACGGACAAATCCGTACCGCGGAACTGCGATGTGAAAACACCCCTATGAAACGTCGACCGTTTCGGTGAGGACGTGCCGACAAGGAGCGTCGGCTATGCGCATTTTATTGCCACCGTTAAGGTATCCGTCAGCTACGCCTTCTATCAATGATCGCCCCTTTCAAGTGAAAATCGAATAGGAACTACACCGATATAACTGAGTACGAGCCTACAGCCGGAAACGCTGGTATTGATAACCCAATAGGAGCGAGTTTACGAAATGCCGACAAGTTATAGCTTTTAACGCTATACTTGTGCGGCATTTTTTTATTTTCCTTTCTGCGTTAAAAGCGGAAAGGAATTTTTTATGCCTTACCCGAAGTGGCTCTGCTATATCGCCAAGTACCCGTGAATTTCAGATTTCAACGCATCCCGAAATCTGAAAATTCACGGAGGAAAGGCAAATGGCAAACGTTGAAAAGCAAACGTACACCCTTTCGGTGTACAACACCCTTACAGGGAAAACCGAAGAAGTCGAGGTTCCGGAGGAGGTACCTAAGACCAACTCAAAGAAGATCAAGATGAAGACTAGATGACAATTAAAGAATACATAGGCTCGTTTATGGGTAGCAAATAACAGTTTTTTCGCAGATGGCAGACCCGTACCAGGCTGGTTTCTTAGGATTTTGCCTGCATCTGAAGAACTACCAGCTTTGTTGGTGGGTTTCTATTATTAACAAAGAGGAATCAACATGATCAATAAAAGCAGGGCGCTATATATCTTCAAATACCTGTGGGATCACACGGATGAGGAGCATCCTGCCACTGCGGCGGACATCATCCAATACCTTGCCTCCATCGGGATTTCCACCACGCGGAAAACTGTGGCGGAGGACGCTGCCGAGCTGCAGAACAGCGGCTTTGATGTGATATGCAACCGCAGCCGGCAGAACGAATACTTTATCGGCTCACGCCACTTGGAGCTTGCCGAGCTGAAGCTGCTGGTGGACGCAGTGCAGGCCGCAAAATTCATCTCCCCGAAAAAGAGCAAGGAATTGATCGGCAAGGTGACGGAGCTTGCAAGCCCCCATCAGAGCGATACGCTCAAACGCAGTCTCTTTGTGGACGGCAAGGTCAAAACCAGCAACGAGTCCGTCTATTATGCTGTGGACACGCTCCACGAAGCGATCCAGAAGCAAAAAACGGTAGCCTTTCGGTACATCGAATATACGCCGCAGAAGAAAAAGGCGTATAAGCATGGCGGACAGGTATGGCAAGGAAAAAAGATACCCCACAAAAAGCAGCCCTTCGGGAAATGATGGGCAACTACCTGAAAGAGAACAATGTAAAGGTCAAGGATGGAGCGGATGTCAACTCCATCATGCGGGATATGATACCGGAATGCGTTTTGGTGGCACCGGATGAGTGTATTGGTACTCATGTCTGTGACAAACTCAATGTACCTCATCCGGGAGTAGCCCAGTACCAGCAGAAAACAGTACAGCTTCTTCCATTTTCCATCTTCATACACCGTGTGCTCCTCAAAAATCCCCCAGTCCATCTGCCCTTGTTTTCCAGGCATTGTTTCAAACCGCACCGTCGCCTTTTCATCCAGATCCATTTTTCGGCTTCTCACGTATTCCTTGACAATACTGTATTTCCCTTCAAAACCCTGCTCCTTGAGTTTCTCCAATATCCGGACTGCCGAGTACGGCGCTTCCTCCAGCCACTGATCCACCTGCTGCTTGTACGCATCCAGCTTTGTAGGTTTTGGCACAGACAATGTGTACTCCGGACGCTGCGGCGATTCTGCGTACCGTTTCGCTGTCCGTGGGTCTATGTGGTATTTTCTCCCTAACTCTGTGTAGCTCATCCCTTTGAGTCTGTCATTTCGGATTTCCATCCATTTTTCTCCTTCCTTTCCGACTTCCTTTCCGCTCCATTGTTTTGGTTCGGAAAAAAGTCTATCATGTATTCCTCCTCTCTGCCAGAATCCTACATTTTTTATCCGGCGTTTTTTTCATTTTATCATTGGCGCTGACAGAGTACGACGACCCTTTCAAGGGTAGCCGGTAATCAATCCACTACGGCTTGAACGCTGTGAAAGCCAGCGTCTTTTAGGCGCTGGCCTTCCTATGCCCTTTTAGGGCTCCTTCATGCCACCCGTTTTACGGGCGGTCATGACTATTGTGCGACTTGACCATCAGTGGGTATCTTTTTTTGCTGGGACAGGATGAAGAAGCAAACCGAAGCGGCCGAGCGGGACAGCACTGCAAGCATTACGAAAAGTAGAATCTAGATATAAAATACGGACTGTTTTGTATGGCCAAGCCAGCGGCTCCAGCCAGGCCTGCGGCCAGCAAGCCGCAGTGAGCCGCCAGCCATTTTCAGCTGTGCGGCCCGACCGCAAATGGAATTTTTATTCCATCTTTCCAGCCCTGCGGTGAGCAAGCCGCGCACCACAGGTTTTTCTTTGTCTCGGTGGAAGGCCCGCGCCGAAGCCGGGTATCGTTTTTATCAACCAAACACAGACCTGCAGCCGGCAATTCGTAAAGGGTTGCCGGCTTTTTTATTTTGTAGCCCGACCGGAAGCGATATCTTTTCGTTGACTATCCCACGTCGTCGCAGGCCTTATATCGTTCGCGTGCGCACAACACGCCTTCGCCTGCCCCGTTATTTGCAAAATAGTGGATGCTTGCCCGTTGGATTTTAACCTTCCTTGTGCTATACTGTAATTAGAACGCCGGTATGCAATCTTTTTTTAAAAAGGGAATACCGATAAAGGGGATTTTTCGGTTTGACCGCTTTCACAGGAAACGGGGTCAGCCGGGACAGTGGCGGATGGTTGCTTTCTGAACAGTAAGAGGGAAGAGGAGAGG
>CDZV01025319.1_pt1 | contig 11212 bp, 8 predicted proteins | sample 554851 | NCBI WGS metagenome assembly CDZV01 (sample SAMEA3182090, study PRJEB8094) | gut metagenome | biome: human; feature: gut; material: Stool; isolation source: human stools | place: Canada | collected 2013-03-12
GGCGCCGTCCAGATCATGTTCCCGGAAATTGCCGCATTCCGCCGCCGTCGCGCCGGGAATGTCCCCTTCAAAACCGGCGATAAAGGCCAGGGCCTCCCGGGTCAGCGCGATTCCCTGCCGGTGGGAAAGCCCTCTCGTGAGAAAATAAAAACCGGTGCGGCATCCCATCGGGCCGAAATAGACCACGCCGTCCGCCAGGGCGCTGTTGCGCACATAGGTGGCAAAGAGATGCTCGATGGTGTGCATCACGGCGCAGGGCAGAAAGGGCGGCGTGTTGGGGCGGATGAAGCGCAGGTCATATGTCGTCACATCCCCGTCGGTGCGGGAGAGATAAAGGCCGGGGGTGAGGGTGGTGTGATCCACCTCGAAACTCGCGATCCGTTTCATGCGCCTCGTCTCCTTTATTCCTATTTTACTATATTCTACATAATTCGTCATCCGTCACCGTCCGGATCTCAAAGGCGGACCTCATACACGCCGGGCAGATCGCTCGCGAATCCCCGGTCTTGTGTAATATCCGCCATGGACGCGCCGGAAGGCAGGGCATCTAGAAACGCCAAGATCATATCGGTCGCCTCACAGGCGGCCAGATCGTACAGGTCAAAGAAACTGTCGGTGCTTTCATACGCCGTGTCAAACGGATTCACCCAACGGGCATGGCTTTCATTGGCGTAATCCCAGTCGCCCGTATCCGCCGGCCGCATCAAAGAGGAAGCGAACGCCCCTTTTCGGGCCAATTTCTCCACCGGGGCGAGCAGCAGCCGCTGTTTGAGCAGGGTCCGATCGGTCATCAGCGAGACTACACGGCGCATGTCCCGCGGAGCGAGGGCGATCTGTCTGACCTGGGCATCGGGACGCCCAAGCAGGCGGGCGAAAACCGGCTGGTAAAGACGGCCTATGGCCATCCATTCCTCAGCCGACCCGGCCGGAACGACGGACGTGAGCTTAAAATCCCGCATCAACCGTCCGGTCTCGCGCCGCAGGGTGATGGTATCCAGCGCGCTTTCAATCCGGAAATGATACTGATGGGCGGTCGTCCCATACCGCGGCTGCTCCCGCCGCAGCTCTTCCTGCCAGTAATAGACGAAGGGATGGGCCGCGCGGTCGAGCGCGTAATGGCAGAAAAATCCCTCGACATATCCAATCATGGCGGCGCGGTCCTCCGCCGAAGCGTGGTTGATCCCCGAACGAAAGGCCTCAAACAATTTGGCCGGGCTGATCTTGTGCAGCAGGCTCCCCTGTTTGGCGAAGCTGGCCCCCGGCTCCCAGGGCAGCACCCGGTGAAAAAAGAACAGGTCGGGGCCTTGAGCGCCCACCACCGCCATATCTCGATCCTCGGGCTCGACACCCGCTTTTTTTAATTTGGAAAACACTCTTTGGGCGAACAGGTAATGTGCAATCATCGCAGGCATGTCCATTCCTCCCTCGGACTTCAATAGGATTATTATACAGCATTTGCGGCGGCCCGTCATGAACCTTCTGAAAATCTTAAGAAAAGTCTTACATGCCGGGGCCTGGGCCTTCGCCGCCCGGCAGGGACATCCCCCTATCCGCCAAAAAACACGCCATATCGGCAGGGAGCGGACTGAAAAAACGCAGGGGTTCTCCGGTCAGCGGATGAACAAACGCCATTTCGGCGCAGTGCAGGGCGTGGCGGGACAGAAGGACCCCGTCCGTGCCGTACATGGTGTCCCCCACCAGCGGATGGCCGATATGGGCCATATGCACCCGGATCTGATGGGTACGCCCGGTTTCGAGATGCAGCCGCAACAGGGAAAAGCTTCCGTCTGAAGCCAGCGTCTGCCAGTGGGTCACGCTCTCCTTGCCGCCCTCCCCCACCTCTCTGGTGATGCAGCAGCCCTCCCGGACCCGTATGGGCGCGTCGACAGTTCCCTCCCCCTCCAAACGGCCGAAAACGATCGCCAGATAGGTTTTTTCGGGTTTCCGGGTCAGCAAAAAGGCCGTGTGCGGATCCTTGGCCGCGAGAAGCAGGCCGCTCGTATTCCGGTCCAGCCGGTTGACAGGCCGGAAAGAGGCGGTTTCCCCTTTCTGTGCATAATACGCCACCACGCCGTTGGCGAGGGTTGGATCCGGCTTCCCTGCCGAGGGATGCACGGCGAGATACGGCGGTTTATCCACCACCAGCAGATGCGCGTCCTCATACACGACCGCCAGAGGCATCGCCATCCCCTCGATCCGCACCCGGTCGGGCGGGAAGGTGAGGACGACCTTCTGCCCGGCCGTAAGGCGGTCGATGGTCCGCACCGGATCACCGCCGGCGGTGATGCCCCCCTCCACTCCTTTCAGCCGGACGACCATCCGCCAGGACAGCCCGCAGTCCCGCCGCAGAAAGTCCTGCACCCGGACGCCGTCGCGGGACGGCGGCACGGTATATTCCAGCCGGGTCATATCCCCTTACCCCTTTCAAAAAACCCATCTTCTGCTGTAGAATCGCCCGGGGTCAAACCACATCCAGCAGTTCCCGCAGGGAATGGATCTCGATCACGCCGTCGGGATGGATGTCCCGGCGCGCGACATTGATGAAAACCGGGCGCATGCCGGCGGCGGCAGCCCCCTGGATGTCGTTGATCGGATGATCCCCCACATACACGCAGCTTCCGCAGGCCACGCCCAGGCGCGCGGCCGCCCGGCAGAAAATCTCCGGGTCGGGCTTGTGCACCCGCTCGTCCCCCGATACCATGCACAGATCCACAAGCGGCCGCAGACCCGTCACGTCCAGCTTTCGGTTCTGCTGGATGGAAGGCCCGTTGGTGATGATCCCCAGCAGAAATCCGCGCCGCCGCAGCGCGGTGAGAACCTCTTTGGCATCGGGAAATAGGACGGAATATTCCGGAAACCGGAACTGGAATTCGCGGTACAGATCCCCCACTTCGGGCGCGTTTTGCCAATCCCAGCTTTCCAGAAGAGAGGCGAAATAGTCGATATAATTGACGTACCCGCCGTTGTTCCGTTCCCGCATCTCGGCCGCCCGCCGGGCCTTTTCTTCTTCCGGCAGTTCGGGAAAGTACTTGTTCATGAAAAAGGCCGCATACCGATCAAACGCGCGGGGCCGGTCCTGCAGGGTGTCGTCGAAATCGAACAGGACCGCGCGGATCCCCGCCGCGCTGTCCCCCAGCACGGCCAGGCGGGCCTCCCGCCCGTCCCGCAGGATCTGCTTTTGCAGGTCCTCCACCGAGGCGAATTTCTGCTCCGGGCGGAGAAATTTCACCAGGGATACCGGCACGTCCTTTCCGTACAAATCCCCGTTGAAATCCGCGATCCAGGTTTCAGCTAGGGGGGTGTCGGACCCGACGGTAGGCCGCACTCCGACATTGGTCACGCCATGTGTCACCCGGCCCTCCACCTCCACGCTGGAGGCGTATACCCCGAACCGGGGCCGCACGAAATGGGGAGGCAGCGGCTGATTGATGGTCGGGGTGCCGAGCAGACGGCCCAGCTTCTGCCCCCCCACGACGGTGAAGTCCAGAGTGAAGGGGCGCCCGAGAAGGCGGGCGGCTTCCTGCACCTCCCCTTCTTCAATGAGGCGGCGGATCCGGCTGGAACTGACCGGCTGGCCGTCCACTTCGACGGGCGGCACCGTCACCGTTTCGATCCCCCGCTCTCCGCACAGCCGGGTGAGCAGAGCCGCATCCCCCGTTCCGTTTTTCCCGAACCGGTAGTTGAAGCCGCAGCATACCCGCTTGGCGTGCAGTTCACGGTCGAGCACCTCGGCAACAAAGGCCTCGGGCGGCATGTTCCGGATCTGCCCGAAATCGGCGAGGATCAGTTCCTCCACCCCCAGGGCTTCGAGTACCTTGGTTTTCTGGGAGGAAGAGGTCAGTTCCCAGGCGCTGTCCTTGGGCAGCGCCCACGGGGGTTCGGAAAAGGTGAAGACCGAGGCCGTCAGCATCCCGTCGGGCGTTTCCACTCCGGTGGCCTTGGAGATCACCGCCCGGTGGCCGAGATGAACCCCGTCGAAAACCCCGAGCGCCACCGCCCGGGGTTCTCTTGGAACCGGGTCCCCGCCGGGTGTCCATTTCCGTATCGTCAGCATGATGCATCCACCTTTTGCCCACGTCGTTCCTTTCCGGTGTTCCCGCAGACGGGCGAAAATATCCGCCGTTGGTTTCGTCCGTCCTTCGTCCTTTCCTTTTATCATACCATCATCCGCCCGCCTCCGCAACTCCGTCCCGACTCAAAAAATCCATCGCGGGATTGTCAAACGCCTGTCCGGATGCTATAATAAAGCCGTTTTCCAGACCGGACAACCGGGAAAATCACAAGAAAAACACACAAGCTTTATAGACTGTTTACAAATCTTGAAGTCCCGTCCGGTACAATATATACGTTATAGACTGTCCGGAATTCCGGGCGGCACTCTAGAAGGAGGGATCCGCAGCATATGATCGAGGTACAAAACCTGACCAAGCGGTATGGAAGCCACCTGGCGGTGGACCACATCAGCTTTCGGGTGGAAGAAGGGGAAATCCTCGGCTTTCTGGGGCCGAACGGTGCCGGCAAGTCCACGACCATGAACATTCTCACCGGCTATCTGTCGGCGAGCGAGGGGTCGGTCAAAATCAACGGATACGACATCCTCGAACAGCCCAATCAGGCAAAATCCAGCATTGGCTATCTGCCTGAACAGCCCCCGCTCTATCTGGACATGACGGTGCGGGAATATCTGGATTTCATTTATGACCTCAAAAAATGCACGCTGGATCGGCGGCACCATATCGCCGAGATCTGCAAAATGGTCAAGATCGAGGAGGTTTACGGACGGCTGATTAAAAACCTGTCCAAAGGTTACCGGCAGCGGGTCGGATTCGCCCAGGCCCTCATCGGCAACCCGCCCGTCCTGATCCTGGACGAGCCGACCGTCGGACTGGACCCCAACCAGATCATCGAGATCCGCTCCCTGATTAAAAATCTGGGGAAACACCACACGGTGATCCTTTCTTCCCACATCCTGCCGGAAATCGAGGCGGTCTGCGATCGGATCGTGGTGATCAACAAGGGCGCCATCGTGGCCGACGACACGGCCGCCGATCTGTCCAAAAAATATTCCAGCGACCGCCGCACCCTGGTCCGGGTGGCCGGGCCGGAATCGGAAGTGCAGGGGCTGCTCTCCCGCGTGCCCGGTATCCAGAGCGTCTCGCCTCTCGGCGAAAAGGAGCCCGGCGTGTTCGAATACGCGCTGGATCCGGTCGAGGGCCAGGATTTCCGCCGGGAACTGTTCGACCGACTCGCGGCCCGCAAGTGGGCCCTCATGGGCATGAAGTCGATGGAGATGAGCCTGGAGGAAATCTTCATCGTCCTGACAAGGGAGAACCTGCCCCCTCTCAAATCCAAAAAAGGAGGTAAAAAGAAATGAGCGCCATATTCAAGCGGGAATTCAAAACCTATTTTACCTCCCCCATCGGCTACATCATCCTGGCCATGATCTTCTTTATTTCCGGCTTGTATTTCTATGTGGCCAACATGGTGCTGAGGCTGACCGATCTGTCGATCGTGTATTCGAATATCCTGTCCATCCTCATGCTGCTGGTCCTGCCGGTTCTCACCATGCGCCTGATGAGCGACGACAAGCGGATGAAAACCGACCAGGCCCTGCTCACCTCGCCGGTCAGCCTGACCGGCATCGTGCTGGGCAAATTCCTGGCGGCTTTGGTCATCTTTGCCATCGGCATTTCCATCACCATCGTCTTTGCGATTATCATCGCTTTCCAGGTCACGCCCGACTGGATGGTCATCATCGGCAACTTCGTGGGCCTGCTGCTGCTGGGCGGCATGATCATTTCGATCGGCCTGCTTATCTCCTCCCTGACCGAAAGCCAGTTCATCGCGGCGCTGGGAACCTTTGTGGTTTCGTTCCTTCTGCTGATGGTGGACAGCCTGACCTCCATGTTTCCTTCCAGTCAAGTCCTGAGCACGGTGGTCAATTTCCTGTCGGTATCCGCCCGCTACAACAACTTCACCATCGGGATCATCAACTACGACAACGTCTTCTTCTTTCTCAGCATGCAGGCACTGTTCCTGTTCCTGACCGTGCGTGTGCTGGATCGCAAGAGATGGAGCTGAGAGGAGGATTCCAGCCATGAGTAAAGAAAACCTGCCCGAAGAGCAGACCCCCCAGACCGGGGAAACCCCCGTCGAAAACGAGACGGCGGAGGCCGCCTATCCCGCGGAACCGGCGGATAGCCAGCGGGAAACCGGGACAGAAGCCCCCGCCGCGGAAGCCTCTGCGCCGGCAGAGACCGGGGATGAAGACAAGGCCGACTCCCCGCCGCCGGCTAAAAAGAAAAAGGAACGCCGCCGGTCCGACACCCGGAAACTGCGGTACGGCGCGATGGCCACGGGGCTGAGCGTCATCGTCATCGCCGGCATCGTGCTTTTCAATGTGATCATGGGCATCCTGGCCGACCGGTATCCCCTGTTCTTCGACCTGTCCGAGGACAAGACCTTTTCGCTCAGCGAACAGGGCATCGCCGTGGCCGAGAGCCTGCAAAAAGAGGTCCAGATCACGGTATTCGCCGACGAATCGATATTTGCAAATTCCCAGCGTGGCGATGACCTGGACACGATCTTCCGCCAGTTTTACCAGATGTCCCGCGAATTTGGCTCGCGCAGCGGCGGAAAGGTCTCCGTTTCCTACATCGATCTGACCGCCAATCCCACTTTGGGTTCTCAATATTCCCAGTACGATCTGGAGATCGGCGACATCCTGTTTGAATCGGGGTCCCGGAGCCAGCTCATCAGCTACTCCGACCTGTTCGATGAGAGTATAAATTCCTCGTATACCGGATATACGAGGACCTCCCTCGTGGAGCAGAAACTCGCGTCCTGCATCAACACCGTGACCAGCGATCACCAGGCCGTCGTGACCATGCTCACCGGCCACGGGGAGGACACCAATGCGATTTCCATGCTTCAGGATCTCTATGAGCTCAACGGCTATACCGTGGAGACGGTGGACTTCACCACCGCCACCGACATCCACGAGGACAGCCAGGCCCTGATCCTGGCCGGACCCACTCGGGATTTCACCGAAGAGGAACGGAACCGCCTGCAGGAATGGCTCTCCAACGACGGGGACCTCCAGCGCAATCTTTTCCTCTTCTGCGATATGACCGCCAAGCTGCCGGTGCTGTACGGATTCCTGGAAGGCGACTACGGGATCCAGGTGACGGACAACATTATTCAGGAGACCTACAGCGGCAACCTGTACAGAGATTACTACCAATATATGTTGGAATGCGCCATCGGCAGCATCCAGAGTTCGGATCTGACCGACACGGTCGCCGATCAGCGGATCCTCCTCCCCTATCCCCGCCAGCTGGTCACCACCCGGGACAGCGACATTTCCCAGGACAATCCCTCCAATACCTCGCTGGTCACATTCGGCAACACGGCCAAGCTGATGGCGCTTGCCGACGACGAGAACGCCCAGGTGGAACTGATCGACGCGGACAGCTATCCGGTCACCGCGGTGGCCTATGCGGAGAGACGGTCGGTTATCAACGGGTCGGAAACGGTGAGCTCCCATGTCTTCGTCAGCGGCAGCACCTATATGCTGTATTATCTTGAAACCAGCGGCTATCAGAACGACGCCTTCCTCATCAGCGCCCTGAACGCCGTCACCGGTACGGAAGGCACCGCTATCACCGGCCGTTCCCTGGATTCCGAAATGCTCAGCCACAGCGATCTCACCGCCCAGATCGTGGGCCTTGGGATCTTCACCATCGGCCTTCCGGCCCTCATGCTGATCATCAGCCTGGTTGTGTTTATCCGAAGGAGGCATTTATGAGCAAACAAGTGCGCACCCTGATCCTGGCCGGGGCTGCGGTGATCGCGTTGGTGGCGCTGTTGCTGGTGCTTCTGTTCCTGCTGCCCGGCGGCGGGGAAGATGCCTCTTCCCTGGTTTCGTCGGACACATCGGTGACGGTGCTGGATAAATCCGTCGATGCCGACGGCAAAACCGTTGACCATCCGATCAAAAGCATTCAGATCACGATCCAGGACGAGTCGTATACCCTCTCGCAGAACGACGACGGCGATTTAGTCGCGGATTCCTACCGGGATCTGCCTGTCAACACCTATGAAATATCCTCGCTGGAAAGCGCCCTGGCAACCATCACCGCCACCCGAGAAATCTCGTCCAATCCGGAATCCCCCGCGGATTACGGGTTTACCGGCGAGTTTGCCCAGCCCGTTTCTTCGGCGGATACTTCCTCCGACACCTCTTCCGGTGTCTCCAGTGCCGAGAGTTCAGAGGGCGAACCCGAAGTCACCGTGGGGCTGACCGCGCAGATCACCGTCACTTATCATGACGACTCGGTGCATTCTTTCGAAATCGGGCGGGAATCTCCCACCGGGGAGGGCTATTATCTGCGCAAAGTAGGGTCGGATCCCGTCTATCTGGTGGAATCCACCTTTGCGGACACGGTTTCCCAGCCCTCCACCGCCTATATCGGTTTGAACGTCGTCACATCCCCGTCGGTGCGGACCGATGACGACAGCGGCCAGGTCGTTCTCCGGGACATCGAACTCTCCGGCCGGGTGAGAACCTCTCCGCTGGTTCTGCGGTATGCAACCGAGGCCGACAACCTGACCTTTTCGGATTATGTGATCACCAAACCCTATTACCGCGCGACCAATTCGTCGAGCGATGTGATCGAATCCTTTGGAACCTATACGTCGGTCACGGCTTCGGGGGTGGAAAAACCCTATCCCACCTCCGAGGACCTGAAACAGTACGGGCTGGACGATCCCTATTCCGTGGCTGTCTTCACTCTGGCGGTTCAGACCACGAAGGAGGCCGAGAACTCCGGAGAAGAGGCCGGCATCGAGTACTACAATATTCAGAAACACACCATTCAGTTGGGCAACCAAAACGACAACGGGGAATACTACGCCCTAGTCTATAACGAGGACGAGCGAATCCCCGTGATATACCGTTTCTCGGAAGCCTCTGTGTCCTGGGCCGAGGCGCAGTACGACGATCTCGCCGAGACGATGCTCTTCTCCAACAACATCGACTCCGTGTCCCACATCGTCGTCACGGTGAACGGCCAGGAGACCGATTTCCAACTGGAACATTTCCCGGACGAAACCGCGCGGGACGATCAGCTGAAAGTCACCGTCGGGGGCGAGGTCTACGACACCGGCAACTTCCGGGATCTCTATCAGGTGTTCATGAGCATCTACCGGCAAGGGGCAGCGCCTGGGGAAATATCGGGGGATCCGGTCTTCTCCCTCCGTCTGGTGCCGCTCGAAGAATCGGGCAACGCGGTGGATCTTTCGATCTACAAATACGACCCGAATGTCTATATCGTCCGCTGTGCAACAGGCGAGACCTATGCGGTCAACGCCACCGATGTCAACCATGCGATCAAGCAGATCGAAAATTACCTGGCCGGCGAGGAAGTCCGGACGAACTGACAATGGCTTCCAATGCCTTCAGCAGCAAGGCCGCGGGGATAGCCCGCGGCCTTGTCTTCCATAAGCGAACCCCGCCTCATCCCCGTCCGCATGAAACCGGACAAAGGCCCCACACAGCGCCTCCATCCATCCGCAAAGGAGGGTTTCCCCATGCAAAATCTCGTGCTCTGCGGCTTTATGGGCTGCGGCAAAACCACGGTGGGGCGGCTTCTCGCCGCCCGCACCGGCCGGCGGTTTGTGGACACCGACGCCCTGATCGAAGAAGAGGCGGGCATGGCGGTCGAGGATATCTTCAACCGCTTCGGGGAAGAGGATTTCCGGTTGCGGGAGCGGCAGGTCTGCGCCCGCCTGGCCGAAAAAGAGGGATTGGTGATCGCCACCGGCGGCGGCGCCCTGACCTTCCCTGAAAACGCCGTGTCCCTGCGCCGCTCCGGCATCATTATCCTATTGGACGTGACCCCTGAAACCGTACTCAGCCGCCTCAAGGGGGATCGGTCCCGCCCCCTTTTGCAGCGTCCGGACAAGGAGGAGGCAGTGCGGGAACTGATGGGTCGGCGCCTCCCCCGGTATTATGAAGCTGCCTCCCTGTTTATCGACGGCAATCCGCCTCCTGAGGCGGTGGCGGACGAGATCCTTCTCGCTTTGGGAAATCCGGAGGCCGGACGGACGCTTTCGGGGAACAGCGACGCGCCTTGATCGGGCCAGAGTCCCCTTTTTCCGCCGTGACATACAAAAATCTTTGCCGATTGTCCTGAAGAACCGTAGGTTTTTCCATTGACAATCCGGTGTCCGGGCCGTATGATAAAAATAGTTCATTTGGAATCGGAGGCGTCTCGAATGGTCCGCATCTTGGGTACCGCGCGATTTTATAGCTATATCTTCGGCTATTCGTTTAGCCGGAGCGCTTTTGGCTGCGCGGATTCCCCAAGTGAATAGTTGTCCATGAGGCCGTCCTGGAAGAAAGCCCCTGTAAATAGTTGATGTAAGGCGGAGCCCATGGTAGGGCCCCGCCTTTTGTAAACAAAAGGGACTTTCCGCTGGCTCAACCCCTCCATAGTTTGGTTTATCACCGGAAAGGAAGCGACATTATGATTATCGTACTCAAGCCCGGCGTCACCCACGAACAGGTGGAGACGTTTTCTTCTCAGCTCGAAAAACAGCACAGCGTCAAGGTCAACGCCTGGTACGGGGAACATTCGGTCGTGCTCGGCCTGCTCGGCGACACCGCGGCGGTGGACATCGAATCGGTGGGCGCCCAGGACATCGTCCAGAGCGTCAAGCGAGTACAGGAACCCTATAAAAAGGCCAACCGGAAATTTCATCCCGGCGACACGGTGATCGATCTGGGAAACGGTTCGGTGATCGGCGGCGGCAAGCTCGGGATTATCGCGGGTCCCTGCTCGGTGGAATCCGAGGAACAGATCGTGGGCGTGGCCGAGGCGGTCAAGGAGGCCGGCGCCGCCTTTCTGCGCGGGGGCGCTTTCAAACCCCGGACCTCCCCCTACGCCTTCCAGGGCCTGCGCGCGGGCGGCATCGAACTGCTCCGCCACGCTCGGGAAAAAACCGGCCTGCCTATCGTCACCGAGATCATGTCCCCCTCCCATCTGGTTCTGTTCGAGGATGTGGACATCATCCAGGTTGGAGCCCGGAATATGCAGAATTTTGAACTGCTCAAGGAACTGGGCAAATGCGACAAACCCATCCTGCTCAAACGGGGCCTCGCCAATACCATCGAGGAACTGCTCATGAGCGCCGAATACATCATGGCCGC
>CDZV01025241.1_pt1 | contig 11209 bp, 8 predicted proteins | sample 554851 | NCBI WGS metagenome assembly CDZV01 (sample SAMEA3182090, study PRJEB8094) | gut metagenome | biome: human; feature: gut; material: Stool; isolation source: human stools | place: Canada | collected 2013-03-12
CGAACTTTCCAAGCGCAATTATAAGCTGGTGGCACCTCAATTCTGGCCGGCTACCGGGAAAATTCAGTTTTTAATGCCGATCTATCTGGAGGGAGTACAGGCTATCCAGGAGGGCGAGTCCAAAGAGGTATTGCCTCCGACGGTGGCGCTCAGTATGGAGCTGGTCCATGGACAATATATCGGGACCACCATATTGACCTTGGACATGGCTTATCAGAACGCGCGTCTGATTGCCCGGCCGGATGGTTTCTGGTTAGACGCGACCAAGATATTTGCCACATCCAAGAATGAGGGATAAAGAAGGGACGAGGATTGTGTTTTGGGGGCGGAATCTAGGCAAACGAATCGCCTGCTTGGCGGTGGCGGTATGCGTTTTATTGGTTTGTTTCGGCTGCACGGCGGAGACCGGGGGAATCGATACAACGGCGCCAATGGTTTCTGTAAACGGACTGCGGGTGGATACCATGACTTTTTTGCAGAAGGATCTGGCGGACAGTGAAGCGGCTTCACAAGCATTCGCTATCTATCTCCAGGAATATACGCCGCTGGAAACTTCTGTATGGAATAACCTTCAAATCAGCCTGCCGGCCAATAGCGGGGAAACAATCTATATCGAGGATTTTTTATTAGATGAAGACGGGAATATCCGATACGAGGAAGTGGCTATGACCTCCTCTGTGTATCTCCCGGCCGGAGAGACCGTGTTCTCCTATTCTCTGGAGGAACACACGCCTACGCGCTTCAGTTCCCTAGTGGAACCGACGGCCTTGCGAGGGTTTCGGGTTTCTTTGCTCCACACACATCCCGAAGACAGCTATGTCTTTATTCTCAGGCTTGACCAGAATTTTTAAGTGCCTACCTTTTGTCTAAAGGATTGCCTTTTTCTATCGTTTGTCTTATGATAGAGGAGGCAATTTTTTGTCAGAAAGTGGTGAAAAAGGATGCTTTTGGCGGATCTCCATATCCATTCCCGCTATTCCAGAGCAACCAGCCGAGACTGTGTGCCGGAATATCTGGATCTCTGGGCGCGGCGTAAGGGACTCGATGTGATCGGAACAGGGGATTTTACCCATCCGGCCTGGCGGGAGGAATTGCGGGAAAAGCTGGAACCGGCTGAGGACGGCCTGTATACACTCAAAGAGGGGTTTCGGCTTCCCGGCGAGACAGATGGGTTCACTGAAAAGCCTCGATTTCTCGTCACGGGGGAGATCAGTTCAATTTATAAGAAAAACGGTAAGGTCCGCAAAGTCCATAACCTGATTCTCCTTCCCGGCCTTGAGCAGGCAGAACGCCTTGCCAAGCGATTGGAGGAAATCGGAAATCTGCATTCGGATGGACGCCCTATCCTGGGATTGGACAGCCGGGATCTGCTTGAGATCACGTTGGAGACCTGTCCAGATGCGGTGTTTATTCCCGCTCATATCTGGACACCGCATTTTTCTATGTTTGGGGCTTTTTCGGGTTTTGACAGTATCGAAGAGTGTTTTGAAGATCTGACATCCCATATACATGCACTGGAAACAGGGCTCTCTTCGGATCCGCCTATGAACTGGAGGCTATCGGCCCTGGATCGATGCACCCTGATTTCCAACTCCGACGCCCATTCGCCTGCCAAATTGGGAAGAGAAGCCAACATATTGGATACAGACCGTTCCTATACCGCTATAGCAACGACTCTGCAGACACCGGATGATCCCGGATTTCAGGGGACCATCGAATTTTTCCCCGAGGAGGGAAAATATCATTATGACGGGCACCGCGCATGCGGGCAATGCCTGAAGCCGGAACAGACGGAACAGGTGGGCGGCAAATGTCCGGTCTGCGGCGGGCGAATTACGGTAGGAGTTCTCCATCGGGTTGAGGAGCTGGCCGACCGAGAGGAGGGCTATATTCCACCACAGCATCGGCAGTTTGAAAGTTTGGTGCCTCTGTCAGAAGTCATTGCCGCGTCCACTGGCCGTTCAGCATCTGGGAAAAAAGTACAGGAATCCTATTTTGGCCTTTTGAGTCAGCTGGGGCCTGAATTTACCATTCTGCGGCAAACTCCTCTCGATTTGATCGAACAGGCGGCAGGCCCCTGTGTGGCGGAGGGAATCCGCCGGCTTCGGGCAGGCCGTGTGGAAGTCAGTCCGGGCTACGACGGCGAATATGGTCAGGTGCGTATCTTGGATCCAGAGGAAATCGAACGGTATGCGGGACAACTGTTTCTTTTTGAGAGGGAAAAACAACCGGGCATGGGAAAACAGAAGGACAGGAAACCCACGGCGGTAAACCAAAAAAAGACCAGTTCACAAAAGAAAATGGCTGTAGAAGCCGCTCTCCATTACGGACTGAATGATGAGCAGTGGGCCGCTGCCTCTGCTTGGGAACAAACGGTGGCCGTTATCGCTGGACCCGGTACGGGAAAGACCCGAACTTTGGTTTGCCGTATCGCCTACTTAGTGGAGGAACGAGGCGTGAATCCTGCTCATATCACGGCCGTGACCTTTACGAATAAAGCCGCTCGGGAAATTCAAGAACGGCTGTTGGCTCATTTTGGAGATAAGAAAATTGTCAGAGCCATGAAGATCGGCACTTTTCACGCTATCTGTTTGGACCGTCTTTCCAAACATAAAGAACCAGCGGTGCTTCTGGACCGGGAAGAGGCCGCCGCTATCGCGTCTGAAATTATCGGGGAGTTGGATCTGAAAATTTCGGTACGGGACGCTCTGCGGTCGGTTTCCGACCGCAAAAACGGCTTGACTGGGCAGACGACGGACGCGGATTCCTCCTCATCGTATTCTCTTTTTTTCGACACTTATACGCACCGCTTGCAGGATTTGTCCGTCCTGGATTTTGATGATCTTTTGCTGAAAGAACTGCACTGTCTGAAGGATGGCGAGTCAACCTCTTTAGAGGGGTTCCGCCACCTATTGGTGGATGAGTTTCAGGATATCAATCCCGTCCAGTTCCAGTTGGTCCAGGCGTGGAGCCGGATGGGGGAGAGTCTGTTTGTTATTGGAGATCCCGATCAGGCGATCTATGGATTCCGGGGATCCGACTCTCACTGCTTTGACCGATTGCGGGAGGAAAGGCCGGATTTACGGGAGATCACACTGTTTCGGAATTACCGTTCCACTCCGTCGATCATCGGAGCGGCTTTACCAGTTCTTTTTCGGCTTCCAGGCGAGGCGCCACCCCATTTGGAGGCGCAACAAAAAGAGGGCGGGCGTGTTCGCTTGGTAACGGTTTCCGACCCGTTCGATGAAGCACTCTTTATTGCCAAGGAAATCAATCGTCTCGTCGGGGGACTGGATATGCTTGACACCGGAGCATACGGTGCCGGACGTATGCTCCGGGCAAATACCGTGGGTTTCTCGGATATCGCAGTGCTTTACCGCACTCATCGGCAGGCTGAATTGATCGAACAGTGTTTGCAAAAAGAATCCGTGCCTTATGTTGTGTCCGGACGGGAGGAATTTCTCGAACAAGAACCGGTCCGGCGCGTGCTGGCTTTTTTTCGCTTCTTGAACCGGCCAGCAGATACCCTTTCGCTTCGCACTCTGCTGAAGGCCGCGGGACATCCGAAAGCGGCGGCAGGGATTCTGGAGGTTTACGCCGGTGAAAAGAAGCATCTCCCTATTCTTGTCGAATTGCTGGATAATGCAGAGCGTGACTTGGGGTTTTCTATGCTGGCGGATCACCTGCGTGTTTACGCTCCGCGTATGAAAAGGGAGAAACCGGATCGTCTGCTGGAATCCTATGTTCGGGACGCGTTTCCGACAGGAACGGTTCCAACGGTACGCACAGCTATGGACCGCCTGCTCGATATGGCGGTTTTGTATCCGGACATGGATACGTTCTTACAGGATTTGTCCTGGGGTCAGGAATCCGATGTGCGACGCTGTGGAAGCCGAGCTTATCATGCAGAGGCGGTTTCGCTGATGACTCTCCACGGGTCGAAGGGGCTGGAGTTTCCCGTTGTATTTTTATGCGGCGTAAATAAAGGAACGATTCCGCTGATGACCCCTGGGCGCATCTGCGATGTGACGGAAGAGCGCAGGTTGTTCTATGTGGGGATGACCCGGGCAAAAGAAGAACTGCTGCTCCTGACCGGAACAGAACCGTCCGTTTTTTTGAACGATTTGCCGGGTTCCTTTCTGCATAAAGAGAGCACATCATCTTATCGACCGGCTTATACAGGAAAGCAGATGAGTCTTTTTGATTGAAAGACCCGCTTTTTTCTGGTATGTAAAAACCCCCTTTCGTAGCTTGTTTTTTCTACGAAGGGGGGTTCTCCTCTGAACAAAGCGATAACTTCCAGAGTTATAAGAAATTCTGTCAGGGAACCAACAGCGTTTTGATATTTTTACCCATTCGGATGTCTTCAAATGCTGTATTGATGTTGACGACGGAGTACTCCGTTACCAGATCATCGATCACAGGCCAGAGCTGTGGATGGGATTGCAGAAAACGCAGGTATAGATCCACATCCTGAAGGGAGTATTGAGAAGACCCAATCAGGTGCAGGGCTCGGAAGGTAATCCATTCGGGTTGAATCTGGACACCGTCGCTGTTGGAATATTGTCCGGGAATCAAATAAACACCCCGATTGCGGAGCATCCCGAGTCCTTGTGGAACAGCTGCGGGACTGCCGCTTGCTTCAAAGACCAGATCGGCGCCCATGCTTTCATTCAGCGCCGCGATGGAAGCCGTGATTTCTTGGATACCCTGTTCTTCCAAATTATAGATGTCGGTGGCGCCCAATCGTCTTGCCAACTGCGCCCGCTTCGGATTGTGCCTTGCCGTAACCACAGCGATATGGGGAATTCCAAGCGCAGCCAGGTATCCCACCGCAAAAAGGCCAACCGGTCCCAGCCCCTGCACCACTGCGACATTGGCTGTATCAATACCGGCATTGGCTTTGCGTCCCAGTTCAAAGGCATGTATCGCCGTGGGACCCGCGCAGGCACATACGCTGACGGTTTTGGGATCGAGACCGTCCGGAATCCGGATCAGATTTTTGATGGGTGCATACGATGCTTCGGCAAACCCGCCCCAAAAATGAGGAGCTTGTTCAGGGTTCCCTGCATTCGTCACACCCATATGGATACAATTTGCGTCATCGCCGCTGTGGCAAAGAGCGCAAGCGCCGCAGGGACAGGCGATATCCACGATCACGGCATCTCCGATTTGGATGCCGCTGCTTTTACTGTCCTCGGGATGGATGTTCCGTACCCGGCCGATGAATTCGTGACCGATAATGGACGGGTATCCGGTGGGCAGACGTCCTTCATGAATATGGACATCCGTGCCGCAGATTCCGCTTGCGATGAGATCGAGCTGTACCATTCCCTTATCCGGCTGAGAGAGGGGATATTCACGGATTTCGAACGGCTGGTGCGGTCCCATAAAGAGGGCGGCTCTTGCATGGTTCATGTGATCTCCTCCTTTGATTCATCCGGCAATGGATACCGGATATGGTTGAAATGAGTCGAGCAGCGGAACTAAATTTTCGGGTGAATAAGCCGGATATTTGGAATAGGAATAGTCCAGACCCAATGCCTTGTATTTACTCGAACCCAGTTTATGAAACGGCAGCAAATGGATTTCCTTTATCGCAATCCCGTTCAGATAATTCGCCATTCGACGGCAGGAAACCGGATCGTCGTTGATGTGGGGGATGATGGGAATTCGGATGGTAATCGCCGCTTCGGCGTCCGATAATCGGCGCAGATTGTCTAGAACGATCTTGAGGCTGCCTCCGGTATAACGGCGGTAGGAACTCTCGTCGGGACATTTCAAATCGACATAAAACTCCCGTATATAAGGTAATACCGTTTCAAAATGCCGGTAAGAAACACAGGCCGCCGTATCGATCAGGGTCTGGATCCCCTGCGCGGCACAGCGTTTCGCAAGTTCCGCGCAGAAGGCCGCCTGCAAAAGGGGTTCTCCGCCTGAGAGAGTGAGTCCCCCTCCGGACATGTCGTAATATGCCTGATCGGCTACAATACGGGGCAAAATATCCCCGACGCCGACCTTTTTTCCGGCAATCGCTAAGGCGTCGGCACGGCAGCCGGACGCACAGGCACCGCAGGAGGTGCAGGACAGGCGGTGAAAGGTATGGCTATTTCCGTCATCCGAATGACAGGCATGCGGACAAAGGGATACACACCGCCCGCAGTGGCGGCAACGCGCCGCATAAAAGAGCAATTGCGGCATCGACAGGAGGGTTTCGGGATTGTGGCACCAGGGACAGCGGAGATTGCAGCCCTTCATAAAAACGGTAGTCCGGATACCGGGTCCATTATCGGTCGAAAAGCCTTGGATATCGGTGATCATCCCTTTTATGTCATCCATGTTCCGTCCTCATCAGGATATCTTCCTGTACCGACCGGTCAAGGCAGACATAATAGGCACTGAAACCGGATACCCGCACCACCAGGTTGCGGTAAGAGTCGGGGTTTTCCATCGCGTCCCGCAGGACATCCCGAGAGATGGAATTGATCTGCACCTCTTGTCCGCCTTTGAGAAAATACGTGCGGATCAGAGCGGACAGACATGCGCGTTTTTTAGGGTCTCGAAACATCGCCGGACTGTATTTCTGGTTGACGACCGTACCGGCACCAGCAAAAGTATAATCGGGCTTGGATAGGGAAAGAAACGTTGTAGTAGGTCCGTCCTTATCTCTGCCGTGCGTGGGGGAAGCCGCGTCGCTCAACGGCATTCCGTTCAGGCGTCCGTCAGGGGTGGCGGCAACCTCCCGTCCGGCCGAGATGTTCTGCACATTCGAGGCAATGGCAAGATATACCCCGCCGCCGTCCCTTGTTTTGTATCGTGAGAAGATACGGGCATGGCTCTGGATAAACCATACTGCATATTTATCGACGGATTCGAGGTTATTGCCATATTTAGGCGCTGCCAGCAAATCCGAGCGCAGATCTTCATATCCGGCGAAATTCGCTTTCAAGGCGTCCCGCAGTCCAGCCAGCGTAATCTTTTTCTGTTCAAAGACGACTTGTTCAATCGCCGCCAGAGAATCGGCCATAGTGGCGATCCCCATCCCGCAGACACCGTGAACCGACGGATAGAGGGCGCCTCCGTCGTTAATATCCTGTCCACGTCCGATGCAATCCCGGCAGAAACAGGAAAGGAAGGGCTGGGTATACTGTTGCCGATTATAGCGGCCGTTCTCGTTATGGAAAACCGCCATGTATTCGGCAGCTCCATAAGCCATTTGCTGTTCCACGGCTTGCAATAGAGTGTCCATGTCTCCGATTTCTTCCGCCGGAGGGGTGTCGGTTCCCAAATGCAATCCCGTTTGCATACAGTCGCCGCCATTTAGGGCATATTCTAAGTATTTGGGAGAATTAAAACGACCGTCCGACCAGGGAGGCTGTTTACCCTGAATAAAATTCTCAATGCATCCCACCATGCAGTAATCGCGGCAATCTTCCAGCGTATATCCATAGCGGGCCAGGGCCGGAATATTCACGTTGTCGTTCATAAGAGCGGGATAGCCGATGCCACTGCCTATGACACGCAGACAGGCATCCATGAATGGTTCCGGTACGTCCGTATACAAGCGGGCGGATAGATTCGGACCGGGAATGCCGCATTCTTCCACTGCCTGCAGGATCAGATAACTCAGTTCATTGACTCCTCCGGAACCGTCCCGCTTTAGGCCTCCGATGGCGATATTCACCACGTCATCCGCCGCAAACAGCCGCCGTTCACCGATTTTATAAAGAGTACAGGACAGCAGCTCGAGCGCCTGTGCATCGTTTAAAATCCCCTTTTCTCTATCGCGAAGGTAAAAAGGGTAAAGAAATTGATCCAGACGCCCGAACGCCATGGCATACCGCCCTTGAAGGGAGAAGGTCAGATGTATCAGCCAGAGGAGCTGCAGCGCCTCATGGAAAGTGGCGGGAGGGGAGAGAGTTAGAGAATGGCAGATGCGGGACAATTCCCAAAACTGGTTTTGCGGACCGTCCGACATAGCCGCCGCTTTTTTTTGCGCCGCGCCTGCATACCGTTCGAGCATATCCGAAAAGCCCTGCATTGAGATCCGACAGGCCTCTAAAAAAACCGTTTTTTGGGGATCTCCACGATATTTTTCCGCCGATAGACGAATAGCCTCCAGCGTGCCCGCAACGCCTTTCTCCAATATGGTGGCATAGTCCGGCGCAAAATGATCATAATTCATCCAGAATTGATGTCTGCCGTAACTGCCGACAATATCATCCGCTTTTTTCAGCATTCCCTCCGTGATCTCCGGATCGTTCGAACCAATCGAACGGAGGGAGCCAAGCACTATATCGTCATCATATAAGTGGATCGGATGAAGCCGGCAGAGAGCCTCTTCCGCATAGGCTCTCGCTATGGGGACCGGATCGTCGTAGTGGTGCCGGTATCCTTGGTACAGATAATACGGATTGCATTTTTTCCATCCATCCGGCAGAGGGGCGGAGGCCTGGGCTTTCAACCGCTCTAAACGGGTCATGACCGCTTCACCTCACAATAGTTTTCTATTTCATTATAGCGGGATCATTTGAAAAGACTATGCACAAACCTACGCATAAGTAGCACAAAACAACAATCTTCTTGTGTAATCTTTCGAAAAGCGATATACTGTATCCTATAAAACAAGAGGATAAACGGAATGGATACTTTGATTCTTTTACCGAAGTCTATACCACGGATTTGGTTTGCACATGAGTATGGGAGTGAACGGTACGATATCACCTTCGCGGTTATGCCGGACCGTTTGGAAATCTGCTATCTCATGCAGGGCGACATTATACAGGAGCGGGGAAATCGGACCGTCAAGATACCGGAGGGTTCGGTGGTGGTGAACGACTATGCTTGTCCGACGCGGTATTACAGCGATGGGAAATACTGCCGTCACCGTACCGTGGGGCTGCAAATGGCTTTTGAGCGAAAAGAGGAAGAGGGCGCGGTCAGCCTGCCTTGGATTCAAACACCGGGAGCCACGGCCACCTTGGCTGGGCAAATGATTTCCAGAATCATGGCGGAAAATGCCGTATCGGGTCCTTCCTCCGCCAAAAGCCGCTCCCTCATATTTGAATTGCTGTCCTTGCTGGACACGAAACATCCAAATCGGTCGGATTCTGAACGGTCATCTGCCAGCACCGTGCTGGCTGACGCCGCCCTGCATTATCTAGCCGAACACCTGGATCGTCCGGTTACGGTGAAGGAGATTGCTTTGGCCCTGAATATCAGCGCCGGTTACTTGAGCATGGTTTTCAAGCGATACACGGGTCAAAGTCCGATTGCCTATTTTAATCGTTTGAAAATGGAGCGTGTATGTGAGCTGATGCGAGTGCGCGGGTTGTCTCTCAAACAGGCCGGCGCATGCGTGGGATTGCTGGATGAAAATTATCTGAGCCGCCTGTTCCGTCGGTATACCGGTGTCTCCGTTAAAGAATTCCGCACGCGGGAATCCAACCTTTTGTAAGACAAAAAGGCCAGCCAATAGGCTGGTCTTTATGCATGGATATGGGAAAAATAGGGAGGGGTGATGGGAAAGATACTGGAGAGATGGGAGATAGACAGAGGGGGTAATGGAGATTGTGCATGCGGAAAGCCTGGTGCCGGAGAATCGTCTACTGAGAAAGATCGACGCAGGGGTGGACCTCAACTGGAACAATGTCCGCTGTTTCGTTCGTGAACTGGTTCCGGAAGTTGTTGCTCTCCGTGGAAAAATGCGGCGTTTCAAGAGCCATCTGCAGGTTTTTCGACAGGCAGAAGAGGCCGTTGCAAAAGGAATCCTTTTGCAACGGCCTCCTGAGAATCTCTGGAGGGCCATAGATTATGGCCCTTATTTCGCGTTTTATAGACGCGCAACTTCGCTTTTACATGCATGCATTATTTTGCGCAATGGCGGCCCCTTCTGAAAAAGCCCGCGGGCTATCAAGCGCCTTTATGCTGCGTTTTGCATACAGGAAATTTCGCTTATGCCATTTCAGCACATTTCTAATCATCACGGCACATGTAACTGTCCGGATCCCATGCTTTTACGGCTGGCGTGCGGTCAGATACCAGATGGCCCGCTCGATGGCATCCCGAGAATTGCCCCAATCGGCATTTTCGCCGCTGTTGCGGTAATCGAACATTTTGCAAAAATGCGAGACGTCTTCCCGTATTTCCTGAAGGGTCCTGCGGCTGAGCGTAGCGGCGGCTTTCATAAAATCCGGGGCCGTTTTTTTGCTCATATTTCGGGTAGCCGCTTCAACGAGGGCGGAAAAATGGGGGAGACATAACGCCGTCTGTTCGTCGAACAGTGCACGGAACTCCTTTTCGGTCTCCCAAAGACGGCAGACCGTGGCCAGCATCCGTTTCATGGCCCAGTCCACTTGATTACATACAAAACAGGTGTCGGCGGCTTTTACAGCCGATTTTGCCTGGTTTTTGACGCTTTTCCCGATGATGGGAGGGCCGGCGTAAATTTGTTTTTCCATTTCGTCCAGATGGCTTTCCAGAATCAGTGCCACACCTAAGCGGTTTCGCTTTTTCAGCATCATCCGGTAGTGATCGATACAGAAACCTTGTTTATTGGTTTCCATGCGGACATCGGGTTCCATCATGGCAGCGCCAGTAATATATTCCACCACACGGTCTTCCAAGGTGCTGCGTAGCCGGCATAGGGGACAGCCCTCCCGCGGCTCGAATACCTCGCTGACCGGGATTGTCGTAATGTCGTCACGCATGAGCGTCACGCTCCTTTATTTGGCTCTTTGCCCAGTATACCACAGCGTGGTATACTGGACAAGATGAAAAAAGGGGGAATTCCGATGCGGGTCGAAGCGACCAAAACCGGTGTGCGAATTCTGGATGCACCACCTATCGACCTTGCCCAGACGTTTGACTGTGGGCAGTGTTTCCGTTTTGAACCGTATGGAGAGGGCGGATATCGCGGGATTGCCGGGTGTCATGCCGCTCAAATCCATTGGGATGGAAAAGTTCTCGCAATCGACGGTTCGCAGGAAGAACCGGTTACAGAAGAAGTATTTGAGGTTTTTTGGCGCCGGTATTTGGATCTTGACCGGGATTACGAGGCGATATACCGTTCCCTTGTTCGCCGGATGGGAAGCGTTATGAGGCGTTGTGTCCGCTATTCTCCGGGGTTGCGGGTATTGCGGCAGGAGCCGTTTGAGGCGCTAATCTCCTTTATTTTGTCTCAAAACAACAATGTGCCCCGGATCAAAGG
>CDZV01020946.1_pt1 | contig 11206 bp, 8 predicted proteins | sample 554851 | NCBI WGS metagenome assembly CDZV01 (sample SAMEA3182090, study PRJEB8094) | gut metagenome | biome: human; feature: gut; material: Stool; isolation source: human stools | place: Canada | collected 2013-03-12
TCGGCGTTGTAGGTGTAGCGGATGGTGAGGTCGGGCTTTCCGGTCTCGTGATACGACTTTTCAACCAGCCGGTCGAGGAGGTCGTAGCTGTAGGTCACGGCCACGCCGTTGGCGTAGGTCGTCTGCGTCAGGTTGCCGCCGCGCGGGGCGTAGTCGTTCGTCGAGAGGACGCGGTCCCCGACGCTCGTGCTCGTCGCCTGACCCCACTGGTTATAGCCGAAGGAGTAGATCTGGTGCTGCGTGGCTCCGCTCCGGAAGGTCTTGCGGTCGAGGGTGGCAAGGCGGCCGTTTTCGTAGCCGTAGTCGATGGCGGCGACGCCGTGGCGGTAGACCATGGTCGTCCGGCGGCTGTTGGCGTCGTAGGTATAGTTCGTCTCGCGGCCGAGGGCGTCCGTCGTCAAAATAAGCTGCTCCGCCAGCGAGTTGTAGCCGTAAGACGTCGTATTGCCGTTGACGTCCGTCACGCTCTGCATGTGGTTGCGGTCCGGCGTCGCGACGGCGCTGCTCTCGAGGTACTTCTGCTCGTTTTTCTCCGTCGAGGTCAGCTTGGAGCCGATGACGTTTCCCGCCTCGTTATAGGTCGTGGTGCTCTTGATCCCGGCGACCGAAGCCGAGGTGACGTCGTGGGCAGCATTGTAGGTATAGGTGTACTTTGCGCCGTTTGCGGCCGTGTAAGAGGTCAGGTCCGTGCCGGTATACCCGGCCTTTTCCGTGCCCGTGCCGGTCTGCGTGGCGGCGGTGACGTTGCCGTCGGCGTTATAGGAGTAGGTCTGCACCGGCTCCTGCCGCAGGGAGAGGTTGTCGAACCGGGCCGTGCCGGAATTGTGGTCGAACGCGCAGTAGACAATGATCCGCCGGATCGTTTTGCCGCTCTCCTTCGGCACGATGGTCCCCACGGCGCACTGCCAGTCGGCGGTGGCCCAGCTGAACGGGACGCTCTGCCGCTCGGGGTCGCTCACACCCTCATAGAAGATCTCCGCGATCAGGCCGAAGTAGCGCGTGCCGCTGCCAAACTCCAAAGCGGCGTTCGGGGCGGCGTAGTCCGCCTGCGCCCAGCCGGAGAGCAGGAACGTCGTATCCGAGGAGCAGTTCAGCGCGACGGGCTGGCTGACATGGAGGTTACCATTGTAGCTGCCCTGCATGGTCATGGCCTTCGCGCCGAATTTGGTTTCCGCAGCCGCCGCCGAGCCGCCCTGCAGGTTCCAGCCAGCATCGCCGAATTCGAACGAGGCGTTCTGCAGGAGGTTATAGGTGGAGGCGGCCTCCGCCTGCTCCAGCTGGAGATCGTCGAGGTAGGCCGTGCCCGTGCAGCCGCTCATGCGGAAGGCGATGCGGCAGGACGCCGCCGGGGCCGTGAACGTGGCGGTCACGCGCTGCCAGCCGTTTTCGATGGCGGAGGACGGGCGGGCATCCGTCAGCAGGACGGTCTGCTCCGAACCGCCGCCCTGCACGACGGCCTCCAGCCGCGCGCCGCTGCTCCAGCGCAGGTGGGAGCTGGCGGAGAAGTAGCCCGAGAGGGTGTAGGTCTCCCCGGCGGTGAGCGTTACGGGGCGGGAGATGGCGGCTGCATCGCCGCTGCCTGCGCCGTCCGGGAGGTAGAGATTCAGGCCGCCCGTGCCGTGGCGGCGGTTTTCGTCGTTCGTGATCGTCGTGCGGGCCGCTGCGGAGCCGCTGCCGGTCGAGGCGTTCGTCCAGCCGTCCTCCGATTCCAGCCCGCCGTCCCGCAGGAGGTTTTCCGCCGTCATGCCCGTCGAGCCGACGCTCGTCAGGCGGTTATTCTGCTTGCTGCGCTCTGCGGTGTCCGTATAGGAAGCGGCGGAGCTGCCGAGGATGCGCGTGATATCCGTATTGGTGGTATAGGTGGAGATGGTGCGGCCCCAGTTGTCGAAGACGACCTCCAGGCGGATGTCGTCCTCCGTTTCCGCCAGCTGGTCCGCGCCGAACGCGCGGTAGCTCGAGCGGTTTTTGCCGTTCCAGCACTTGACCGTGTCGCCGGGCACATGCGTTCCGCCGTCGAGGGTGAATTCATAGAACTGGTCAATGGTGCCGTCCGTGTGGTAGGTATACCAGATGCCGTAGTTGGCCTCGCCGTCGTGCGCGCCGTTCAGGCCGGTCGTATCGTAGGTGTAGTTCAGCTTTGTGCCGTCCGGGCAGAGGAGGTAATCGAGCTGGCGGACGCCCGCGGTGTTGTCGTAATGGAACTTTGTCTCCTTCCCGGCCTCGTCGCCGACGCGGAGGAGCCTGCCATCCGCGTCGTAGATCAGCTTGGCGAGGTATTCGACCGAAGCGCCCTTGTTCTGGCGGCAGATGCGGGTCAGGCGGTTAAAGACCTCGTTTGTCGGGCGCCAGCTTTTGCCGTCCGGGGTGTCGAAGTTGATGTCGTTATAACAATAATAAATGCCGTTGCCGTAGGCGTCCTTTGTATAGGTCAGGATGCCGTCGCGGAAGAAGGTCTCGTTTCCGTTGTCGTCCGTTATGGTGAAGTTCGTGTGGCCGGTGTCGCTGTCCGGATTCGACTGGCACGTCATCTTCAGGCCGAGGCCGTCCTCGTCCCGGAAGACGCCGTCCGTTTCGGCTCCGCCGCCTCCCTCCTTCGAGAAATAGTGCTGCGTGCCGTCGGCATCCGTGTAGACCCAGTAGAGGGTCTGCGCGTCGTCCGAGCCGATGCGGACGGACTGGACGCATTGCTGCGCGGAGAGCTTCCAGCCGGAGCCGAGCAGCATATTGCGGTAGTCGCGCGTATAGTCGGGCGGCTCGTTGGCGTTTTCTTTCTGCTGCACACCGAAGGACTCCCGGCTCAGGCCGGAGTTGTACACGAGCGACAGCCCGAAGGGCATCACGCTGCTATCCGACGAGAGCAGCGGCACGACGAAGGTCAGGCGCTGCATGTGGTCCGAGATATAGCCGGTACCGGCGCGGCCCGCACTCTGGGTCTGGTAGGTGTAGTAGCTCTCCAGGCCGAAGTCGTTGCGGTAGGTCACCGTGAGATACGACGCCCCCGTCTGGAACGAGGAGACGATGCGCTTGCTCGCGCTGCAGTCCGAGCGCAGCAGGATCGCATGGCATTTCCCGCCGCTGTACCAGCTGCGGGCCGCGCGGGTGATATCCAGCGAGCGGTAGCCGTTCGTACTGGTCAGGCGGATGAAATCCTCCGTCGCGGTTTTATAATGATTCGTTCCGTTTGCATAAATTTTATTCCACGTCAGGGTCTTGATCCAGTCGCTGTACTTCTGATTTCCCGTCTTGTCAATTGTCAGCTGGTGGGCGTACAGGTACTGGAAATCGTCGGAAGAGACGTTGCTGAAGCCGGACTGTAATGCATGGATGGCAGCCGCCGTGACCATGCTGCCGGAGGGCAGTTCAGGCAGCTTGTCGACCGCCGCGATGGCCTGATATTCGCCGCTGCCGTTATGCTGGGTATAGCCGACCCGAACCGGGCTTTCGGGGTAGTTGGTGTCCGGCCTACCGGAGAAGACATAGGCCCACGAGAGGGAGCCGGACTGCGAAATCTTGACGATCGTCGGGTCGATGGCGACCGGGAACTGCGCCTCTTCCTCGATCCACGCGGCGTCCGCATCGACGAGCAGGCGGTAGCTGCCTCGGTCCAGCTCTTCGAGCGTATAGCGCACGGCGTCGGAGTACGTCCCCCCGGCGTCGAGCATGTAGGGCGCGGGAATCGCGTAAACGGGCGATCCGGCCTCATCGAGCAGGAGGACAGAGCCGTCTTCCTGCATTTCTGCGGTCAGATCGCCCGTTTGCAGCACGAAAGAAAAGAGATAGCTGGCCTGCGCTTTGTTGAGCAGGATCGTCTCTTTGATCGTTTCGCCGTAGAGCGTGTATGCAAGGTCAACGCCGTCGTAAACGTCCGGGTAAAGCAGCGAAGAGCTGAGCTTTTCCGGGACAAACGGGTCATCTGAACGCAGAGAAAAAGGCTCCTGCACAACGGCCTCTGCCGCGTGGTAGGAGCGCGCCGGACCGGCAGGCTCCGGCTCAGCCGCCGCCCCGGTTTCAACCATCATTTCAGCAGCAGGTTCCTCTTCCGACGCCGCCGTTTCGGTCTCTTCTGCCGGTTCTTCTGTGGTTTCTTCCGTCACTTCAGGAAGAGCGACGGCCTCCGTCGGCTCCGGAGCTGCCAGTGTTGCATCGTGACTGGGCAGGACGTCCGGATCGCCGTCCAGAAAGAGCTGCACCCGGTGCTCGTCCGCGTCCGCCGTGAAGACGGCGTCTCCGTTCAGACTGGCCGCGAAGGCGACGCTTCCGTCCTCCACCGCGTAGGTCTGCCCGACCGGCTCGAGCGTGTTGTCGATGTCCTGCCACCGGCCGTCCGCGTCCTGATGATGGACCGGCACGTCATACTGCACCGCGACATAGCTTCCGTCCCCCATACGGAAGTGCTTGACGCGCTCGCCGCGCAGTGAGGCCTCTTCGAACGCGACTTCAGCCGGCTCCTCGACCGTCCCCTCGACGGTATGCTCCAAATCTTCGGAAGGAGAAACCGCAGACCCCACCGCAGGCAGCAGCTCGACGCAGAGCACCACCGCCAGCAGGAGAGAAAGCAGCCGGGTCCAAAGGCTTTTTTTCATAATCGTGATCTCCTCTCTTTCTGTGTCATCATTCAAACAGATTCAGTACGCAGTCAAACGGGACCTGCCTTTCCCGCCAGAAGGACGCGGCGGCCGCGATAGAGCGCTGCAGGGCATTCACATGGGCCATATGGTTCTCCTCCTGCGTGAACAGCTTTTCCGGCTGGCTTATGACCCACAGCAGCTGCGAAAAGGACAGCCATTCCAGGTCGCGGAAGCATGCGTCCAGCGACTCCCAGTTCCAGGAGAAGGTGTACGGGAACCGGAATGCACTCGAAACCTCCTGGAAAAAGCCCGTCAGCGTCCGCGAGAATTCCCCGCGGACGTACCCGACATATGCCCCGCGGTGCTCTGCACAGAGCATCATCTCGTACAACATGCGCTTCGTCTGATAGGTGGCCCGAAAAGGTGCATCCATATGTCGTTTCTCCTCTCGTCTTCGGTTTGGGTGGCCCTGCTAAAGACGAAAGTTTCATCTTTAGCAGGGCGATGTCCGTAAATGTGCGCACTAATCTTGTGAAACAATAATTACTGAATTTGGATTATGGGTGCCGCCGCACGACGAGGCTCAGATATAGCAGAATCACTGCGGCCGCAATTACCCAGCCTATAAGTGCACGAATCCACCACGATCTTTCGCTTTTCCTGTCGTTTCGCTGCTGTAGCTGCTTGGCCTCCGGCCCTTCCGGAAAAGTTTGCCATTTCCCGAAAGCTAAATATGCATTCAATATGAACTTGAAAATAACAACAAGAATGGCGAAACCCATAACGATAAGCAGGTATACCCGTCCAGCTGTTTCAGATGTCGCATTGATCATCAGCAAGTATGCCGCTATCAGGTATGGCACATTCGCTGGGCCTGCAACTGCGCGTCGCAATAGCTGCCAATATTTCGGCGGGCAAATCAGCTCACCACAGATCGCGCAGCGGCCATACCATACATCTTCCAGGAAATTGTCCTCTCCGCGCCAAAAGCGTGTTTTTGCACTGGGAATGCTGCCATCCTTCGAGGCAGGAATGTGACGATGTCCCATGTCTTTCTCCTTTCTGTCGCAAACTTCGGACAGCCTGCAGGCAATGCAGGCCAACGTTTGGAGGCGTTTTTTCGTTTGGGCTGGACCTGCTAAAGATGGAAGTTTCATCTTTAGCAGGTTTAATCCTCAACAAATGATCTGTAGAACACTGGTTTACTCACGAATAACATAATCACTGTCCAATTCATAGGAATAGGCAATAGCAGCAACATATTCCGACACCGTCTCACGGGAGAGAACATCATTTCGGAAGAGAATGATACAATCGTCAGGAGCAACGGTAGCATCTGCAATAGCATAGGCGAATTCTTCCTGATGTGTATCCGGCATCATGGCCGTCATCTGGTACATATAGCAGCCATTGCCGAAATGTACCCCGACAAATAATTCCGACTGCGTAAGGACTTCTGCTGTTCCAATCGTCTCATTACAAAACGAATCCATCCCCGCATATCTGCCGAGTTTTCCCACATAAGCAATTACCTGCGCATCCTCCGCATAAATGCAATAGGTCATATCATCGATGGCTTCAATGCGCCATGTATCAGGCATGGAAAAGTGGTGCTTGTCAAAGAAAGTCACCTCGTGCCAGCCCTGATAGTCGCTGTTGATGTACGAATTGTTCAGCTGCTTTATCGATTCATCCGTTGCAGCGACAAAGAGCAGGATTGGATAGGCAGCTATAAAAAGAGCAATCGCAACAAGGACTACTGCAATAATGGCGGGAATGATCCATTTTTTTCATGATATCCCCCCTTCTGTATGGTTTCCGCACAGGCCGTCAAATGGCTGCACCGATTCTATGGCGTAAAAGCCCCAAATTTGTCATTGCGAGGCGGCCAACGGCCGACGTGGCGCCCTGAGCGCGAAGCGCGAGGAAGTGCCCTTGGGGTGCAATCTCGGGCAGGCAGTTACGTTTTCGCCGGGGCTTTCCTGTTATCCCACCGGGTACTGCGAGATTGCCACGGCCCCCTTGGGGCCTCGCAATGACAATTCGGGAGTGCATACCATTTTACTCCTCGCAATGACACGTCAGGAGGGCGCGAGGTGCACCAGTGCCCTTCTGCGGTTGAATCATCCCCGTACAAGGCGCTCAGGGAGCGCCGCTACAGGCTGGCTTTGGGTTCCCGCCATCTTAATGGCGGCCCGTTCGAAGCGCCGGTGTGGACCTGCTAAAGACGAAAGTTACATCTTTAGCAAGAATGGCTTGTTCAGCCAGTCACTTCATAATCAAATTGCTCCGCTGGGAGGTCAACATATATGCCAACCATGTCATCTTCACCAGCCACACAATACGCATAGTCCGTAGGCTGATCCACTTGGAGCAGGAACAATGCCCAAATGCCGACATTGTCTGGATTTTTTGTGTCCACTGAAATACCGCGCAAGGAAAAACGATAGAATCGATCGGTTAAAATCATTCCGTGCATCTGGAAGGAGCTGGCTCGACCACCCGTCCCATCTGCATTTGAAGAATCCATGGTCATACATCCGGGGCTGTCAATCTCCCAGGATTTTCCCGCGTAGTAATCCAACAGTGCCTCGATCTGGTCATCCAGCTCCGGCTGTGCCGCGATGGCGTTTGGCGCGAACTGTGCCTTGATCGCAGCGGCATCCTGCGCCACAGCAGCCTCCAGTATGGCATTTAGCTGATCTTCCGCAATCTGGTCGGTTGGATCATAAATTCCCCCGACAGCATGCTGTACAAGCGCCTTGGAAATTTTGAGGTCTGCGCAGCCACTCAACAGGAGAGCAGGAATTAGGACTATCTGTATTATCAATAATAATTTTCTACAACAGTTACGCATAACTCTTTCACCACCTACCCGAAAACGTACATTATTGTATATGTACTTGCATCGCATGCCCAAACGTCTGAATGTTCCCGGCTAAAAGCATAGAACATTCCCGGATCTCTGAATTTAATCCTGTAAGTTACAGATAGATCGCTTTCTAAGACATTCGAGTAGGCTGGATAAAGATCAGTGGGAACAGGAGTTTTGTCTGGTTCAAGGGGTCACTTCCTTTCTGCGGGATGGGGCGGGCCTGCTAAAGATGGAAGTTTTATCTTTAGCAGGTTCCTCTTACTCAGTCGGCAGCCCGAGGTCAAAGCGATACGCAGGAAGCCCGACATAGACGCCAATCATGTCCTCTTCACCTTTTACATGATAGCTTAATCCATCAGGATAGTCTGCTTCATCGGCCTTGCGGCGCAGGAGCAACGCCCAAACGCCAACGTTATCCGGATCATTTGTATCCTCTGTGATTGCGCGTATATAGACAAGATACATTTCACCTGATACGATTTTTCCACTCATCTCATAATAGCGGTTTTTTCCGCCAGCGCCATCTGATGCGGAACCAGCGCGCCCCGAAATATTGTCAATTTCGCCATTTTCGCTGTCGTAGTAGTCAAATAGTGCCTCGATCTGGCTATCTAATTCCGGCTGTGCCGCGATGGCGTTCGGCGCGAACTGCGCCTTGATCGCAGCGGCGTCCTGCGCCACGGCGGCCTCCAGTATGGCATTCAGCCGGTCTTCCATGACCCGATCCATCGGATCATACGGCCCGGTCGCGTGCTGCAGGAGCATCAGCCCGACCCTGAGATTTGCGCAGCCGGTCAGGGCGGCCAGGATCGCGGCCGCCAGCAGGAGGGAAACGATCCGTCTCTTTTTCATGGGCGCTCTCCTTTGCTGCGCAAATTTTCCTTCTATCTCTATATTACATCAGAATCGGAAAACGGACAGGTTTTTTCAAAAAAGTCAAAATAAGTCGAAATTTTTTTGCTCTGCTTTATAAAAAACCCGCAGGCGCTGCGCAGTGCCTGCGGGGTCGTGATGCTGCGGTTTGCCCTGCCTCACACAATATACCGCTCGGCATACGATGCCGCGCCCGGCTCGCCGCATTCCCCGTTCAGCCGCCTTCCTTCGCGTCTGTCTCTCTTTGAATGATTTGAAAAACGCCCCGTGTCATCACCTGATACTCGTGCACCAGCTCCTGCAGACGGCGGTGGCCGGGCTCCTCCAGATGATAGTAGACGCGCGTCATCCGCTTGCCCACCAGCACCTTTTCGCCGGAGATCATGCCCTGATCCTGCAGCTTATAGAGCACCGGGTACAAAGAGCCCTCCTGCGTCACAATGGTCCCGCCGCTGCGCGCCGCGATCTCCTGCACGATCTGATATCCGTACATGTCCTCCTGATCGAGCAGCGAGAGGATCAGCAGTGACATAACGCCCCGCTGAAAGCTGCTCTGTGCATTATCCTTTGCCATTTGTCCTCCTAAAGTCTGTAGTTGATAGGCCTTCACAGGAATAGCATAACGCATATTAAGAATAAATCAATACCTTTTTCGAAAAAATAATGCTTGACAAGTTGTGAAGAATGGCATATTCTTGTGGCATAAGAATGGACAGTTCTGGCCCTTATTGCCAAATTTGGATATTTTTCCGTAGGCTGCGGCGATCCGTACAGGTCCGCCGTGCGAGAGAAAAATGCAGCGGCGCTTAGTGAACGCCTTGTGCAGGGCAATTCAACGGCAGAAGGGCACTGGTGCGCCGCCGCACCCGCCTGATGTGTCATTGCGAGGAGCAAAGCGACGTGGCAATCTCGGGAAGGCACTTGCGGCTCGTGCAAGCCATCGCCGACCGCACACACCTTGTAGGTGGCGGCGTCCTCGACGCCCCGCCGCGTAACGGTACCATATTCGCCGGAGACTTTCCTGTTATCCGGCCAGGTACTGCGAAATTGCACCCCAAGGGCACTTCCTCGCGCTTCGCGCTCAGGGCGCCACGGCCCCGTTGGGGCCTCGCAATGACAGCTGCACGACGCAGGATCACAGCTGCGATATTTACAGCTGCCGTAAGCGCTCAATACGCGCAAGGGGCACCCCGCAAACGGCAGAAAGGACGGTAACCCATGCATCAAACAAAATTCCATCTCCCGGTGACTGGCAGTTATACGGCGTGCTGCGTGCGGTTCATAGAGTGCCTCGTGCTGCTTGCCGGAATGCTGATATTGCTCACGGGCTGCGCCCGTCCGAAGCGCGATTTGAAAATTGCGGTGTCCCCGTCGGACAAAAGTCTGATCGATCTGGCATCCGGAACCTACGATGAAACGCAGCTTCTGGAGCTGGTCGGGCTTCAGGGCTCGATGGACGAAATCCACGCAAAATACCCCATGGAATGCGTCAGGAAAATAAGCGATACATATCGCGCGGCCTATCTTGGAGACGGAAGCATTGCCGTGCTTCTGTTTGACGCTTCGGGCGATCGGCTGACGGGGAAAATCTACAGCACACGGCTGCTAAAATCTGATTTCGATAACGTAAAGCAGGGCATACAGTTAGAGGAAGTAAGAGCGATCGATCCGGATGGAGAATATCTATTCCTCTATACCGGCAGAAATGATGTGCCGAAAGTATCTTCCCATTATACGAAAGACGGGTATTTGATCACCATCGAATATGACGAGTCCAACGCAGTGGTAAGCGTGGAGCAGGAGCTGGTTTGAAGTACGAAAAACACAGCGGCGGAACGGATGGAAGTGACCGTTCCCCGTTGGCCTTTGCAGTGTGAAGGGCGGAATTTCTATGGACAAAAACTGGACAACCTGGAACACGCAGGCGATGCAGGCTCTGGAGCGCGGCGATATCGAGCAGGCGGAGCGCGCCTTCCGGCAGGCGTGCGGCAGCGGGGACCCCAGAGCGGACAGCAACCTTGGCTGGTTCTATTTTTTGATGGGCGGTAGTGTTCGGGACTCTGAGGCAGAGGCACGTTATTGGATTCAAAAGGCCTTGCAGCGCTCCCGCCATCCGCGCATTCTCCAGAATATCGCCCGGCTGCGGTTCGAAAACGGCGATTTTGCCGGGGCGCTTGCCGCGCTTCAGGAGGCGCACCGGGCCGACCAAAGCCCCGTTCTGCTCTATAATCTCGGTGTGTGCCATTTTTGGCTGGGAGACAAAGCTGCGGCTGCGGCCTGCTTCCGCGAGGCAGACGCAGCGAATGCCGCCGACCTGCTCTGCGCGCAGTGCGGGGCGGTCCATCCCCGCCTTGCCTATGCGTTCTGCGTGCAGGGCGAGGAACGGGCCGCTGCGCTGCGCCGTTACGCGCCGGAGCGGAACGACATGGAGCTCTGGGACTATGTTCTTTTATGCGTTCAGTGTGAGGCGTATGCAATGGCTGCCCCGGTACTGCCGGAGCTGGTCTCCCAGTGGGCGCTAACGGATCAGACACTTGCGACGACCGCGCTGTGCCTGCAGCATGTCCCTGCGGAAAAGGAGCGCGTCCTGCGCTGCTTTTCGGACGAGCTTTCGGAGGAGCGGGGCAGGCTGCTGCACCTGCTCGGGGATGCGGACGAGTGCGCGCGCCTTGCAGCAAGCCAGCCATTTTTTCCGCCGCCCGCAACCCACGAGGGGTATTTCACGGAAGAATGCCTTTGAAAAGCCCGCCGTGCGAGAGAAAAATGCAGCGGCACTCACTGCGCAGCCGTCGGCGGCTTTGCCGCCTCAGACTGTCAAAAAACCCGCCCGGCCGAAAGTTTCGGAGGGAAGGATAGTGTGAAAGGAAACCGTCAGGGTTTCCTTTCGCGT
>CDZV01056247.1_pt1 | contig 11173 bp, 7 predicted proteins | sample 554851 | NCBI WGS metagenome assembly CDZV01 (sample SAMEA3182090, study PRJEB8094) | gut metagenome | biome: human; feature: gut; material: Stool; isolation source: human stools | place: Canada | collected 2013-03-12
ACAAAGAAAAGATATGGTGCGGGCCGCCGCACGGCCAATACAGCCCCCGCGGGCGGCCAGCCCGCATAGGTGTGCACTCTGCGGAACGACAACTTTATGCGGCTGCGTCGCATCGGGGAACCCCCGGCGAGGGTTCTTTGAAGGGGAAAATTTCGTCCTCTGCAGAGGACGACAGGGGCGATTCCTCTTGTGGTGCCCAAAACTGGCGGGCACAGCTATCGCTGCTGCCAGTTTTGACCACGGCGCCAGCCCCTGCTCGCTGTATCCCGCACCGCGGGCGCTCGCAGGCGCTGCCCCGAACCCCACCACCTTTTGAAAAAGGTGGACGAAAACTTTACAGAGACTGGCGCCGCTAGTTTTTCGCAGGAACTCTTGCTGCACGCAACATATAGAAAGGAGACACCCATATGAAAACCGTCAGCGATGTCTTTTACCAGGCGATGAGCCTGCTCGGCTACACCAACGCCCAGGGGACGGTGGACGGGCTGCAGTCGGCGGAGCTGCTGCGCCGCGCCCTCGCCATTGTCAACCAGGTGGCGGCCGACCTCTGGCCGCTGGAAATGGGGTATGAGCAAGCGTTTGAGCCCCTGACCGCCGCCGGCCAGGCCATCCCCCTCTCCGCCCAGGCGGTGGAGGGCGTGATGCCCTTCGGCGCGGCGATGTACCTGGCCCAAGCCGAAGGCGACGGCGCCAACCAGGCGTTCTTCGCTTCGCTCTACGAGCAGAAGCGCCAGGCGGTGCGCCGCGTGCCCAAGCGCCGGGGCGACGCCCTGCCGAGCGTGTGGGCGGACTGAATACGTGACGAAAGGACGATGCCATCATGCAAGTACCCAAAATGGCGCGGGGCAGCCGCTACCGGGTGACGGTGCCGGCGCTGAACGGCGGGGTGAACCGGCACGACGCCCCCCATCTGATCGAAGACAACCAGCTCGTCGACGTGCGCAGCATGTGGTGGAAGGACCAGGCGCTGCGCACCCGGCCGGGGCTGTACACCGAGGCGGCGCGGGTCACCGACATCGGCCCCGCCAGCGAATACGGCCCCGACGACCCGGATGACGCGGGCGGCGGCAGCCTCACCCGCCGCACCACCGACTATTTTGGCGGCGACCTGTATCTGGACGGCGAGGCGACGACCACCTTTGTGGATTTCACCCGCTTCCGCGAGGCGGGCGGCGCCCCCGAGGAGGTTCAGTTCGAGCTGTTCCGCTGCGGCGATGGGGGGCAGGTGACCCGCATCGGCTGGCAGCAGGGCCTGTATTTCACCGATTCCTTCCGCAACTTCGTGCGGTACAAGGACGACTGGTACGCCTACGGCGAGGGCATGTACGAGGGCGAGGTGTACCGCTGCGCGGCGAGGAAAAGCCTCTTCCAAAGGGCGGAGGCGTACGCGCCGCTGGTCGGGATGAACGGCCGGGGCGTGGAGGCGGTGTATTTCCCCACCGAGGATAATAACACAACGCTGCAGTCCTCCTTCTCGTTCGAAGGGGTGCTGTTCGAGGGGTTCAACTCGCTGACCGGCAAGTTCCGCACCAGCTTCACCACCGACGGCAAGGCCACCGTCTTCCCCCTGCCCGTAAGCCCGCTGACCGCGTACACGGGGCAGACCATCGAGATCGCCTACACCCAGTACGACGGCACGGTGACCACCTTCCACATTCCGCCGGGACAGAACGCGTCCACCGAGCAGGACCAGACGGTCAACGAGGGTTCCGACATTCCGGTGATCGCCACGGTGGACCGGCAGCGGGGGCTCATCTACTTCATGCTGAATAACACCAAGGGCGGGCTGGCGGCGCCCGACGAATCCTGCAGCAACAACCTGCTGGTGACGGCGTACACCGAACGGCCGGACGGGTTCCAGGTGGAACGGATGGGGTTTTACACCTGGTTCGGCGGCAGCTCGGCGGGGATCCACGGCGGCACGCGGCTCTTCCTGTCGGGCGACCCCGACGACCCCACCCTCATCTGCTGGAGCGACGCGGACAACCCGCTGTATTTCCCGGAAAATAACTACGTGCGGGTGGGCGAAACGGGCCAGGCGATCACCGCCTTCGGCAAACAGGAGGACAGGCTGGTCATCTTCAAGGAGCACGAGCTGTATTACGCGACCTACCAGACAGGGGCCGCCTACACGGCGGAGGACGCGGCGGCGGGCAGCGTGGTGGACGTGGCGGCCAACATGGCGAATTTCCCCATCACCCAGCTCAACGCGGCGGTGGGGTGCGACTGCCCCCAGACGGTGCAGCTGTGCAGCAACCGGCTGGTCTGGACCGCTTCGGACGGCAAGGTATATACCTTGACAGGCTCCACCCCTTACAGCGAAAGCAATGTGCGGGAGCTGTCCGCCCCGATTGAGGCAGCGCTGCGCGAGGAAGGGCGGGAAGCTTTACAGGGGGCGAGCGCCGGGGATTACGACGGGCATTACGTGCTGCAGGCGGGGAACCGGCTGTACCTGTTCGATTACACGGGCAGCGGGTTCATGAGCGCGGCGGAGGGCCGGGCGCTGCCGTGGTACATCTGGGACATCGCGCTGCCGGGCGTGGAGTGGAAGCGGTTTTTCTCGCTGTCGCAGGCGGGGGTGCTGCTGGGCGAAATGGAGACGGACGAGACGCGGTACCGGGTGGTATACACGCTGTCCGGCGGCGAAGACGTGGCGGTGACCCCGGGCAGCGCGGCGCAGACGGCGGCGCGGCCGATTGCGGCGATGTGCGAGACCAAGCGGTTCGACTTCGGGCGGCCGGAGAGGCGCAAGACGATCCGGCGGCTGCACCTGGGGACCGAGGGGGGCGAAACGGGGTGGCTGCGGCTGCATTACACGACGGAGAACGGGGTGCAGGAGGACGCGCAGTGCCTGCGTCTGGACGGCGCGGCGGATCTGTGCGAATGGGCGGTGACGCCGGGCGTGGGGCGCGTGCGGCAGTTCGGGGTGCGCCTCGAGAGCGAGGGCGGCATGGCGCTGGACGGCATGACGCTGCAATATGAGATGAACGGGGAAGTGCGGTAAGGCGGGCCCGGCGGGCGGGTGCCCGCCGGGCCGGCCCATAAGGAAAGGATGGAGCAGAATGGCCAGGACACAGCAGGAGTATGCGGACGAGTATTACCTCAAGGGAAAGGCGCAGGCGGAGGAGCGGTACAAGCAGCGGCAGGAGAACGACGAGAAGCAGATTCAGACCATGACGAACACGGTGCAGAAGGCGACCGAAGCGCAGGTGCAGCCGTACCAGACGCAGATGGAGGAGCTGCCGGATCCGTACCGGGAGCTGCACGACGCGAACGCGCTGGCGGAGATGGTGGGGCAGCGGCAGGTGAAGGAAGCGATGGCGAACATGGGGCTGAGCGATTCGGGGCTGAACCGGACGCAGATGACGGCGCTGGCGGTGCAGCGTGGGAACGCGGACGCGGACCTGCGGCGGGACCGGCAGCGGCGCACCCAGGAGCTGCAGGACCGGATCGCGCATATCCGGAACACCGGCCAGCTGGAGATTGAGCAGCAGACGGCGGCGATCCGGGGCGAGACGGACAACTGGTACAACACCGCGCTGGATACCGTGTACACCAATGCGCAGGCGCTGGGCGCGAGCGCCTACGCGGCGGATCAGAAGGTGGAGGCGGAAAAGCTTGCCGCGCAGAGGGCGGCGGATCTGCGTCTCGCGCAGGAGCTGCAGCTGGAGGCCGTGCAGAAGCAGGAGGCGCTGTATGACCGGTGGCTGAAGCAGCAGAAAGCGCAGACGGCAAAACAACCGGCCGTCACGCCGACACGGAGCCTGCGGGATCCGGCCGGGCCGCTGGTGGAGACGACCAAGGCCACCACCAAAGCGCCGTCCAAGCCGACGGAGCGCGCAGAACTTCATCAAAGCCATGGAGGACTATAACAACAAGTTTCTTGCCGTGTTGAAGGGCGACGCCCGCAAGCAGCGCATGCAGGAACACGTCAAGGAGCAGATGATGAATGTCTACATGCAAAAGGGTCTGAACGACGAAGAGATGGCGTACATCATCGAATATTTCGGGCTGTAGGAGGTGATGGGAATGGCCATGACAAACGAGGAGCTGCGGAAAAGGCTGCTGGAGGCCGGGCTGATAAAGGAAGAGAGGCAGCTGGACAATGTGGGCTTACGGGTACCGTCGATCCGGGGACCCGGCGAGATGAGGCCGGCCTTTGGAGGGCAGACGCTGACGGCGACGCGTTCGGTTGGCACGGCCAGCGCGACACAGGCCGGCGATCTGGCGGCCGGCAAACCGCCCAAGACGCTGACGGAGGAACAGCGGGCGCAGGGCATGACCAGCACGACGACCCGGCGGGAAAACGTTCAATCGCAGAAGGCGCCGGCAAATCCGGTGCCGGCACTTTCGATCGAGGACATCCTCACGCCGGAGGCGTGGAGCAAATCGTCCGCCCAGCTGCGCCAGGAAATCGAGGCGCTGGAAACGGCCGAAAGCAAGGCGACAGAGGGACGGACCCTGTGGGATGATATAGCGGATCTCTTTAAGGAGTTTACCTCGGATTACACCGGTGACGACAGGGAAACACAGCGGCAGAGGATCGCCAAACAGACGAGCGCGCTGAATGAGCAGATTACGAGTCTGAAGCAGGAACTGTATTATGTGGAAAACAATGAGAAGCTGGCGTCTTTGCAGCCGCAGACGCAGGAGCATATCGTGGCGTACACGGCCAAAGCGGCGGCGCGAAAATTTCTGGACAGGATGGCGGGCGGCGCGGACGGATTCCCGAAGGACACGGTGTTTCTGCTGGACAACGGGGGGAAGTATACGCTGGAGGAGATCCGGCGGCTGTCGGGTGAGCTGAAGCAGGATGACCTGGGCCGTCTTGTGGACGAGATCGAAGCGCAGGGGCAGGACGGGCACAAAATCCTCGCGTATGTGCAGCTGCGGCAGGGGGAGCAGTTCACGCGGCTGGAGGAAGAGGAGAATAAGCGGGCGGCCCGCGAACACCCGGTGCTGACGAGCGTGGCGTCGGTGGGGCATTTGCCGTTCAGTATAGCGGGCGCGATAGACGTGGGCATGACGGCGCTGAACAACGCCGTCACGGGGCAGGAAGCGCCGGTGGATTACAGCAAAGAGGCGCATTTGTCGACGCGGTTCCGGACCAATACGCGGGAGCAGGTGGCGGAGGACCTGGACAGCGAGGTGCTGCGGTTTCTGTACAACACGGGTATGTCGCTGGCGGACTTTGTGGTGCTGCTGCCGCTGGCGGCGGTGCCGGGCGGGCAGGCGGTGACCACGACGCTGCTGGGAGGCAATGCGGCGGCGGATACGGCGCAGGATATAACGGAGCGTGGCGGAACGGCGGCGCAGGCATTTTGGGGCGGCGCGGCGGCGGGCGCCGCGGAAGCGTTTTTTGAAAAGTTCAGCCTGGACGCCTTGTGGAAGGCGGGAAAGGTGACGGGAGCGGCGAGCTTCTTCAAGGAGCTGTTCCGCGGCGCAGGAATTGAAGGGGCGGAGGAAATGGCGACGGAGGTCGCCAACATTCTCAGCGATGAGCTGATCATGGGGGACAAGTCCCACTATGCGCTGCGTGTCAAAGGGTATGAGGAAAGCGGCATGAGCCGGGAGGAAGCGGAAAAAGCGGCGGCGGTGGATATGGCGAAGCAGGTGGGATTGGCCTTTGCGGGCGGATTCCTGGCGGGCGGCACGCTGCACGGCGTGAAGGGCGGTGCGGATATCGCCGGGTGGACAGACGGCGGGGCATCTGGTACAATGGAAACAATAACAACCGAGCAGGGAGGTAGGCAGCATGGACGAGGAGGAACTGAAGGCGTTCCGGAAGGAAGTGGCGGCGTATTGCGGGGTTCCGTATACGGAACCGCGGAAGAGAACGCCGGAAGAAGAGAAACAGCTTCAGAATATGTTGAAAGAATTAGAGCGAATACAACAGGAGCACCGGCGCAGGCGGCAGGAGCAGGCGAACGGGGAGGCGTCGAGCTCCGACAGGTAGGGAACCGGCTGTATGCGTGGGAGACGGTGCCGGAGGGGCTGCAGAGCGCGGAGGCGAAGGAGACGCAGCGGCTGCTGGCGGAATACGGGATCCCGTCGGAAATCGTCTCGTGGTCGCAGTCCAACGCGAACGGGGCCACCAGCACCATGCGGGGCGAGGCGTCGACCCTGCAGGACGGCACGGTGCTGGTCAAAAACCACGCCGAGCTGACGGCGCGGAATATGGCCGGGCACGAAATGGCGCACGTGGCGAGGGAGCAGGCGCCGGCCGCGTATCAGGCGTACTATGACGCGGTGGTCGATCAGGTGGATTTTTCCAGTGATACGTACCGAGAAATGGCCGATACGATTGCGGAATATTACTTTACCAACCGCGGGAAAACGTTTGACATCACGACGGATTACGCGGCGCTGTACGAGGAGCTGGTCGGCTACATAAGCGGCAACATGCTGGCGGATGAGGCGGCGGCCCGGCGGCGTTATGCGCCGATGTTCCACGATTTTGACGCGGTGGCCGCGGCGTGGCGGGACATGGAGACCGCCATGCGGCAGACGGGCCGCGGGACAGCAGAAGGGGGCGGAGAATATGGAAGAGAAAAGAACCTACTTGGACGATATTTCAGAAGAGGAAAAACGGAGGCTCATGAACGATCCGGAGCATTTAAATTGGTTGGGAAAAAGAAAAGAGGAAGCGAAAAGACGGCAAGCCGCGTTACGGAAAAAATGGGAGGAAGCCGAGCGGAGTTCGACGCCGTCCGGGAAAGAGACCTAAGCCCGAAGCAGAAGGCGGAAACGGCCATCGCGCGGAAATACGGGTACACGCTGTACCATGTGCCGGCGGGGTCGGAGATGGTGCTGGACGGGGAGCCGCGGGTGATGGAGCGCACGGCCTTCACCCGGCCGGGGACAGCCATCATCTTTGCCCGGGACGGGACGGAGGCCCAGTATATCCACCACGAGCTGTTCCATCAGTTCATCCACGGGAACACCCACGGCGAGATGCAGCTGCTCGAGGAGATGCAGAGGCAGATCGATTACGATAGCCGGGAATGGGACGCCTATGATACGTTATGTAAAAGCACCTACGGAGAAAACGTTCCGCTGGATCAGGTGTACGAGGAGATCACGGCGGACCTGTGCGAATACGCGATGTCGGGGTCGAAGACGATGCGGGAGCGTCTGCGGGGGCTGTTCCCGGCCGGGGCGCTGAAGCCGCTGACGGAGCAGGCGCGGCAGGTGTTCGAGGCGAACCGGCAGGCCGCAGGCGGCGCGGGCGGCGGGAACACCCGCCGCGGCGAAGACAGGCGGTACCCGGACGGACGTGATACCCCTCGGAAGAGGCCCGCCGGGGATACCCGGGGAGCCGGGGGACAGCCGGAACCCTCAGGGACCGGAGCCGAGTCCGCGGACTCCCCGGACCCGTCCGCCCCGATCGAACCCGCCGCTGCCCCCACCGACCCCGTCACCCAGGCGGCCATCGACGGCGTCAACGGCAAGCAATGGGATGGGGAGGCATATGAACTTTCCTCGCGGTTTTTCCATCGGCAGGATAAGCTGCTGGAGTACACGGCCAGGGTGGAGCCGCTGGAGGGATACCAGGACGTGGCCTGCCACGGCAGCCCGTACAGCTTTGTCAACATCGACGCCGACGGCAAGGAGATCAACATACCTGTGGCGGAATTTGCAAAGATTCTGGAGAACAGCCCGGGATTTGAGCCGGGAAAACCCATACGGCTGCTGGCGTGCGAAACCGGCAAGGGGGAAGGCCTGCCCGCGCAGTATCTGGCGGATTATTTCGGCGTCGAGGTCATGGCACCGGATAATCTCTTGTTCGTGGATATGGATGGAAATATAACAATAGGTAACCATAATCAAGGACATTGGAGATTATTTAAACCTAGAAAAGAGAGGTAAGACATTATGTACAAATGGGACGAGTTGATTCCACTTATGGATATCAGAGAACATAGTGATCTCGAAGACTCCCCGTCCATAAAGGAGCTTATTAATAAACCAATAAAGGAAAAGGAAAAGGTGCTGGCTTACATGAAAAAATGTGAACCAATTGCCTATTCGCCTTCTCTGATATATGATGCGCTGGATCCTACTGTACGTTTACCCCCTATTCAGATGGTGGGCGACGATGTGTATCGATGGCCCACATATGTCCCGTATTACGTGGAGAAATACGACATGGCGCTGCCGCAGGAGTTTGTGGATCATGTATTGCGGAAGATAGGTGCAGCATAACAAGATAGGAACGCCCCGGAGCCAATCCGGGGCGTTCTTTTTATGTGAAAACAGCGGCAAAACGTGAATATCGTTCACGTTTTGAACTCCGCCTACCGCCGGCTGGGCGGGGAGGACTAAGGCGGCCGGGCGGGCGGGTATGCCGCCCGGCCGCCCTCATGTTCGGCTGGCATCCGCCAAGAAGCGCGGCCGATTGCGGCGGTGACCACGACGCTGCTGGGAGGCAATGCGGCGGCGGATACGGCGCAGGATATAACGGAGCGTGGCGGGGCTTGGGCGCGGCGTTTTCCCGCGGCAGGTTGTGCCATCTGTTACGCCGTTCTATGCTAGACTGGTATCAGAAAAAAAGCGCGGCGGGATTCTGGCGCGGCTTTTTCAGATTATGCAGGGAGGCGGAAAGATGGCGCAGGCAATACGCACGATTACCTTCACGGCCACGGCCGACGGGGTGACGCCGGCGGGGCCGCAGTTCGCGGGGGTGCAGGGCGAGCACAACGCCGCCGAGGTGGTGTTCCAGCTCGACGACCAGCTGGGCAAGGCGGCCTACATCTACCGGGTGGAATTTGTGGACGGGGCGGGCGGCTTCGACACGAGCGAGACGCTCACAATGAACGCGTCGCGGCAGGTGGTTTGCCCGCTGCCGTCCAGCTGGACGGCGGCGGGCGGCAACGGGACGATTCGGCTGTGCGCGGCGCAGGTCACCGACGGCAGCGAGGAGCAGATCGTGTACACGCTGGCGGGGCGGCTGGTGTTCGCACCGCGGCAGAGCGGCACCCCGATGGAACAGGCGTACCAGAAGGGGCTGACGGCCCTCATCGAAGAGACGGGCGAGGCGGCCGACGAGGCGCGCCAGGCGGCGCAGCAGGCGAGCGCGGTGGCCGGGGAAGTGCTCGATCAGCTGGAGGCCGGGGCGTTCAAGGGAGAAAAGGGCGATCCGGGCCCCGCCGGTCCGCAGGGCCCGCAGGGCGAACCCGGCGCCGACGGCACCGGCGTCACCATCCTCGATGCCTACGCCACCGAGGAAGAGCTCCGCGCGGCGCACCCCACCGGGCAGCCGGCCGATGCGTATTTGGTGGACGGGGATCTGTATGTGTGGTCGGCGCAGGAGAACGACTGGCTCAACGCCGGGACCATTCAGGGCCCGCAGGGGGAACCCGGTCCGACGGGCCCCGCCGGCCCGCAGGGACCCAATCAGCTGACCGCGGACACGTCCACCAGCTATACCGGGCTGCTTAAAGGGGCGGCCGGCAAGGTGACGGTGGCGGCGGCGGGCACCGATTACATCGCCGGGAACGATTACGGGTTCCCGCTGGCGGCGGGGACCACGACGGGGACGGCGTCGGCGTTCGTGCTGACACTGAACCCGCCGCTGACCGCCTATGTGCCGGGCACGATGCTCAGCGTCAACTTCCACACTTCGTCGAGTACAGCGCCGACGCTGAACATCAACGGGCTGGGAGAGAAATCGATGACGGTTACGGGCGCGTCTGTGCCGACCATCTTGTCGGCGGGACGGCACACCATTCAGTATGACGGAACTTGCTGGCGGGTGCTGGACACGTGTTATCTGCCCTGCGCGGGCGGCACGATGTATGGCGAACTCAAGCCCTACGGGACGAGCGTCAATCTGGGCACGTCGGGTGCGCGCTGGCAGACGGTGTTCGCAAACACAATCAACGCAACCAACGGCGCGTTCACCAATCTGATGGTGAGCAGCCAAAGCGTGTGGTCAAACGCGGGGATCACGTCGCAGACGGTCACCATCAGCGGGGGAAGCACCAGCAACAGCTATACGCTCACGCTGTACAAAATCGGGCGGCTGGTCATCGTCAACGCCGCGGCCTGGATGGATTTCGGCACGATAGCGGCCAACACCGTCATCGGCACGCTGCCGTCGGGCTGGAGGCCGGCGGCGGACACCTACGGGGCGTTTGTAGACCCGCTGCACAATGCCACCATAAAATTCCTGGCCAACGGCAACGTTTCAACCAACTCGGATACCAGCGTGCAATATTGCGGGTTCCTGTGCGGCACCGCGTATATGACGCCGTAACCCCAAAAGGAGGAGGATACACATGGCGAAGATCTACTTATCGCCGGCGGCGCACGAGCACGACAACCCGTGCAGCTATGACCGGGCGGGGTGCGGGGAGAACGTGCACTGCAACCGGTACATGGACGAGCTGGAGCCGTACCTGGCGGCGTGCGGGTTTGAGGTGAAGCGCAACCCGCGGGGCCGGGTGGGGGCGGCGGGGCTGCGCGCGGCGGTGCAGGAGGCCAACCGCTGGGGCGCGGACCTGTATTACGTGGCGCACACCAACGCGGGCGGCGGCTGCCGCAACGGCATAATGCTTTACTCCGACGAGACGCGGGCGTGGGCGGAAAAGCTGCGCGCCCGGCGGCTGGAGGTGTATCCGTACCGCTCGAATATAAGCCTCAGCCCGGAGCTGTACGAAATCAACCAGACGGCGATGCCCTGCTTGTATGAGGAGCTGGTGTTCCACGATCATCTCGAGGATATCACGTGGCTGCACACCCATTTCCGGGAGGAAGCGGCGGCGACGGCTAAGGCGTTCTGCGACATCTTCGGCGCGGCCTTTGTGGATCCGTACGCCGGCGGGGAACAGCCCGCCCCCGCGGGCAACCCCTACGCCGCACCCGCGGCGCTGCTCCAAAAGGGCAGCCGGGGCGACGGGGTGAAATGGGTGCAGTGGGAGCTGGAACGGCGGGGATACGATCTCGGTTCCGGCGGCGTGGACGGTATCTTCGGGGACAAGACGGACGCCGGGGTGCGGGCGGTGCAGACCGCGGCCGGGATTCAGGTGGACGGCATCGTGGGCCCCGCCACCCGCGGGGCGCTGCAGGACGATGCGCCCGCCCCGGCGGGCAACCCCTACGCCGCACCCGCGGCGCTGCTGAAAAAGGGCAGCCGGGGCGACGGGGTCAAATGGGTGCAGTGGGAGCTGGA
>CDZV01049911.1_pt1 | contig 11169 bp, 12 predicted proteins | sample 554851 | NCBI WGS metagenome assembly CDZV01 (sample SAMEA3182090, study PRJEB8094) | gut metagenome | biome: human; feature: gut; material: Stool; isolation source: human stools | place: Canada | collected 2013-03-12
ATCAAAACCCGGCATTTTTCTTTCCCAGCCGGTATCGCTGTTTACAATCACGAACCCTACACCCTGCAGAACACGCTGGAATACGGCGGCCGTTTTTTTGTGTGCGGCACCGGCAGGCAGCCGCTCCTGCGCAGCAAGACAGCCAACGACAACTACTATCGGCTGACCCTGGCGGCCATTGCCAAGGAAATCCAAAGGCGGGGCGAAAAACCGGCGTGTTCGGTTACCCTGGCCGCCGGCCTGCCTTTAGCCGGGTTTGGCCGGGAAAAGAAGGCGTTCCGGGACTACCTTCTGCGTCCTTCCCAGCCGGTGCAATTCCGGTTCGAGGGGATTTCGTACCGGGTCGCCATCGAGGACGTCAAGCTGTTCCCGCAGGGCTACTCCGCCGTCGCCGTCCACCCGGAACTCATCCGGGACGAACCATCGGTGCTGCTGATGGATATCGGCGGCTGGACAGTCGATCTCATGCGGCTGGACAACGGAGTCCCGAACGCCGCCACCTGCCGCAGCCTGGAACTGGGCATGCTCCGGTGCATCGACGAAACCAAGGAGCAGATCCGCCGGGACACGGGACTGTCTGTGACCGACGCCCAGGTGGAGCGTGTGCTGGAGGGAAAGGGGTGCAGCCTGGATGGGCAGGCCCGCGCCATCATCCGCAGGCAAGGCCGCCTGTATACCGAGCGCCTGCTGTCCGCCGCCATGGAAGCCGGGTTTGACCTCAAGGCCATCCCGGTGGTGATGCTGGGCGGGGGCGCGGCGGTGGTCAAGGGCAGCGTAAGCCCCCAGGACGGCCTGTGCCGGGTTTTCGCCCTGCCGGACGACAAGGTGAACGCCGAAGGATACGAGCGGATTTTGGGGCAGCTGTCTGGCGGTGTGGGCAAGGGATGACAAGGCCGCGTTTTTCCTTCCGCCCGAACCTGCGCAGTGAAGAGCACCGCCGGGCGTGGGACGCCCTGCAGGCTGTTCCCGAAGGGCAGAGAAGCGCCTTTTTGGTGCAGGCGATCCTCCAGAGTGTCCGGCAGGAGGCGCTGGAGGACGCCCTGCGCCGGGTGCTGCGGGAGGAACGGCAGGCTGCTCCCTCCCAGCCTGAACAGGCTGTCCCGCAGGAGATGCTGGGCTTCCTTGATTCCCTGCTGGGAGAGGATTAAGCCGGATTGCAAGCCGAAAGCCCCGGCTTCCCGGCCTTATTGCTTGTGCCGTTTCGTAGGCGTTTTGTCCCTGTAACCTCGTTCATCCTGGTGATAGCTTTCCCGGCGGCTTTCGAGTATGCTTTGGTTGCCCGAAAGGGAAAGACAGCAGAAAGGGGCCGGGCGGAATGGAAACCAAGGGCATCACCTGTAAAATCCCATTGGAGCTGCACGGGCGCATCAGTGAGGAAATCCGGGAAACCGACAGCACGATAAGCCAATTCATCGAGATGGTTATCCGGGAGCATGTGGAGAAGGAGGCAAACAAGGGCATGGAAAAAGGACGGACACTGGCATTCCAGGTAAGCGAGGAACTGTTCCAGAGGGTAAAGGATTATCTCGAACGGTACGAACAAACCTACGGCAGACGGCTGACGCAGAGGGAATTCGTCATCGGGCTCATCGAGCAGGCGCTGGAGGAGGCGGAGGAAGAATTCGAGGCCGCCGGCGCCGCCGAGCAGGAGGAACGGGGCGAAGGAGGCTGGGAACCCCCGGAAGAAGCCGAATCCGGCGCGGATGAGGACACCCTCCAAGAGAAACCACAGGGAGAGGACACCGCCGCCAGGGACGCCGGCGACGGCCAGGAACTCGCCCCTTAATACACGAGAGGACAGGCCCCGCAGGAGACTGCGGGGCCTTTTCGTATCCGATATCCGATAAAGGAGGGATGCCCCTTGCCGGCCATATAGAACGCAGAAATACGAAAAGAGGGTGATGCAGAAAACGATACGGTATATCGACCTGTTTTCCGGCATGGGCGGGTTCCGGGAGGGGCTCAGCCGGGCCGGGGGCTTTGTTTGCGTAGGCCACTGCGAGATAGATAAAAATGCCGACCGGAGCTACCGGGCGCTGTTTGACACGGAGGGGGAATGGTTCTGTGACGATGTCCGAAAAGCCGATCCAGCCGCTATGCCGGGATTCGATCTCCTCTGCGGCGGGTTCCCGTGCCAGCCTTTTTCAGCTGCTGGAAGCCGCGGGGGGTTCGCCGACCCAAGAGGCACCCTGTTCTTTGAGATTGCCCGGCTGGTTGAAGAAAGAAAGCCTGCATATCTGCTGCTTGAGAATGTTGCCGGCCTGCTTAACCATGACAAAGGGCGGACGTTTGCGTCCATCCTCCATACGCTGGACGGATTGGGGTATGGTGTGGAATGGCAAGTGCTTAACAGCAAAGATTTTGGCGTCCCTCAATCCCGCCGCCGCGTGTACCTTATCGGATATCTTGATGAGCGATGCCGGGGAAAAGTACTACCTTTCACCGAAACAGCAGGAACGCCTCTTGTGCAAATCCGCCCCGGGACACAGGGAGAGCGAATCTACTCGCCGGAAGGGGTAAGCTGCACCCTCACCGCCCAGGCAGGCGGCTTCGGCGGTCATACCGGGCTGTACGGGATGGGGCTTCCCATCAAGGAGAACACCAGGAAGGGGTACAGGATGGCGTATCCCGGCGACAGCGTCAACCTGGCCTATGCCACCACCAATACCCGGCGGGGCCGGGTTGGAAGGGGGATCGCCCATACCCTCACCACCGGAAACAGTCAAGGCACCCTGTGTTGTGTGGATATGAATGAGGAACCGGAGCTGACGGACTATGCCCGCTGCCTCACCGCCAAGCAGAACGGCGGGATCCGCAGCCATAAGCGGGAATCCTCTGGCGTCTGGGACGGATGCCGTATCCGCCGCCTGACGCCCAGGGAATGCCTGCGGCTGCAGGGGTGGACGGATGAGAGGATCGACCTTGTTATGCCGCTGCAATCCGACGCCCAGCTTTACAAGCAGGCGGGCAACGGCGTCACGGTCAATGTGGTGGAGGCCATCGGCAGAAGGCTGGCCGCCGCCCATCGGGAGGTAATCCGGTGATTGACCTGAAAGAGCAGCCGTTCGGCTGCGAGATCGAGATGACCGGCCTGACCCGGCAGCAAGCGGCGCAGGCCGTGGCCAGGCTGTTCGGGACGCAGGCCCGGCATACCCGCGGCTCCTATGACCCGTGGGAGGCGCCCGACCGGGAAGGGAAAATATGGCGGTTTGTCTGCTTTGAAAGCACCCTCCACGCGGGCAAGGTGCGGGCGAATATCACGCTGGCGCTGGCCATCTCCGCCCAGGCTATCAACCAGAAAAAGACGAGGATGCGCAAAACCGAAATCAGCGAGAATCCGGCCTTTACCTTCCGCACCTTCCTGCTGCGGCTGGGACTCATCGGGCCGGAGTACAAGAATGTGCGCCAGCATCTGCTGGAGAAGCTCCCCGGCGATAAGGCGTGGCGGTACGACAAATCGCAGTACCCCAGCCTGAACAGCCGACGGGAACAGGAACGGGAATAGGAGGCGATTGGCATCGAGAAAAAATTTTACTTTGCATACGGTTCTAATATGAATCTGGAACAGATGGGGTTTCGCTGTCCCCACGCCGAAGCGGTGGAAACTGTCCGTCTGGATGGGTACCGCCTGGCGTTTTGCGGCGGCAACAGCAATAACGGCGTCGCCACCATCCTGCCGGAAGACGGCAGCCATGTGGACGGCGTCCTGTGGCGCATTTCCGAGCAGGATGAAAAAAACCTGGACTATTACGAGGGCTGGCCGAGGTTCTATGGGAAGGAGTCGTACCGGGTGACGGGGACAAACGGCCGGGCTGTGGAGGCCATGGCCTATACCATGAATGCGCCGTATAAGGACAGCCCGGCGATCCCATCCCAAAGCTATTTGCTATTGAAGTCGGAACCTGTGCGGGAGGATGTCAATGGCGCCCTTCGCTTTACTGCCTATTCATACGTTTTTTACATGAGAGGAGACATACACATGACCGTAAACCGTTTGGACGTGGGGCTGGGCGGGGGCAGCCTGCTGCAGATTGCCAACCGAGCCGGGGCGCAGATGATGTCCTATTTAATCGATACGCCCGAAGGGCAGGTGGTGATGATAGATGGCGGCCATCCTGTGGAGGAGGACGCCCGCTATTTATATGAATTGCTGCTGGAACGCGGCGGCAAGGTCGATCTGTGGCTGATAACGCATGCCCATTCGGATCATTATGGCGCTCTATGCTGGATGCTGGAGAATATAACGCCCTTTAATATTGAAATTGCGGATTTGCGGTTTTCTTTTCCGCCGGCGGAGTGGCTGGATTCGGTGGATAGCGACGGCCCCCTGCAAACCATTTTTACGCGGCTGCTGGAAAGGAATGCCCTTCGGCCAAAAGCGTTGCAGGCGGGCGATACGTTTACGGTAGGCGGTATGCGCCTGGATGTCCTCTGGGACGGTTCGCATTACCGGCGGTATCACTGTGTCAACGATACCTCCTGTGTCATTCGTGCCCATTATCCCAAACGAGATGTGCTGTTTCTGGCGGATCTCGGCCGGGAGGCCGGAGCGGATCTTCTGGCAGAGATAGGGGCCGAAAAGCTTCGCTGCGATATCGTACAGATGGCCCATCATGGGCAGGACGGTGTCGACCGCCGCTTTTATGAGGCCGTGCGTCCCAAGGTGTGCCTGTACTGTGCGCCGGACTGGCTGTGGGACTGCGACAGTGGATCCGGTAAGGGATCCGGCCCGTGGAAAACGTTGGAAACCCGCCGCTGGATGGAAGAACTGGGCGCACAGGTCAGCTGTCCCCACGCCTTTGGTGACTATTTACTGGTGTGATGAATGGGAGTATAGGCTTGCAGGTTCTGGATTGGATAAAGCCCAGCCGGCAATAGAGGGAGGGCTTTCTTGCTTTCCAGGGCATGCACAGCCCTACGCGTTTTGATTCTTGATAGTGGAGGCGTTTTGGATGGGCCGGGCTGTGAAGGTGGATTTTACAAAACACATGGGAAGGATAAAGCCCATGCATGCGGTGAACAATGTTCCCTGCGTTCCCTATGACATGCATGAAAACAATTTGTTTGCCAAGCTGCAGGCGGCCGGGGTTCCGTATGGACGGCTGCATGACACAGGCGGCCGGTTTGGCGGCACGCATTTTGTGGATATCGAAAATATATTCCCGGATTTTGACGCGGATGAAACAGACCCGGCTTCCTATGATTTTGCTTTTACGGACCGGCTTTTAGAGGAAATGGTCAAATACGGGATACAGCCTTTTTTTCGTTTGGGCGCGGCCATTGAAAATTTTAATTTTATAAAGGCCTATCATATTTACCCGCCGAAGGACTTTCATAAATGGGCCAGAATCTGTGAGGGGATCATCCGTCACTATAATGAGGGGTGGGCCAATGGCTACCATTTCGGTATCCAGTACTGGGAAATCTGGAATGAACCGGATAACACGCCGGACGCGGAAGACAATCCGATGTGGAAAGGGACGCCCGAGCAGTTCTTTGAGCTGTATGATATTACTGCCAGGCATTTAAAGGCACGGTTTCCCGCTATCAAGGTGGGGGGATATGGTTCCTGCGGCTTTTATGCCATCCGTGCCGACAGCTTTATTAAAGATGCGCATTCCAGCCCCCGGGTCGGATATTTCATCGATTTTATGGAAGACTTTTTGGGCTACTGCAAAAAGCACAGCGGCATTTTGGATTTCTTTTCCTGGCACAGCTATGCCGATGTGGAGGACAATGTACGGTATGCGGCCTATGCGAGAAAAAAGCTGGAGCAATATGGCTACGGCGATGCGGAAATTTTTCTGAATGAATGGAACCCGGGCATTGCAGAAAAGGGGCGCCTGCGGGATGCTGCCAATATCGCGGCGGGGATGTGCGCCATGCAAAAAACCTCCACAGATATGTGCATGTATTATGACGCTCAAATTGCCTCGACCTACTGCGGTCTGTTTGATTTTACCACGCATGATGTTTATAAAGCGTACTATGCATTTTATGCCTTTAATAAGCTTTACCAGCTCGGCAATGAAGTTTTCAATGAGACAAACGCGGAAAAGGTGTATGCCTGTGCGGCGGCGGATGGATCGAAAGGAGGCCTTCTGCTGGTTAACAGAAATGAAGAGGCGTGTGTACTCACCCTGTCGATTGAAGGGGCGGGTATAGAAGAGGCGGTCTGCTATGCTGTGGATGGCGAGCATGACTTTGAGAGGATCCATTGGCCGGGCGAAACCATAAAGTTGCCGGGAAATGCATTGTGGTATGTGGAATTTAGAGTAAAGGAATCCTAAAAGATGGCTCAAGCAGTACTATTGGGCATTATCCGTGCGATGAAGGGCGTGCAGGGGCGCTTCAGCAAAAACTAAGCGGCTTCCTGGGCATTACATTATGACATTTCTCTGTTGTGGCATCCCTTGGAGCCTGTCCGCTGCTGGCTCGTCCCTGCTGCCCCCCGAAAACGGAACCGAGCAGCATTGCGATAAGACAGATGAAAAGGAGAATCAAGAGGACCACCCAGCCCCCCGCGGCTAACCCCTTGACCGCCGCCATGGTGACCTTAGCTTGCAGCGAGCGAAATGGAGTAAAGCGGCCGTCCGCCACCATGTCAAAATACCCTCAATTTACGATGTATGGCGCGAAAAGGCTGACATAGGATTCCGCAAACTAATTTAAATATAAAAAATCCTGCCAAATAAATTATTAAAAATATCAAATAAATTTTGATGTGCCGCGTTTATAATAAAACACAAAGGGGGGATATATATGCTGAACCGCGCCAAGTTTCATTTTGACAATCACTATTCGTGTTTAAAAGTAGGCCCCTATAAAGTCCTGCAAATTGGGGATTTGAGCTGCGAGCCCGGCTATACCGTCGGGCCGCACGACCAGGAAATGTATGAAATTACATATGTGGTTTCCGGATTGGGTACGCTGCATATTAACGAAAAGGCGTATCCCATGCGGGCGGGGGATCTATTTCTTAACCGGATTGGGGAGCAGCATAATATCTTCTCATCCTGGGAGGCACCGGTGCGTTTTTATTATTTGGGGTTTATGCTGGATGAGCCTCAGCCAGAAGAGAAATACTTAAAGATTTGGCGTGTGCTGGAGCAGTCTTCGGATTCCGTTATGCATAAAGTGACAAATATCCAGCAGCCGTTCGCCAATCTGCTGGGCGAGATTTATTGTAACGACAAATTCAGCGACATATTAGTGGAATCGTATGTCCATCAAATTGTATCCCTCTGCTGCCGTTCCCTGGTTCCCTGCCCGGCGCACTCCTATCAAGTTAATGAAAGCAAGTCCTCTGATGAAAAATTAATCTACGATGTGGTGCAGTATTTGGATACGCACATGGAAGATTTAGAAGATTTAACAGAGCTTGGGCGAATATTTGGATACAGTTATACCTATATATCCACTCGCTTTACGGAACGTATGGAGGAAAGCCTAAAAAAATATTATACGCGAAAGCGTTTTGAAAAAGCGCAGGAATATCTGGCAAACGGCGAATCGGTCACAAAAGTGGCGGAAATGGTAGGATATAAATCCATTCACGCTTTCAGCAGGGCTTTCCGCAAAGAAGTGGGGATATCCCCCAAGGGCTACAAAGAGCAGCAAACAGGTTTGACAACGGAAAACAAAACCATTATGACAACAAAGGAGAAATGAAGATGAAGGTTGCTATTATCGGATGCGGGGGCATAGCCAATGCAGCGCATATACCTGCCTACCTAAAAAATGAACGGGCAGAAATCAAGTATTTCTGCGATATTCTTCCGGAACGGGCGCAGCAGGCTGTGCAGAAGTACGAATGCGGGACGGCCGTGACCGATTATCATGATATCTTGAAAGATGACGAGGTGGAGGCGGTTTCGATTTGTACGCCGAATAACGTGCATGCTGCAATAGCCATCGACTGCCTGAATGCGGGGAAAACGTGCTGTGTGAAAAGCCGGCGGCGCGCACCTATACGGAAGCGCTGGAGATGCAGCGCGCGCAGCACAAAACGGGGCGGGTGCTGAATATCGGCGTGGTCAACCGCTTTAACGACAGCGTTAATTTGATCAAAAAGTTTATCGATGAGGGCAAGCTCGGCGAGATATATCATGTATATGTCAGTTTCCGCGCGCATCGTTCCATTCCGGGCCTGGGAGGCGCATTCACCACGAAAGCCATCGCGGGCGGCGGCGCCTTGATCGACTGGGGCGTGCATTTTCTGGATATTGTGATGTATTGCTGCGGGGATCCCCAGCCCAAAACCGTGTCTGGAGAAACCTTTTGCAAACTCGGCAAAAACATACCGGAGTATTCCTATAAAAATATGTGGGCCGGCCCGCCTAAATTCGATGGCATCTACGATGTAGATGATTCTGTGACAGCCCTGATCCGCACGGAAGGACCGGTGATCACACTTCACGGCGCATGGGCCCAGAATATCGGCGAGGAGGAAATGTATATTGATTTCATTGGCGATAAGGCGGGCGTGCGGCTGCATTACGGCGAGGATTTCAAGGTGTATACCGCAGAGCACGGGGCGTTGATATCCTATAAACCGGAATTCACCATGCGAAATCATTTTGAAAATGAGATCAATGCCTTTATCGACTGCATTGCCAGCGGGGAAAAGCTTCCTTCCCATATTGACACGGTCATTATAACGGCCGAAATGCTGCAGGCCATTTATGATTCGGCTGAACGGCATATGGAAATCACGCTATGAGGAAGGAACGTCTGTGAAGGGACCAAGGAATCTGCCGCTTGGGCTTCCTCCCGGCAGGGGTACAGTGAAAAGTAAAAAATAATCGCGCATTGGACAGCAGGCCAGCCTGCTGTCCGTTTTTATGCGGCAAAACAGGGGGCGTCCTTCATTTCCGGCGAAAACCGGGCATGGGGGTATCCCGGCCACGGTGAAGGGCGCCCATGGCCGCAGCAGGTCGCGGCAGCCTGGCGCCAGGCCGGTATGCGCAGACGGCTTTAACCGAGGAGGCCGGATCTTTATCCTGTATTATTTGGCTGTCCGGCACCTATTGTGTGCCTGCGAGGGCCGTTTTTCGTGCTTTTTGAACGTTGCATTTTTTGTCGTTTTTTGATATAGTAAACGCTTGACAATTTACCTGAAAGGAGAATTCGCATGGCTTTTGTGCAGAAAAACGGACGCGGGGTTTTGCTTTGCCTTCTCATTGCCGTTCCCGCGTGGTTTCTCGGACAGCTTGTGCCGGTGGTGGGCGGACCGGTGTTTGCGATTCTGGCCGGGATGGGCATCGCCCTCTTTTTTCACCGGAAGGAGCGGTTCCAGGACGGCATCGCCTTTACCTCCAAAAAGATTCTGCAGTATGCTGTCGTGCTGCTGGGCTTCGGCATGAACCTGACCGAAATTCTCCGGCAGGGAAAGCAGTCTCTTCCGATTATCCTGGCCACGATTTCCACGTCTCTGATCATCGCTTTTCTGCTTTGTAAAGCCATGCGGCTTCCTTCCAAGATTTCCACTCTTATCGGGGTTGGCTCCTCCATCTGCGGCGGATCCGCCGTCGCAGCGACCGCCCCCGTGATTGACGCCGATGACGAAGAAATTGCCCAGTCCATCTCGGTTATCTTTCTGTTCAATGTGGCGGCGGCGCTGCTTTTTCCCGCGCTGGGCGGCCTGCTCGGGCTGAGCAACGAGGGCTTCGGCCTCTTCGCAGGCACGGCCATCAACGACACCTCTTCGGTGACGGCGGCCGCTTCCGCCTGGGACGGCATGCATCACAGCCATACGCTGGAAGCCGCCGCCATCGTCAAGCTGACCCGCACGCTGGCCATCATTCCGATTACGCTGGCGCTGGCTCTGATCCGCGCCCGCCGGGTGCGCAAAACGGCGGCGGGTTCCGCCTCCTCTTTTTCGCTCAAAAAGATTTTTCCCTTCTTTGTTCTGTTCTTTATCCTCGCGTCGGTCGTGACCACGGTATTCCAGCTGCCGACCGCTGTCACCGGTCCGCTCAAAGAGCTGAGCAAGTTTTTCATCATCATGGCCATGGCCGCGATCGGCCTGAACACGCACATCGTCAAGCTGATCAAAACCGGCGGAAAGCCCATTTTCATGGGATTTTGCTGCTGGGTCGGCATTGCCGGTGTCAGCCTGCTGATGCAGCACCTGCTCGGAATTTGGTAACCGGATCCGGCAGGCCGCCGGCGCCCTTCCATAAAATCACACCTTCCGCTTGACAGGCGGGTATGGGCTGGCTATAATATGTTAGGACGCTAACAATTAACGCCGTAGGAGGGGCTTATGGACAGCGAAAACGAGTATAGCTGGTGGATACACAAGCTGTCTCATCAAATCAAAAGGCGTTTGGACGCCCGCCTTGGCGGTGTGGGTATCACCGGGGTACAGGGACGCGTGCTGCACTTCATACAGGATCGGTATGAGAAGCAGCCGGTCTTTCAAAAGGACGTGGAGAAGGCCTTCACGCTGCGGCGTTCCACAGCCACCGGCATATTGCAGCTGCTCGAGAAGGGGGGGCTCATCCGCCGGGAGAGCGTGGCGTACGACGCCCGGCTCAAGAGCCTGGTCCCCACGGAGAAGGCGTTTGCCCTTCATGAAGAAATGCGCGCGAGCATTCGGGAGATGGAGGGGCTGCTCGTGCAGAACATCGATGCGCAGCAGCGGCAAATCTTTTTACAGGTGATCCGGCAGATGTCGGACAACCTCGACACCTGACGGCCGCGGGGCGATGCCGGCAGGCGTATACAGCTTATAGTTTCTTTCCGGGAAAGTGAGGAAATGTTCATGTTAAAAACACTGGCGAAGAGTATTCGCGAGTACAAAAAGACGGCCATCCTGACGCCGATTCTGGTCACGGTGGAAGTGATTCTGGAATGCATTATCCCGTTCACTATCGCCAACCTGGTGAATGAGATGCAGGCCGGCTGCGGCATGGATGTCATCGTCAACTATGGTATTCAGCTGGTGCTCATGGCCGTTTTGTCGCTGATTTTCGGCGTGGCGGCCGGCAACACCTGCGCCACCGCATCCACCGGCTTTGCGCGCAACCTGCGCAAAGATATGTTCTACCGTATCCAGGATTATTCCTTTGAGAACATCGACAAATTTTCGGTGTCCAGCCTGGTTACCCGTATGACCACCGACGTCGTGAATGTGCAGATGTCCTTCATGATGATCATCCGCGT
>CDZV01038424.1_pt1 | contig 11055 bp, 9 predicted proteins | sample 554851 | NCBI WGS metagenome assembly CDZV01 (sample SAMEA3182090, study PRJEB8094) | gut metagenome | biome: human; feature: gut; material: Stool; isolation source: human stools | place: Canada | collected 2013-03-12
GTCTGCACCTTATCCCACGGGCAGCCATTTTCCGGATCCCGCAGCAATGCGACAATCTCCAGCAGGTCTTCCATGTTATAGCGTTCTTTCTGCGTCAGCCCGTTCATGGAATACCCCTTTCCGTCTACTCCATAGATTTTACATGATAGGCCCTCACTTTGCAAGTAGTTTGGCCCTTTTTTCCCCGGATTTGCCCCCATCCGCGGGCTTTTTTTACATCTGCGGCCCCAAACTGCGCGGAACCGTTTTTCTTGCGCGGACACCATGCGCCATGGGCGCACGCCAAAGGGCAGAAAAGCGCGCCGCGCTCCCCTTTTCCGGGAGCGCGGCGCGCCGGCCCCGCTATATTTTTTTGCGCCTGCGGATCACCGCAAAGCGCATTTTCGGCCCGTTACAGTTTGCCCCCGCACCCAGGACAAAATATGGCATGTGGGTCTACCTCCGCGCCGCACTGGGGGCAGTAGACAGCCGTCTGTGCATCGTCTGCCATGGCGGCTGCTGGCGCAGGCTCCAGCGCCGCAATATCCTTTTCGACAGCCGCGATGGTCTCTATGTAGCGCTCTACCAGCGCCGTGTTTTCCTCGCCGTTTTTGTGCAGCGCATACACCAGAGCGCCAAGCTGGCGCTGGGCGCGGCTCAGCTTGTTTTCCAGCGCCAGCAGGTCCATCTGCTTTTTGCCCTTCTGGGCCAGGTCTCCTGTTGTCTTTACGGCCGCGTCCGCCAGCGTGGCGGCCGCGCCCTTAAGTTTATCGAACGTGGTCATTTCCAGCACCTCTCTTATTTTACCTGTTTTACTTGAGCTTTGATTATAGTATAGTATGAAGCCGCGCGCTTTGCAATGCATTCATCCGATGAATTCCCGCAGCATGGACGTCCTGGGGATGCTCTGTTCGGGCAGCGGCATGCACAGTGCAAAACGGCTGCACAAGCTTTCCAGCTGCGCCGCATAAGGCGTTCCCGGCGCAAGCTCACCCCGCAGCGCGGTGACAAAAGGCGCAAGACAGCACACCTCGTAGGAAAAGCTGGTATCCAGCAGCAGGTCTGCTTCGGGTTTGAAAACCTTGATGTTCTTATCCTCTCCCTCGCAGACGGCGGGCCACATGGAAAAAGTCTTTTCCAAGCTGTGGCCGCGGAACTTGTGGTCCCGCACCATGCGGCGTGCCAGGCGCACGTCCCGCGTGGGCAGAATGCGCTGGCCGTCCCGGGAGTATTCCTCCCGCATGCCCGCATAGATCTTGAACGCGCTGCCCTCGGGCAGCAGCGCCGTCAGGCGGGGGTTCAGCGCATGGATGCCCTCGATGACCACCACACCGTCCCCCACCTCCACGGGGATAACGCCGTGGCGGCGGCGCTCTCCGCAGAAATCGAAATCCGGAATCTGTGTTCGGCCCGTGCGGATGAGCTCCAGCAGACAACGGTTGATAGCCGAGATATCCAGTGCGTCCACGCTCTCATAATCCACACTGCCGTCGGGCAGACGGGGATAATCCTTCAGGTCCTTGTAAAAATTGTCCAGCGACACCACCGCGCTGCGCCGCCCATGGGCGGCAATGCAGTCCGCCAGCTTGTGGGCGGTGGTCGTTTTTCCGGAGGCAGACGGCCCGGTGAGCATCACCACATGCGCGCCGCTCTCCCGCACGCACGCAGCCGCGTGCTCGACGCGTGCGGCATAGTCCTGCTCGCAGTAGTCAATGAACGCCTCGGGCGAGCGGGCCGCCACGTTCACAAGGCCCAGTTCAACGAGCCGTTTCGGGATCCAGATCAGCGTATTTGGCATAAAAGTCGTCAACTCCCTGCTTGCGCGCTTGCACCACATCAAAGCGCTCGATGTATTCCAACGGATATTTATGGTTGAAGATGCGCCGGATGTGCCCGTCCGGCCCCACCAGCTTGGTGGAACCGCCCGCTCCCGCCGAAAGGATGGTGTGCACCTCCTCCATAATAAACACGTTGTACAGCCCCGCATAGCCGGGCCTGGTGTAGCCCGTGTTCTCCAGATTCTGCAGCGTGCCCTTCTGGCGGTACAGGTAATACGGCTCATAACCGTTTTCCCCCAGCAGCGCGCAGGAATCCAGCATGCGTGCCACATCCCCATAGGCATTCGGCGCGTGCTCGATAACGAGGTTTGAGGCACGCTTGAGCGTGAGCGTATGCACCGTGATGTTCTCCGGCGCAAGCGCCAGCACCCCCTGCAGCGTCTGCGCAAACCGTGCAGGCGTATCCAGCGGCAGCCCCGCGATGAGGTCCATATTGATGTTCCCGTGGCCCAGCCGCCGCGCCTGTGCAAAGCAGTCCAGAACATCCTGCGCAGTATGCCTGCGGCCAATGGCCGCCAGCACCTCGTCCGATAATGTCTGCGGATTGATGGAGATGCGCGTGGCGCCGTATTCTTTGATGACGGCCAGCTTCTCCGGCGTGGTGCAGTCCGGCCGGCCGGCTTCCACGGTATACTCACGTACAGCGGGCACGTCGAAATTGTCGCGCACGGCCTGCATCAGCGTGCGCAGCTGCGCGGCCGAAACCGCCGTCGGCGTACCGCCGCCGATGTAGACGGTCTCCAGCCGCAGCCGGTTGCGCCGCGCCAGCGCGCTGATCTCCGCAAGCTCGCGGCACAGCGCCTGGACATAAGGCTCAATGAGGCTGCCCGATTCCGCAGTGGTGCGGGAAACAAAGCTGCAATAGCTGCATCGGGACGGACAGAACGGAATGGAGATGTACAGGCTGTAGCTGCGCGGCGTGTTCAGCGCCAGTACGGGCGCCTGATTGTCCGCCGTCCGCACCGCCAGCTTATATTTTTCGCCGTCTGCAAAGTATTTATCCCGAAAGAACGACTCTATCTCTTCCGGCGCCTTACCGGCGCGGCGCATGTCGTGAACCAGCCGCACCGGCCGCACACCCGTCAGCATGCCCCAGGCCGGGCGGCGGCCCGTGGCCTCGCACAGCAGCAGAAACAGCAGGCGGCATATCTCATATTCCGCCTGCTCCGGCGGCGTGTCCTGCGCCAGCGGCGCAGTGCGCACGGCGCACAGGCCGTTCATGCGCACGCCGCATACAAAACGTTTTTTGCCCCGCAGCACCGCAACGGCGTCCGCCCCGCGGGCGGGCCACCGTTTCGCCAGCAGCGCGGGCTGAAAAAACAGCCGCGCCACATGCTCGGGCTCGTAGCCGGAGGCAAGGCCCCGGATATAGATCTCCATATGATTAATTCCTATCTTTTTGTTAAAATTGCAGATACCGATTGTTCGCCCGTTCCCGGTCCATGGTGGAAAACTCCTCGTGGCCGGGCAGGACCTGCACGTTTTCCGTCACTGCGGCGCACAGCTTTTTCAGGCTTTCTCGCAGTGTGTCCCAACTGCCGCCGGGCAGGTCCGTACGGCCCACGTCCCCCGCGAACAGCGTGTCGCCGCTGAACAGCAGACCGCCGCACAGCAGGCAGACGGACCCGGCGCTGTGGCCGGGCGTGGCGATGACGCGGAACGCGAGATCCGTGTCCACGCGGATCTCCTCTCCGTCCGCATAGGCGTTGTCCGGCGTGGTGAACGGAAAAAGCTCACCGCCGCACGCGTCCTGCGGGGCCAGCCAGACCTTCGCACCCGTTTTCCGCTGCAGTTCCTCCACTGCGCCCACATGGTCGTAATGGCCGTGCGTCAGCAGGATATGCGTCAGCCGCGCGCCCTCCTGCTCCAGCAGCCGCAGATATTCCTGCGCCCCGGCAGCCGGATCGACGGCAGCGGCCAGGCCGTTTTCCCCCACCAGCAGAAACGTGTTGGTGTACAGCGGCGGCGCCGCGGGAATATGGTATATTTTCATATCCTTCTCCTTCGTTTTTCAGGCGGCACGCCGCACTCAGCGCTTCCATTCGTCGGTGTCGATCACGATGGTCACAGGGCCGTCGTTGGTCAGTGTCACTTTCATATCGGCACCGAATTCACCCGTCTCCACACGGGCCAGGCCTGTTTTTCGCAGCTCGGCCACGAATGCTTCATACGCCTCCACCGAAAGCGGCGGCTTTGCCGCGGCGATGAAACTGGGTCTCTTGCCCTTTTTCGTATCGCCGTACAGCGTGAAATTGGACACTACCAGCGCCTCGCAGCCCAGCTCCTCGGCCGAAACGTTCAGCTTGCCGCCGGCGTCTTCAAAGATACGCAGGCCCGCGCATTTCTGCGCCAGCTTTTCGCAGACGTCCAGCGTGTCGGTGTCCCGCACGCCCAGAAGGATCATCAGCCCACGGCCAATGGCGCGCGGCGCGCCGCCGTTCACAACAACGTCCGCCGCGCTCACGCGCTGGATGACAGCTCTCATCGTTCATTCCTCCGTGCCTTTTTTCCGCTCACACGCGGGTAATGGTGGTGATGCTCTTGATTTTCCTCAGCCGCGCGATGACGGTGTTCAGATGCTCGGTGTTGTTCACGCCGATGGTCAGCGCCATCGTGGCACGGCCGTCGGCCAGCTGCCGTGCCGAGATGGCGTAGCAGGGCAGATGCATCTCCGCGATGAGGCCCGCCACGTCGGCCATCAGGCCGTCGCGGTCCATGGCCGAGATCTCAAGCGAGGATTTGAAGCTCTCCTTCACGCTTTCCGCCCAATGGGCGTTCACCCAGCGGGGCGCGTCGTCGCCCAGAAGGCCGGCCCGCGCGTTGGAACACGAGCGCTTGTGGATGGAAACGCCAAAGCCGCGCGTGATGAAGCCGATGATATCGTCCCCCGGCAGCGGGTTGCAGCACTTTGCAAATTTGACCAGGCAGTTGTCCAGCCCTTCCACAATAACGCCCTCGCTGGATTTCTGCTTTTTGATGGGGACCTGAAGCACCTCGGCAGGGCTTTGTTCCTTGAGCAGCTTCGTGTATTCGTCCTTGATCTTTATCATCAGACGGGAGAGCTGGATGCCGCCGTAGCCGATGGCCGCGTACAGCTCTTCCGGCGTGTTCAGGCGCTGGCGGCGCGCAAGGTCAGCCATAAATTCGTCGTACTTTTCCTCAGGGATGGTGATGAGGTTGCGGCGCATCTCCTTGTCCAGAGCTGCCTTTCCCTCGGTGATGTTTTCTTCCTTGCGTTCCTTTTTGAACCAGTTGCGGATCTTGTTCTTGGCCTCGCTGGTGGCAACCAGGTTCAGCCAGTCGCGGCTGGGCCCCTTATCCTTGGGGCCGGTTATGATCTCGATGATCTCGCCCGTCACCACCTTGTGGTCTATGGGCACAATTCGGCTGTTCACCTTCGCGCCCACCATGCGGTTGCCCACGGCTGAGTGGATGGCGTAGGCAAAGTCGATGACGGTCGCTCCCGCGGGCAGATTGATGACGTCGCCTTTCGGCGTAAAAGCGAACACCTCCTCGGGCAGCAGCTCGCTTTTGATGTCCCGCAGCAGGTCACCGGCGTCCTCGCTCTCCCGCTGGCTTTCCAGAAGCTGGCGCACCCAGGCGATGCGGTCGTCCAGCTTATCTTTCGTGCTCACGCCCGCCTTGTATTTCCAGTGGGCCGCCACGCCGTATTCGGCGGTCTGGTCCATCTCCCAGGTACGGATCTGCACCTCAAAGGGAATTCCCTCATGTCCGATGACCGTCGTGTGCAGCGACTGGTACATATTGGGCTTGGGTGTGGAGATATAGTCCTTGAAGCGGCTGGGAATGGGATGGTACATGTCGTGGATGACGCCCAGCGCATTGTAGCATTCGCCCACTGTGTCCAGAATGATGCGCACCGCGTACACATCGTAAATTTCCTCAAACGTGCGGTTCTGCATATACATCTTGCGGTAGATGCCGTATACGCTCTTGATGCGCTTTTTGATGGTGCATTTGTCCATTCCGTTCTCGGCCAGGCGCTCCTTGATGCGGTCCGCAATGCCGCTGATGAACGAATCCGCGCCGCCGTTTTGGGCCAGGAAAGAGGTGATCTCCTCATAGCCCACAGGGTCCAGATACTGCAGGCTGCGGTCCTCCAGCTCCTCCTTTACATTGCTCATACCCAGACGGTGGGCAATGGGAGCATACACCTCCATGGTTTCCAGCGCCTTGTCACGGCGTTTCTGTTCGGGCCAGCCGTCGCCGGTGCGCATGTTGTGCAGCCGGTCGCACAGCTTGATGAGCATCACGCGCACATCCTTGCTCATGGCAAGCAGCATTTTGCGCAGGTTTTCAGCCTGCTGCTCCTCCACTGAGGAAAACTTGATGCGTCCCAGCTTGGTGACGCCGTCCACGAGCAGCGCTACGTCCGGCCCAAAAGCAGCCTTCACGTCCTCCGCCGTGGTCTCGGTGTCCTCCACGGAGTCATGCAGCAGCGCGGCCACCACGGAGTCCGTATCCAAGCCCAGGTCCACCACAAGGCACGCCACGGCAACGGGGTGGCTGACATAGCGTTCGCCGGAAAGGCGCGTCTGCCCCGCATGGGCTGCCGCAGCCATCTCGTAAGCCTTTTCGATGCGCCCGGCGTCGTATGGGCGGCCGGAATCCGCCACGGCCTGCGCCAGGTCTTCAAAAGTCTTTACGGCATTTTTCGCTTTTTCTTCCATCACTGCGCTGCCTCCAGTCTGCGTAAAATCGGCGCGGATGCCAGGTCCTTTTTGCCCGCCGCGGGCACCAGGCACCACCGTGCGCCCTGAGGCGTTTCGCGCTGCTCCAACAGACTCAGCTCGCGCAGCGCCTCCAGCGAGACAAGCGCCTTACCTGCGCCCCGCGCGCCCAGCTTGGCAAACAGCGGGCGCAGGTCGCCCGCCGGCACGCCGTCGCGGGCAGCGCCCACGGCGCGGTACAGCGCCACGGTGTCCGCACGGGCGGGCAACAGCGCCCGCCGCTGGCTCTCTGTCAGCGGCGCGCCGCACATCAGCGCCTCATACAGCTCCGTGCCCTCCAGGTATGCCTCGTCCAGCCCGGCCGGGCGCAGCTCCTTGATGCGCGCGGAGATCATCGGCCCGTTCTTGCCCTCGAACACCGAAAGGCACACCGCCGCGTCCACCGCGTCACCCACATTGTAACCCAGCGCGCCCGGCCCCTGGCCGAACACCGCCGCATACAGCACTCCGCCGCCCTGCTTCAGGCGCAGGCGCGTGTGCTTGCCCTCGCTGAGGGGATATACTGCGTCGATCACAGCGTTTTCCACCAAAAATACCGGCGTGGGGTTGCCGTGGCCAAACGGCGCGAGCACCGACAGCGCGGCCACGTCCTCTTCTTTCAGGCCGGACAGCGCCAGCGGCGCGTCCAGCCGCAGCGCCGTGCGCTTGAGCACCGGGTGCTCCTGCGCGGCCCACGCGTTGACCGCCTTGCGGAACGCGGGCAGGTTTTCCTCCCGCACAGACAGCCCGGCGGCCAGCGCGTGTCCGCCGAACCGGATGAGCAGGTCTCCGCAGGCGGCGATGGCATTGTACAGCGAAACGCCCGCGATGCTGCGGCCGGACCCCTTGCCCTCGCCGTTCTCGTCAACGGATACGATGATGGCCGGCTTGCCGAAGCGCTCCACCACGCGGGAGGCCACGATGCCGATAACGCCCTGGTGATAGCCTCGGCCCCACACGACAAGGATACGGTCCGCGCCATAGGTCTCATCCGCGGCAACGCTGTCCAGCACGCCCTGCAAAATATCCTGCTCGGCCTTCTGCCGGGCCGCATTCTGTGCTTCCAGCCCGGCCACAATCGCTTCGGCCTCCTCCGGGTCCTCACACAGCAGCAGTTCCAGCGCGGCGGCGGCGCTGTCCATACGGCCCGCCGCGTTCAGGCGCGGCGCCAGCCCAAAAGAGACATTTTCCGCCGTCAGCTCCTTGCCCCCAAGGCCGCAGGCCTCGATGAGCGCCGCGATGCCCGGACGCTCCGTCTGCTGCAAAAGTGCCAGCCCCGCCTTGACGATGCGCCGGTTCTCACCCTCAAGCAGCATAATGTCCGCAATCGTCCCAATGGCAGCGAGGTCCCCGTAAAAAGGCAGCATCTCGTCCGGCGTGCAGCCGTCCAGGGCCGCAGCCAGCTTGAAGGCCACGCCCGCGCCCGAGAGCGTCTTGCACGGGCTTTCGTCGCCGGGGAGCTGGGGATTCACGATGGCCGCAGCCTCCGGCAGCGTCTGCGGCGGCAGATGATGGTCTGTCACCACCACGTCCACGCCCTGCTCTTTGGCGTGGGCAATGGCCGCATTTGCCGAAACGCCATTGTCTACGGTGACGATCAGGCTCACGCCCTTGGCGGCCATCAGGTCCACCGCCGTCTCGGAAAGGCCATAGCCGTCGTCATCCCGGCTGGGCAGCTTGTAATAAACGTCCGCACCGGCGGAATCCAGATAGGTATACAGCAGCGCGGTGGCTGTCACGCCGTCCACATCGTAATCCCCGAATACGGCGATGCGCTCGCCGTCGTCGATGGCGCGGTGGATGCGTGCCACGGCCGCCTCCATGCCGGAAAGGAGCATCGGGTCAGACAAAGCGTCCCCACCGCCGCACACGGCGCGCGCCGCTTCGGGTGTGTCCAGCCCACGGGCGCACATCACGTCGCACACAAGGCGCGGCATGCCCAGCGCCGCGCTGAGCGCGGCGGAGCGGGCTGGGTCGGGGCGGACGGTCTGCCAGGGACGGTAAAACATGGAATGGGTCTCCTTCTCACAAAAAATCACGGTTTTTTCCGGGGCCTTCCCCGGACAGGCGGTTCTGAAAATTACACAACCGCGGCCGCCGGACAAACGGCGCGTCTCATTTCTGCATCGTAAAGCCGTTTTGCGCCAGCCCCTCCTGGGCCAGCACCGTCTCCAGCGCCGAGATCTCGGCCTGCATATCCACGGCGGTGTTCTGCAAAAGATTGTCCATCAGGCCCCGGAAGGCGGTGGACATAGTGTCCAGCACCTGGGACACCTCGCTCTGGATGCCCGCCGCCACGCTGCTTTCATCGGCATGCGGCGCCACCTCATTGTAGGTATTCAGCAGCTTGACGGCTGTGGGCAGATAATAGCTGCAAAAGCGCCGCGCGTCGTCGGCGCACTCTGGGTGCAGCTTCACCCAGGCAAAGATATCCTCGGTGTGCTCGCGCAGCCGCGCAGCCTTGGCGCGGATGTCGGCGTTTTCAATGCGTGCAAGCTGGCGCTCCAGCTCCCGCAAATATCCGCCGCCGGGCTCATCCTCCGGGACAGGCTCCTGCGCGGCGGGCGCGGGCCGGGGCTGCTCTTTGCCCAGCGGAGCGTCCTGCTGGCGGGCACGCTCGGGGTTCTGTGCGCGCCAGGCGGCATTGTCGGCATAAAAGCAGGCGGTCTCGGCGTCCACAAAGCCCAGCGGAAAATAGCCGCGCCGCACCATGTCGAGCAGGTCGCGTTCCACTTCCTCGGGCTTGCGGCCGCTGGCACGCGCAATATCGGATACCGGGCACACGCGGCGCTCGCCGATGATCGCATCGTACAGCCGGAACCGCTTGATCCGGTTCATCAGGGCAAAGCCGGCCTGTGCGGCCTTCCAGCCTCCCGCGGCCAAAAGCGCGGGAATCACAACCAGCATCAGTTCATCTCCAAAGGAAAAACCGTTGCTGATGCACCAGATCACCTCGCTGACGCCGCCCAGCGCCGCCACGCCCATCAGCGCGGCCCAGGCGCCGCCCGCGATGCCCGCGCACATGCCCAACAGCTGCCTGCCCCGCAGCGTATTGTTGCTTTGGCGGCCCGGAGCGTCCGGATTCGGCGCACCGCCCGTGCCTGCGGCGCCCTGCGCCTGTGCCCCGGCGGGATAGCTGTACTGCGCGGGCTGCACCTGTGCGCCGTCCTTTCCGGCGGCCCTGTATCCATACTGTGTGCCGCGATGCTCTTTTCCATACGGCGTGCGGCGCACACTTTCCTGGCGCATGCGCGGCACGATGACCAGCAGCAGAATGATGATAAAAACGAACGCGCCCAAACTCCAGCGCTCCCTTCTTCCCCGCCCGCCCTACCGGCCGAGCAGCTCGTCTTTGGTCAGGCCCTCCTGGGCCAGCACTGTTTCCAGCGCCGAGATCTCGGCGGAAACGTCCATCGCGGTATCCTTCAGCAGGTTGTCCTGCAGGCTCTGGAACGCGGTGTTGATGGTGTACAGGATACCGCAGATATCCGTCTGTATTTCCGCGGCGACAGCACTGCTGTCGGCCTGCGGGTCCACCTCGTTGTAAGTGCGCAGCAGTTTGAGCGTGGTGGGCATGTAGTAGCTGACAAACCTGCGGATCTGGCTCTCGCCGCCGGGGTGCTTTTCCAGCCAGGCGATGATCTGCACGGTCTGCTCCTCGATGCGCTGTACCTGCTCCAGTACGGGCGCGTCGCTGATAAGGCGCTGCTGTTCACGCAGATCGCTCAAAAACGCGCGGCACTCAGCCAGAACGCCCGCCGGCTCCGGCCGCGCGGGCTGCGCCTGCCGTTGGGCCCCGGCCTCCTGCTGCGCCTGCCGCTGGGCCAGATACAGCCGGTACGACGTCTCGCCCGAAAACAGGCGCGTGCCGTCCGGCGCAAGGTAAACATCCTCATATTTTCCCGAGCTGATCAGTCGGAACAGATCTTTGCGGACGGCGCCCTGGCTTTTGCCCGTAAGCTCCGAAAGCTCCTGCAATGTGCAGTAGGAGCGCTCGCCCAGCACGCTTTGGTATGTGGCGATACGCCGCAGCGTGCGCGATTTGAGAAACGCGCCAAATGCGCCTGCGAAAAACCACAGCGAAATGAACCCCAGGATCAACGCTCCGGCCGGGTCCCCCGGTTCAAAAGCAGAAAACGCGCACGCCGCCAAAATGCCCGCAGGCAGCATCAGGCCGCCCGCCTCGCTGAGCGCGCCGTTTGCCTTTTTTGCATAATCCCGCCGTTTGCGGCGCCGCTTTTCCTTTTCAGCATTTTTCTGTGCCTGGGCGATGGCGCTCTGGATGCCCTGCACACCGTCCCGGGCCGCAGCGCCCAGGTCTTTCACGGTACGCTGTACGCTTTCGTTGTCCCGCAGCGAGGTACTCACTTCTCGCGCGGCGTCCTGCAGCGCGGCCGCCACGGTGCCGATGGTTTCCTTCACTTCTTTTTCAATGCTTCTGCCCAGGTCGTCCTCCGGGCTTTTGCGTCCATTTCCGTTGTACGGGTCGTTCATAGGTTCCTCCGATA
>CDZV01013559.1_pt1 | contig 11046 bp, 14 predicted proteins | sample 554851 | NCBI WGS metagenome assembly CDZV01 (sample SAMEA3182090, study PRJEB8094) | gut metagenome | biome: human; feature: gut; material: Stool; isolation source: human stools | place: Canada | collected 2013-03-12
GGCATCGACCCCACCCCCATCGTCGGCAAGCTGCCCGACCCGGAAGAAATCGAAGCCTGTCATGTATAAAGTCCGCATCACCGGCCGCAGACAGAGGCGGCCGGTGATTTTTTATTCCCGGGAGGAACGGCGCTCGTACACCAAATCGACCATCCCGTCGAAGCACTGCGTCGACAGCAACCGCAGATCAAGTCGGGGCGCTCCCTGTTCAAACAGCCGGATCCCCTTGCCGAGCAGCGTGGGAATCACCGTGATATGATAGCGATCGATGGTGTTGTCCCGGATCAGCGCCTGGGCGAGATTCGCCCCGCCGCAGATCCAGATGACGCCGCCCTTCCGCTGCAGCCTGCGCACAAACGCGGCGGGGTCCTCCCGGACAAAGGTGACCCCTTCGGCCGGCGGCAGCTTCCGGTGAGTAAAAACATAGCACGGCTTTCCCTCATAAGCCCAGGCGCCGGGCGACAGCTCGGTGACAATCTGCCGGTAGGTCGTATACCCCATGATCACCGTGTCGACCTGCCGGTAAAACGCCGGATAGCTGCCCTGCGTCTTCAGACCAGGCGTTTGCCCCCGCAGCCAGTCGACCCCGCCATCGCTGTCCGCGATATAGCCGTCCAGGCTCATGGCGATGTACAGAACCACCTTTCCCGTTGCTTTGTCGATCATATGGTTTTCCCCCTGTTTTTCAGCACGCTCTGCTTTCGGCAATAGCCTGTGCCGCTGGATAAAATGTATGCTGTCCCCCATCGTCAAAGCTGCCTGCTCCTGACCGCCCTTCCCGTATACCCATGGGACTCCATTTCAAACAAAACGAGCCCGTACTGCTGGCATACGCCCTGCTGTACACGATGGCGGCCCGCCCAGGTCACAAACGCCGGTGGCCAGCCTTCTCTCGGTTCCGCGATGGTGTTGTATTCGACGGGCATGCCCATCGCCGTGCTTTTTCCGGTCCGCTGTGTCATCCGGACGGGAAAGCCAAATCCGCCGTTAAACGCCGAGAGGGGGAACGGATAGTATCCGTTCCCCCTCCCCCTTCTATATACTCCCCCCCGAGATATAAGAAGGCCTCTTCAGTTGCCCTGCAGCAGGGCGTAGACGTCTTTCCCTTTCCATTTGCGCAGAGACGCCAGCGTCTCCACCTCAAACAGACGGCAGGTGGATTCGTTCGCTTCCTCGGTCCGTTCCAGCCGCAGGCTCGGGACGGGCAGCGTGCCGACATGGGTAAACGCCTGATATTCCTGCACATTCCCAGCGCTCAGCAGCATATTGTACAGCACGTCGTGCCGGCGCATGGTGTGCGGCATTTGATCATCTATCTTGCGGTCATAAGAATCGGGGCCCCAAAACTGCGGCAGGTATCCCGCCTGTTCCAGCACTTCGAGCGGGCAATCCTCCTGGAAAACCCCGTTAAAAACACGTACGACCGGCACAATATGGCCGGGATAGTAGGTCTGCCTGCGCACCACGTGCACAAACACATAACGGCCGGCGGCTTCTCCGGCCTGCGCCGACAGGCGGTAAGACAGCACGTCTTCCGCTTCCCAGGTATTTTGAAACAGCTGGTAAACGGAAACCTTTTTCAACTCCGGCTGCGGCCGACACAGCTTATCCGCCAGTTCACGCAACAGCAGCATCCGCTGCGCATATAGCGGCGGGCACGTCTCCTGCACACTGGCGCAGTCGCGCTGCAGCGTTTCAATCACAGCCAGCGCATTGTTCTTGACCTGTTCGGTCAGCCTGCCGTAATTCCACATCGTGTCGGCCAGCGCCAGCCAGTAATCCCGCCGGTACTGGGTATCCTGCAACTGCCGGGCCGACATGGCCTGCAGCAGTTCGGCCGCTTCGCTGCCGCTCTTACCCTGATGCAGCAGCTCCACATACTGATTCCGGACGGACACAGCATTCTTCGACCGGTAAAGTGGATCGTCTCGCCTTTTCACAAAATGCCTCCTCGTTTTTCCTCGTCAGCCCATCTCTTCTGTCCGGCCCTTTTATGGGCCCCTATATATACATCGCAATATTTTGGCGAATCTTACGGGCTTTCAGTGAAAAACGGCGTTTTGTATAGAAACCGCGAGCACATTTCGGTTAATATTTTATTGAATTATAGCTTTACTGCGGTAAAGCAGCTGCTTATTGCAGCTTGGCGAGCGCCTCCTCCAGCATGCGAAGCGCCGTGAGCGTATCGGCCGGGGCTGGTTCACCAGGCAGAATCGGTTCACCCCCCAGCAGACGGTGAAAGCGTTGCACCTCATAAATGAACCCATCCGCATGCGGAAAGTCATACGTCTGCACGCTGCCGTCCGGCTTGTGCACCGTTACCTGCCGGGCGTCCCACAGCTGAGGCAGCTCAAGCCAGCCGCCGGTGCCGAATACACGCGCCGCGCCGCTTCCCATCTGGTCGCAGGCACAGGTAAAGCCGGCCATTTTTCCGTCCGGATAGCGCAGCGTCACGCGGGCGGCACTGTCCACCCCGTCCCGCGTGAGCCGTCCCATCGCCTGCAGCTCTTCGTATTCCAACCCGAACATATGCAGAATCACATGGCTGCAGTAAACGCCCAAATCCCACAGGCAGCCGCCGCCCAGGGTCGGATTGTACATACGTGATGCCGGATCATAGGGAATATAACCGGAAAAGTCGGCATCCATGCTCCGCAGCTCGCCTATTACCCCGGCGTCGGCCAGTTCCCGCGCCTTGCGCCAAGCCGGGAGATAGCGGGTCCACATCGCCTCCATGAGCGGAACGCCGCGTGCCTCCGCCAACGCATACAGCCGCGCCGCCTCCTGCGACGACATGGTCAGCGGCTTTTCGCAGAGCACCGCCTTTCCTGTCCGCAGGCACATGTCGATGAGCGCCGCATGGGTGGGGTGGATGGTCGCCACATAAACCGCGTCGATCTCCTTGTCCGCCGCCAGTGCTTCATAGCTGCCGTAGGCCCGAGCGGCGCCCGTCTGTTCAGCAAAGGCCTGTGCCCGCGCTGCGTCGCGCGCCGCCACGGCGGCAATCTCCGCTTCCGGCTCTGCGCGCAGCACGGTTGCCATGCGTGCCGCAATGACACCGCAGCCCAAAATCCCCCAACGTACCATATCCCTGTCCATCCTTTCATCCGCATTTACTAAAAAAGAGGCCGCCCGGGTCGGCGGCCTCTTTTGCTGTAAAAAGAATGAGCGGGCCTGTAAGCCGAGTTCTGTCGTGAACAGCCATCTATCTCGACCATATGTTGCCACATGGCTCTAGCCGCCTGTTGGAGCACATCGGGCCGATGTATCGCTCCGGTCGGCGTTGCTCCGGATAGGGTTTGCAGGGCCGCGCAGTCTCCTGCGCGCCGGTGAGCTCTTACCTCGCCTTTCCACCCTTACCGCGACAGGCGCGGCGGTATATCTCTGTTGCACTTTCCCTAGGGTCACCCCCGGCGGCCGTTAGCCGTTATCCTGCCCTGTGGAGCTCGGACTTTCCTCATGCGGTCGCCCGCACGCAGCTGTTCAGCCCGCTCATCGTCCTCCAGTGTAATGCATTCCGCCCCAAAAGTCAACCGTCAAAGGCGTCCAGTTCCATCCGCATTTCACGGTGGGGCACGTGTCCGTCCATATGCTCCTCGCCGCAGACGGCGAAGCCCTGCTTTTCATAAAAGGGGATCACCCGGCATTGGGCATCCAGCTCGGCCTGCCGCGCGCCGAGTTCCCGCGCTTTGCGCAGCATTTCCGCCACCAGCCGCGCTCCCAGCCCCGTCCCCCGGTGAGAACGGCGCACCGCAATGCGGCCAAGCCCGATTACGCCCGGTCCGCGCGTATACAGCCGGCCGGTGGCGACCGGCACCGAGCCGTCGAAGGCGATCACGTGCCGCGCCGTTTTGTCCGCATCGTCCAGTTCCTCTTCCGGGCGGTAGCCCTGCTCCTCGCAGAACACCTCCAGGCGCACCGCATAGGCCGCCGACAGATCCGCTGTCCCCTCCAGCCACTGCCATCGAATGTCGCTCATATACGCTCCCTCGCTTTGGTGTAGTCCCGCTCCAGTATACCGCAAAACAGAACCGGCGGCAAGTATATGGCCGGTCTTTACGGCACCGGGACAGTCAGCCGGCGGAACCGGCCGGGCGAAACACCGAATCGGCGGGAAAAGGCGCGGTAAAAGGTCTTGTCGTCGCGGAATCCCACCGCTTCGGCCACGGCCGCCACGCTTTTTTCACCCCGCAGCAGCCGCGCCGCCTCCTGCAGCCGCATATGCAGAATGTACTGATGCGGCGGAAGGCCCGCCGCCGCCTTGAAGCGGCGGCTGAAATACTGCGCATTATACCCGAACCGGGCGCTCAGCTCCCGCAGCGTAAGGGGATCGGCAAGATGGGTGACGATATATTGGTGCACTTGCGCGAGAAAAGGCGAGGGCGGTGCGAAGGCCCCGCTTTCCAGGCAACGGACGACGAACGCATCAGCCAGGGATGCCGCAGCCTCTGAATGCTCGGCGTAAGCGGCGCGCAGCGCCCCGAACACGGCACCCGCCGTTCCGGCCGCTTCCAGGCAAATCAGATGCGGCACCAGTACCGGATGCACATCGATATGGATAAAGGTACAATCCAGTAAATCGGCGCAGTCGGTGGTCATGTGATAGGGGACTGTGGACGGGAACACATAAATCTTCCCCGTTTCCAGCCGGCGTGCTTCCCTGTCATCCGTATAGCGGACGACGCCCCCATGTATCCAGTATACCCGGCAGTATCCGGGCGGCGCCGGTTCGTCCACATGCCAGTCGGCCGGAACCCGGACGTTGCCTCCCCCCAGCAGCATACGGTCTCCCCCTTTTTTGTAAGCTTGCCGTTCTTCCTCCAGTATGCGCTTTCCCCGTTAGGATGTCAAGATTTGCGAAGTTTATGTCCGAATAAGCCGTTGCTGGCAAAGGCTCTGCCCGCTATACTGGTAGCATACTTTGAAAGGGGCACGATACGCATGAGCACACCGCTGAATCCGTCGGAAAAGGATATCCTGTGCAGGCTGGTCAACGACTACATGGAAGCCGCTCGGCAGCCCATACAGGCCGAAAAAATCCGTTTGTGGAAAGCCCTCAACCGCGGCAGAATGGTGCGGCCCATGGTCACCATCGATCAGCTGCCCTGGCACGAGCTTGCCTGTGACGAGCTGACCACGCACATCCGCGATCCGTATTGGGCCGAGGTAGAAACCAGCTTGCGGCAGACGCTGTACAAATGGCGGCATTTCCCCGTCGATATGGTGATCGATCCCTTTATTCCCATTCCCAAGGCGCTCACCCTTACCGGCTATGGCATCGCCCCCGACGAAGAGGTCATCGGCGATGCCAATGCGTCCGCTATCTCCCATCAGTATCATAACCAGATCCAAACGCTGGAAGATGTAAACAAAATTCAGGACTACCACATTCGGCACGATGAGGCGCAGACGGCGCAGCGGCTGGAGGAGGCGCAGCTTCTGTTCGGCGATCTGGCGCCTGCCGTCCCGATGGGCTGTACCCTGCATCTCGGCGTTTGGGATACCCTTTCCATGCTGATGGGGGTTGAAAACGTCTATTTTGCCCTTGTGGATCAGCCCGAACTGCTGCACGCCGCGATGGAACGCATCACACAGTCGATGCTTTGCGCCATCGGGGATGCAGACGCCTGCGGCGCCCATAACGACAACGCCAACATTTGCCATTGTTCCCATATCTATACCGACGAGCTGCTGCCCGGCAGCGGGGAAGGCCGCGGTCCGCTGGCCCAAAACTGCTGGGCGTTCGGCATGGCACAGCTGTTTACCTCAACCTCTCCCGCCGTATTTGAGGAATTCGAGCTTCCCTATATCTCCCGCATGGCCGAAAAGTTCGGCATGCTGTATTACGGGTGCTGCGAACGGCTGGACGATCGGCTGGAGCTGGTTAAACGTATTCCCCACGTGCGCAAGGTTTCCTGCAGTCCGTGGAGCGATCGCAAACGGTTCGCGGAGAACATTGGCCCCGACCTGGTGATGTCCAATAAGCCGAACCCTGCCTTCCTGGCAGACAGCAGCCTGGAGGAAGCCGTCATCGAAGAGGATCTGCGCCGTACCTGTGAGCTGGCCGTGCAGAATCGTGTCAACGCGGAATTTCTTCTCAAGGATATCTCTACCGTCCGCGGCGATCCCACCCGCCTGCAGAAATGGGCCGCCGTCGCCATGCGGGTAGTCGAGGACTACAGCGTGGCATATTGACGCTCACCCTTGAACATATCCATTTGCCCGAGGGTTACATCATCGTGGACGGCAAAGGCAACAAGCAGCGCGTCGTCCCTCTGGGTCTCGGCACCCGCAAGGTGTTGTTTCGGTATCTCTCCCGCCGTCCCGGCTGTGCGCAAACCGACCGTGCCTTTCTCATGTCCAATCTGCTGCCTGTCACGGACGCTACGCTGCGGCAGATGTTCCGCAATCTGAAAAAGCGTTCCGGTATTCCTCGGCTTCGTGCTCACCTGCTCCGGCATACTTTTGCTACCCGATACCTTGAGAATGGCGGCGATATGTACGCCCTTCAGCAGATTTTAGGCCATACCTCTTTGGAGATGGTCAAGAAGTATGTCCACTCTACAACCCGAAAAACTGTTCCTAGATTCCCAGAATTTAGCCCCCTTGACAACCTTTTGCGCGCATAGAAAAACACCCGCCAGCCCTGTATCCACAAGGCTTGACGGGTGCTTTCTCTTTCTTTGTAAGGGCAATATCAAAACGCCAGCTTATGGTCGGGCGGCAAAGCAAAAAGCAGTCGGCAACTCGTCGCAAATTGCCGACCGCAGGTCTGGTGATCCATCGGAGATTCGAACTCCGAACATATCCGTTCGCGCAGCGAACGGCCAAAAAAATACCCGCCTGCTCTCTGCTTGCCTTCACTTCTCCTGGGGCATTTTGGGCTGCCCCTCGCATGAGTCTGCGACGGAACATAAAAATAGCACCCACCCCTGCGGGGTAGGTGCTATTTTGGTGATCCATCGGAGATTCGAACTCCGGACACCCTGATTAAAAGTCTAATTTTATGCGTTTTTCGGCCCGCCTACACACGCGAAAAATGGCTTATTTACTAGGTTTTTTAATTTTTCGCGGGTGTACATATTTTGACTGTGGTAGTCAAAAAGTAGTCAAAAAGTAGTCAGCTTATAGAGGCAAATTGGGCGTTGATTCTGTCGGCTACGGCCAGCCCATCCTTGCGTTCCAGGTGCGTGTATATTTGCGCCGTCATCTGGATACTGCTGTGACCGAGCAAATACTGCGCCGTGCGTAAATCAATGCCTGCATAGTATAGATTTGTGGCATAGGTATGACGCAGCATATGAGGGTGAACCGGAAATTCGACAACGCTGGAAACTTTCGCCCATAGCCTTGTCATCGCAATGCGGCTCATTGGCCCGCCGTCACCTTTTGTAATAACATATAGTCCTGTCTTCGGCGTAGCTTTCAGTATGTTCATTAGCGGCTCCGGTATCGGTATTGTCCGATGTGCCGCTTTGGTTTTCAACTCCTGCGACGGATCCGGCTGATTCCCTACAAAAGCCAAAGCTCGATTTACCGTCAAGCTGTTTTTCTCTATATCTCCCCATTGAAGCCCGAGGGCCTCCTCACGGCGCAAACCACAATAAAGGCACAGTCCTATGAACGCCCTCGCCTTTGCGTCTGTAACGGCTTCTAGCAGGCTTTTAACCTGTTCTGCAGTCAGATACTTCACCTTATCCGGCGTAGCATGTTTGGTGGTTTTTAGGCCGGCTGTCGGGTCGCTGACAAGCAGCCCGTTGTGCTGGGCGGTTTGGAAAATCTGCCGCATGGTGATCAGAACTTTATGCTGCAGGCTCTCTGACAGGTTCGCCACTTCCGACATGACCTCCCGGACATGAACAGGCCGCACTGAACGAAGCGCAAGCCCTCCCAGATGCGAGGCGATATGTACATTGTACGCGTCTCTATACATGCGCAGGGTGTTCGGGCGCAGGTCGGCCTTGTACTTTTCCAACCATATTTTTGCCCACTCCCCCACCGTCGTGTTATCGCCAACAACAATACCTTGGCTTGCCTCATAGCGCATAGTGTCAGCAGCGGCAGCCAGTTCGGCGAGCGTGCGGCCATATACGATTTTCTGCCGTCCATCCGGAAGAGTTATTTTGCGTTGATAACGACCGTCTTTCCGCTTTTTCGGCATATCTGCCACCCCAATCTGCTATACCGCCCGGAGCAGGACGTTTTTAATCGCTTCGAATTCGAGGCGTTTAAAATCTGGACAAGCGTCCACCGCTATGCTATAATCCCGGTGTAAGGTGCTGTCGATAACGGTAGGCGGTTAGCCCTCTCAACCTTATGGGAGGGATGAAACCTTCTTTTCCCTCCCACGAAGGGAGGGGTGCCTATGTACATAACGCTGGCGGACTTGCTCCAATACAGCCTTGTGATACTTGGCATTATCGGCCTGTTTGCGGCCATAAAAAAGAAGTAACCGCCACGCCTCACAAGCTGCGGTTACTTCTGTAGCTACGAGGGGCTAACCGTCTTACCGGCAGCACCTTACACCTATAGTATAACCGCTTTGTTCGGTTTTGTCAACGGCCGCCGTCCGGAGGTTCCAGCTCTGGGCGGCTTTTTTATTTTGTGAATATCCTTCACGCCGTGAATATCTTTCACAAAGCCAGTAATCTCTCGCGCTAATACACGTACACGGTGCGGCGGAGTTGGCGCAGGAGCGGGGCGGTTTTTTATAATTCGGTGATTTCTTCCCCAAAACGAGAGCAGATTTCATTGATCGCTTTTTCGAATTTAGCCGCTCCGTAATGCTTGGTCTCCCCATCGTATGGCTTTGTAAGCGCCATCTGCAAAAAGCTGAGAGACTGGGTGGCACCTTCTTTGTCTTTATATGTAAGAACGGCGATCCATCGTTTTGACGTCTTGCTTTTTGCCGAGGCGGCCCCGACTACAGATCCTACTGTCCCAAACAATGCTCCACCTGCCAAAGCGCGCAGCCCAGCGTTCCCGCTGCTAGTTAGTTTGTCATCGCTATCCAATAGAAAACTGATAATGCGATTGTATGGCAATGTAATGTCGGTTTTATCATGGTGAATATTTAGGGCTTGGATATCTGGATTTAAAGATATGCCGACTGGCTGACCTGCAGCAATTTTCCCGACCGGCTGGAGCGTTTGCCCATAAAAGAAAACACTGGTCTCTTTTTTTCGTTCGCGTGCTGCTTTTTTGGCATCTTTATCTGTTTTTGAATGAAATAATCCCATATGTTTCCCTTTCCTTTTACAGATATTGACAGAGCGCCCTATATCTGTATAATATATTTGTGAGGGAAATTCACACACCCGTGATTTCTTTTCACACCCGCCGTTCAGGAGTACCAGTCCTGGGCGGCTTCTTTTTTATGGTGGCAGCAGTCCTTCGCACTGGTAAATATACACCGCCCGGCGCACAACCTCCTTGGTCATGTCGAAGCGTTCCGCCAGCTGCCACACCTCGGTGCAGCTGTCGTCCAGCGCCTCTTGCAGCTTGTCCGGCGGAAGCAGATAATGCACTGACCATTTATCGGCACGGTATTCGTGCTTTTCGCGCATGTCACATGTAGCCCATCGGTTGTAAAAGCTACCGGTCATACAATGCCCCAATTCATGGGCAAGCTTCAATTTTTCATCCTGTTCGGAAATCAATTTGAACGGATCTATCGCTATTAAATAATTTCCGTCGTCATCTATGATAGACAGGGCCTCTCTCTTGTTTAACTCAAAACAATCTACAGTAATGTTTTCATCTTGAGCAAGACGGTAGAGATTTATCAAGTCCATCATTTTTTCTTCTTCCTCTCACGGACAAAGGCAGCATACCTCTTTACATCGTCGAGGTCGTCTTCATCTACATCTGTTGTGTCTCCCCAGAGAGCAAACATAATATCTTCATCGCTTACTGTACGCTCGCCGGTCTCGGCGGGCGTTTTTTGCTTCTGGTCGGTTTTCCCAAGAAGAAAATCCGGGTCTACATCAAAATACTTTGATATTTTTACGATTTTGTCTGCGGACAAAGTTTTTGACCTGCCGCGACTTAATTCTGATAAAGAGCTGCGCGCAATATCGAGTTCTTTGCACATTGCCGTGACATTTGTTCCGCGTCCTTTGCATAGAGAATCAATTATTTCGTACATTGTAGACATAACCACGCCCCCTTAATTGGGCACAGCTCCAAATAACATAATTCTGTCATTTTTCCATTGACAATTACAGAACTATGTTATATCATTGATATGCAGATTACAGAGCCGTGTGATTTAGTTTGTGTGACAACTACACTATATTACATTATTCTGTAATTGTCAACACCTATTTTCAAAAGGGGGTGAAGTTATGCTTAAAAGAACGCCAACAGCGTTTGGGCTGGCTGTAAAAACCAAACTTTTAGAACTGGGCCAGCCACAAGAATGGCTCATAAGAGCTTGCCGCGAAAGAACAGGCATGTATGTGGACAGTTCCACTATGTATAAGCTTCTGACCGGGCAGCTCGATAGCCAGCGGCTGAAAGCTGCCATCCGCGAGATTTTGGAATTGCCGGAGGACGCCGGCAAGACGGCGTGAGTGTGCCTGGTAGAAAATGGAGAGGAGAATATTATGAAACTCACATTGGATCGCCACGATGTATGCCGACTTCTTCTTGCGACCACACACTGCAGTTCGGAAGGGGAGCATTGGGAAGAACTGCATGACAGGATTAAAGCGCAGCTTGTTGAGTGGGACGCTAAACACGAAGATGCCACACGAGCCGTCTGACCACCAGCTGGAATCACAGCATAGCAAAAGCACTGTCCCATAAAGCGGACACGTGAAAGATGTTCACACGAGGAGGTGTATAACAATGAATCTTGAAAACGTCCGAGAGCTGCGCACGGTGCGCGGCGAGGATGAAATCAACACGCTGCTGGCCACTGGCAAATGGAAAATGCTGACCATTGAATACGAAGACGATGGCCTTGTGGCAACGCTGGCTCGGGTCCGGGCATAAGCCTATTCCCTATTTCTTTACAAGGAGGTGAAAGCGTGGAATACGACC
>CDZV01010644.1_pt1 | contig 11045 bp, 9 predicted proteins | sample 554851 | NCBI WGS metagenome assembly CDZV01 (sample SAMEA3182090, study PRJEB8094) | gut metagenome | biome: human; feature: gut; material: Stool; isolation source: human stools | place: Canada | collected 2013-03-12
CAGGAATTACACCTATACTGTAAGATGTATTTCTGCTGACGGAAAGAGCTTTACAAGCGGTTATGATTCAAAGGGGACAACTGTAAAATATATTGCTGCCCCCGAAATTTCAAAGCTTGAAAATGTAAACGGCGGTGTGAAAATCTCTTGGGGCAAAGTGAACGGTGCGGCTAAATACAGAGTTTACTACAAGGGCCGTAAAGGTTGGACTCGAATGGTCGATACAACTTCAACCTCATATATCGACAAGGATGTTTCATCGGGCAGGAATTACACCTATACTGTAAGATGTATTTCTGCTGACGGAAAGAGCTTTACAAGCGGTTATGATTCAAAGGGGACAACTGTAAAATATATTGCTGCCCCCGAAATTTCAAAGCTTGAAAATGTAAACGGCGGTGTGAAAATCTCTTGGGGCAAAGTGAACGGTGCGGCTAAATACAGAGTTTACTACAAGGGCCGTAAAGGTTGGACTCGAATGGTCGATACAACTTCAACCTCATATATCGACAAGGATGTTTCATCGGGCAGGAATTACACCTATACTGTAAGATGTATTTCTGCTGACGGAAAGAGCTTTACAAGCGGTTATGATTCAAAGGGGACAACTGTAAAATATATTGCCGCCCCCGAAATTTCAAAGCTTGAAAATGTAAACGGCGGTGTGAAAATTACATGGAACAAAGTAAACGGTGCATCAAAGTATAGAATTTATCATAAAAATTCGTCAGATTGGTTCAGAGTATCAGATACGACTTCTAATTCTATAGTTGATAAATCTGTTGGTATGGGAACATATACTTATACCGTGAGGTGTATAAGTGATGACGGAAAGAGTTTTGAGAGTGGATTTAACCCAAAAGGCTTAAGTATCAGATATAATCAAGCTCCTAAAATACTTGAAACCAATGTTGTAAACGGCGGTATTAAGGTGATTTGGGATTCTGAAGAAAATACAAATTACAGATTGTACTGCAAAACAGAAGGTAAGGGCTGGACAAAAGTATGCGATAACAAAACAGGTGTTGTGACACATAAAAATTTACAGCCGAATAAGACCTATACATACACTGTAAGAGCAATCAGTTCCGACGCTAAAAAGTATTTGAGCGGTTATGACCCTGTGGGAATGAGTGCAAAATATGTTGCCACACCGAAAATATCAAAGGCAGAATATACATATGACGGTATCAAGCTTGCGTGGAATAAGGTTGCAGGTGCTGAAAAATATCGTGTATATTATAAGGATGCTACCGGTTGGAATAAACTTGTAGATACAAAAGGTACAAGTTATCTTGACAAGGGACTTGTTTCAAGAGAACTCAGCGTAAAAGATAGTTCTGTAAACGGTCAGTATATTTATACTGTTCGCTGTATTTCAAGTAACGGCAAAGTTTTTCAGAGCGGTTATGACACAAAGGGTGTAAAAAGTGCATTATATAACAACGGATGTCCGGAAATTTATAATATTGATACAATGCACGGAGGAATTACCTTAAATTGGGAGGCTACCGCTGATAAAATTTCAAAGTATCGAGTTTATATTAAGCAAAACGGTTCGTGGAAAAAGCTTGCCGATACAACTGATAATTGGTACACTCATAAAAATGTAAAGGCAGGACAGACCTATACTTATACTGTAAGATGTGTGTCAAAGGACGGTAAGAAATTTACAAGTACCTATAATCCGTCAGGTGTTGCGTTTAAGTATAAAACAACCAACAAAACAAGAGATGCATATATAGATTATCTGCTTAAACATGAATCGGAGTGGTTGCCTGAACTCAAGGTGGGGGACATTGCTTTGGCAGGTGTGCAGTTTACAGACCTTGATTTTGACGGTGTTCCTGAGCTTATAGCGCAGGAAGCAGGGGATAAGGAATACTATTTGAATGCAAGGGTATATACTTTCAAGAATGGAAAGCTTTCATTGGTTGGATTTGATAATTCTATGACCTACATTCAGAATAGATTGGCCTACTTATACGATAAATCGGCTAAAAGGTATGTGATAAATTCAGCCGAGTTATCAACCAGCAATCCCGATCGTTATCTTGATTGTGAAAACTATACATTGAGTTATGATGGCAACCTTATAAGTGCTCATCCGTATTCTTCTTATCATTTAGCTCTTGAAAATTGGGGATTGGATTACACCTATTATGTTCATGGCAGGACAAGCAAACAAGTGTATAATGCTGCAAACTTGAGTACACTCGATAATTGTGTAAATGCACATATGTACAGTCAGTTTGTTTACTGTTCTGTTGACGGCTATCCAAAGCTTTGGAATAGTTATAGCGAAACACAGAAGAAACAGCACCTTACTGATTCTTATAATGCATTCTCATACGATAAATACTAATTGAAACATAGATTGGTGTGAAAAATTTCATACCTATAGCCACGGCGGCGGTTTTGGAGAATGCGATTGAACTGCTGAAAATTTTGCAGCATTTTATGGATGGGTATTTTATAAGTGGCGATTACAAATGGCATAAATTGTATTTTAATATTTACAAAGTTGTTTAAACAATATTTGTTCAGCAGCTTATTAAACAAGGTGCATACATTGTGCATCTAAAAGTCATTATACGAGGAGGAATTATTATGAAAAAATTATTATCCCTCGCAATCGCAGCACTACTTACTTTTTCGTGTGCTTTAACCGCCTTTGCGGCTGCCGACAATTCGGCAACTCCCGATGAGGCAAAAACACCCGTGGAGCTTAAGATAATTGAGCCTCCGTCAAAAACCTATTTTTGGGAAAATGTTATTCTTCCGCCCGAATCAGTTAAAAATGTTTATGCAGACAGCGAGCATTACTATGCTTTTGCTGACAAAATGAACGCATACAGCTTCAACCCGATGCTTGACCTTTCGGATGCAAAGCTTGAAGTGGTTTACAATGACGGTTCTTCGGAAAGTGTTGATCCAGCCGACTGTACCGCAGAAGTTTCCGATCCGTTTAATTACGGCGAGGTAATGCGAACAGCTCTTGATACCGCAGGCAATCTTGAACTTGATACACCGTATGAAGAAAATCTAAGATAAGGATAATGCAACTAAGAATACCGTGACGAACGATAACGGTTCTGTTCCGACAGGCAGTCCGATTACAACAATGTTATTCACATTATCTGCTGTTATTGCAGGCGGTGCATTGTTTCTTTCTTACAGAAAAAAGTTTGAAAAGTAAATCAAATAATTGACACTCATTTTTCTTAATATTCAGACAACTGCCCCCGAATCTTTCAAAGGTTCGGGGGCAGTTATGTTCTGTAAACAACGAAACGGCAACGGAAAAATTTATCCCACTGCCGTTTAATTTTTATTCTTCGCCTACAAGTTTTACGGTTGTTGCGGTGTGGTGAACCGCATCAAGATATTTTCCGAAAACATCGGCGGTTTTAATTTTTAAACTTGAGGTGTTTACACACGGATGACAGCCGACATATTCGCCTTTCAAAACATCCTCGTCAACAAGAAGTCTTACTCGGTTGTCTTTGTCATTCATAAGCCCCATAACGCTCACCGCACCGGGTTTAATGTCGAGAAATTCGAGCATAAAATCGGGAGATGCAAACGAAAGTCTTGCACTTCCGATTTGCTTTGACAGTTCCTTTGTTTTAAAAGGTTTGTCACCCGGCATCATAAGAAGATAGAAGTCGGTTTTCTGCCTGTTGCACAGAAAAAGATTCTTGCAAATCAGAACATCAAGCACAGCGTCAATCTCGTTGCAAGCCTCCATTGTGTCAGCGTGTCCGTGGTCGGTTCGCTGATATTCAATTCCAAGGCTGTCGAGAAGGTCATATACTCTGATTTCACGGTCTTCTCTGCCTGTTAAGTCGGTTGGTCGTCCGTTGTAAAGTTCCATTTAAAATCCTGCTTTCCTGTAGTGTAATGCCTGTATCAATATTCGCTGTCATCAATGCCCGATACGCTGTCTGAGTAATCAGAATCATCATAATAATCGTCATATGTGATTATACTTGTTCCGTTATAATCATCGTTTGCCTTGACATACATATTTTTGTCGAGCATACCGAGATCCTGCAAAACCTCAATTGTCTTTGTAAAGCTTCTCGGAATAACATAGGATGCGGTTGTGTAAGCAGTGTCGGAATCTGCAGATTTGTAATAGGATGACAGGTCTGAAATGTAAATATTGTAGGGTGCGCCTGTTGCAAGCTGTATTACACATACAACATCGGGAATGGATTCAACGAGTGTACTGTAATCTGAATAATCAGGGTCGGCTGAACCGTAGAATGTGTTACTGTATCCGACAACTTTTTTAAATTCTTCATCACTGCAGTTGTCAATATCTTTAAGAAAAGCATCCTTGATGCGTTTGTATGTCTCGCCGGGGCCTGTGAGTGCAACTGACTGGCTGTCATCACCGTAATAGCCTGAAGCAATGCGGTTTACAACCAAGTCAGCGTGCTTTTTCTCCGTATCCTTGCGGTTAAATCCAAAAACTGCAAATTCACTTAAATCATCGTATTCCGCCTTTGCAATAGGACTGTAGGTTTTGATATAACCCTTTGAATTTATTATATCCGTGTTGTCGTCATCGTATAGGGTATCTGAATTATAAAATGCGTTGAATCTGTTGTATGCCCTTGTAATAATGCGACCGTCATTGAGCTTGTATGCATATCCGCAGTATGGCTGCGAAAGCTCTTTGCTAAAAAACAGAAAGTTGTCCGTAAACATTGAAACCCATGTGTTCTTGAACTTGTTCTGAATTGAATAGTCACGCTTGTTGATAAGATTTGAATGTGAGTTGGTGATAAAAGTGATTGTGTCTTTGTCTGTAATATCGTCAGCCATATCTTTAAGATTTTTGCCGACAGCACTGCCTTTTGCCTGATAGTTTGAATTTGCGTCATAGAATCCGGCACTCTTGATATCCTGAGCTTTCGGTACATAGCTGTTGTAGCCGAATGCGTCAAAACAGCAGAGAGCAACACCGACGCAGCTTACAATAATTAACGCACCGAGCGGAATCGAAGTTTTGATAAGCTTTGAAAAGCCTCTGTACAAAATAAGATGAACGATTATGTAAACGGGAACGCTTGCAAGAATAAATCCGAAAACAAAACCCGCATATCCGCCGAAAACATTCATTGAACCGAAAAGAACACCGAGGAACATACCTGCAAGGAATGAAACAAGCACCTTGATTATGTAGCACGGAAGGTGGAATGCAAATGCCGACTGAGCTCTTTCCGCCTTTCTTTTCTTTGCAAGAAAAGCGCCGAGGGCAATACATACAACCGAGAAAATCAGCCAGTAAATAACATTGATTCCGTCATACGCCGCGAGCGGATTGAGTGCATTCATAATGACGCTGTCTTTGAAAATGCCAACATAGAAACCGTCAAAACAACCCACAACAGTACCTTTGATGAAGATTGCGGAAAGCGGATAAGCTACGCAAACCGCAACGAACATAAGCACGGAGTTAAGCATCGTTCCGCAGCAAACTGCAATAAGACCGAAAAATGCGATTGATGCGAGTGTACCCATACATATTTCGGGGAATAATTTTGTCACTTCCGAAACAACCGAATGTCCCGAACAAACCGATATAATGGATATTAAGCTGAGAAAGAAAATTGCAGGGATAATCGACATAAGGTAAGCCGATACGGATTTTGCAATAAAAAGTGTTGCTCTTCCAATCGGCAGTGAACCGTACAAATCCGCCTTGCGTTTATTGTGCAGATACGAATAAATTCGCACCGTGTAGATGATTGTAAATACTATTGAAATGAGATAGACGAGTGATGCCGAGGAGTATTGAAAAAGTTCAATTTCTCCGATACCGCTGTTTGCAATGCCTGTAATGCTCAACGCAGAAAGCATCATTGAAAAAGATGAATCGTTTCCGAGTACAACGCAGATTGTAAAGCATACTGTAATTGCAACAGCCGAAATAATACCGAATACAATGAGAAATGTATTGCAGGACTTAAGGTCGCTGAGGAAGAACGACAGCATCTGCTTCAGTCTGCTTTTAAAGGATGTTTTCTGTGTCATAACCTGCAACCCCCATTTCACTTATAAAAATTTCTTCCAAGGTCATCGGAACAGCTGAGATATAAATCGGATTAAGCTCCTGCAATTTGGGCATAAACTCTTCCTCTGTTCCTTTGATTGTAAGATTAAATATATTTCCGTTTCTCCATGTGTTTATAACATTGATTTCGTTGAAGAATGAATTATCGGGAACTTCGGTGAATGCAACCTGAACCTTACGAAGCCCGAGTTTAATTTCGTCAATTTCCCTCTCAAGCAAAAGCTTGCCCTTGTGCATAAGACAAATTCTGTCACATAATTCTTCAAGCTCACGCAAATTGTGTGACGCAACGACAACTGTCATATCATTTGCGGAAACATTGTCAATGATTATTTTTTTTACAAGCTTGCGTACAACAGGGTCAAGTCCGTCAAAAATTTCATCAAGCAGCAGATATCTCGGACAGGTTGAAAGCGCCAATATCAAAGCCGCCTGTCTTTGCATACCCTTTGACATATCAATTATCCTTGCATCAGGATCAATCGGAAACACCGAGCAAAACTGTTTGAAAGCGTTCTCGTTCCAGTTTGGATAAAGACTTCGAAAAAGGAATGCAGTGTTTTCAAGAGTTGAGCTGTTTGAAAAATAGGGGTAATCGGGAATGAAAAAACATTCTCCCTTTACTGACGGATTGTCAAGAATGTTTATTCCGTTAATATTCACCTCGCCCTTATCGGGGTCAAACACACCCGACATAATTCGCAGAAGTGTTGACTTTCCGCCGCCGTTGCTTCCGACAATGCCGAGAACAGAGCCTCTGTTTACGGTAAGCGTGAAATCGTCAACGGCAGTCACTTTGCCGAATTTTTTGGTTATATGATTAACTTCAATCATTCTCTCTGCCTCCTTCGTATATAGAATTGATGATTTCTATGAGCTGTTCACGGGGAACGCTGTACAGCTCTGCATTCTTTACGGCGTCACGGAATGTTTTGAGAGCCATTTCTTGGAAAGCTGCGTTTTTTGTCAACTTGTCTGTCAAAAATGTTCCCCGTCCAACAGTTGAATAGATGTAGCCCTCTGTTTCAAGAACACGATATGCCTTTGCAACCGTGTTTGGGTTTACACCGATTTCCTGTGCTACCGTTCGTACAGGCGGCAGCCTGTCACCCGATTTGAACACGCCTGCCGACGCAAGCTTGATTATATTGTTGCAAATCTGTTCATAAATCGGCACACGGCTTGTGAAATCAATTGTGAACATAGCCGTCCTCCTTTTTTTGTATAGAAAATTGTATAATATGGCCAATCCTACAGTTAAATTGTAACATTCAATTGTACCATTGTCAATGTACAATTTTAATTTAAAAGACCATTTGAGAAATTTTTAAAAGAACTTAAAAAGAATAAAGCAGCCAAAACCGTCAATAACTATTGTAAAGACAAAACCGATAAAAATTCAGATTCGGGGGTAATTCTTTGCAATACGGAAAAGTTGAAATCTGCGGAGTAAATACATCACAGCTCAAGCTGCTGAAGGAGAGCGAAAAGCGTGAGCTGCTTAATACAATCAGAAACGGTTCTCCTGCCGAAAAGAAAATGGCGAGGGATAAGATGATTAACGGGAATTTAAGGCTTGTTCTTTCTGTTATTCAGAGGTTTACAAACAGAGGCGAAAATCCCGACGATCTGTTTCAGGTGGGTGTTATCGGACTCATCAAAGCGATTGATAACTTTGACCCTACGCTTGATGTGCGGTTCAGCACCTACGGAGTGCCTATGATAATCGGCGAAATACGGAGGTTTTTGCGTGATAACAATGCAGTCAGGGTATCCCGCTCAATGAGAGATACAGCCTACCGTGCAATGCAGATAAAGGAACAGCTGACTAATAAAAACAATCGGGAGCCAACCATTGAAGAAATCGCCAAAATAATGGAGATGCCGAAAGAACAGGTGGTGCTTTCGCTTGAGGCGATAGTTGATCCCGTGTCGCTTTACGAGCCTGTTTTTTCGGACGGAAATGATACTATATATGTTATGGATCAAATCGGTGACAAAAACGATGATTCCGCTTGGCTTGAAGAAATTGCGGTAAAAGAGGCGATTTCCAATCTTTCCGACAGAGAAAAACGGATTCTTTCAATGAGATTTTTTCGCGGCAAAACTCAGATGGAGGTTGCGGCTGAAATAGGAATATCACAGGCGCAGGTCAGCCGCATTGAAAAAGGCGCTCTTGATACTATAAAGAAAAGCATTTAGCAATATATGCAAAACAGCTGTTCAATCGGACGACTGTTTTGCGGTTACATAGGTTTGTATAAAAATGTATGGGAAAATTACAACTGATTTTTGTAAAAAAGAAGAAAAAATTTAATTCCGCTTTACTTTCGTGCTTTTGTGTGTTAAAATTTTAATGTATAAAAACTTAATGCTTTATTGCAGAAATAAGGAGGTAACGGTTTTGAATTCTAAACTTAAAAATGATTCTACCGACTATTTGTTCAAGGCGATTCTGTCGCTTGAAAACGAAGAAGATTGCTACCGCTTTTTTGAAGATTTATGCACAAGCGCAGAACTCAAGGCAATGTCACAGCGCCTTGTCGTTGCAAAAATGCTTACCGAGAAAAAGGTATATACAGAAATCGTCAAGGAAACCGGTGCGTCAACCGCAACCATCAGCCGAGTAAAAAGAGCGTTGTTTGATAACGATACATATGGCTACACTCTTGTACTCGACAGGATTGAAAACGGAGAAAAAGAGTAATGCCGAGCTATTTGTCGTTTGCCCGATTTTATGACGGACTTATGCAGGATGCCTGCTATGAAAAAAGATGCGGCTATATTCTTGAGCTTGCCGAAAAATTCAGACATGATATGGGTATAACCCTTGACCTTGCCTGCGGAACAGGAACTCTCACACGACTTTTGAAAAAGCGGGGAGTGGATGTTTTCGGGATAGATTACAGTATGGAAATGCTCAGCGAGGCAATGCAGAGTGCTTCCGAAGAAGGTCTTGATATCCTGTTTTTAAGGCAGAAAATGCAAAGCATTGACTTGTACGGTACAATAAATACCTGTGTGTGTACGCTTGACAGCATAAATCACCTTACAAAAATTGAAGATGTTGCAAAGACATTTGACCGTGTGGGACTTTTTATGGACGATGACGGTCTGTTTATTTTTGATGTCAACACGGTGTACAAGCATAAAAATGTTCTTGCAGACAATACCTTTGTGTATGAAAACGACAGCGTTTTCTGCGTATGGCAAAACACTCCCGAAGATGATAACAAGGTAAAAATCGACCTTGATTTCTTTGAGGAAGAAAACGGTGTGTATTATCGTTCATCCGAAAGCTTTTCGGAAAGAGCATATACAGATGATGAAATCAGAAAAATGCTCACGGATGCAGGTTTTGAAGTAGAGGCTGTTTACGGCGACCTTACATTTGAAAGTCCGAAAGCGGATGAACAGAGGGTAATTTATGTTGCAAGAATGAAAACATCACGCAACAAAGAGTTTAATGAATCGAAAGGATAACCGATATGGATAAAATAATTCGTTGTATTACATCTGACGGTGCGATTATGGCGGCTTGCGTTGATGCGTCCGACATAGTTTTTACCGCAAAGAAGATTCACCACCTTTCACGCAGTGCCACAGCCGCACTCGGCAGACTTTTGTGTGCAACATCAATTATGGGCGATATGCTCAAACAGAAAGACGCGTCAGTCAACCTTCGTGTAATGGGTGACGGTGAACTCGGTCCCGTTATCGCAGTTGGTGACAGCAGCGGCAATGTAAAGGGTTATGTCGGCAATGCAGACTGCCCGACGGAATATTACGAAAACGGTAAAATCAATGTTGCAAAAGCAGTCGGCAGAACAGGTATGCTAAATGTTATGCGTGATTACGGTTCAGGCGATCCGTACATAGGTCAGGTTGAGCTTGTCAGCGGTGAAATTGCCGAGGATATTGCAAACTACTACGCAACAAGCGAGCAGATTCCTACAGTTTGTGCCTTGGGTGTGCTTATTGATAAAGAAGACGGAGAAGTTCTTCTTGCAGGCGGATTGCTTATTCAGCTTCTTCCGGGTGCAGACGATACTGTTATCGACAAGCTTGAAAAGAATATTGCAGAGCTTGAACCCGTTACAACTATGCTTGCAAAGGGTATGAGTATTCTCGATATCTGCAAAACAGCCCTCAAAGGCTTTGAGGTTGAAGTGCTTGACGAAAACCCTGTTAAGTATGTTTGCGGTTGTTCAAAAGAAAAGCTTGAAAATTATTTTTATACCCTCAGCGATGATGACATCCGTTCTATGGTAAATGAGCAGGGTGTTGCCGTTGCAACCTGTCACTTCTGCAATAAGAAATATGTCTTTACAAAGGATGACCTTGAAAAGCTGATTGCAGAGAAAAACAACAAGGAATAAAGATTTTTAAAGGCCTTGTCGCAAATGTTCGTGATGTCACTCATAAAAATGAAAAAAATTTCAAAAAAGTGTTGACATTTTAATCATAATGTAGTATTATGGTATCTGTCGCCGAGAGATAAACGAGATTCGACAGAACTTCGATACAGCGACAAAGGCATGTGGGAGCATAGCTCAGCTGGGAGAGCATCTGCCTTACAAGCAGAGGGTCACAGGTTCGAGCCCTGTTGTTCCCACCACATTTGGCCCGGTAGTTCAGTTGGTTAGAACGCTAGCCTGTCACGCTAGAGGTCGACGGTTCGAACCCGTTCCGGGTCGCCAATTTTTGCCTCTGTAGCTCAGTCGGTAGAGCAGGGGACTGAAAATCCCCGTGTCGGTGGTTCGATTCCGCCCGGAGGCACCAATTTAATGCGGATGTAGCTCATCTGGTAGAGCGCCACCTTGCCAAGGTGGAGGTAGCGGGTTCGAGCCCCGTCATCCGCTCCATAAAATCAGTACAGTTGATGTACTGATTTTTTTATTAATGGGTTTACCCAGTGCCACGCTTGCGTGGCACAAACAACCACCCGCTATGCGGG
>CDZV01053028.1_pt1 | contig 10995 bp, 8 predicted proteins | sample 554851 | NCBI WGS metagenome assembly CDZV01 (sample SAMEA3182090, study PRJEB8094) | gut metagenome | biome: human; feature: gut; material: Stool; isolation source: human stools | place: Canada | collected 2013-03-12
ATATATATCCAATTTAGCTGGACGATATAGGCTTTTTATGCTATAATACAGATCTTAAAATGCAAGAAGCCCGCGGCGGTATAGACAAAGGCGATGGTAAAAACGGGGCGGACAAGTACGGGCTTCGAGCTTTCCCACAAAGGACGGGAAAATTTTTAGGAGGGAATTCCATGAAAAAATGCGGCATTATCCTGGCGACCTTGATCCTCAGTCTAACCTTGGCGGCATGCAGCGAGAAGGCTCCGATCCAGGGCGGAGACGCGTCTTCTCAGGCGGGCACCATCACGACCGAGGAGGCTGCAACGACCGGCGCTTCGGATACGGCGGCCGCCTCGGATACCACGGCTGAGACTGCGGGGACCACGACCAGGGAGAAAACCACCACGAAGGCCACCACGACCAAGGCCAAGACGACCACCACCAAAGCGCCCACCACGACCACAACAACCACGACAACCAAAGCGCCGACCACCACAACCACAACCACAACAGCCGCCACCAGCACCGCTGGCTCACAAAAGATGAGTATGGAGGCGTATGTTGCCGCCGTACAGGATCAGATGGGATCGCTGACGGAAAGCATAAAAGAAGCCGGTATGGAATTCCAGCTGTTGGCGCGGGGAAATTCGATGGTATACAGCTATCGGTATACCACGGATCTGGGGGATACCTCCCAGCTTAAGGAGTATTTTGAGCAGATGATGGATTCCATGTCGTCGGTTTTCGAGATGGTGCTGCCCGAGCTGAAGGCGAATGTGGAGGGCGCGGAGTCGCTCATCGTCGAATATCTCGATAAAGACGGCAATGTGATTTACTCCAAAGAGTACAAGTAAACATGGGCTGTGATGCCCGCCTGTTATACAGTCCCGAAATGCAGGCAAAACGAGAGGGAACCGCCCGCCGGCGGTTCCCTCTCGTTTGGATTAGGTGCGATCTTCGGAAACAAAATGGGTTCTTTGAGGCAGAATGCGGGACGCGCCTTCTATCGCCACGGGGGCGCTTAGATGGATATCGCGGGAAGAGGAACCCGCCTGCAGGGTGAAACGCTGCGGATCCAGATGCAGCGTGCCCTGCGCGTCGTACCGGGCCAGCGTATCCAGGAAAACCCGTACGGTGACCGTTTTGCCCTCGCCGGGCTCAAGCTCCACGCGGGAGAAGCCGAGCAGCTTGTGCGGGATATCCGCCGCTGTCATGTAAAACTGCACCACCTCCGCGCCGGCACGATCGCCCGTGTTGCGGATATCCACGCTGACGTCGAACCAGGCGTCCGCCGTGGACAGACACGGGACGGTGCGCAGATTGGCATAGGCAAAGGTGGTATAGCTCAGGCCGAAGCCGAAAGGATACTGGCACGCCTGCGCGCGTGCGCCCTGCTGATAGAAGACGGGGACGTCCTCGCTGGCGTTGGGCAGGGAAACGGTCAGCTTGCCGCAGGGGTTGGCACGGCCCAGCAGGATATCGGCCGCCGCGTTGCCTCCCTCTTCGCCGGGATACCAGGCGTACAGCACGGCGGCACAGCGCGCGGCGATATCCGCGATGGCCATGGGCCGTCCGCCGAACACCACGAGAATGACCGGCTTGCCCGTATCGCACAGCTGGCGGACGAAGGCTTCCTGATCCCCGGGCAGCCGCACGTCGCTGCGGTCGCAGCCCTCGCCGCACAGGTAGCGGTTCTCGCCCATGGCGGCGATGACGATATCGCTTTCCCGCGCGAGCGTCATGGCCCTGTTCCAGTCGGTGGCCGGGATGTCCTCGAGGGGGGTATATTCGCTGTGCAGGCCCCGTTCATCGCCGATGGGCGTACCGGTCACCTGATCCGCGCTCGTCGTCCAGCCGCAGCCCCGTTCATACGCGATATGGAAATGCCCGCTCCGGTTGCGCAGCCCCTCCAGCAGCGTAACAAGATGGGGATTGTCCTTTGAACCCTTAAGGCGATGGAAGAATTCCGCAACGCCCATCCAGGTATAATCGCCCTGCACGGCGTAGTAGGAATCGGCGTTGGGGCCGACCACCGCCACACGGCAGGGCTTGTCGGCCAGGGGGAGAATGCCGTCGTTTTTCAGCAGAACCATCGCCTGCCGCGCGGACAGAAGGGCCTGCTCCCGGTTGGCGGGCGGGTCCAGGTCGATGGGCCCCGCCGCCGGCCCGGCGCCTTCGCCGCCGAGAATGCCGAGCGACTCCTTGAAGGCCAGCACGCGGCGCAGCGAACGGTCGATGCGCTCTTCCGGAATCTCCCCGCGGCGCACGGCGTCAACCAGCTGGGGGAAGGTTTCGCCGAAGGGAAGCTCCACATCGATGCCCGCCTGCAGGCTGACCGCACCGGCCTTCTCGGGCGTGGGGGCATAGCCGAACACCTTGTGCACGTTGATGACCGCCCCGTAATCCGAAACGACCATGCCGTCGAAGCCCCACTCCCTGCGCAGAATGTCGGTCAGCAGGAAGGAGGAGGCGCTGCACGGCACATCATGAAAGGCGTGATAGCCCGGCATCACGCCTTTGACCTTTCCCGCCTTCACCGCCGCCTCAAAGGGAACGAGCACCTCATTGCGGAAATAGGCCAAATCCTGATTCTCCATGCCGTAGCCGGCATAATGCTTGGCCGTGGCGGCCGTTCCCGACTCCTGCAGGCCGCGGATAAAGGCCAGCACAAAGGCAGCGATCAAATGGGGATCCTCGCCGTATCCCTCCTCGCCGCGGCCCCAGCGCGCGTCGTGGATCAGATCCATCATGGGGCTCAGCGCATAATAGCAGCCCAGCTTTTTCATATTTTCCGCCGTCATGCGGGCGTTTTCATATACCAGCTCCGGATTCCAGGAGCAGCTCATCCCGATCATCTGCGGCGTGATGGTGGCGCCCCTGGCCGCGACGCCTGTAATGACCTCTTCGTGAAGCGCAACGGGGATTTTGCTTTGGGTTTCGCTGCGCACATAGGCCTGCAGCTCGTCGACAAAGGCGAGAATCTCCGCGGTCGGCAGCGTGGTGCAGCTGGCAAACTGGCACAGATGCCCCACCCCGTGGGGAATGAGCTGCCGGCATTTTTCCAGCGACAGCCTGCCGTTTTCCTCCAGATCCTCAACCCGTATGCCGTACAGCTGCGCCACCTTTTCTTCGAGCGGCATGCGCGCGATAAGCGCGTCTATTGCATTGGTAGCCATGGATCGATCGCCCCCTGTTCCAATATTCAGAACAGTATACCACGGGGCGAAGGCGCTTGGCAATCACTTCCGGCGCATCTCAGCGGAAAAAGCGATCCTGGTTATGGAACACCTCGTTCATGGCCAGGATATTCTCCGGCGGGACGTCGCCGGGCACCGCATGGGTAGGGGCGAGGATCAGCCCGCCGTTCGGGCGCAGGACAGTGGCCACCCGCACAATCTCCTGCTGGACTTCTGCGGGCGTCATATAGGGCAGGCACCGCTGGGTGGAGATACCGCCCCAGAAGGTCACCTTATCCCCGAACAGCCGTTTCATCTCCACAATGTCGTAAATCTCCGGCTGGAAGGTCTGGTAGCAGTCCAGCCCGATTTCCACGAGATCGGGGAAGATCTCCCGGCAGTCGCCGCAGGAATGCTGGATGACGTATTTCCCGGCGCGCTTCACCCGGTCATACAGGCGGGCCATGCGGGGCTTTATGAACCGCCGCCAGTGGTGAGGCCCCATGATGAGCCCCTTCTGCTGGCCCCAGTCGTCGCCGAACTGCACGGCGTCGATGTCGTATTCCAGCAGGATATCCAGCAGCTGCAAATGATAGTCACAGATGCGATCGTAAAAGGCTTCCAGCGCCTCGGGGGCGGCGATCATGCTCATGAGCACGTTTTCCATGCCCATCAGGCTCCAGGACCGCTCGAACATGCAAAAGCCGAGGCCGAAAACGGCGAAGCGATCCCCCTTGTCGTCCACGCACCGCTGCGCGTCCTGCCGCAGCAGGGCAGCGTTCACCGGCGGAAAGCGGTAGGTCGAGGTTTCTATATCCTCGATGAGCGGGTGATCCACCACGCCGATGTCCTTATCCGCGCCGCTCCGGTTCCACACGACGCCGAATTCGTCCTGAAAATGCTCGGGCCTGTCGGGCAGGGCGGTGATCTGTCCGTGGGATCCCCCGTGGAGATACCCTCCCAGCTTTTCATAAATATACGGGTCGCCTGTCGCCTGTGCCAGACGGGTATACGCCTGTCCGGTCAGCGAGATTTGATAGGGGATGGGGTCGGTGGCCTGGTGGGAAAGGGCCGCGATGACGGTTTCCCGGTGTGTCATACAAACTGCCTCCTCTGTGTTGTTGCTTTCAGTGTAGCCTTTACAAGCGCGGGAAAATAGGGTATACTGTTCAAAAATTAGCATTATCGTTCGTGATTCGGTCGATTATCGAGGTGCAGGATGGACGTTGTATGGAATCGGCAGCGGGTGCTGGAGCTGCTTCGCAGCTTTTATCTGCTGGTGCAGACGCGGGTGGGGCTGTTTGACACGCAGCACCGGGAGCTGCTGGCTTATCCGGAGGAAAGCTGCGCTTACTGCGACGGGGTGAAGGCGGGCCGGGAGGGCGCCGTGCCCTGCGAGCGCTGCGATGCGGCCGCCTATCGGCGCGCCATGCGGGAAAAGGGATCATACAGCTATCGCTGTCATGCCGGGCTGCGGGAAATGATTGCGCCCATCCGCACGCCGGCGGGCGGGCTGCTGGGCTATCTGATGATCGGCCAGATGCGGCCGGCCGGGGAAGACACCCCCCCGCCGGCCTACCGCCATCTGCAGGCGGCTTACGCCCGGCTGCGCCCCATAGAAGAGGACCAGCTGCGTGCGTGTGCCGAAATTCTGCAGGCGTGCGCGGCGTATGTGTGGCTGGAGGAATACGTCGGGGTGCGCAATGGGGCGCTGCCGGATCTGGCGGCGCGGTATATCCGCGGCCACCTGGCGCAGCCGCTTACGCTGGGGGAGATTGCGGCGGCGTGCGGCGTGGGCAAAACCACCCTGTGCAACATGGCGGCGGAAAGCTGGGGCTGTTCGGTGGGGGAGCGGATACGGGAGCTGCGGCTGCGCGAGGCGAAGCGCCTGCTGCGGGAGGGCAGGCTGTCTGTGGCGGCCGTGGCCGCACAGGTCGGCATCCCGGATTACAACTATTTTGCGCGGGTATTCAAGGCGGCGGAGGGCATGCCGCCGAGCGTTTACCGCAAGCGCCAGCGCCAAAGGTAAAGCCGCCGAAGGCATTCTTCGGCGGCTTTGTGCCGGTTCAGGTGTCCAGCGGGCGATAAGAAAACCGCACGATTAGATCCCGGTCGACCGAGGCAAGGGCAACCGGTGAGGCGCAGAGCGGTTCGTATCCCGTGAGCACCGGCAGGTAGGCGGTGAACGCCTGCGCCGCCGGGACGGCATAGACGCTGCGCGCCAGCTCGCCGCCTGCCTCATCTTCGCAGAGGACGGTGACGCTGTACTGTGCCCAGATGTTGGTGATGACGAGATCGGCGGTGTGCTGGATATAGCCGTCGGGCGGCGGCATCTGCTGCACGGTATAGGTGTAGGGCGTACCGTCCGGCCGATACAGCGCCACCTGATCAAAGCGGAACGCGGTTTGGCTGCCGGGCAGCTCGATCCGATCCACCGCCGCGCCGTCCCGCAGCAGCTCGATAAAGACCGAGGCCGGCCGCCGGCCGCGCGCGTTGCCGTTATCCTCCCAGATACAGCGGCCGTACAGGCTGACCAGGCGGTACAGGCAGAGCGGCGGGCCGCCGCAGGGGCTGCCCTCCAGCAGCAGGCACCCTTCTTCATCCGTTGTGACGTGCCAGGCCGTATCCGGCAGAGCATAGTCGTCGGGAACGGCGGTTTCGCGCAGCGTATAGATGCCGGCCGGCACCGCGGGGAACCGGACCCGCCCCTGCGCGTCGGAAACCGCCGAGAAGGCCGGGGCGCCTTCCGGCTGCAGCGCGAAGACGGCGCCTTCCACCGGCTGCCCGTCGCCGCCGTCCGTCACCGTGAAAAAGAGGATCCCCGGCGCCGGTGCGTTTGTCAGGGACAACGGGCCGGACAGCGCCGTCCCGTTTACGAGCACGCCGCCGTCCTCGGCCACCGTGACGGCATAGACGGCTTCATCGGGGCGGTAATCGGCCGGCGCCTGCGTTTCCTGCAGCGTGTATTCTCCCGGCTCCAGCGGGGCGAAGAGCGCGCCCCCTTCTTCGTCGGTGGTGCGGCACAGCACCACCCTGTCCTGCTGCAGCAGCTCAAAGGCCGCGTCCGCCAACGGCAGGCCGGCGCCGCTGTGCACCGCCAGTGAAAAGCCGGACGCCGGCGCGTTGCGCACGGCAAAGGCGGGCAGGGGGAGGCCGTCGACAAACGCCGCGCCGTCCGCTTCCACCAAAACGGCATGGCAGCCGGGATCGGGCTGGTAACCGGGGCTGGCGGCGGTCTGCACAAGGGTATAGGATCCGGCGGGCACGGCCGCAAAGACAACATACCCGTCCGCGTCGGATACCGCCGTCCGGCTTTCCTCCGCGCGCAGGAGGAAGGCGGCGCCCGCCCCGGCCGCGCGGAAGGCAACGAAAAAGAGCCGCGGCTCGCTCACGGCGTCGATCGCCGTTTTTTCCTCCCCGTCGACGGTCAGGATACCGTCCGGCTGCAAAACGGCGGTGTGCACCGCGGCGTTGGGTTCGCAGCCGGGCGGCGGGAGGGCTTCGCGCACCGTGTAGGTTCCCGGCGCGGACAGGGTGACCTGGGCCGTTCCGCTGTCGTCCGTGGTGATGAAGGCAAAATGGCCGCCGTTTTGTTCGACGGCATAGGCCGCCCCGGCGAGCGGGTTGGCGCTCCCATCGGTCAGCCGCAGATACAGCGTGGCGAAGGGCTGGGAATATAACGCGCTTCCCTGGGCCGGCTTCCCGTCGAGCAGGGGCGGGCCGGCGGCCGGGATGTCCAGCGCATAGGACGCGGCTTGGGGAAGGTACCCGCGCGGCGGGCGGCTTTCCGTGAGGGTGAAGCGGCCCGGGAACAGCCCCCGGAAGGTCAGGCGCCCCTCCTCGTCCGACGAGACGGCGCACACGGCGGTTTCCCCCTGCCGCAGCTCCAGCACCGCCCCGCGCAGCGGCGCCCCTGTCCGCGCATCGCGCTGGAAGAGCACCAAGTCGCCGCAGGCCGCGGCGGAAATCCCCGGCTGAAACCGGGCCGCGGGGATGCCGTCCACCCGCACATCGCCGCAGCCGTCCACCCGTACGGTGTAGGGCGGCCGCTCCGCCGGCGCGCCGGCGGGCGCGTCTTCCGTCAGGAAATAGGTGCCCGGCAGCAGCGCGTCGAACCGGACGCGCCCCCACGGATCGGAAACGGCCTGCAAGGCGGGTTCGCCCGATTCACCGACCAGGCGGAAAAGGACGTCCGGCTGGGGAAGGCCGGTTTGCGCGTCCCGCTTAAGAAAGGCAAAGGAAAAGGCCGGCGGCGTTTCGGTCTCCTCTTTCTCCGGATGCCGAAGGGATTTGAACAGACGCATGGAACAAGCGCTCCTTTCGAATGGGATCGGTTGTCAAAACATATTTCCAGATCATTGTATTCCGCCGGGGGCGCCGTGTGAACCAAGGCGGGAGGATTTCCTGCTGGAAATCGGTTCTTCTGTGCGGTATACTGGACACGGAAGAAAGGAGAGGGCGACATGATCGAGATAAACCATTGGATGGCCGCGTATTGCGAGGCGGTGCGGGCGGCATTCGGCGAGCGGGTGGACTTCATCGGCCTGCAGGGCAGCTATGGCCGGGGAGAAGCAGGGGAGCAAAGCGATCTGGACGTCGTGCTGCTGCTCGACAAGCTGGAGGCGGCGGATTTGCGGCGGTACGGCGAGGTGCTGGACACGCTGCCGCACCGGGAGCTGGTATGCGGATTCGCCGCGGGCCGGGAAGAGCTGGCCCATTGGGATACGGCCGATTTGTTCCAGTTTTATTTTGACACGGTGCCCTATATGGGCAGCCTCGGCTGGCTGCGGGAGCGGATGGACGGCGAGGCGGCCGGGCGGGCCATCCGGCTGGGCGCCTGCAATCTGTATCACGGCTGCGTGCACAATCTGCTGCACGAGAAGGACGCCGCCATCCTGAAGGGGCAGTATAAGGCCGCCGTCTTTGTGCTGCAGGCCATCGCCTACCGGCAGACGGGCCGGTATGAAAGGCAGAAAAGCCGGCTGCATGCCCTTTTGCAGCCGGCGGAACAGGCGATATTGGAAACGGCGATGCGCCTGAAAGCGATGGAGGAGGTACCGGCCGCGGCGTTCGCCGCCATGGGGAAACAGCTGTTTGAATGGGCGTCCGACTGGATTCGGTATGACGGGAAGGCGGATAGGGCTTGAAGCCCGCTGCTCCGCGGGCCGGAGGCCGCCCTGCAAAAAATTTGTAAAACCGGTTGTCAATTTGCCGCAAAGGGTTTAGAATATAGCGAAGATATCCTCCCGCGGAAAGGGCGGCGGGCTTTGTCCGAACGGGTTGTGCATCTGCCGCCGCGCCCCGCGTGCTGCTGCTGGAGGCCATGCCCTCGCCCTGATCGCGGGAGGCGGGCTTTGGCTATGCCCATCCGCAGAATCGTTTCTGGCGGGTGACGGGGGGCTGTATCATCGGCTGCGCGAGCCGCCCACCCGGCGGCCGGTATTGCACCCCGGAAAAACGGACAGAGGCATACCGGGCCGTTCCTGCGTATATATAGGGTGAGACGATTCGATGCGAAGGGGGAAAGACGGCTTGTCCTACCGGGAGGAAATCTGGCGCTTTGAGGCGCGCAACAGGCAGGAAGCGGCGGATCAGCGCCAGATGCTTGACCTGCTCCGTCAGGAGGCGGACGGTCTGCTCCGCCGGGAAAGCATGACGGCGCATTTCACCTCGTCGGCGCTGATATTCGACCCCACCCGCACCCGGCTGCTGCTTGTGTTTCATAACCAGTTCCGGGCATGGAGCTGGGTGGGCGGCCACGCGGACGGGGAAGCCGACCTGCTGGCCGTGGCCCTGCGCGAAGCGCGGGAGGAGACGGGTATCGTGCAGGTGGAGCCGCTGTCCCCGGCGATCCAGTCGCTTGACATTCTGCCCGTGTGGGGATTTGAAAAGCAGGGGCAATATATTCCCGCCCACCTGCATCTGTCGGTGGGGTATGCCCTCGTCGCGCCGCAGACACAGCCGCTGACCATCAAGCCGGACGAAAACAGCGGCGTGCGCTGGGTGGATATCGGCCGCCTGGAACAATATGTGACCGAACCGTATATGCTGTACATCTATCGCAAGATACTCGAGCGGATTTTACATGGTTAGGAGATAGCCCATGACACGCGAACAACAAGAACGCTTTGACCGCATCGCCCCGCTTATCGGGCGCACCCCGCTGCTGGAGATCCATTTCCGTTACCGGGGGAAGGCGCGCCGCCTTTTTGCCAAGGCGGAGGCGTATAACCTGACCGGCAACATCAAGGACCGGGTGGCGCTGTATATCCTGCGCCGGGCGTATGAAGACGGAACCATCCGGCCCGGCCAGATCATCGCCGAAGCGACGAGCGGCAACACCGGCATCGCCTTTTCCGCCCTCGGGCGGTATCTCGGGCATCCGGTGGTCATCTATATGCCCGACTGGATGAGCCGGGAGCGCATTCTCATCATGCAGAGCTACGGCGCTGAGGTGCGCCTCGTCTCCCGGGAGGAGGGCGGCTTTCTCGGTTCCATCGCGCGCTGCGAGGAGCTCGCCCGCACCGAAGGGGCCTTTCTGCCGCGGCAGTTCTCCAATGAGGACAACACCGAGGCGCATTACCGTACCACCGGCGCGGAAATCGTGCAGCAGCTCGCCGCCCTCGGCCTGCGGGCGGACGGCGCGGTGGCCGGGGTGGGCACCGGCGGCACCATCATGGGGCTGGCCCGCCGCCTGCGGGAAGAGAATCCCGCCTGCCGGGCTTATCCGCTCGAGCCGCTCAGCTCGCCCACCCTGTCCACGGGGTATAAGGTGGGCAGCCACCGCATTCAGGGCATTTCGGACGAATTTATTCCCGATCTGCTGCACCTCGACGCTCTCGATGAGGTGGTGTCGGTGGACGACGGCGACGCCCTGATCATGGCGCGCATGCTCTCCGAACAGCTGGGGCTTGGCGTGGGCGTTTCCTCGGGGGCGAACTTCGTCGGCTGCGTCATGAAGCAGGAGGCGCTCGGCGGCGAGGCGGTGATGGTCACCACCTTTGCGGATGACAACAAAAAATACCTTTCCACCGACTACGCCGAACCGCAGCCCATGCGGGACGGGTATGTGACGAAGGATCTGGAACTGACCGGCGTTGTAGCCCACCGCCTGTGAGCCGGCCCGCGGGGGGAGATTCCCGCACCCGCCGCCTGTGAACGGGCGGAGCGGATGGATTCTGAGCGGTTCGGCGGGACGCTTGCCGGTTGGAAGACCGTCTGCCTCCCATGCCGGACCGGCGGATCTTCTCCCGGCCGGTATTGACAAACCGGCCGATTTGTCCTATACTACTTACATATATCGACACAGCTGAGAGGGGAAGAACCCGCAGGCAGCGCATGACAGAGAGGACGGCCGCACCCCGTGTGCGCTGAAAGGCCGTCCATGCCGGCGCCGCGGGGGGCCGTCCCGGAGCTTCTGCCGTGAAGAGCGGCGGCGTTTCCCGCGTTAAGGGACAAAAGCGGCGCGGCATTTCCCGCGCAATTTGGGTGGTACCACGGAACCTCCGTCCCATATTGGACGGGGGTATTTTTTATGCGGAAAGGAAAGAATCACACCATGGAATGGACAGGCCTCAACGATCTGCGCGAAAAATACCTCTCGTTTTTTGAGAGCAAGGGACACCTCCGGCTCCCCAGCTTTTCGCTCGTGCCGCAGGGGGACAAGTCGCTGCTGCTCATCAATTCGGGCATGGCGCCGATGAAAAAGTACTTCACCGGCGAGGTGACCCCGCCGCGCAAGCGGGTGACCACCTGCCAGAAATGTATCCGCACCCCGGACATCGAGCGGGTGGGCAAAACGGCCCGCCACGGCACCTATTTCGAGATGCTGGGCAACTTC
>CDZV01011673.1_pt1 | contig 10991 bp, 7 predicted proteins | sample 554851 | NCBI WGS metagenome assembly CDZV01 (sample SAMEA3182090, study PRJEB8094) | gut metagenome | biome: human; feature: gut; material: Stool; isolation source: human stools | place: Canada | collected 2013-03-12
TCCTGGCCCATGGAGGCCCACACGTCGGTGAATATCACATCCGCTCCCGCGGCCGCTTCCAGGCAGTCGGCGGTCAGGGTGAAGGCGTCGCCGTAGCCAGCGGCAAATTCCAGTACCTCCTGCGCAGGCTGGTATCCGTCGGGACAGGCCGCAGCCACCCGCATACCGGTCTTGAGTCCGCCCACGATCAAGGAATTCGCCATATTGTTGCCGTCCCCGATATAAGCCATCTTCAGCCCTTCCAGGATCCCCTTATGCTCCCGCACCGTCATCAGATCGGCGAGCACCTGGCAGGGATGGCAGAAATCGGTCAGCCCGTTGATGACCGGGATACTTCCCACCCGGGCGAGAGTTTCCACCTCTTCCTGATCAAAGGTGCGGATCATGATACCGTCCAAGTACCGGGAAAGCACTCGGGCGGTGTCTTCCACCGGTTCCCCCCGGCCAATTTGGAGATCATGAGAGGAAAGGAACAAGCCATATCCGCCGAGTTGATAGATACCGGTCTCAAAGGAGACCCGCGTGCGGGTGGAGGCCTTCTGGAAAATCATGCCCAGGGTCTTCCCCGCAAGCAGAGGGTGGCGGATGCCGTGTCCCAGCTCGTATTTGAGCTGATCCGCGAGATTGAGAATGCCGATGATCTCCTCTTTGGAGAGATCCAGCAGCTTGAGAAGATGCTTCATGAAGAGGCCCCTTTCTATACTAAATGGAATATCATGCAATTAATCAACTTAAAGTTTTCTATATCCCTGGCAAACACCCATATTTTTAACCGGCTGTTTGCAACCGACGGCAAGTCTACACATGGATATGCGCGGAGGTCTCCGGTTCCCCCATACACCATTGGAAGCCGGTCTTACAGCGCTGACAGCACGGCCTCCAACCGCTCGAGTCCCCGATCCATATCCTCCCGCGTGATGTTCAGGGGGGGCAGGAAGCGCAGTCGGGTCTTGGCGGTGAGAACGAGCAGCCCCTTTCGAACGCATTGGGATGCCACCTCTTTGGCATCGGCGGCATCCAGGGCCGCGCCCAGCATCATGCCAAGTCCCTGCACCTCCGTCACATGGGGCATGGCCTGGAGACGAGACCGCAGATAGGCGCCCTTTTCCTCCACCTCCCGCAAAAAGGCGGGATCGGTCAGCCGGGAGAGCATATACCGGCCCGCAGCGCAGGCTACGGGATTGCCTCCAAAGGTGGAGCCGTGGGTTCCAGCCGACAACACATTGCCGAACGTTTCGGCACATAAACAGGCGCCGATCGGCAATCCGCCGCCTAGACCCTTCGCCATGGTAACGACATCGGGCCGAATTCCTGCATGCTCACAGGCCAGAAACCGGCCGGTACGGCCGGCGCCGGTCTGCACCTCATCGATGATCAGCAGAATGTCCCGGGCTGTGCAAAGCTCTCGCACCCCCCGCAGATAATCGAAATCCAGAGGCAGAACGCCTCCCTCTCCCTGCACGCATTCGAGCATCACGGCACAGACCGTCCCGTCCATCGACTGCTTTACAGCATCCAGGTCGTTTGCGGGCAGATACCGGAAGCCTCCCGTGAAGGGATAAAAAAAGCGATGGAAATCGTCTTGTCCAGTGGCGGCCAAAGTGGTCACCGTCCGGCCGTGAAAGGAATTTTGCAGGGTTAAAACGGTGCTGCGCCCCTCCCCGTAACGATCAAAGCTGTATTTGCGGGCCAGTTTGATCGCGCATTCGTTGGCTTCCGCCCCCGAATTGCAGAGGAAGACTCGGGCCATGCCCGCGGCGGCGCAGAGTTCCCGCGCAAAAGCAGTCTGAACCGGGTTGTCATATAAATTTGAGATGTGCTGAAGCCGCCCGGCCTGTTCTGTGACGGCTTTTACCCAGCCTGGTTCGCAGTAGCCCAGAGCATTGACCCCGATCCCGCTGCCAAAATCAATGTATTCCCGGCCCTGCGTATCCACGGCGACGGCGCCCGCGCCGTGGTCCAATTCGATGTCGAAGCGGCCATAGGTCGGCATCAAGCCGCTGTCTCCGGCGGAAAATATAGACTCCATGCAACACAACTCCTTTGTTTCAGGGCCATGTCCCGTTTTACAGGAACATGGTGCCGATACCCTCGTCGGTGAGCATCTCGATGAGGATGGAATGGGGAATCCGGCCGTCGATAATATGGGTGCGGCGCACTCCCCGGCGGACCGCCTCCACACAGCAGTCGATTTTTGGAATCATCCCGCCGGTGATGATTCCCAGATGTTTGAGATGGGGCACCTCGCTGACCTGGACCACCGAGATAAGAGAATCTTCATCGTCCTTGTCGCGCAGTAGGCCTCGCACGTCGGTCATCAGCACCAGCTTTTCCGCTCCCAGCGCCGCGGCGATCTGGGAGGCGGCGATGTCGGCATTGATATTGTAGGTCTCGCCGTCCTCTCCGGCGGCGATGGTGGCCACCACTGGGATGGTCCCGCTGTCCAGGCTGGTGCGGATCAGCGTCGTATTGACATGGGTGACGTCGCCGACAAACCCCAGATCCTCTGCTCGATGACGGACTGCCTTGATCATGCCGCCGTCCAGGCCGCACAGGCCGATCGCCCGGCCGCCGTGCGCTTCCAGTTGCTGGACGAGGGATTTGTTGACCTTGCCCGCCAGAACCATCTCGACCACTTCCATGGTCTCTCGGTCGGTGTAGCGCAGACCGCCGACAAACCGCGATTCCTTGCCGATCTTTTTGAGCATGGCGCTGATCTCGGGCCCGCCGCCGTGAACGAGCACCACCCGGATACCCACGGTGGAGAGCAGGACTATGTCCTGCATGACGGCGGATTTCAGCTCGTCGCTGATCATGGCGTTGCCTCCGTATTTGATGACGACGGTCTTGCCCGCGTATTGTTTAATATACGGCAGGGCCTGGGTAAGAACCTGAGCCCTGTCGGCGGTAGAAATGTTCATGACACAACCTTCATTCATGCAGAATCCTAAAATAAGCGATTTTTCCTTATAAAAATAAACCCCAAGTCTTTTAGCTGCGGTAGTCCCCGTTGATCTTCACATAATCATAGGTCAGATCGCAGCCCCAAGCCGTAGCTGTGGCCTCCCCGTCCCGCAGCCGGATATCGACCGACACCTCGGGTTCGGTCAAGATGGTCTTGGCCTCGGCCTCGTCAAAAGGGATGCCTGTGCCGTTCCGGCAGACCTCGATCCGGCCAGCCTTGGAAACGAACGCGACATCGACGCCGGATACATCCACTTTCGCCCCCGAATACCCGATGGCACAGAGGACTCGGCCCCAGTTGGCATCGGCCCCGAAGATCGCCGCCTTAAGCAGAGAGGAGCCGGCCACCGCCCTGGCGGCGGTGCGGGCGTCGTTCCGGGTAGCCCCCCCTTTGACATGCACCTCCAGCAGACGGGTAGCGCCTTCGCCATCGGCGGCCAGGGCGCGGACCACGGCGGCGCAGAGCATCCGCAACGCACCGCAAAAGGCGTCGTAATCCTCTCCCTGGGCCGCGATCAGCGGATTCTCCGCCGCGCCGTTGGCAAGCAGGACGACCGTGTCGTTCGTCGAAGTGTCTCCATCTACCGTGAGCATATTGAAGGTATCCCCCACCGCGTCGAGCAGCGCCTCATGGAGAAGGGCGGGGGTGACAGCAGCGTCGGTGGTGAGGAAACAGAGCATGGTGGCCATGTTGGGTGCGATCATGCCGCTGCCCTTAGCAATGCCGCCGAGGGTACAGGTTTTACCACCTGCCCGGAAGGTCAGGGCAAATTCCTTTTTCTTGGTGTCGGTGGTCATAATCGCCTCGGCAGCTTCGCCGCTGCCGGTTTCAGACAGGGCTGCCGCCAGAGCGGGCATGGCCGCCGCGATAGGTTCCAGGGGCAGAGAAGGGCCGATAACGCCGGTGGAGGCCGGCAGCACGTCATCCGCGTCAACGCCGACAGCCTCAGCTGCCAGACGGCACATTCCCTCTGCGGTTTCGATTCCATCGGCAGCACAGGTGTTAGCGATGCCGCTGTTGCACACAATGGCGCGGGCGGTTCCGTTTTCCAGATGGCGTTTCGTCACCGTCAGAGGGGCGCCCTTAACCAGGTTTTGGGTATACACCGCGGCCGCGGCCGCAGGGCGGTCGGACAGGATCAGGGCGAGATCCCGTTTGCTCCGGTTCTTCCGGATGCCACAGTGGATCCCCGCGGCGGTAAAGCCCTTGGCGGCGGTAACGCCGCCCTCGATAAAGGTGGTCATGCTTGTCATCAGCTCCCGTATTCCATCGCGCCGGTCATTCCATATGAGATGCGGCGCGGATTCCTCTGTGGTTTGAGACTGGAGTTCCCTTATTATCTAAAAGGAGAGCGGTGCCATGTCGAGACCGGTTTCCTCCGGCAGGCCGAAGAGCAGGTTGGCGTTTTGGATCGCCTGCCCCGCCGCGCCCTTAACCATGTTATCGATCACCGAGGTGACGATCAGCAGCCCGGTATGTGGGTCGCTGTAGAGCTGAATGTCGCAGTAGTTAGAGCAGCGAACGCTGCGGATATTGACCCCTTCCCCCTCCGGGAGCAGACGGACGAAGCGTTCCCCCGCATAAGCATCCATATATGCGCGCCGTGCCGCTTCCAGTGTCACGCCCGGCTTTAATCGGGTATAGATGGTAGAGAGGATGCCCCGGTTCACCGGCAGGAGATGCGGTACAAAGGTAACCGTCACCGGCTGACCGGCGGTTTTGGAAAGGGTCTGTTCGATTTCGGGAGTATGGCGGTGGCACGCCACTTTATAGGCGGAGAAAGCCTCGTTGCAGTCGGGAAAATGGGTGGTCTGGGAAAGCCCCCGCCCGGCGCCGGTGGTACCGGATTTAGAATCGACCACGATCCCGGACGTCTCGACAAAACCGCTCCGCAGAACCGGAGCCAGACCGAGAGCCACGCTGGTCGGATAGCAGCCGGGATTGCCGATAATACGAGTTTTCCGGATTTCTTCCCGAAAGAGCTCGGGCAGCCCGTAGACCGCCTTTTCATGCAGATCGGGATGCACCACTTCGCAGCCGTACCAAGCTTTGTACGTATCCGGATCGTCCAGGCGGAAATCGGCACCCAGGTCAATGAAGGCCTTACCAGCCGCGTCGCAGACGGCGGCGGTCTCCTGGGACAAGCCGTGGGGCAGGGCGGCGAAAACGAGATCGCTCTTCTCCACCACCGTCTCCGCCGGTTCGCAAATCCGGTCGCACAAGCCCCGCAGAGCGGGATAGACGGACGAGAGAGGTTTCCCTTCAAAAGAGACCGAACCTACCGCCGCGATTTCGATGTCGGGATGGGCGAGAAGGAGGCGGACCAGTTCGGCGCCCGCATAGCCGGTGGCGCCGAGAATCCCGGCCTTGATCATGGGAAAACCATTCCTTTCCGATTATGAGTTCCAAACACGGCGGATATGCCGGCGGACGTCGGAAATCAGCCCACCAGTCCCCGCACCCGTTTCACCTGGGAGAGCACGTTTTCGGGGGCAGGGCCGCCATACACCCGGCGGGACGCCGCGCACCGCTCAAGGGAGATGAAATCGTAAACGTCCTCTTCAAAGAGGGGACAAATTTCCTTATACGAAGACAAGGGCAAGGTTTCGAGGGTCAGCCCCTCTTCGATGCAGCGGGCCACTAGGGTCCCCGTCGCCTTGTAGGCGTCCCGGAAGGGCAGCCCCTTGCCCACCAGATAATCGGCACAGTCGGTTGCATTGATGAAGCCGGCCGCCGCGGCCTTCCGCATGTTCTCCGGCAACACATTCATCGTGTCGATCATGGGAATGAAGGGGGTCAGGCAGGCGGTCACGGTATCGAGGGCATCGAAGACGGCCTCCTTGTCCTCCTGCATGTCCTTATTATAAGCAAGGGGCAGGCCTTTGAGCATGGTCAGCAGAGCCATCAGGTCTCCGAACACCCGCCCCGATTTGCCCCGCACCAATTCGGCGATGTCGGGGTTCTTTTTCTGGGGCATGATGGAGGAGCCGGTGGAAAACGCGTCGTCCAGTTCCACGAACTTAAATTCCCAGGAGCACCAAAGGATGATCTCCTCCGAGAACCGGGAGAGATGGACCATGATCAGAGACAGCGCCGCCGCCAGCTCGACACAGAAATCCCGGTCGGACACCCCGTCCAGAGAGTTGTGGGTGACGCCGGACATCCTCAGCGTGTCGGCCACTGCCTGCCGGTCAAGGGGATAGGTGGTGGCGGCCAGGGCACCGCTGCCCAGCGGCGAAACATCGAGGCGACGCAAAGCGTCATCGAGACGCCCGAGATCCCGCAGAAACATCTCGGCATAAGCCATCAGATGATGGCCGAAGGTGATGGGCTGCGCCCGCTGGAGATGGGTATAGCCCGGCATGATGGAGGCGGCATGGGCTTCCGCTTTGGAACAGAGCACCCGGATCAGCTCCCGCAACTGGTCCTCCAGACCAGGCACCGCGTGCTTGAGGGTCAGACGCAGGTCGAGGGCCACCTGATCGTTCCGGCTGCGGCCGGTATGCAGCCGCTTGCCCGCATCCCCGATCCGGGCGGTCAATTCCCCCTCCACAAAGGTGTGGATATCCTCAGCGTTCGGATCGATTTCGAGCCGGCCCGCCGCGAGATCCGCCGCAATTGAGGCGAGGCCGTCCCGGATTTTCTCTCCGTCCTCCGTCGAGAGAATTCCCTGCTTTTGAAGCATGGCGGCATGAGCCAGGCTTCCCGCAATATCCTCCTGCGCCATCCGGCAGTCAAAAGAAATGGAGGAATTGAAATCGTTGGTTTTCTGGTCGATATCCTTTTGGAACCGGCCGGCCCACAGCTTCATGGCGGGACCTCCTTTTTGATAAGCTAAAAACAGCCAATCCCTGCAAAGAACGGTTTTGCCGCGTCCCGCCCCGGATGTCGCGGGTCAGGACGCGGCGGCCGCCGGGTCTTGGATTACCCTTGTTTCCGCTTTTTCATCGCCTGCACCTTGATCGGCAGGCCGAAGAGGTTGATAAAGCCCTGACTGTCCGTCTGATCGTACACGTGGTCTTCGTCAAAGGTGGCGATCTCCTCGTCATACAGAGAATAAGGAGAGGTCAGAGAGGCGAGGATCATGTTGCCTTTGTAGAGCTTCAGTTTGACGTCCCCTGTGACATATTCCTGGGTGGAATCCACGAAAGCGGACAGCGCCTCGCGCAACGGGGTGAACCACTGGCCGTAATACACCAGCTCGGAAAATTTGCCCGCCACCATCTGCTGCTTGTAATGCTGAGTATCCCGGTCCAGGCAGAGGGTTTCGAGGGCTTCGTGCGCCTTGTAAAGGATGGTGCCGCCGGGGGTTTCGTATACCCCGCGGCTTTTCATCCCCACCAGCCGGTTTTCCACCATGTCCACGATGCCGATGCCATTTTCCCCGCCAAGCTTGTTGAGCGTCTCGACAATGGAAACTCCATCCATTTTCTTCCCGTCGATAGCGGTGGGGATCCCCTTCTCAAAGGAGATGGTGACATAGGCGGCTTTGTCCGGGGCACGCTCAGGCGAGACCCCCATCTCCAGAATAGCGTCGTAATCCGGCTCGTTGGCCGGATCCTCGAGGTCGAGGCCCTCGTGAGAGAGATGCCAGAGGTTCTTATCCTTGGAATAATTGGTCTCGCGCGTGATGTTCAGCGGAACGTTGTGCGCCTCGGCGTAGGCAATCTCCTCTTCCCGGGATTTCAAATTCCAGATCCGCCAGGGGGCGATAATTTTCATGTCGGGGGCAAAGGCCTTGATTGCCAGTTCGAACCGCACCTGGTCGTTGCCCTTGCCGGTACAGCCGTGGCAGATGGCGTCCGCGCCCTCAGCCAGCGCAATCTCGACGATCCGCTTCGCGATGATCGGCCGCGCGAAGGAGGTTCCGAGCAAATACTGATTTTCATATACCGCGCCGGCCTTAAGGGTGGGGAATATGTAATCCTCCACAAAGACCTTCCGCAGATCCTCGATATAGAGCTTGGAGGCGCCGGTCTTTTTGGCCTTTTCCTCCAGACCGGAGAGTTCCTTTCCCTGGCCCACGTCGGCGGCCACTGCAATGACCTCGCAGTTATCGTAGTTTTCCTTCAGCCACGGGATAATGATGGAGGTGTCAAGGCCGCCGGAATAGGCCAGCACCACTTTTTTAATCTGGTTGCTCATGTTCCGAACTCCCTTTCTTGATATCCGGACGATGGAACTCCCCGCCGGTATGGATCATGGCCTTCATTATACGCATCCCGTTCCGGTTTTGCAAGAGGAATTTCCGCATATTTATTCGAATCGGCAAAAATTTGTCATCCTGCCCAAAGAGAACATTTACAATTATAAATACTGGTGGAACCTCACAAGAGCCATACATGTATAAATGTATAAATATTCATTATCTATGAATTCATCCGCACCGAATTGAGGAGGGCTCGAAAAAATCCGCACGGAAGCTCTGCGATAAGCCGCGGCCGGAAACGGCGGCGGGCATAAAAGGGACCTCCCACGACCTAAAAGCAGTCGCGGGAGGTCCCCACCCGAGGCACAGCCCGGTGATATATGACGGAAATCACGAATCCCGCTCTGTCCCCGCGGGACAGAGGATCTCTTCCCCGCCGTATCGGCGGACGATATTCTCCATCTCGGAGAAGACTCCCTCCATCTCCTGGACCAATCGAATCTGGTTGCGGGCTCGCACCAGATTGTGATCGGGGCGGATGGTTTTGAAATATACGTCCCCATCCAGATAATCGGCCAGGAAACGGGACGCGAGCTCCAACGTAATGATTTTGGCGCCCAAAGGGAGAAGGCGGATCTCCTCGGGTGTGAGAAGCCCTCTCGTCTCCTCCAGGAAGCCCTTGGTGAACTGTTCGAACATCGCGAGGTCGAAATGAACCTTCGACAAATCCTCCTCGTCCTCCCTCGCGGTCGAGGCGCCGGAACGAACGGCGTCTCCGAAATCGTAGACCGACGTTCCCGGCATCACGGTATCGAGGTCGATGACGCACAAGGCCTTATCGGTGGCGGCGTCGAATAGAATGTTGTTGATCTTGGTGTCGTTGTGCGTCACCCGATAGGGAATCTTCCCCGCCGCCAGCCATTCCACCACCGTGCCAGCCTCGGCCTCCCGGCCGAGAATAAAGGCGATTTCCGCTTCGGCTTCCCCGCACCGGCCGGCCCGGTCTTCCTGCACGGCGCGGCGGAAATCCTCCATCCGCCGAATGGTGTTGTGAAAATGCGGGATGGTTTCCACCAGGATATCCACGGGGAAATCGGACAGCCAGCCCTGAAATTCCCCGAAAGCCCGGCCAGCCTCGTAGAAATGGACCGGCTTTTCGATGATATCGTAAGCTTTCGCGTTGTCCACGAAACGGTAAACCCGCCAGAAATCCCGGTCGTTCGTATACAGATAAGGGCGACCGTCATCCGCCGTCAGGAAAGAAAGAACCCGCCGCTCATAACTGCCGTATTCTTCCAGCAGCTTTTTCTTGATGTGTTCGGTAACGTTGAGGATATTGTGCATCACATCCTCCGGATTTTTGAACACATAGGTGTTGATCCGCTGAAACGTGTATTTGTCGCAGCCGCCGTCCGGAGCGGCAAAGGACACCTCATAGGTGCGGTTGATATTGCCGGCGCAGATCTCATGCCAGGCCGTCAGCCGTCCGGTTATGCCGAACCTTTCACCCAGTCGCTGAAAATCCATGTCATCCCTCTTTTGTTGTGTGTTCGTTTCCCGTCATCGGCGGTGGTGTGCCGCATTTTGGGGAATTAGGGAACAAGAAAACCGCCGCGCGCCGTTTTTCGCAGCCCGCGGAACTGCCGCCCCATACGTCGGAAAAAGAGCGGCGCGGATCGTAATCCGGTATTTTATTATATCCCTTTTACCCGCCGGCTATGATCGCCATTTCGCCGGTCGGACGCGCTTGAGCCATCCGGTCCCCAAGCATATGCCAACAGTATAGCCTGTTTCACAATTTTTTTCAACCCTTTGAAAATTCCGGCTATGTCCGGCACGACGCAGGGCCGAAAATCAGGAATCAGGCTCCTCCAAACCCGCCTGCAGCGCCTCCCGAAGGGCGTCCAGGGAAGTCAGCCCTTTTGTGACTTTGACCGCGAAATAGGGCTTGGGGCCGGCGTTGATCATCACCCGGCCTTTGAGAGCCGCCGACATCCGGGAGCCGGCCTGCAAATCCAGTGTGCGCTGGTAAAGCAGGAGGGTGTCGGCCTGCTGCTTGATTTCATAAATTCCCAGCCGAGCCGCCATATTCCGCAGCAGGGCCACGTCGATGAGACCCTGCACCGCCTCAGGCGGCTCCCCAAACCGGTCGATCAATTCATCGTAAACGTCCAGGGAATCCTCTTCGGTCCGAATATCCGCGATCCGGCGATAGACATCCAGCCGCTGGGCATTCGAGGCAATATAGGATTCGGGAATATGGGCGGTGACGGGCAGATCGATGAGACATTCTTCCTCCTGCTGTGGAGCGGGAAGCCCCTTTTCCTCGTTGACGGCATCGGCCAGGAGTTTCAGGTACATCTCATACCCTACCGCCTCCATGTGTCCGTGCTGCTGGGCACCCAGGAGATTGCCGGCCCCCCGGATCTCCATGTCCCGCATGGCGATCTTAAACCCGGCGCCGAATTCGGTAAACTCTCGGATGGCCTCCAGCCGTTTGGAGGCCACGTCGGACAGGACTTTCCCCCGTACAAAGGTCAAAAAGGCAAAGGCGCGACGGGAAGAACGTCCCACCCGCCCCCGTAGCTGGTGGAGCTGGGACAAACCGAATCGGTCGGCGTTTTCGATGATGAGGGTATTGACATTTGGGACGTCCACGCCGGTCTCAATGATGGTGGTGCAGACCAGCACATCGATTTCATGCTCCAATACCTGCCGCCAGATCTCCGACATCTCGTCCTCGCTCATCTTGCCGTGGGCAAAGGCAACCCGAGCCTCGGGAATCCGCATCTGAAGCCCGGCGGCGCACCGCTCGATGGACTCAACCCGATTGTGAAGATAATACACCTGCCCGCCCCGGCGCAGCTCCCGCCGGAT
>CDZV01059385.1_pt1 | contig 10928 bp, 10 predicted proteins | sample 554851 | NCBI WGS metagenome assembly CDZV01 (sample SAMEA3182090, study PRJEB8094) | gut metagenome | biome: human; feature: gut; material: Stool; isolation source: human stools | place: Canada | collected 2013-03-12
CCCTGCGTGGCGGAGGGCATCCGCCGCCTGCGGGCCGGGCAGGTGGAGCGCCGGGCGGGCTTTGACGGGGAGTACGGCGTCATCTCCCTGCTGACCCCCGGTGAGATCGCCCGGTTCAGCGGGCAGATCTCTCTGTTCGGCCTGGACCTGCCTGTGCGCAAATCCAAGCCCCGCCGGGAGCTGCAGCGCGTTTCGGCGCCGGAAGCGGCCCCGGCTGCTCCCCAGCCGGAGGCGCTGAATCCCCCGCAGCTGGAGGCCGTCACCTCCACCGCGCCGGTAACCGCTGTGACGGCGGGCCCCGGCACCGGCAAGACCCGCACCCTGGTGGCCCGGATCGCCTGGCTGGTGGAGGAGCGGGGCGTCCGCCCCGGGGAGATTACCGCCGTCACTTTCACCAATCAAGCAGCGGCGGAGATGCGCGCCCGGCTGGAACAGCGTCTGGGCGGCAAGCGGGCGGTGGCGGCCATGACCATCGGCACCTTCCACGCCATCTGTCTGAAACTGCTTGGCGACGTGCGGCTCATCAGCCCCGGCGAGGCCCTGACCATCGCGGAGCAGGTGCTGCGGGAGTCCGGCCGAAAGGGCGGCGGAAAATCGCTGCTCCAGGCCGTCTCCCGGGTGAAAAATGGTGTTTCTCCAGAGGATGCCGATCTGGACGCGGAGCTGTACGACGCCTATCAGGCCAGGCTGCTGGACCTGGGCGCTCTGGACTTCGACGACCTGCTGACCGAAGGACTGAAGCGGGATGTCACCGGCCTGCGGTGCTTCCGTCATGTGCTGGTGGACGAGTTTCAGGATATCAACGATATCCAATACCGGCTGGTCCGGTCCTGGAGCCGGAGCGGGGAGCTGTTCGTCATCGGCGACCCGGACCAGTCCATCTACGGCTTCCGGGGCGCCGACTGCCGGTGCTTCCAGCGGCTTCAAGAGGAGCATCCTGGTGTAAAGGAAATTCACCTAACAGAAAATTACCGCTCTGCTCCGGCCATTCTGGGTACGGCCTTGGCAGTAATCGGTCATAATCCCGGCGGGGGCCGAATACTGACCCCCCGCTGCCCCGCCGGTCCTGCCGTGCGGCTGGTCCAGGCAGCGGACAGCTTCTCCGAGGCCGTATTCATCGCCAAGGAGATCGGCCGTATGACCGGCGGCGTGGACATGCTGGAGGCCCAGGCCCTGGGCCACGAGCGGACGGTGCGGGCCTTTTCCGATATTGCGGTGCTCTGCCGCACCCACCGGCAGCTGGAGCTGGTGGAGAAATGCCTCCGCCACGACGATATTCCCTGTCTTGTCACCGGGCGGGAGGACTTCCTGGATGACCCGGCGGTTCGGGGGGCGCTGGGCTTCCTCCGTTCCCTGGTGGTGCCAGCAGACAACGCGGCGCTGGAGTCCGCCCTCCGGCTGCTGTGGAACTGCCCGGCAGATCTCATCCAGAAGGCCCAGACGCTCTGCCAAAAGATGGGCACGCTGGACTCGGCGGCCCTGCAGGAGGCGGTCCGGGGCCACGGCATTCTGGAAAACTGGCTGGGCCGGGCAGAGGTCTGGCTCCCTCTGGTCCGGACGGAAACACCCCGGAAGCTGGTGGAACAGTGGGAGGAACAGTACGGCACCTCTCCGGCCCTGGAACGCCTGCGGAACACGGCGGTATTCCACGAGGACTTCGACAGCCTCTGGGATGCTCTGGTCCTGGGCCAGGAGGCAGACCTCCGGCGGGCATCCGGCAAACACTGGGCCTCCGGCGCAGTGCGCCTGATGACGCTCCACGGTGCCAAGGGTTTGGAATTCCCTGCGGTGTTCCTGGCGGGTCTCTCCGCCGGAGCGATGCCCCTGGAGTCCCCCGGCCGCCCGGCGGATGCGGAAGAGGAGCGGCGGCTCTTCTTTGTGGGCCTCACCCGGGCCCGGGAGGAACTGATCCTCACCGCCGCGCCGGAGTTCTCTCCCTTCCTGCGGGAACTGCCGGAGACGGTGGTCCGGGAGACCACCGGCCGCCGCCGGGAGGCGGAACAGCTGCGCCTGTTCTGATCGCTTCCCCTTCTCCCAGTTCATACCAAAAGCCCCGGGCACACGTGTGTGTCCGGGGCTTCTCTCTTTTCCGTTGCCTTCAGCTTCGGTGTGCCCGATCCCTGACAGCAGCCAACAGCGCGTGACGCTCGTTGGGCAGGGAGTCATCCAGCACAGCGTTCAGCAGTTCCCGCAAAGTCTGTCCCACCGCGGGGCCGGAGAGTCCCATGGCCAGCAGGTCCCGCCCGTTCACCGCCAGCTGCCGCAGGGATACGCAGGCGCCCTCCACCAGCAGCTGGTCCAGGATGCATTCCGCCCTGTCGATCTCCCCCTGCAGGAAGCGGTACGCCGGGGCCTGAGCCAGATTGTCCGCTCGCTTCACATCCAGCAGACGCCGCAGGTCCCGCTCCCCCAGTGCCCCCAGTGCCCGAGCCACACCCGGGCGGGTGCGTGGGATGTTGCGGTCATGCCAAGCCACCAGCTGCACCACCGTCTCCCGGAGAACCGTCTCGGCCATGAGGCGACCCAGCATGGCCTCCGCCATGCGGGCGCTCTCCGCCGGATGGCCGTAAAAGTGTCCGCAACCCAGTCCGTCCACTGTAAAGCAATTTGGCTTTCCAATATCGTGAAGCAGCATGGTCAGCCGCAGCTCCGGCTCCGGTTTCACTTTCTCCATGGCATGGAGGGTGTGCTCCCACACATCGTAACAATGGTGGCCGTTCCGCTGGTCAAACCCCACCATGGGCAGAATCTCCGGCCAGAAGACGCCAGCCACATCCGGATAGGCCCGCAGGACCTCTGCGGCCCATTTTCCGGACACCAGCTTTTTCAGCTCCGCCCAGATCCGCTCCGGAGCAATGGCTCTCAGCAATTCCCGGTTCCGGTGGATGGCCACCGCTGTATCCGGATGGACAGTGACCCCCAGCTCCGCCGCGAACCGCAGTCCCCGCAGGATGCGGAGGGCATCCTCGCCGAACCGGCGGTCCGGCTCTCCCACACACCGCAGGACCTTCGCCGTCAGGTCTGCCCGGCCGCCCAGAGGGTCGTACAGGGTCCCCTGCAGGTCCGCTGCCATCGCGTTGATGGTGAAGTCCCGGCGCCGCAGATCCTCCTCCAGAGAGTCGGTGAACGTCACGGTCTCCGGCCTCCGGTGGTCCCGATAGGCACCGTCCCGCCGGAGTGTAGTGATCTCTACGCCACCCTGCTCCGTCTTTACGGTGACGGTGCCGTGGCGCAGACCAGTTGGGACAGCCCGGCCGGCAAACAGGGCCATAGTCTCCTCCGGCCGGGCGGAAGTGGTCACATCCCAGTCCCCCGGCATCCGGTCCAGCAGGGCATCCCGGACGCAGCCGCCCACGCACCATGCGCCATACCCCGCCGCCTCCAGTGTTTTCAGGATCTCCCCTACCGGAGCGGGGATCGTTACCGTCGTCATGTGTCCACCTCCCTTATGTCCATTCTCCTTGCGTATCGCGGATCAGCTCTGCGGGCCGTCCTATCGCCACTCCATAAGAAGTTCCGCTTCCCCAGTCTCGGGATCCACGCCCTCCTCCAGGACACGGAACCCCTCCCGCCGGTAGAAGGCTGCCGCCCGGAGGTTTTTCCGGTAGACCTGCAGGCGCAGCTGCCCGCGGCTGGTCTTCACGTGGTCCAACAGCTGCCGGCCCACGCCGCCGGACCGGGCCTCCCTCCGGACGAAGATGCCGGCGATGTAGTCTCCCAGAAGTCCGATGAAGCCTGAAATTTCGGCCCGCGCCTCCGTCTCAAAGACCCAGACCTCCGCCCGGGCCAGCGCAGTCCTGACCTCTGCAAAATGTCCCAGCCAATAGGCTGCTGGGATGAAATCGTGGGCTTCCCGGTTGGCGTCCAACCAGATGGCCGCCACAGCATCCAGGTCGCCCTTCCCCATTCTTCGGATCATGGGCCTCCTCCATTCCTCCTGTACCTCGCGCTGCTCTGATGATACCACACCAAGCGACCCGCCGCAAGGCAGGGGCCACCGGATTCTGCCTTTTGAAGTATGATCGTGATTTCACGGAACAAGGAAATCTTCTGTCATTTGGGTGAAACTATGCCTGGATCTCCGCTCCTTCACAGCCGGTCATGTTTCCACCCGTGAGCAAAAGACGTGGGCAGCTGTTTTCCCCGCGGAACACAGCTGCCCATGTTGTCCAGGCGTGGAAGCAATGCCTTCCGCCCCTCAGGCTGGAATTTCGGGAACTGAATTGCACCCCAAAACAGGCCCGCTCTATGCCTTCTTCCGTGTCAGGAAAATCCCAAGGATTGCTCCTATCAAGAGCATCGGCGCAAACCTGACAAACAGCCATTCAAATGCGTGAAAAGCGACTCCAACAACGGCGGTTTCCGGATCGTGATAATTCCACCCCAGATAAGGACTCCCGCAGTAAATGAAAACTGCGGAAATAATTACGATGGCCGTACACAATCCAATAAGCAGGCAGCGAGCTGTTTTTCGCCGCAGCTCCTTCCCCTGTGCCAGCTGCAAATTTATGATCTCCAGCTTTTCGGAAACCGCTTTCAGGTCATCAGCCTTCGCCGCTGTGACAGGTTCTCCGAGCAGCGTGCTCACAGGTGTTTCAAACGCCTCTGACAGGGAGATCAGCATATCAGCATCCGGAACAGACAATCCCTGCTCCCATTTGGAGATGGTCTGCCGCACCACATTCAGCTTGATCGCAAGTTCCTCCTGCGATAGCCCTTTTGATTTTCTGATGGCTTTGATGTTTTCACATAACATAGGGAATGAACTCCTTTCTGGTTAACGCCATTGTACGAGAAACAGCCTGTTTTCGCAAGCAACGTATATTAACATTTGCGTTCAGACTGTGCAGGCGGCTTTTGGCTTCTTTCTTTTGCGGCAGGCAAGATTTGTTGATTCCTGCGGCACGTATCCAAACCGGCAAATTACGCAAAGCTGCCACAGGTATGCGGCAAATTACCTTCCTCTTACGGCTGCGCTCAGTTTGGTGAAGCCGACGGAATTGGGGTCGCCACCGCTGATCTTGAAACGGGGCCCTGGATTTCTCTGGTTGCATTTTCCGTCTTCTCATACTATAATGAAATATTTGGTAAGGAATTGCAGGTTTTTGGGCAACCTCATGGTATTCCCACAGAATCATCAGCGGCGCGCTGGCAGTGCGCTTCAGATAAGGAGTCTTTTCATGATGAACAATCTCCATCCCATCCGCGACTATATCGTCCCCGGCAAGCGGGCCCATCTGGTGGGCATCGGCGGCGTGTCCATGTGCCCCCTGGCGGAGGTGCTGCGGGGCATGGGCCTCCATGTCCAGGGCTCCGACATGACGGAGAGCGACACGGTCCGCCACCTCCGGTCCTTGGGCATCCCCGTGGCCATCGGCCACAACGCCGAAAACCTGGGGGACTGCGATCTGGTGGTCCGCACCGCTGCCGTCCACGACAGCAACCCGGAGATCGCCGGTGCCGTGGCCCGGGGTATCCCCGTGTACGAGCGGGCCCAGGCCTGGGGTGCCATCATGCAGCGGTATCCCAACGCGCTGTGCGTGGCCGGTACCCACGGCAAAACCACCACCACCTCCATGTGCACCCACATCTTCATGGCGGCGGAGGCGGATCCCACGGTGATGATCGGCGGCACCCTGCCCCTGCTCCACGCCGGCTACCGGGTGGGCCAGGGGGACACCATCATCCTGGAGTCCTGTGAGTACTGCAACAGCTTCCTCAGCTTCTTCCCCACCGTGGCAGTGATTTTGAACGTGGAGGAGGACCACCTGGACTTCTTCAAGGATCTGGCCGACATCCAGCACTCCTTCCGCCGGTTTGCGGAGCTGGTGCCCCCGGCGGGGTCCGTCATCGTCAACGCGGACAACGCCAGCGCCATGGAGGCGGTGGCCGGGCTGGAGCATCCCATCTTCACCTTCGGCCTGGACCATGCCGCCGACTGCACCGCCGCCAATCTGACGGAGGTGGACGGCAGGCCGGTATTCGACGTGATGATCCGCGGCGAGAAATACGCCCGCGTAGAGCTCCACGTCTACGGCCACCACAATGTTCTCAACGCCCTGGCGGCAGCCTCTGCGGCCTGGGCACTGGGCCTGCCGGGCCATGCGGTGGAGACGGGCCTGGCCTCCTTCACCGGCGCCGGCCGCCGATTCGAGCACAAGGGTACCTATCATGGGGCGGAGGTCTACGATGACTACGCCCATCACCCCGACGAGCTCCACGCCCTGTTCACCACCGCCAAGGAAATGGGGTATGAACGGCTGGTGGTGGCCTTCCAGCCCCACACCTACTCTCGCACCGCCAAGCTGTTCGAGCGGTTCGTGGAAGAGCTGAAAATCCCGGACGTGGCCATCCTGGCGGAGATCTTCGCCGCCCGGGAGCAGAACACCTTGGGCATCTCCTCGGCGGACCTGTGCCGCAATATCCCCGGCGCTGTGTACTGCTCCACCCTGGACAAGGCGGCGGCGGCTCTGCGGCAGGCGGCCCGGCCCGGCGACTTGATCCTCACCGTAGGCGCCGGTGACATCTACCGGGCCGGGGAAAAGCTGCTGGCGGGGGTGTGAGCCGTGGAGATCTCAGAGATCCGCACCGCCGCCCCGGCAGAGGGCCGCGCCGCCGTGGAGCTGGAGACCTTTGCCCTGCTGGACCGGCTGCACATCCCCTATGCTTGGGTGGCCCACGAGACCGCCGACACCATCGCCGACTGCGATGTGGTCAGCGAGGTGCTGGGCATCTCCATCTGCAAGAACCTGTTTCTCTGCAACCGGCAGAAGACGGCGTTCTACCTGCTGACCATGCCCGGCGGCAAGCCCTTCCAGACCAAGGTCCTCAGCGCCCAACTGGGCACCACCCGCCTCTCCTTCGCCCCGCCGGAGCTGATGGAGTCCATGCTCCGCTGCACCCCCGGCTCTGCCAGCGTGCTGGGCCTGGCCTATGACACGGAGCGCCGGGTCCGGCTGGTGATGGACCGGGCAGTCCATGACGCGGCCTGGTTCGGCTGCCACCCCTGCAAGAACGACGCCAGCCTCCGCCTGCGGACGGAGGACCTGCTGCATGTCTTTCTCCCCCACACGGGCCACGATGTGACGGTGGTGGACCTGTAACGGCATCTATGGAAAAACGAGGACCGGACCGGTCCTCGTTTTCTGTTTTCCCTCAGTGGGAAGAGGTCAGCTTGATGCCGACAATGCCCGTCAGCAGCAACACGGTGAAAAACATCCGGGCGGCGGTCACCGGCTCCTTGAAGATCAGGATGCCCACCGCCACGGAGCCTACGGCCCCGATGCCGGTCCAGACGGCGTAGGCAGTGCCCAGGGGAAGCGTCTTCATGGCCTGGCTCAGCAAATAGAAGCTGGCCAGCATCCCCGCAATGGTCATCACGGACCAGCCCAGCTTCGTGAAGCCATCGGACAGTTTCAGGAACGAGGACCAGAACACCTCCAGAAGTCCCGCGCATGCCAGAAATACCCATGCCATGCAAATCACTCCTCCTCTGACAGCAAAAAATAAAAGGCGCCCGCGCCCCGCATCTCCAATGGCCTACGGATGCAGGGGCAAACGCCTTTGTCCGCCCGGCGGCGGACCTATATTGATGTTTTATTTTACAGATTTCCCGGGAAATGTCAAGTCCTTTCTACCACAGAGCGGTAAAACCGCTCCCGGTCCTCCCGGAGCATCCGCAGCTCCCCGGTGGAGAGCATCTGCCGGATGCGCTCCGCCAGCCAGACGTCGCCGATGCCCGGCTTCTCCCGGCCCAGAACCTCTCCAATGATGTTGGCGATCTTCGTCTGGCCCTCGGGCAGATGGCGTCGGATCATTTCGTCGTAGAAGTCCTCCCCCACGCTGCGGACCCGGCCGTTCACCACCGCCCGGAGCGGGGCGTTCTCCTGCCGGAGCACCTCCCACCGATGGGCCATAGCGCCCAGCATCACCGGCGGCAGCGGCTCCTCCCGGGACAGGAAGCGTCCGAACAGCTCCGGCTCCACCTCGCCCCAACCCAGGTAGGTCTCCACGACGCCGTCCGGCCACTCCCGCCAGGGCGGCAGGAACACCACGCGGACGTCGGCCTTTGTGTCTTTCAGCAGGCTGGCAGCGTGGAGCAGACCGCAGGCGCCGTATGGCGTATGGTCCACCCAAATACGGACGGCGTCCCTAGAGCCGCAGGACCTCAATCGCTCCGCTGCCTCCAAATTCCGCTGCCAGTCCCGGTCCGTGGTCTCATCATCACCATCACACCACCGGCGCAGCAGGTCCCACCGGTCCGCACCCAGCGGTTCTCGGATATCCCCCATATCCAGTCCCAGGGACAAGACCAGTACATCACTCGGACTGCCGCCCAGGGGGATGACCTCCCGTTCCAGGGCCGCCTGCCGCCGCTGGGCCCGCTGGATCTGGTGGATCTCCTCTCCCGCGGGCGCTTTTCCGTCATCGAAGCCGATGACCGTAGTAGATGTCACATTTCCGCCGTCCTCTGTGCGGCTGAGAACGAATCCGAGGCCTTTCCGTCCGCTCCCGCCGCAGCGCTGGGCCACCCGCAGGGCACCGCGGGTTGACATATCAAAACACAGTTCCAGCATGGTCTTGCCTCCTGGATGTCACGGCTGCTGATCTTCTCAGGGATCCAGCAATGTTTTCCCAAAGCCAAAGCCCCATTGATAGGCCCAGCCCAAGGACGTGAGCAGAAGCACCGTCAGCCCGTAGCCGAAGAGGAGCCCCGTCGCCAGCCGCCGGAGATTACCGCTCTCATAGGGCGTACAAAGCTGGAGAAGTCCGTCCGCAATCAACGGAACCAGCAGCACAGCCGCCACTCCCGCCGGGGGATGGACCGCCCACCAGGTTGCCAGCCCCGCCAGGATGCCCGCCAGCTCCCCGGTGCACCGGGCGCAGATGGGAAAGGGCGTTCCGTCCCGAAAATGGAAAGAGCGATCCGGCCGGCAGTGGCATCCGAAGAGAATCGGAAGCCACCGCCAAAGCCAGCGCCGCAGCTTAATAGGCATACACCGCTGCGCTGATGCCCAGAGCCGCCGCCGCAACGTACATCAGTACATAGGCGATCACGCACACCAGGGCGCCGATGCCCGCCGCCTTGGCAGTCCGGGGCTTGGTATCCTTCCATACCAGGAACAAGATCAATCCTGCAATGGGAATACAGCAGCCCAGAAGCCCCCACAGGAAGCCGCCGTTGTCCGCTGCCGGTGGAGGATTATTCGGTCCTCCGTTCTGAGGTGTGCCGCATTTCGGGCAGACCGCCGCATAGTCATCGATCAATGCACCACATTTTCTGCAATAAGCCATCGTTTTTCCCTTCAAGACACAGTTTGCTGCGTTCGCCTCCGCGCTGTCCCAAAGCCGCGTGGCGCCCTCCACCTGAGGGAACCAGGCACCTTGATTATATCGGTCCCCGCACCTGCTGTCAAGGCTAATCCGACAGATTCCAACCAAAAGGGACAAGGCAGGCAGCTTTCGCTGCCCGCCTTGTAAAAAGTCCGGGAGATCTTACTTCTTGCTCAACGCCTCGTCGATGGCCTTAGCCGCGGTCTTGCCGGCGCCCATGGCCAGGATGACGGTGGCAGCACCGGTGACGGCGTCGCCGCCGGCATAGACATTCTCGCGGGAGGTGAGACCGTCCTCGTTCACCACGATGCCGCCCTTCTTGTTGATTTCCAGGCCCTTGGTGGTGGACTTGATCAGGGGGTTGGGGCTGGTGCCCAGGGCCATAATAACGCAGTCCACGTCCACGTCGAACTCACTGCCGGGGACCTCGATGGGACGGCGGCGGCCGGAGGCATCGGGCTCGCCCAGTTCCATCCGGATGCAGCGGATTCCCTTCACATCGTCGTTCTCGTCCGCCAGCACCTCCACCGGGTTGCAGAGAGTCTTGAAGATGATGCCTTCCTCCTCGGCGTGCTCCACCTCTTCACGGCGGGCGGGCAGCTCCTCCATGCCGCGGCGGTACACAACATAGACCTCTGCACCCAGGCGCTTGGCGCACCGGGCGGCGTCCATGGCCACGTTGCCGCCGCCTACGACGGCCACCTTCTTGGGATGGATGAGGGGCGTGTCGGAATCGGGCAGGTATGCCTTCATCAGGTTGATGCGGGTCAGGAACTCGTTGGCGGACAGCACGCCCTTGTAGTTGACGCCGGGGATGTTCATGAACATAGGCAAGCCGGCGCCGGAGCCGATGAACACGGCCTCAAAACCCATCTCATCCATCAGCTCGTCCACGGTGATGGTGCGGCCCACCACGGTATCGGTCATGATCTTCACGCCGAAGTGTTCCAGCCGGGCCACCTCCTTGGCCACAATGGCCTTGGGCAGACGGAACTCCGGGATGCCGTACACCAGCACGCCGCCAACCTGGTGCAGCGCCTCGAACACGGTGACGTCATACCCCTTCCGGGCCAGATCGCCGGCACAGGTCAGGCCCGCAGGGCCGGAGCCTACCACAGCTACCTTGTGGCCGTTGCTCTCCGGCACGGCGGGAGCGCCGCCCTGATGGCCGTGGGCATTGTGATAGTCCGCCACAAACCGCTCCAGACGGCCGATGCCCACGGGCTCACCCTTGATGCCCCGGATGCACTGGCCCTCGCACTGGTTCTCCTGGGGGCAGACACGGCCGCAGATGGCGGGCAGGCTGTTGGTGGAGGTGATGACGCCGAAAGCCTCGTCAAACTTGCCTTCCGCCACCTTGGCGATGAACTCGGGAATATGTACGTTCACGGGGCAGCCGTTCACGCACTTGGGGTTCTTGCAGTTCAGGCAGCGCTTGGCCTCGTCGATGGCCATTTCCTCAGTATAGCCCAGGGCCACCTCGTCGAAGTTCTTGTTGCGGACATCGGGCTCCTGAGAGGGCATGGGATTCTTCTTCAAAGACATATTGGCCATGATTATTCGGCCTCCTTCTTGAACAGGTTGCAGGTCTCCTC
>CDZV01053539.1_pt1 | contig 10917 bp, 11 predicted proteins | sample 554851 | NCBI WGS metagenome assembly CDZV01 (sample SAMEA3182090, study PRJEB8094) | gut metagenome | biome: human; feature: gut; material: Stool; isolation source: human stools | place: Canada | collected 2013-03-12
GTCGCGCCGGAGAACCGGCCGTCGGTGATGAGCGCCACGCTCTCACCCAGACCCATGCCGCAGATGGTGGAGGTGGGGGTGAGCATCTCGCGCATGCCGGGGCCGCCCTTGGGACCTTCATACCGGATGACCACTACGTCGCCCTCATGGATGCGGCCGCCCATTATGGCAGCGGTCGCGTCCTCCTCGCTGTCAAACACACGGGCCGGGCCGCTGTGCACCATCATGGACGGGGCGACCGCGCCCTGCTTGACCACGGCGCCCTCGGACGCCAGATTGCCGAACAGGATCGCCAGACCACCGTCCTGGCGGAAGGGCGCATCCAGGCGGCGAATGATGTCGCCGTCCGCGTCGGGGGCGCCCGCCAGGCGGTCGGCCACCGTACCGCTGACCGTGAGAATATCCCGGTGGATAAGTCCGCCCTTGTCCAGTTCCTTCAGCATGGCCTGAATGCCGCCCACACCGTCCAGATCGGTGATAAACACTTGGGACGCGGGGTTCAGCTTGCAGATTTGGGGGGTCTGTTTGCCGATTTCGTCAATGCGGTGCAGGTCGACGGGGCAGCCCGCCGCATGTGACACCGCGATGAGATGCAGCACCGTATTGGAGGAACAGCCGATAGCCATATCCGCGCGCAGGGCGTTTTCAAACGCCGCCGGGGTCAGGATATCCTTCACCCGGATATTCTGCTCGAGCAGGGTCATCACCCGCTCGCCCGCCTCTTTGGCCAGACGCACCCGAGCGGCGCTGACCGCCGGGATGGTGCCGTTGCCGGGCAGGGCAAGGCCGATGGTCTCGGTCAGGCAGTTCATCGAATTGGCCGTATACATACCGGAGCAGGAACCGCAGCCCGGACAGGCCGTATTTTCCATCTCGGCGAGGGAGCTTTCCTCCCGCTGGCCCGCTGCCGCAGCGCCTACTGCTTCAAACACCTCGTTGAGACCCACCTTGCGGCTGCCGTCCCGGCCGGGCAGCATGGGGCCGCCGCTGACAAAGATGGAAGGCAGATTCATGCGGCAGGCCGCCATGAGCATGCCGGGTACAATCTTATCACAGTTGGGGATAAACACCGCCGCATCCATCGGGTGAGCCGTCAGCATCACTTCAATGGAATCGGCGATAAGCTCACGCGAGCAGAGGGAATATTTCATTCCCTTGTGGTTCATGGCCAGGCCGTCGCACACCCCGATGGTGCTGAAGGTGAAGGGCACGCCGCCCGCATTGCGGATCCCCGCCTCCACCGCCTTGACAATGGTGTCCAGATGGGTGTGGCCCGGTATGTAGTCGCTCTTGGAGCTGACCACGGCGACAAAGGGCCGCTTCATTTCGCTGTCGGTGATTCCCAGCGCTTTAAGCAGGGAACGGTGCGGGGCGCGGGACACGCCCTCCTTCATCAAATCGCTACGCATACACTTTCCATCCTTTCTGTCAGCCGTCCGACTCCTCCAGCGTGGTTCCCCTGGCGAACGCGCGCAGGAGTTCCAGACACTGTTCCTTTTTCTCCTGTTGCTTTTCATCGCTCGACGCCCGGACGCCGAAATACAAATCCTCCGGAACGGCGTCGCGCGCCGCGTCCGTCGCATTTTCCATCTGTTTCATCAGTTCCTCGCGGAACCCGTTCTTCCAGTTCCAAAGGCGCCCTTCCTCCAGGATGTCGTCTCCCTGCAGGCCGAGCTCGCTGAAAAAGCGGAATTCATCGTCCTGATGGCTTTTGATATACTGCTCATAATACTCTGGTTCCAAGGCATAAAACAGCTCATCGCCTGCCGCAATGAGCACCGGCAGCTTCTGCATATTGGCCATATTCGTCTGGGAATTGCCGCCCATGTACAGGTTTTCGATGCTGACCATCACCACGCCGTCCCCGTTCAGGTCAAGGCCGGTGACCTCCAGCTCCGCTTTGAGCATGGTCTGCACCTGCTGGCTCATGGGCTGATCGGTGACCAGCACCAGCCGGTAATCGGGCTCGTCCTTCGTCACCATCTGCACCACCAGCACCGTGATCACCACCACGGCAAACAGCACGCCGATGGTCAGCCATTTGTAATGATACCAATAGTTGTCCCATTTCCCCTTAAAGTCCCTCGGCCCCTCCGGCTTCGGATCGGGCCGCAGATCCTCTTCGTTCACCCCTACGAGATACATGTCCCTTGCCATAGACCATCTGTCCTTTCCGTACGGGTCTCCTGCGTAAACTCAGGCGTTGCGATCCTTCATCGTGGGGACGAAAGTTTTCCCAACAATTCGTACATCGTCATATTCATTCAAATCCTTTGTTTTGCTTACTTTCCCGAACTTCATACTCATTCATATTACATCAGGAAAAAAGCAAAATTGTTGTCAATCTGCTGTCCTCGCAGAATTTTTGTTGTCAGGACTCACACCGAGAACCCTTCTCAAAAGATGTCCAACTTCGATAAGTTGTTAAATGATTCCTGCTTCTTCTGATCTGTAGCTTCAGCATAGATATCCATCGTCGTTTCAATGTTGCGATGTCCCATGATATCTTGGATCACTTTTAGATTTGTTTCGTGCTCACAGAGTCTGGTACAAAAAGTGTGTCTTAGATGGTGACAAGAAAAATCCGGAAGAATGACCGGCTCACGACGTTCTCTTTTTGCTTTCACAACCTCATCTGAATTGTGGCTGCAAACAATGCGTTTTATGGTTCGATTTACGGACTGCGGGGTCTGGATTCCACCATAGCGATTGATGAATATAAATCCCTTCATACCATCAAGTTCTGTATCGAATATTCCAGACTCATCTTGTTCCTCGCGCACCATTTGAAATGCATCATAGACAACATCAAGCATCGGGATCGTGCGGATACCTGCTTCCGTTTTTGGCTTTGAAATCTGCAAGGTGGATGTCCGGGAATTTCCTACCGGGTAGTAGACAACGCTATGGTTTATGCTGATCTTGCGATTATCAAAATCAAGGTCGTCCCATGTCAATCCTAATACCTCGCCGATTCTGCCACCGGTACCGAGCAATACTGTAAATAGTGGCCACCAATGGTAATACACCGGATGGTTAGCAATATAATCCATAAAGGATCTCTGCTGCGGCTTTGTAAGAGCGTGCCGCACACCTCTTGCCTTGTCACTCTCTTTGCTGACTTCCTTCATCACGCCATCCGACGGATTCTTTCTGATAACTTCATCTCGAACCGCCAGCTGAAAGGTTGGATGCAGCAAAGTATGTACCGAATCCAATGTACCCAATGACAAATCATCTACATTAAGCAGATGGAGGTAGAATTGAAGCACATCCGAATATTTTACCTCAGCAATTTTCTTCTTGCCAAAAGTGTCTCTGACAAAGCGATCATAGATATAGATGTAATTACTACGGGTAGTCTCCCTTAACTTGCATTTGGTAGACATATATCTATCAAAGGTGTCGTTTAAGTTTGCTTTTCCCGCAACGTATATATCCAGCCCATCCAACTGATCCTTTATCAGCTGCTTTTCTTTTTCTCTAAGTGTCGTCAGATCTTGTGCATATATAAACTTACGCCTTCCTAATGGGTCAGTGTAGGTATACATATATCGCTTGTCTGACGCTCTCTGTACCTCTCCCTTTCTAAGCGCTCTACCACGCTCGTCTTTTCGTGCCTTTGCCATACTGATTACCTCCTTCAATATATATTGAAAAGGGGCTCACAGCACTTACTTCTTTTTGGACAAATACTCTTCCAAACTTCGCAAGGCAACTTCTGTCATTGACATATTATGTTTGATGGCATACTCATTTAACTTCTTATGGGTTTCATCCGACATACGGATTGTTATGGTTGCTCTTTTTGCATTATCCTTCTTCGGTCGTCCCATTCGTGTCATATGCTACCTCCAAACACTGTGTATATTATACTTATTGTAAGACAGAAAGTCAATACCTCGTGCGCTCTTCGTCCCCATATTATTCGGAAATTCATATTACTAACCCTTCAGCATTCACGGAATGTCTCAAGAAACTTCTCGAAAATCTCGCAGTTGACCAGTGCTATTCCGTCAATTTTATAAACCGCCTTGGCTTCTTTTGCCAGTGCCTGAAACTTTGTCAATCCAAGACTGTACTTTTCGGCTCCTTCTTTATACCTGACAAATTTCTTTGCATATTGTTTTGTCTTCTCAGCATCTTTTCGTTGATATCCCATTATTCGGTTCCTCCTTTATCTTAAAAATCAGCGAACATCGCTAACGATATTAATTTCTTCCTTATACAAATATATGTCCTTACACTCTGCCTGCAGCGAACAGGTCCATAGGAATTTCACCTTCCCGCCTTCATTATGGCCGGACCGCGAGTTACGGATGTCTCATTATCCCCGGATGAATCATCGCGTTATGTAGGAGCCACCTACATATCAGTGCTCATGGACCTGCGTGCCAGGCAGTTGGATAGCCGCTTCGCATTCCGGGACCGTAGAGGTAAAGACTATTCAATTGTCAAGGTGCGATAAAACATAGGGATGCTTTCATAAGGTAAAAACACAAAAAAATCTCAAAATATAATCACTTCCCGAAAAAATCAAAAATTATAGAAAAAGCTCCGGATGTTCAGTCCGGAGCCTTGCCGCTATATTATGAACTTGCTGATATTGAGAGCCAGATGCATCAGAAGATACTGCTTCAGATCGTCATCATGCTTACCGTTTATAAAACAATGCTTGTCTATCAGAGGATCATAAAGGGTAATCAATTTCTCAAAGTCATTATGATTGCCTGCAATAGCGCCTTGTAATACAATCTGAAATTCGGTTTTATCCATCGATATCACCACCCTCCACGATTGTCTTGCGTAAATACTTCAAGCCCTTTTGCTTCTGGTTTGAAACATATTGCGCTGAACAATTCAGTATTTTGGCGATATCCCGTGGCTTCATTTCATCCACGAAAAGCAGCTTAAGTATCTGTTGCCTCATCAGCGGCAACTCTGAAAACGCTTTTGCAAGGCGATCTTCCGTAAACCCAAAAGGGTCATCAGAGAATAGCGTCTGCATATAAGCGTCCTCAGTTGCCGGCAACTGATCCTCATCAAGCGAATCCAACGATTCGTGGGGTTCTTCACATTCTCGCTCTAAGTAATTGAGCTTAGCACGTTTTAATAACGTATCGAGCCACGCGGTAAATCTTGCGCGGAGCTCATCTCGATCAGCGTTTTGTCGGTAGTCCAAACATATGCCTCCTTTGGGGCATACCACCGAGCAAAACTATATTTACAACATGCCACAGTGGCATGCCGTGAAATTATATTCTGTGTTCGTACAGTTGGGTCCACAGCAATCAGAACATTGGAATCACCTCCTTCCCGTAAGAAAAACAAAAAGCGACCCAACCATAAATGAATATGGCAAGGCCGCTTAATCTGGCGTGCATATAAAACCGGCGGACAAAAGCCGGTCAATAGCATTTCTATTCTATTATTTGTTCTTTTCTTCTTAGTTAATTCTCCTCATCATACACAAGCCCATCTTTTACGATAAACTTACCCCAAAGTGGTCTGGAGAGCTCCTCGACAATGCGACCGTCAGGAAGTCTCACACAGGTAACGTTCTTGTTGTAATCTGCAAGAAATTCTGCTGTGCGGTCCTCAAACTCAAGGAATCTCTTGTCTTCGGTGCAACAGTTGAATCTCTCCATTGTTTCGCGGATAACAGGTACCAATTCACGGGCAAAGGCATTGGAGATGTTGATCAATCCTTCAATGCGCATACCGTGAAGCACGTTGTCCATTATTTTTCCTGGATGAAGGTTCTTCAGTTCCTCAATCGCGGTAGAAATGTCTTTTTCCCATTCGGGATCCGGTGTAATCTCCGGAAGATATACAGTTAATAAAGATCTAAAATGCATAATAGACCGTCCTTTCTTAAACAAAGAATGGGCAACTGTACTCCTCGATTGAAAAGAGTGCTTTAATCATTTTTGCAACTTCATCTGGAGCCGGATTTGTATTGTCAAGTTTCATATAGTTCTCAAACGGCAGTTCTTCGCCGTCATAGGAATTAAGGCGATACTTTTCGCTCGTTGCCCTCATTTCAGATTCGCTCCAATTGAGATCACGCTTCCGTTTGCTTTTTTATCCCCGGCATTTTATCCCCCTGCGGGGATAGGACAACCGCCCGGTATGTTTATCCCCGTTCATAATTGTTGATATAGGGATTATACCGTCTAATTTTGTAGAATTTTCCGAGATTTTCCGTAGAATTTTCGTAGTCGGTCGCAAGTTTAGACAAGAACAAACAACAAAATGCTGTATAATGTCAAATTTTACCGCCCTTTGAATACTGCACCGTAAGAAAAGACTTTATGGCTCAAATAAATAGGGGAAACGACCTGCTATCAGGTCGTTTCCCCTATTTATTCCGTAATATCCTCAAAACAAAAGCCAACTTCTCGAACACAACGGATAGCAGAAGGTAAGCTGAGTGCTATCTCACGAAATTTTCTGCGCAGGCCGTATACATGACAGCTTACCGCATTGGCTTCATTTCCCATTGGATCTTCTCCCCATACAGCCTCATAAAGCTGCCTGTATGACAACACCCGCCCTTCATACAAGGCCAGTCGGTAAAGTAGTTCATACTCTTTTGTTGTCAGTAATACCTCCTGCTGATTATAGTATACCTTTCTTTTTCCTGTGTCAATTATGAGGTGGTTAAAAATCAATGTCGGTTCAACTACCATTTCAATCAGCTTCAAATCAGGATGACGCTCCAAAATCTTTGAAATTTCCTCTAAAGCAACATTATCCTGGTCTGATAGTTCCAAAATCACAATTCGTTTGATAGTCCCACCTTCCTTCTAAAACAGCCGCCATCTGTCTGATGGCGGCCGTAAAATGTTATATATTCTGTTCCTTTTTCTTTCTGCTGTAAAGCGTCATGCCATAGACGCCGGCTCCGGATGCAGCCAGAAGACCAATCCACAGCATCATGTTGCTGCCGTCCCCGGTCTGCGGAATAGTTGTATCGGAAGACTGATCGCCCGCGCCGGTCTGCTCTCCGTCCTGAACCGTACTGGTTGAAAACGGTGTGTTGGAGCCAAGGATAGCATACTGGCTCAGATGGGTAGTCTCAAACACCAGGAAGTCGCCTTCCGCCACCGCGTCAAAGCGTTCCAGCTCTTCGCCCAGATATACCGCCTGATAGTATTTGTAGCCCTTCAGGTGGTCGTTCATCGGGATTTTGACCGTCATGGGGTTATCCCTGATTTCCAGAGCTTTACCGTCTTTTCTAACACTGATGTCGTAAATAGACAACAGGCCCGGCAGTTGTTCCTTCAGTTCCGGACGGCTTGACAACACGCTTTCCTGCGCGATGGTGTCGGCGGAAAGGGTCGCACCCTCCGGCACGCCGTTGGTCAGGGAGATGGAAACGCTGGTGTCGGAAGCAGTCAAATCCTTAACGGTGGTACCGCTCTCAGCGCCTTTAGACTCCCACTTGGCATAGAGGTCAATCGGCGCATAGGGCGCGGCGCCGTAGGGCTCATCCTTCAAATCATTGTAAATGCTCAGATAGGTGATCGGCCCGTCGGTACAGGCTTCGTCCCTGTACCAGCCTGCAAACACCATATCGCCGTTTTCCGGCTTGGGACAGGTCGCTTCCACAAAAAAGTCATCCTGGCCGGAGAATTCCATTGACTGCGGCTTTATATACAAATGGTCGCTGCCGTCCTCCGCAAAGGTTCCGCCGTTGGCCCGCAGGATGACGGCGTATTTCGGATACTCTCCGGAAGGTGTTTTATTGGTCAGGTCATCTTTGTCTACAATCTCTGAATGAAATGCTGCAGTGATAACCACGCTTTTATTGCCGCTCTCGTCCGTCTCGATCGCGTTCCGGACGTCCTCCGCCGTGACGGAGCCTTTCAGCGCCTTATATCCGCCCTTTCCGTCCTTTACCATCCATGCGGCAAACGTATAATAGAAGCCGGCTCCTTCCGGACGATATTCTGGTCCGTCAGGAAGCGGAACAGTAAAGGAAGATGCGTCTGCGACCTCCACATCATAGTACAGATGCGCCGTAGTGATGTCTGGTTCAATGCTGGAGATGCTTTTGTCCGCCGGATTGATATCGCCTTCAATGGTGGTATACACCGGCTCATCGCCTGGGTTTTCCACATGTCCGATGGTTATTGTAGCATAGAACCGTCCGGCATCGGTATCGATATCACCGACATCGACCCAGCCCATTTGATAGTAGCCATATTCCGCGCCGCCGTAGTAGAAGCTGATGGTAAGGGGGTCTCCCGCCGCAAATGCCGGCACAGCCATTCCAACAGCCATACAAAGCGTCAGCAGTCCTGCAAGCAGTTTTCGCTTCAATTTCATAACTGATTTTTCTCCTTTCAAGATAAAATTCATGTGAATAAACGGTTTGATGATTCTCTTTAGGGTATCACCGCCTTTTTCTCTATATTTCTATGCCATCCGTTCCCCGGTGCGTCGGTTCAGGCAGCCAGGGCGGAACGAATAACCTTCTTTGCCGCAGTTAAAGTTCTTTATGCTTTGGTGAATACCAAAGCATAAAGAAGGGATATCCCTTCTGCGTTTTCAGCTTTCCTGCGTCTCCCATTTGGCGTAGAGATCCATCGGCGCATAGGGCGCTTCCCTGACGGGACGCTCTTTCAGCTCTTCAAGGATTTTAAGCCCTGTTACCGGGCCGGCGGTGCAGGCTTTATCCCTGTACCAGCCGGTGAATACCTTGCCGCTGCTCGTCGGTTTCAGGCAGGTAGCCTCCACATAGAAAAGCTCCTGGTCTGCAAATTCCAGCGACCGCGGCTTCATATACAGCAGATCGGTCCCGTCCGCTTCAAAAGCCCCGCCGTTGGCATGCAGCCTGACGGCGTACCGGGGATTCCCGTTCTCGTCATTCAGGGCATACTCATCTGCCATTTCCGAACGGAACGCCGCCGTGATGAGAACCTTACGCCGCTTGACTTTCTCCGTCTCCACGGCAGGCTTTACCGCTTTGGATGTGACGGGATCTTCCAGGGCCTTGTAGCCGCCGTTTCCGTCCTTTAACATCCATGCGGCAAAGCTTACGGTGACCGGCTCGGCGCCCTCGCCGCCAGGGAAGTGATAGTCCACACCATCCGGCAGGGGGACAGAAAACTTAAGCCTGAGAAACGGCTTCCTGTTGTAATAGAGCTTGCCCTTCAGGAGCCGCGGGTCATCGTTGTCAATGCTCTTATCCTCCGGATTGATCGTCCCGACCAGTGTTTTCCACATTTTTGTCTCGGGGTCAAGGTAGCGGTAAACCGCCTGGAGCTTGCCGGCCTTTGTATCCACACGGCCCAAATTCACCAGGCCGTCCCTGTAACTGCCGTAGTCCGCGCCGCCGTAGTAAAAGCTCAGGGTAACGGGTCCCTTCCACAGCAGGAACAGCAGAGTCAGCAGGCCCAAAAGCAGAATGGCGGCAATCGCGCCGATGGCAAACGGGAGGTTGCTGTTTCCCTCGTCCGAAGGGACGGGGGCACTGTTGTCCGAAGGGGCGGGGGTATTGTTTTCCGAAGGCCCGCCCGGCTCATCCGCCGGCGTGGAGGTATTGCCCGGCACAAAGCCGGCCGGCTCCCACCTTGCGTACAAATCCATCGGCACATAGGGCGCGACATAGGCGGGTTCTTCCTTCAAATCATCGTTAATGTTCAGATAGGTGACCGGCCCGTCGGTGCAGGCCTCGTCCTTGTACCAGCCGGCGAACACCATATCGCCGTTTGACGGCTTAGGACAGGATGCCTCCACGAAAAAGTCGTTCAGAGCGGAATATTCCAGCGACTGCGGGCACACATACAAATGGTCGCTGCCATCCTCCGCAAAGGTTCCGCCATTGGCTCGCAGGATGACGGCATATTTCGGATGTCCGGTCTCTTCATAGGTCAGCGCGTTTTTGTCTATGACAACCGCCGGAAAAGCCGCCTTGATCACGGCGACTCTTTTTCCTTCCTCGTCCGTCACGATTGCGTTCTGAACATCCTCCGCCGTGACGGAACCATCCAGCTCCTTATACCCGCCGTTTCCGTCGCTCACCACCCATGCGGCAAACTCGGTGGTCTCGGGCGGGCTGTATTCGCTGCCGGGGTAGTGGTAGCTCGGACCCTTGGGGAGCGCAACGGAGAAGCTGGAGCTGTCCGCAACCTCCACATCATAATACAGCCACGCTGAACCGATGAGGTCATGGCTGCCGGTGATGCTTTTGTCCGCAGGATTGATGTCCCCTCCAATTTCCTCATCCCCGAAGTTTATTGCCGCATAGAACCGGCCGGCGCCGGTATCAATATTGCCGACGTCAATCCAGCCTTCCTTATATCTGCCGTAGTCCGCGCCGCCGTAGTAAAAGCGGATGGTAAGGGGATCTCCGGCCGCAAAGGCCGGGACGGCCATCCCAAACACCATACAGAGCGTCAGCAGCGCCGCAAACAGTTTTTTCATAAGTCGCCTCCGTTTCTTTCCGGTCCAGCCGGGGAAGGGCGGCCAGGACACATAGTCCCGTTTCCGTCCGCCGCTTCCCGCCGGCTTTTCCGTTTGGTTTCAGGCAGACGGGCTATTTCTCGGCCGCCGCCTTTTTCCGCCTGTAAAGCAGCATTCCCAGCACGCCGCCGCAGGAGGCCAGCATCAGGCTGATCCACAGCATCATGTTGCTGCTGTCCCCAGTCTGGGGGCTGCCGGTGTCGCCGGAAGGATCCTGCTGACCCTGCGAATCGGATGAATCGGTCGGATCAGTCGAATCGGTTGGCTCTCCGGTTTCCGTTGCAGGGATGGCTTCAGTCTGCACATATTCACAGACCGCACAGCCGCGCTCTCTGGAACCCGCTTCAGTCTCGGTGGCCTCTTTGGTTACTTTCCAATCGCCGTAGGTATGGTTTGCCACATTGAGCTTTTCACCGCAGGAGCATTCCTGCCAGTGCTGGGTTT
>CDZV01001391.1_pt1 | contig 10892 bp, 9 predicted proteins | sample 554851 | NCBI WGS metagenome assembly CDZV01 (sample SAMEA3182090, study PRJEB8094) | gut metagenome | biome: human; feature: gut; material: Stool; isolation source: human stools | place: Canada | collected 2013-03-12
AGCCAACGAGTATAAATCCTCCATATGGGTGGAAAAGGAAGAGCGCCGCGTCAATGCGAAGAGTCTTTTGGGCGTGCTTTCCCTCGGGATCGTGGGGGGGACCAACATCCGCATCATCGCCGACGGCAACGACGAGGTAGAGGCCGTGAACGGTCTGGTCGCGCTGGTGGAGTCCGGATTCGCGGAATAAGGCCGGGCGTTTCCCGTCATATGATGTCAGGCTTGATTAAAGCGCAGCCGCCGTTGGCGGCCGCGCTTTTTCCGTTCGTACACGCCGAACAAGGAGGTGCGCCGTGAGTCCTCTTCCGGATAAGAATCCCAAGCTCGCCGATCTGAGGCGGCAGGCGATGGCCCTGCCGCTCGATCCCGGCGTGTATATTATGAAAGATATTCACAACAACATTCTCTATATCGGCAAGGCCAAAGCGCTGAAAAACCGGGTGAGCCAATATTTCGGTTCGGATACCAACCACACCGAAAAGGTCCGGCAGATGGTCCGGCGGGTAGACCATTTTGATACCATCGTGGTGGGCAGCGAGTTCGAGGCCCTTGTACTCGAATGTTCCCTGATCAAGCAATATGCTCCCAAATACAACATCCTGCTGAAAGACGACAAAGGATATCACTATGTCCGCATCTCTCCGCCGCCCTATTCCCGCATATCGGAAGCCAAGCAGAAACAAGACGACGGAGCACGGTATCTCGGCCCCTATTTGAGCACCTTCGTGGTGCGGCAGTCGGTAGACGAGGCCAACCGGGTATTTCAGCTTTCCACCTGTTCCCGGCCCCTGGCCTATGGCAAAACCCGAGAGCGTCCCTGTCTGAATCATTACATTGGGCAGTGCTGTGCCCCCTGTACCGGCAAGGTCCGTGAGGCCGATTACGCCGAACGGGTGAATCAGGCGATTGAACTGCTTACGCAGGGGAGCGGCAAAATGGCTGCGCTGCTGACGGAGCGGATGGAAAAAGCCGCGGAAAACCTGGAATTCGAAAAGGCCGCCCGATACCGGGACCGCCTGAACGCCATCCGCAAAATTGGACAGAAACAGAAGGTGGTCATGTCCCGGATCGAGGAACAGGATGTTGTCGCGGCGGCTCAAGGGCCGGGGGGCGTCTGTTTCGCGGTGCTGCGTTTTACAGGCGGTGCGTTGACCGACAAGGAGGATTTTCTCGTCGAGGAGACCGATGCCCTGCCCTCTGTCCGTTCAGAATTCCTCCGGCGGTATTACGCCATCCGGGAGAGGGTGCCTTATCAAGTGACGGTGGATGGCGAGGTGGAGGACCGGGAACTGCTCGAACAATGGCTGACGGAAAAAGCGGGAGGCCGCCGACGGGTGCGGATCGTTCTGCCCCAAAAGGGAGAACAAGCGCAGCTTATCGCCATGTGCCGCGACAATGCCGCCGAACGTCTGGCCCGGCAGAACGGCATATCGGGCCGGGACGCGGCTGCGCTCGATGAATTAGCCCGGCTTCTGGGACTGTCCGTGCCGCCTGCAAGGATCGAGAGCTATGATATTTCCAACACCGGCGGCCATGATAATGTGGCGGGTATGGTGGTGTTTGAAAACGGACGGCCTCTAAAAGCCGGATATCGGAAATTCAAGATCAAAACCGTAGATGGACAGGACGACTATGCGTCCATGCAGGAGGTGCTGACCCGCCGTATGGACGAATATGAGGCGCATAAAGGCGAGGATAAGGGATTCGGCACGCTTCCCGACCTCATCCTTCTCGACGGCGGCAAAGGGCATGTGGCGGCAGTCAAACCCGTGGTGGACCGGTACGGATACGATATCCCGGTTTTTGGAATGGTGAAGGATAGTCATCACCGGACCCGTGCCATTGCACTCAATGGTGGGGAAATCGCCATCCAATCCAAGCGCTCTGCCTTTACGTTGGTATCCTCCATCCAGGAGGAGGTCCATCGCTATGCTATCGCGTTTCACCGGCAGCAGCGATCGAAAAACGGGTTGGGTACCACTCTGACCAAAATTCCGGGGATCGGAGAAACACGCGCACGGCTGTTACTGCGCCATTTCGGATCTTTGCGAGCCGTCAGAGAGGCCGATATGGAGACACTCGCCTCGGTCAAGGGAATGACCCGTCCCGCCGCTGAAGCCATCGTGCGGTATTTCGAACAGCAGGACGCAGAGGATGGAAAAGAGGGATGGAACCGAAATACAGTTTGAAAAAGCCAGAGACGGCTTTTCAGACGGACCTTTGAACAAAAACAACGGGACCGGAGGCAAAACGCCGGTCCCGTTGTTTATCGGTCGGTTCCGCGATTTTGGCGGATGTGGGTTTTCTGTTTGTCGGAGAAACCGGGATCAGAGGTCCCTGCTCCGCCGGCCTGGGCAAACAGACTCATCTGCCGGCATTCCGGCGGCAGCATCTCTTCAGGGCCGAGCTTTCCTGTCAGCAGAGGGCTGTCCGGCCGATGTTCTGTGGAAAGAGCCGGGCCTGTAGCGTAACAATAGGCGCAGCCATGAAAACAGGTGCCGTATGCGCCGATGTCGGCGCTCTGCACACAGCCGCAGCCCGGACGCTGCCCCGAATCCCGGAGGGCCTTCATCGGATGTCCTGCGATTTCTTCCATTCGAACGCGGTCGATGCAGGCGGCCGGACCGATCCCGAACCGGTGGAAGTCCCCCTCACAGCAGGTGTGCAGCGCGATCCCGGTCTCCCCGGCGATGCGAGCGAAAGCCGCCGCTAGTTTGTCCATCTCCTCCGGGGAAACTGGATGCAGCGCAGGCAGGGCGCGGCGGGTTTTGGCATACAGATCCACAAAACTGAAAATACACGTATCGGTCGCTCCGGAAAACCGACGGCAAAGCCGGTCAAAAGCCTCTATATGCCGGTCGGCCGTATACCGGCCGTAAATCAGCACCGGATCGTACCGCCACACGAGCCGGCGCGGGCCGATCCGGCGTGCCAGCGCCCGGAAGTTTTCAGCGAGAACACGCTTGTCCGGTACGTTCGGCTCCAGATCGGGGCCGTAGCTTGTCAGGGTCCACTGAACATGGAAGGGAATGCCGAACCCTTCCACCTCGTCCAGATGCCGGAGAAGTTCGCTTCCGTCCTTGGTCCAGAATACGATGCAGTCGGTCTCCTCCCGATTCAGGGGAATCCGGCGGATCTGACGCGGGTTATGGGGATTGCGGGCGAGGGCATAGCCCTGCCGCAGACGTTCCAGCATCCAGGGCAGATAAAACGCCGGAATATCGGTCCGGCGGCTGGCACTGACGATCATAAAAGACCACCCTCCTTTCTACCCAGTATAGCAGAGGGAAGGCCGCCTCTCAAGGCTTACCGGGCTTTCCATATCCGCAGGGTCTGGGAACGGTAGCGGCGATAGGCCCGTGTACACCACGCAAACACCACGAAATTGCATAAGGTACCGACGATAGCCCCTTCAAATCCCCAGGGTTTCCCAAGTCCATAATTCCACACGAGGGTGGAGACCAGCCCGGCCAGCAGTGCGTAACGGAACGCCCGTCCGTTGGATTTCACCCCCAGCAGGGCTGCTGCCAGGGGAACAAGGATCAAGGGACTCCAGAAAGAATAGGCCAATACCAGAATTTCGAATACATCCGGCACCACAAAAGTCAGACAGACCGCAGCCAATCCGGTAGCAACATTGATCCCCCGAAGCCAGAGAAGCTGGGCTCTGTCGGACAGCCCGGGTTTCAGCGGCATGAGCGCGTCACAGACAAAACTCACCGCCGCCCCGTTTAAAAATCCGTCGGCTGCCGACAGGATGATGGATACCATCGCCGCCATCAGAATCCCCCGGACACCGACGGGGAGCACGGCCTGGATCAGAGCGGGCATGGCGGAAGCCGCATCGTCTGTCACATGCAGGGCGTAGGCGACCAGCCCGATGCCGCCGGTTACGAGAAAGAAAGGCACCGAAAACAGACCGCTCAAGATGGTGCCGCGCGCCGTCTCCTTGGAATTGCGGCCGATCAGGAGCCGTTGGGTATAGGGTGGGGCCAGGGCCTCCCCCAGCATCATAGAAAGGAAGAGGGATAGGAATCCGGCTGCCGTGGTGCCGTTAAAAGGGTCGAAATAGGAAGCGGGGAGCGCCTCCAATACCACTTCCGGTCCGCCGGCCCGGGCCAGGGCCAGAATCAACAGAACCGGCATCCCGCCTGCGAGCAGTATAAATTGCAGAATGTCGGCGAAGAGGACGGACTGCAGTCCTCCAAAGGTGGTGTAGAGCAGGACGATGCCACAGCCAATAAAGACGCCCATATGGTGTTCCACTCCGAGCAGAACCTGGAACACCATGCCGATGGATTCCATCTGAGCCCCCACCACCCCGGCGCAGCACAAAAAGGAGAACAGGCCGGTGAGCACCCGGGCGCGCCGTCCGTAAGCCTCTCCCACAATCCCGCCGACGGTGACGGCGTTTGGAAAACGGGCGACACCGGGGACGAGAAATTTACCGATGAGTACCATGGCAAGGCTGAAGCCCAGCAGGGTTAAAGTGGTGCCGATACCGGATGAGAAGGCTTTGGCGGCATTGCCGGAGGAATATCCGCCTCCCACATAGGAGGCGGACAGGGTGGCAAAAATCACAGCGGACCCGTACCGCCCCCCCGAGGCGGTAAAATCCGCGGCATTTTTTACCCCTTTGCCGCCCCGCAGGCCGATGCCTACGAGCAGCAGGATGTAGCCCAGCACGATGGCCGTATCCACCCACATGCCCATTCCTCCCGTCCGTTCATCCTATGCCGGAACCGAGCGGGTTATGTGTTGGGACCGGCGGAGAAGAGGGATGTGTCCTTTTTTGCCGTTATCGTTTACCGGCCCATTTGGCCTGCTGAAAGGCGGACCGCTATCCCCTTCAACGGAAGGAAACGGCGGAAAAATCCGCTGGCCCCATTGACAAACCGGGTCAGATGGAGGAGAATAAGCGTACGGGATCCGCATGTACTGCGGAAACCATCCTCTGAGAAAGGCTGGCGCACATGAAAAGACGATCACGAACCGGCATGCGGCTGTTGGCCGCACCGCTTTTGATACTGCTTCTCCTGTCCGGGCTGCCCGTATCGGCCGCACGGGAAGGATATGTAAACAGCAAGATCAATGTCATCACGGAACCGGGCGAGAGTTCGAGTTACGTCTCTTTTTATAAAAATGGGGAAAAGGCCTCGCTGGACGACATGACCTGGAGCGACAACGGCCGGCATGGCAAGGCGCTGGTACTCGACGGCGTGTCGGAATATCTTCAGATTCCTCAGACTCAGATGAAGATTCCGGCTATGACCTTTACCGCGTGGATCAACTGGCAGGGAGCCAAGGATTCCGCCAATCCCGATGGATTCTACGGACAGCGCATTTTCACCGTGGCTAGAGGAACTACGAACTGGCTGACCTTGTCGCCTCATATGAGAGACACCGGCAAAACCGATGGGGAAGGGCGGATTTTGGACGGAATCTATCTGGGTTACAATTACGGTGGGGAAAGCGGAACACGGGTGGAGATCTGGAATCCGGCTGTGGACGGAGCCGAAGCGTATGGCCTGCCGGTAGGGGAATGGCACCATGTGGCCGCCGTCACCACTGGCCAGGAGATGCGGCTGTATATCGACGGGCGTCTCTGGCAGAGCCGGACGCTGGTCGCCTCGATTGCAGAACTGCTGGCACCCAATATGCGGATTGGCGCAGGGTTTGACGGGGGGCCCTATCTCAATGCTCTTCTTGATGATGTCGCCGTGTATGAGGTGGCACTGGACGAGGATCAGATTGCCAGGACGATGGATGGACTCGATCCTTTCTCCACAGACTCTTCCGTTTCCGGTGGCGATTCTTCTGGTCCCGACACGTCCGATTCCCCAGATTTCCCGTTTGCCACAACGCCTGACGGTATAGATCTGAATCAGCCAAGTCCCTTATTCGGGTTGCCGCTGTGGTCGATGATTCTGATCCTCACGCTGGCCTCGCTGTTTGTGATCTTGTCCGTGGTATTGAGCATTATTGAGGTCATGCGGCGAAAAAAACGGTAGAGGGAGGGCGGCAAAGATGAAGCGATGGTGGAAAGCGGGTCCGCTGCTTGTGACAATGCTGCTGTTCTTCTGGCGTCCGGTACCGGCCGGGGCAGTCGATCTCCCGGCCGAGAAAGCGTTTATTCTGACCGACAGCGCGGGCGCAGGCGTGATTGAGGAAAGTCCGGCGGAACCGGCTTTTTGGGAGTATCCAACCGTACCGGCAGGTCAGACCAAGCTGACGCAGGGTACCCTCACGATTCGGAACGACACAGCGCAGAATGCCGCTGTCCAGCTTAAAGAGGTGGAACTTCCCGACGACTCCCCGGAGGCTATGGCATATCTTGCAGCCCTGACCATCACCATTCGGGATGGAGACACCGTTTTGTACGACGGTCCCTACAGTGCCATCAACAATGGAGAGTTTCGCTTGAATACCGAGGTGGCGCCGGGGGAATCAAAATCGTATACGATCTCTTTACGGTGTGCCTTCGCCTATGAGGGAGATGCGGCGACCGCGGCCAGGCAATTGTTTTGGGCGTTTTCGGCTACGTCTGTGGTGGAGGAAAACCCCGGCGGAACATTGCCTCCCATTTCTCCGGTGGCGCTTACCCTGTTCTGTGTCGCGGGGGGCCTGGTGATCCTCTGCACGGTTATGGGATTATATACGGCTATCCGCAAAGAAAAACGTTAGGTTCCGGAAAAGGCGGGGCTTTTATCAGCGTATAATTGGATGACGAATGCGCAAGAGTCCGCATGTATTGGTGCAGACGAATCCCCCATGTTTAACAAAATCGGTACAAAGAAGTCGGACAGGTTTTCTCTCCTGTCCGACTTCTTTGTTTTATGGAAGAAAATAGATCCGTCGAAAGATCACGACTCCGATGACGACGGTGCTTTGCCGGCTTTCCACTCGAGATATTCGTCGTAGGGCATGGTCTTGTCGAGAATGGTGCCGTCGGGCAGAAACTCGATGATCCGGTTGGCGACGGTCGAGATAAATTGATGGTCATAGGAGGAAAACAGGACGTTGCCTTTGAAGTCGATTAACCCGTCGTTGACCGCGGTGATAGACTCCAGATCCAAATGGTTGGTGGGCTGATCGAGTACCAGAACATTGGAGCCGAACATCATCATGCGGGAGAGCATGCACCGTACCTTCTCGCCGCCGGACAGCACCTTCACGGGTTTGAGCACATCATCCCCAGAAAAGAGCATTTTGCCCAGAAAGCCCCGCAGATACGTTTCGGTGTTGTCTTTCGAGTACTGGTTGAGCCATTCCAGCAGGTTGAGATCCACTCCGTCGAAAAAGGCGGAGTTGTCCTTGGGAAAATAGGATTGGGTGGTGGTGCCGCCCCACTTGAAGGACCCCGAATCGGGGAGGATTTCTTCCATTAAAATGCGGAACAGGGTGGTGATGGCGATCTCATTTTCCCCCACAAAGGCGATTTTATCTCCTTTATTCACTCGAAAGGATACGTTGCGCAGCACCGGCGTGCCGTCCTCAAGGGATTTGCAGAGGCCCTCCACCGTGAGAATTTCTTTGCCCGCTTCCCGATCCATGGTAAAACCGACAAAAGGATAGCGGCGGGAAGAGGCGGGCATTTCCTCCACCGTTAGCTTTTCGATCAGCTTTTTACGGGACGTGGCCTGCCGGGATTTCGATTTATTGGCGGAAAAGCGTTGGATAAAGTTCTGTAATTCCTTGATTTTGTCTTCGGCTTTCTTATTCTGATCCCGGATCATCCGCTGCATCAACTGGCTGGATTCATACCAGAAATCGTAGTTGCCCACGTAAATTTTGATCTTGTTGTAATCCACGTCCACAATATGGGTGCAGACATTATTGAGAAAATGCCGGTCATGAGAGACCACGATGACGGTGCCGATATAGTCCATCAGAAAATCCTCCAGCCAGTCGATGGAGGCGATGTCCAGATGGTTGGTCGGTTCGTCGAGAAGAATGATGTCCGGCTGTCCGAACAAGGCCCTTGCCAGCAGGATCTTCACCTTATCCCGGTCGGCGAGATTTCCCATCTGTTCGTAGAGCAGTTCCTGGGACAATCCTAAGCCCTGCAGAATCCGGCCGGCCTCGGTTTCGGCTTCCCAGCCATTGAGTTCGGCGAATTCCCCCTCCAGTTCGGAAGCGAGAACGCCATCTTCTTCTGTAAAGTCTTCCTTGGCATATAAGGCGTCTTTTTGTTGCATGATCTCAAACAGACGTGGATTGCCCTGCAGTACGGTGTCCAGGATCGTCTGTTCGTCATAGGCGAAATGATCCTGACGCAGAACCGACATCCGGGTCTTAGGATCGATGAAGACCTCGCCGGTGGAGGGCTCCAGATCTCCAGACAGGATCCGCAGAAAGGTGGATTTGCCCGCGCCGTTGGCGCCGATAACGCCGTAGCAGTTCCCAGGCGTGAATTGCAGATTGACATGGGTAAATAAGTTTTGCCCACCGAATTGAAGGCTGACGTCGGATACGGTAATCATAGTTCCTCCCACGAGTTTACAGATGGCGGCAGATGCGGTCCGGCCGCAAGATACACAATGAACCATATTATACTCGATTTTCGTTTTGCATGCAACACCCGCGCCGAAGCCGGAAAATGGGGGAGGAAAAACAGAAAACGGGTAGGGTAAGGAAAATCGCTGAACACATAGTTTCGTACCGCTTAGAGGAGAATCGTATTATCCAATTTTTCAGGGACTTGACAAAAGAAAAACCCTATTGTATTATTGTATTAATTTATTAATACAATAGAGAGGAGGCCAGGGCTGCTTGCGGGATACGGTATACGATGCCAATGTGCCGATCTATCTTCAGCTAATCGAGAAAATTCAGCGAAGGATCGTCAGGGGAGAATGGCCTGCCGGTGAACGAATACCGCCTGTACGGGAACTGGCCCTGTCTTTTGGTGTCAATCCCAACACGATGCAGCGGGCGCTTGCCGAAATGGAACGGAAAGGGCTGCTTTACAGCGAGCGGACGTCCGGCCGTTTTGTCACAAAGGATCAAGAACAGATTCTGCGGCTGCGCGATAATCTGGCCAAAGAGATCCTGGAGGATTTTCTGCTCCGTATGGAGGGCCTGGGATATACACGGGGGGCGGTTCTTCTCCTGCTGCAAAAGGGACAGAAAAAAGAAAACCCAAATGAAATAAACGGGAGAAACGAGGGGCATTTATGAGCAAACTTGTGGAATTGCGGGGCGTCGGCAAAGGATACAACGCCCGTCCGGTTTTGCAGGGATTTCATTTGTCGGTTGAAAGCGGCCGGATTGTCGGCGTCGTGGGCCCGAACGGATGCGGAAAAACCACGCTGTTTAAAATTTTGGCCGGTTTGATTACCGACTATTCTGGGGAGGTCTTGATCGACGGGCATTCCCCTGGGATCTATACCAAGTCGATTGTCTCCTATCTGCCGGAGAAAACCTATCTCAGCGACTGGATGAGGGCACGGGATGCGATCAACATGTTTGCAGACTTCTACCATGATTTTGACCGCCGAAAGGCGGAGGAAATGCTCCGGCAATTCCGTCTCGAACCCGCCATGCGCCTGAAAACCATGTCCAAAGGAATGCAGGAAAAGCTTCAGCTGATTCTGGTGATGTCCCGGGCCGCAAAGTTATATATTCTGGATGAACCGCTCAGCGGTGTGGATCCCGCCGCACGGGACTCCATTCTCCATATTATCCTCAACAACTATACGGAGGATTCGAGTGTACTGTTGTCCACACATTTGATTTATGATGTTGAGCGGATTTTCGATGATGTGGTTGTGATGGATTACGGCCGCCTGATCACGGCGGACAGCGCCGATGCCCTGCGCGAAAAAACGGGGAAGTCGCTCGATGCCTATTTCCGGGAGGTATTCAAATGTTAGGGAAACTGCTTAAATACGAGGTCAAGGCGGCGGGGAAGGTAATACCCGTCCTATATCTCGGCATCGGACTTGCGTATCTGCTTGGGAAACTGGCTGCGGTGCTGCATGTTGCCCAGATGAAGACGGGGCTGGCCGTGATCTGCCTGTGTATGGGGGCCGCAGCCATTCTGCTCGCCCTGATACTGGCTGTGCTGCGTTATGCCAAGGGGCTGTTCGGTTCCGAAGGCTATTTGGCGCAGACCCTGCCTGTTGGAAAGGGGACGTTGCTCGCGTCAAAAATGATCGCGGGTTATCTGCTGATTCTGCTCGGGATCGTTGGGCTGTTGCTGGGACTTGCCGGGATGATGGATTTGTTCGAACTCGGGAACATTTGGGAACTCCTGGTCTCAGGATTGGGAGATATGTTTCTGCCTTTGTTGATTCTCCTCGGTGCCGGCGGTCTAATTCAGATGTTTTCCACTCTTTCCACGGTGTATTTTGCCGTTACGCTGTCGAATACCAAGCCGTTTTTAAGCAACAATGTACTTTTCGCCGTGGTGTTTTATCTGGCGGGCAGTACCGTCGTCGGCCTGGTCGAACTGGCCTCTATGCTGTTGCTGCCAATTGGTATCCGCCTGTCCGGAGACGGCGGTCTGACTTTGACCTTTGAATCCATGCTGCTGGATTTGATCAAGAATCCGGAATTATGGGGTTCCAGCCAGGACCTCGCGGTGTTTGAGCATATGAGTCTGGGACTCGGCTCGGTGATCGCCGATCTCGCGGTGGGTATTTTCCTTTTATTTATCACACGCTGGCTCCTCACCCGCAAGATTGCCGTCAAATAAAGGCTCACCGGCCGGCGCAAACCATTGGTTTGCGCCAGCTTTTAAACAAGTTTTGAAGGCTAAAGGATAGAGGCCATCCTGTAGGATTGTCAAACATCTTGTACAGTCAGGGAAGCAAAGAAAGCAGCGAGTTTATCTTTCGGAGAGAGCCAGCCAAGGGGACGCATAGGTAAGTCGTTGGAGCGATTTTGGT
>CDZV01021987.1_pt1 | contig 10817 bp, 10 predicted proteins | sample 554851 | NCBI WGS metagenome assembly CDZV01 (sample SAMEA3182090, study PRJEB8094) | gut metagenome | biome: human; feature: gut; material: Stool; isolation source: human stools | place: Canada | collected 2013-03-12
GCGGAAGGCCGTACGTCCACTATCAGACCGTCTTGTGCCGCATAGGCGGCGATCTGCTCTTCGTCCAAAAAAGGCAAGCCGACGCCGGCCGGGCCGGTTGTTGGCTTGGCCGTGTGTTTAGTGGTTGCCTTGCTTGTGGCGGCTTTTGCTGTGGTTTTGGTAGCGGCCGCTGTGGGGGCGGCGACGGACTGCTGCGTTGTCTGCCCAACAGCTGCCGTGCCGTTGGTATCCTGAGACGCATTGGGAGTGTCGCTTATACTTTCTTCACGGACGTTGTCGATAGATGGGAGGCCTACCGCCGCATCGGTTGACGCCAGAGAATCCGTTCCGATATCAGAGGGGAGTACGGATGAACAGGTGGCCGCCTCGGGTACGGGATCAGACTGAGGAGGGGTTTCTTTCCTCGACAGGCCGGGCAGAGGGAGCAGGGCGAATGCCGCAACCCCCAGCACGATACAGGCGGCGAGACTGGCAGCCGCCGCTGCCCAACGCTTGTGCCGGCGGGAAGGGGGAGGAACGGCCGCCGTTTCGCGCTTCAGCCGGGCGGTGATCGCCTCGGGCTGCAGGCTGGCAGGCGGCGGTTCATCGAGAGCGTGCAGCGTTTGTTCTATTTTCTGGACGAGGAGGCGTTCCTCCTCAGGGGAAAGATAATCCTTCATCGTTATATCTGCCTTTCTGGCACATCACTCAGGGTTCGGACGTGTCGTCGGGGAGTTGGGAGCGCAGCTTTTTGAGAGCGCGGTGCAGGCGGCAGCGCAGCGTGCCCTCCGGCCGGCCAAGCAGGGCGGCCATTTCCTTTCCGGAATAACCGCCGACCACCGTGAGAAGCACAAGCTGCCGGTCTTCGGGCTTAAGCTGGGCGATGGCCTCCCGAAGCCGCAGGGCGTTGTCCTTGTCGGTGGAAAAGTCAGGCAGGGCGAGGGAGACGTTTTCCAGCTCGCACTGCTCCCGCCGGCGGATAAGGCCGCGGATATGGCGGTTGCACCGGGCGGACAGGATGGTGAAGATCCAGCCGCGAAAGGCATCCGGGTTTTTAAGCCCATGCAGACCCCGAAACGCCTCCAGCGCCGTTTCCTGCACGGCGTCCTCCGCTTCCTCCCGGCTGCCGAGCGCATACAGGGCGTAGCGGAACAGATCGGTATATAGTTGTGCATACAGTTCCCCGAACGCGTCGGCATCTCCGCCCGCGGCCAGGAGAACCAAATGACGGACGTCGTCTTTCATGGGGGTCACTCCCGTACATGTCGTGTGAAAAAAACGCCGAAATGTTGCAGAAAGCAGACGGTAAATTTTTATAAACCCTCTTTTCCTCTATAGTAAACGATGAACGGGAAAAATGCAAACGGATTGATGCCGTGTCGTCCAAATTTTACTGCAAAAAATTTATGAAACGCGGCATATTGCCCCGGAAACGGTCCACACTATAACCGAGACACGGCGCGATGCTTATGGCGGAAATGGTTATTTCGCCGCCAGAATCCCCGTTCGGCCGCCGATGAGCGGGGAGGTTCCGGCGTGCGCTGCGGCGGAGAAAAGGAGCGTTTTATGGGAAAGATAAATTTTGAAGAAAAATCCAAGTTTAAGCGTTTTCTGTCCGGTAAGGGATTTTATGTGGCGCTGGCGGTCTGCCTGGTGGCGGTCGGCGGCGTGGCGGTCGGCACCTTTATGAACAATATGGCGGGACTCGGGACCGATACTTCGTCGCAGACGGAATCGACCACCCCTTCCACCACCCGGGAGCAGGCGGTGGATCGGCCGGTGACCAATGTCCCCGATGACCGCACGACCACCACCCAGCGCACCACGACGACCACCAAAACCACTGCGCCGACCACCACGACCAGCGGCAAGCCGGCGGAGCTGTTTGTGCTGCCGCTGAGCAACGAAGTGCTGGTGGAATACAGCGACGGCAAGCAGGTCTATTCCAAAACGATGAACGACTGGCGCACCCATGACGGGGTGGATTTCAAGGGGGAAAAGGGGCAGAAGGTGGTGGCGCTGGCCGACGGCACGATTCTGGCCATTGAAGAGGATACGCTGTGGGGCAAAACGATCACCATCGATCACGGCTTCGGGATCCAGTCGCGGTATTGCGGCGTGGAAGCAGCGAGCGGTCTGAAAAAAGGCGATAAAGTGAAAGTCTCCGACACCATCGGCACGCTGACCGATATTCCGTGCGAGCTGATGGATGGGGCGCATCTGCATGTGGAGATCACGGTGAACGGCACCTACACCGATCCGGTGGAAGCAATCGGCCGCGAGGTCAAGGCGGCGGCGACCGTCGGCACCACGGCCGCAGGAACCACCACCAAAGCGGCGTCGTAAGATGGCGGCCGCGCCAAAGGCGATAAACGGCAAAGCATATCACCGGTGAAAGCCGGCGGGCATTGCACGCCCTCGGAATCCCGCTTCGGCGGGCACGGCAAGAAGGGCAGCAAAAAGGGGGACGGTTTGATCCGTCCCCCTTTTGCTCGATGGGTTTCAACCGGCATGCCGCCGACGTGCCGCTCCCATGTCGCGGCAGCATGGCTCCAGCCCCGAAAGGAGGAGGAAACACAGCGTGTTCCTCCTCCTTTGCCTATTCGAATGTTCCCGGGCCATCTTACGCCTTGTCGCTGGAAGCCTGTTAAAGCGTGTACAGCGGCTGCCGTATGGCGATCAGCGCTTTACCTCTTTGGTGCCGAACATGACGACGCCCCGCTCCGCGTCAAGGGTTACCGTGGTACCGCTCTTCAGAATGCGGGTCGCGTTATGGGCCTCGAGCAGCACCGGCTTTTCCAGCGCCATGCCCACGATGGCGGCGTGGCTGTTCATGCCGCCCTGTTCGGTGATAATGCCCGCCGACTCCCGCAGCAGCGGCAGCAGGGCGTTGCTCGTCTGCGGCACAACGAGGATGTCGCCCGGACGAAAGCGCTCAAACGCTTCTTCCTCATTCTGTGCCACGCACAGGTTGCCGCAGGCGGCGTAACGGGTGGCGCCCTTGCCCTGCACGAGAATGTTGCCTACCAGATGTACTTTGAGCAGATTGGTGGTGCCCGACACGCCCAGAGGCGCGCCCGCCGTGATAACCACAAGATCCCCGCTCGACAGATAGCCGGCGTTCACGGCGCATTCCACCGCGTGATCAAACAGGGCATCCATATTATCCTTTTCCTCCGCCATGAGGGGGATGACCCCCCAGGAAAGGTTCATCTGCCGCTGGGTGGCGGCATTGGTGGTGCAGCAGAGAATGGGGCAGGCGGGGCGGTATTTGGAAATCATGCGTGCCGTGGCCCCCGATTTGGTCACGGTCAGGATAGCCGCCGCGCCCAAATCGTGCGCCGTGGTCACCGTCGCGTGGGAGATGGCATTGGTGACGTTGGGCGCCTCATGCACGTCCCGGCTGGTAAAACGCTTCATATAATTGATATCCCGCTCGGTGCGTTCGGCAATGCGGGCCATGGTGCGCACCGCCTCGATGGGATAGGCGCCCGCCGCCGTTTCTCCCGAAAGCATAATAGCGCTTGTCCCGTCGTAAATGGCGTTGGCCACGTCGGTGGTTTCCGCCCGGGTGGGACGGGGGTTTTTCATCATCGAATCCAGCATTTGGGTGGCGGTGATGACCTGCAGCCCCGCGTTATAGCCTTTATGAATGAGAGTCTTCTGAATGCTCGGGATCTCTTCCATGGCGATTTCCACGCCCATGTCGCCGCGGGCGACCATGATACCGTCCGATACCTTGAGGATGTCGTCGATGTTTTCCACGCCTTCGGCGTTTTCAATTTTGGCGATGATGCGGATGGTGTGGTTGCCGTTCTTCTCCAGCTCCTCGCGGATTTGCAGCACGTCGTCCGCCCGGCGGGTAAAGGACGCAGCGATAAAATCCGCCTCCATCTCGCAGGCAAAGGCGATGTCCGCCCGATCGCGTTCGCTCATGAAGGGCATGGACAGCTTGGCCCCCGGCACATTGACCCCTTTATTGGCCGAAACGGTGCCGCCGTTTATCACGGTGCAGGTGATGGTGGTGGCCGTGGTCGCCTGCACCTCCAGATCGATGAGACCGTCGTCGATGAGGATATGGCTGCCCCGCTGCACATCGGCGGGCAGACCGGCGAAGCTGATGGACGCCATGGCGGCGTCTCCCTCCATTGGCTCGGTGGTCAGGGTAAAGGTGTCGCCCGCCTTGAGCTCGGTTTTGGGATTCTTGAAGGTGCCCAGCCGGATTTCGGGGCCTTTGGTATCGATCAGCACCGCCACCGGAAGGTGCAGCTCGTCCCGGATCTGTTTGACCATTTCAATGCGTGCACGGTGACGGTCGTGCGTTTGGTGGGACATGTTGATGCGCGCCACATCCATACCCGAAAGCATCAGCTGCTTGAGTATCTCCGGATTATCGGTGGCGGGGCCGAGCGTGCAGATGATCTTGGTCTTTCGCATAGAAAACCTTCCTTTTTCCGGCCGGCGGCCAATTTTCAAATTTTTTCCTATTATATAGTATAACACAAAACAAACCGGAAAATAAAGAGGCGGACAGGTTTTCCCGATTATGGATAAAAAGAGGAGATACGGGATCGGATTTTTGGAGGGCCGTCCATGAAGAAATCCCGTGCAGACGTCTTGACTTGTGTGGTATACTATACGAAAGAAACCGATCAGAAAGGCTGAAGCGTGACATGGCAAAAAAGAAACAACAAGGCAACGGACGCATGGCGGTGCTGCTGGTGCTGATGTGTCTGGCAATACTGGCGGTGGCGGCGCTTGTCGTGGCGGTGATTTACCGCATGACGGACAGCGGGACCTCAGTATCGGAGACCCCCTCCTATACGGGATCGGAGGCGCCGTCAGCCGCATCCGATTCCGCGGCGGCGACCACGACCTCCCCGTCGGCAACCACAACCTCCTCGTCGGCAACCACAACCTCGAAGGCAACGACGGGGACGGTTTCGCCTGCGTCGGCCAAAACCTATGTCCAAAAGGACCGTTCCACATGGAATTTGCTGCTGGTCAACGATTACAACCCGGTGCCCGAGAATTATCTGTCCACCTTTACCATGGCCAATTACAACGGGGCGTCCAAGCAGTGCGACAGCCGGATAGTGGAGCCGCTCAGAAAGATGTTAAACGACGGCAATGCGGCGAACGCCTCCTTTAAGCTGTCGGCGGCCTCGCTGTACCGCACCGAAGAGCTGCAGGCCAAAAACTACAACAATAAGGTGAATTACTACAAGGGCCAGGGCTATGATCAGCAGACGGCAGAGAGCCTGGCCGCCACCGTGATCAAGCGGCCGGGACAGAGCGAGCACAACACCGGCTTGTGCGTCGATTTGCTGGGCGCGGGATACGCCTCTCTGGAACAGAGCTTTGAAAATACCGAAGCCTATAAATGGCTGGTCGAGCACTGCGCAGAATACGGCTTTATCCTCCGTTACCCGAAGGACAAAGAGGATATCACGTCTGTCATTTTTGAACCGTGGCATTACCGGTATGTCGGGGTGGAAGCGGCGACCGAAATCATGGAGCGCGGCATCTGCCTGGAGGAATATATCGCCGAGCGCGGTCTGTAAGGACAGACGGGAGGAACTGTGATGCGCAAGAAAAAATCCATTCCCGTGTTTCAGCTCACGCTGGGCGCGCTGTATGTGGCTTTCTTTGCCCTGGCGGGCAATATCCCGGTGCTTTCGGCCATTCAGGTGGCGGGGGTGCCCGTGACGCTGCAGGTGTTCCTGGTGGCGATGATGGGACTGACCCTCGGTGTGCGCGGCGGCCTGATGTCCTACGGGGCGGTGCTGGTGCTCACGCTGTGCGGCCTGCCCATGATGGCGGGCGGCAAGGGCGGCATCGCCGCCCTCGCCGGGCCGACCTGCGGCTATATCTACGGCTGGGTGTTCATCGTGCTGCTGTGCGGCCTGTATGCCGACCGGGTGATGGACAAGCTCATTTCCCGCAAGCTGCGCGGCATGTCGGTGCATCTGCCCGTCTCCTTCCTGGTGGGGCTGGCCGGCGTGGCGCTCGACTATGTTTGCGGGTCAGCCGCGCTGGCGGCAGTGAGCGGAAAGACGCTGGCCGATATGCCGGCGCTGCTGCTGTCCAATCTCGCCTTCCTGCCGGGGGACATGATTAAAATCGGGCTGGCATCCTTCCTGTCGCTGAGCCTGTTTGCCAAGCCGGCCTTCGCGCGGTTTATGGCCCTGCGCCGGGCGTAAAAAAGGACTTGACAAGACGGGCGGCGGCTGGTATACTATCGGGGAAGAAAAACAAAGCAGAACGTTTGCCCGTTCTCACCTGCGGATTCCGTTCCAGGCAGGTCAACAGGTATCGATTCCCGCCGCCGGCGGGAGTGGTGTGTGTTTGACGCGGGCAGAAGATCTGTCCGCGTTTTCTATTATGACACTTTGTGAAGTGGTGGAGGTGCTTACCCATAGCCAACAAGGAACTGCAGATTAACGAGCAAATCCGTGACAGCGAACTGCGCGTTATAGGCGTAGACGGCGAACAGCTGGGCGTTATGTCCTCGCGGGAGGCCCAACAGCTGGCCGACGAGAAAAATCTCGATCTGGTCAAAATCGCGCCGACGGCCACGCCGCCGGTCTGCCGCATTATGGATTACGGCAAATACCGCTTTGAACAGTCCAAACGGGAAAAGGAAGCCAGAAAGAATCAGCACGTCGTGGAGCTTAAGGAAGTCCGCCTCGGCCTGAACACCGATGTGGGCGACTTCAACACCAAGGTCCGGCATGCCATCCGCTTTTTGCAGGACGGCAACAAGGTGAAGGTGTCCATCCGGTTCCGCGGCCGCGAGCTGGGGCATCCCGAGATCGGACATGAGGCGATGAAGCGCTTTGCCGAGGCCTGCTCGGAATTCGCCAATGTGGAGAAGCCTTCCAAGCTGGAGGGCCGGCACATGCTGATGTTCCTCGCGCCGAAGCCCGCGAAGTAACGCACAATTTAAGGAGGATAACAATATGCCCAAGATCAAGACGCACAGCGGCGCCAAAAAGCGCTTCAAACTGAGCAAAGGCGGCAAGGTCATCCGCGCCCACGCCTACAAATCGCACATCCTCAACAAGAAGAGCACGAAACGCAAGAGAAATCTCCGCAAGACGACTGTCGCCGACGTGACCAATGTGGCGCAGGTCAAGCGTTTGATTCCCTACAAATAATCGCTCAACGGAGGTAACGAAAGATGGCTCGTGTTAAAGGCGCGATGATGACGCGCAAGAGAAGAAAAAAGATTGTCAAGCTGGCCAAAGGCTATTACGGCGCCAAGTCCAAGCTGTTTAAAACCGCGAAGGAAGCGGTCATGAAGTCCGGGCAGTACGCCTACATTGGCCGCCGTCAGCGCAAGCGCGATTTCCGCCGGCTGTGGATCACCCGTATCTCCGCGGCGGCGAAGATGAACGGCATGAACTATTCCACCCTGATGAACGGCCTGAAGAAATCCGGCGTCTCGCTCAACCGCAAGATGCTCGCCGAACTGGCCGTATCCGATGCGGCGGCCTTCGCCGGCCTGGCCGAGAAGGCCAAAGCGGCTCTGAAATAAGCTGGAAGTGCGCCCGCTGGTTTCACCAGCGGGCGTTCCTTTGTCTGGAGGTGGACAACCACATGCAGATAACCAGCCGGGACAACCGGCTTATCAAGGAGGGGCGCCGCCTGCTGGCCGATGCGCGCGCCCGGCGGGAAACGGGGCGCTTTGTCATTGAAGGGGCGCGTTTGTGTGAGGATGCGGCCCTGTCGGGCGTGCCGATCGAAACGGTGCTGTGTACCCCCAGGGCGGCCGAAGCCTATGGCAGACAGATGGCCGCGCTGGACGCCTGCGGCGCGCCGCGGGTGGAAATTACGGAGGAGATTGCCCGCCATCTGGCCGACACCGCCTCGCCCCAGGGGATTTTTTGTGTGTGCCGTACACTTGACAAGCGCGGCGGTTTGGATACAATAAAAAGAATGGGGAAATATCTCGCGCTCGAAGATATGCAGGATCCCGCCAATCTCGGCGCGATTATCCGCACAGCCGAAGCGTTTGGCCTCGACGGGCTGCTGCTTTCGGCGGGCTGCTGCGATATGTATAACCCCAAGGTGCTGCGCGCGAGCATGGGAGGCGTGTTCCGCCTGCCCTGCGTTGCCGTGCCGGATATGGCGCCGGCCGTGAAGGAACTGCAGGCGGCCGGGATGACCTGCCTGGCCTGTGTGCCCGACGCGGCAGCCACCCCGCTGCCCCGCGCGGCGCTTGGTCCCGGGACGGTGTGCCTCATCGGCAACGAGGGGAACGGCCTGCGCCCCGGGACGATGGATGCCTGCGCCGGCCGGGTTACCATCCCGATGGCCGGGCGGGCCGAATCGCTCAACGCCTCGATGGCGGCCGGCATTGTCCTGTGGGAAATGATGCGGGCGACATGAGAAAGGGAGGGACATCTGTGACAGCAGTACCGGATGCGCGCTTGTACTGGATATGGCTGCAGCAGAGGATCCCGCCCGGACGGCCCGAAGCAGGCCGTCTGCTGCACGACGGCGTACGGCCTGAGCAGCTGTACGCAGCCGATAAAAAGGCGCTTGAAAAAATGGGCTTAGCGCGGCTCACAGGGTTACAGGACAAGTCGCTCGCTGCGGCGCAGACGATTTTGAAGCGATGTGCGGCCGTGGGCCATGTTGTGCTGACCCCGGATGACGGCGGATATCCCGAAACGCTGCGTGCGCTGGACAACCCGCCTCTCGTGCTGTATGCCGAAGGGGAAATACCCGACTGGCGGCGGCCGGCCATCGGCGTGGTCGGAACCCGCCGGGCTTCCCCGCAGGGACAGTGCAACGCCGCCGCGCTGGCTGCGGGCTTGGCGGCGGGCGGTATGCTGGTGATAAGCGGCGGCGCGGAAGGCATCGACACGGCGGCCCATCGCGGCGCGATACAGGGCGGCGGTGTAACCGTTCTGGTCAAGCCCAAGGCGCTCGACGATCCGTATCCGCCCCAGAGCGCGCCGCTGCGCCGCGAGGTGGTGGAGCACGGCGGTCTGCTGCTCAGCGAATACCCGCCCGGCTGGGACAAGCCCTGTGATTTTCACGTGCGCAACCGGCTGATCGCAGGGCTGTCGCTGGGCGTCTGCTTGGTGGAAGCGCCGGGACGCAGCGGTTCCCTCATCACGGCACATGCCGCACGCGATCTGGGGCGGGAGGTATTTGTACTGCCGGGCGAGGTGTCGGCGCATAAAAACGACGGCGGGCACGAGGAGGTGCGCGCCGGTGCCATTCTAATCACGCGGGCAGAACAGATTTTGCAGGAATACCTCGATCGGTTTCCCGGCCTGCTGCAGCCCGAGGCAGCCGGTCCGGCACAGCAGGAAATGACCGCCCTCTGGAAAAGGAGAGCGCCCCGTCCTGTGAGGCGCGAGCCGGCGCGCCAGGAGCGGCGGGAGGCGGAGACGCTTCCCGCACCGCGGGAGACGCCCGCCGGGCTGTCGTCCGAGGCAGCCGCCATATACACGGCGCTGACCCAGGGGCCTCTATCCGATGAAGAGCTGGCCCAGCGGCTGGGGCTCAGCAGCTTTCAGCTGCTGCCCGCCCTGACCGAGCTGGAGGTCGGCGGGTATATCGAATGTCTGCCGGGCGGGGCATATACACGCGCAAAATGAATATATGTAAGGACATAGCGTCCTTTTAAAATACAGAAGGGACAGGGTGAATGCCATGTCAAAACTGGTTATTGTGGAATCGCCGGCAAAGGCCAAAACCATAAAAAAATATCTTGGTCCGGGATATGAGGTGGTCGCCTCCATGGGCCATATCCGCGACCTGCCCAAAACGCTGCTCGGCGTGGATGTGGAGCACGGATTTAAGCCGCGGTATGTGGATATACCGGGCAAAACGGCCCTTATCCGGGAATTAAAGCAGCGCGCGGCGGAAAGCGACGGCGTGATTCTCGCCACCGACCCCGACCGCGAGGGAGAGGCCATCTCGTGGCATCTGGCCCAGCTGCTGAAGGTGGATCCGGAGGAAAACAACCGGGTCACCTTCAACGAAATCACCAAAACGGGCGTGACCCAGGGCATGGAGCAGCCGCGCCGGCTTGACATGGATCTGGTCAACGCGCAGCAGGCACGCCGTATTCTGGACCGCATCGTCGGGTATAAGCTCAGCCCCTTTTTGTGGAAAAAGGTGCGCAAGGGCTTGTCCGCCGGCCGGGTGCAGTCGGCGGCCGTGAGCATCATTGTGGATCGGGAGAATGAGATCCGCGCCTTTGTCAGCGAGGAATACTGGAGCCTGGACGCCCTGCTGGCCGCAACCGAGAAGGGAAAAGCCTTCCCGGCGCGGTTCCACGGCACCAAAAAGGGCAAGATCAAGATTGAAAATAAAGAGCAGGCCGACGCCATCCTCGCCGAGCTGCGGAACGCCAGCTTCCGGGTGGACGGGGTTAAGCGCGGTGTGCGGCAGATCACCCCGGCGCCCCCGTTCATCACCTCCACCATGCAGCAGGAGGCCAGCCGTAAGCTGGGCTTTGCGGCGCGGCGTACCATGAAGGCGGCACAGGAGCTGTATGAAGGCGTCGAGGTGGAGGGCATCGGCGCGGTGGGTCTCATCACCTATATGCGTACCGACTCGCTGCGCATTTCGGAGGATGCCCGCAAGGAGGGCAGCGATTATATCCGGGAGACATACGGGGCGGACTATCTGCCGCCCAAGCCGCGGTATTTTAAATCGCGCAGCAATGCGCAGGACGCGCATGAGGCGATTCGGCCTTCGACGCCTTCGTTGACGCCTGCGCGGGTAAAGGATTCCCTCACCTCCGATCAGTACCGGCTGTACAAGCTTATCTGGGAACGGTTCATCGCCAGTCTGATGGCCAACTGTGTGCA
>CDZV01001383.1_pt1 | contig 10762 bp, 10 predicted proteins | sample 554851 | NCBI WGS metagenome assembly CDZV01 (sample SAMEA3182090, study PRJEB8094) | gut metagenome | biome: human; feature: gut; material: Stool; isolation source: human stools | place: Canada | collected 2013-03-12
TGACCAACAAATACGCCGAAGGCTATCCCGGCAAGCGCTATTATGGCGGTTGCGGAGAGGTAGACGTGGTGGAGGAGATTGCCCGTCAGCGCGCCTGCACCTTGTTCGGCGCCGAGCATGCGAATGTCCAACCTCATTCGGGTGCGCAAGCCAACCAGGCGGCCTATTTTGCCCTGCTTGAGCCGGGGGATACCGTGCTCGGCATGAACCTGGCTCACGGTGGGCATTTGACCCACGGTTCACCGGTCAACTTTTCGGGCAAGCTGTACCACTTTGTCCCCTACGGCGTCGATTCAAGTACCGGTTACATCGATTACGACGCGGTACGCGCCTTGGCTTTGGAGCACAAGCCCAAGCTGATTGTCGCGGGTGCGAGCGCTTATCCGCGGGAGATCCGCTTTGACCTTCTGCGCCAGATCGCGGATGCCGTCGGCGCGAAACTGATGGTGGATATGGCGCATATCGCGGGCCTGGTGGCCACCGGCAATCATATGAACCCGGTTCCTTACTGTGAAGTGGTTACTACGACCACCCATAAAACGCTGCGGGGTCCCCGCGGCGGCCTGATCCTTTGCCGGGAAGAATACGCCAAAGCCATTGACAAAGCGGTGTTCCCCGGCTCTCAAGGGGGCCCTCTGATGCATGTGATCGCCTCTAAGGCGGTTTGCTTCGGCGAGGCGCTCAATCCCCGGTTCAAGGATTATCAGGATCAAATTGTGAAAAATGCTAAGGCGTTGGCAGCAGGGCTGCTGTCTCGCGGAATGAAGCTGGTCTCGGGCGGCACCGACAACCATCTGATGCTCATGGATCTGCGGGAAACCGGCATTACCGGCAAGGAACTCGAACGCCGTCTTGATGAGGTGTATATCACGGTCAACAAAAATACCATTCCCGACGAACCGTTGTCGCCGTTTGTAACCAGCGGCGTGCGGATCGGCACACCGGCTGTGACCAGCCGTGGCCTCAAAGAAGCGGACATGGATCTTATCGCCGGATTCATTGCCGATGCTGTGACGGATTTCGAAGGCAAGGCCGACGTCATCCGTGCAGGAGTCAACGACCTATGCAGACGATATCCTCTTTATGAATAATCGTCTGTTTCGAGATGGATACGATAGGGGGTAGTCAAAGTGGCCTTGTTTGAAGGTTCTCTGCGTTCCGAAGTGCTGCGCATGGATACGGCGGTGACGGTATCTTTGCCGCAAAAGCGGGAAAAGGACAATCCGCCGGTGCTGTATCTTTTGCATGGCCTGGGGGACAACCACGCCGCTTGGAGCCGGCGGTCGAATATTGACCGTTATGCGGATCAGGAGGGCGTTGCGGTCGTCATGCCCGAGGTCCAGCGGGGATTTTATACCGATATGGCTTATGGCCCCGCCTATTTTACGTATATTACGGAAGAATTGCCGTGCCTCTGCGCGGCCTTTTTCCGGGTTTCGGAGGATCCGGCCCATACCTACATAGCGGGACTTTCGATGGGAGGATACGGCGCTCTCAAGGCAGCCCTGCGTTATCCGGACCGGTATGCGGCGGCCGGTTGTTTCTCCGGCGCCGTCGATATCCGGGCCCGCATGGCTGCGGAAGACAATCCGATGACGCCTAGTGAGATCCAGGCGGTCAGCGGGGGGGATCTGGCCCCGGGCGATGATATTATGATGCTCACTGCCCGTGCCGTGAACACGGGGAAAAAATTGCCGGCCCTGTACATTACCTGCGGATTATCGGATTTCCTCTATGAAGACAACCGGCGGTTGCGCCAACAGCTGGATTTTCTTCATATTCCTTATGTTTATGAGGAATGGGCAGGTGCCCATGAATGGGATTTCTGGGATCGGAGTGTCCGGCAGTTTTTACAGTTTATTCGGGAATGAGCGGCTGTCAACGGGATAGCGAAGGGGTGTAGATGACTATGGCGGCGCCACTTGCCGATCGTATGCGTCCGGACTCGTTGGACGATATAGTCGGCCAGCAGCATTTGATTGCACCAGGTAAGGCTCTGCGCGCCATTATTGAGTCGGGGCGTATTCCGAATCTCATCTTTTACGGTCCTTCTGGTGTGGGGAAGACCACGCTGGCCCGGATCATTGCCAGGCGTACCGACATGCGGCTGCACAAGCTCAACGGGACTACCGCGTCTACAGCCGACATTAAAGCCGTGGTCGAGGAACTCGATACCCTCGCCGGCTTGGGAGGCATCCTGCTGTATCTCGATGAGATCCAATATTTTAATAAAAAGCAACAGCAGACGTTGCTGGAGCATATTGAAAACGGACGGATTACCCTGATCGCCTCTACGACCGAAAACCCCTATTTTTATGTCTATAGCGCCATTCTGAGCCGTTCTACCGTCTTTGAATTCAAGTCGGTGGAGCCGACCGACGTGGAAAAGGCGGTGGAGAGAGGCTTCTCATTTTTGGAGAAGGAGCAGGGAACGCCTGTCTTGCCTGAACCGGGCGTGGTATCGCATATTGCGCGCTCCTGCGGAGGGGACGTGCGCAAGGCCCTGAATGCAGTGGAACTCTGCGTTCTTGCTACGCCTCCGGACGGGGAAGGCGCGCGCCGGATCACTCTCGATATCGCCGGTCAGCTTGCCCAGCGCAGCGCCATGCGGTATGATAAGGACGGAGACGAGCATTACGACATCATCTCCGCCTATCAAAAATCCATGCGGGGCTCCGATCCAGATGCGGCGCTGCATTATCTGGCCCGTCTCCTCGAGGCCGGAGATCTGCCCTCCGCGTGCAGGAGACTGATGGTGTGCGCTTGTGAGGATGTGGGGCTGGCCTATCCTCAAATTATTCCGATTGTAAAGGCGGCGGTGGACGCGGCCTTGCAGGTGGGGCTGCCGGAGGCCTGCCTGCCTCTCGCCGATGCGGTGATACTGGTGGCCACAGCGCCGAAGTCCAACTCCGCGCACGACGCCATCCACGCAGCGATCGCCGATGTGCGCGCCGGTAAATCCGGTCCGGTGCCGCGCTGTCTGCAAAACAAGCACTACGATGGGGAGGATGCCGCCGTCAAAGGACAGCATTATCTCTATCCCCACCTTTTTCCGGACCGCTGGGTGGAACAGCAGTATCTTCCCGACGCGCTGGTGGGCACCACTTACTATGTTCCGGCCGATAATAAAAACGAACAGGCGTTCAAGGCATACTGGGACGCTGTGAAAAAAAGACGGACAACCGCGCGTCCTTAGATGGGGACGGGGGAAGAGAAGCCAATCGGTTGATCCAATCTTTTAAAATTAACTTAGACAGGCGCTGCCGTAATTGCGGCAGCGCCTGTCTTTGTCACAGGTTTTCATTTTTCAGGGCATCGACAATGTTTTCTTTTTTTACCTTGTTCATGGAATACATCATAGTGACGAATACCACCAGGAACACACTGGCCGAGGCGATGAGAATCGCGGCCCAGGGCAGGGTAAAGGCCATGCCGAGTCCCTGATTCATGGCCCGGTAAATCAGATAGGTCATGAGGATAGAGAGGGGTAAGCCGTATAGAAGGGCCTTCAGTCCGTAAAAAATGCATTCGAAATTCATCATTTTATTGAATCCAGAGGGCGTAATTCCCACGGACTTCAGCATCGCGAATTCGCGGCGGCGCAGATGGATGTTGGTGGAGATGGTATTGAGAACATTGGCGATGGTGATCAGACTGATCAGCACGATAAAGCCGTAGGAGAAGACATTGACCACCAACATCAGATTACGATTAACGGCGGACATTTCAGCCACATCGTTTAAGGTGTATTGCAGGACACCGCAGCCGATCATGGTTTTGCGGATTTCATCCGCAAGCTTTGTGGAATCGGAGACAGAGGTAAAATACAATTCTTTACCCCCGGAGGTGTTCCAATCCGCGAAGTTGCGGTCATAAATTTCATCGGATACATAGACACAGATCTGATTATACGAGGAGGCTGTGGAGCCGCCGACTGGCGCAAGATCGGTGACGGCACCGACAGCCAGAGAGACGGTGCGATTTTGCTGGCCGGAGGCGTCAGATTCTGTTTTTGTGTCGTCGCTTGACAGAATGTCGAACACCTCGAGGAAGGAAGGCGCTTTGGCAAGCAGACGGTCGATCTGCCGTTTTTCATCGTAGTAATATTGGATGGTGTCCTGCACAATACCGGCGGGGATGTCGATATTCCGGTAGTCGGCCGGATCTAGACCGAGCTGCTTCAGATAGGCGTTGAAAGCGGATTCCCCCAGAGCCTGTACCGTTACCTCGATAGGATATAAACCGTCGTTGTCCGCTCTCAGAATATTGTTTTGCAGCAGACGGGAAGACAAGATTTCCGGGGATACGCGGACGGAACCGGCTGCACGGCGGACGACCGCGTAGTCTTTGACCTCCGTCAAGCCGGCCAACAAAGGGATCACACGGTCGGCGTCGTCCCCGTTTCGTGGATGGACGCTGATATCATAGGTATAGCCGTCGTATACAGCATTGGTGCCGGACGACATGTATTGTGTGAATGCAGAAGCCGAGACAAACAACACAATGCTGACCACTAAGGAGATCACAGTCGCCCGATACCGGCGGCGGTTGCGTTTGAAGTTTTTAAGAGCCAGATCTCCCTCCATACCGAAAAGTCTGCGGGACAGGCGGGAGGTCCTTACCTGCCGGGAAGCGAGCCGTACGTCTCCGGTTTGCCGGATAGCCTCGATGGCGGATACGCGGGAGGCACGTCTGGCCGGAATATAGGCGGAAACCAGGATGGTCGCAAAAGCGACGACCGCGGCGACGATCACAGCCTCCGGAGAAACAGACAACTCGAATTTGGCGCCGGATTTTACTGCGCTGTTCATACTGGCAAAGGCATCGCCCAGAAAATAGATGGTGACGCCGATACCGGCGATCCCGGACAGAATACCGATGGGGACGCCGATTAAGCCGATGAAACCGGCCTCGAAAAAGACCGACCGGCGGATCTGGCGGGAAGTGGCGCCCACGCTCGCGAGCATGCCGAATTGCTTGGACCGTTCACTCACTGAGATGGCAAATGCGTTGTAAATCAGAGATACAGAGCCGATTAGGATTAGGAGCATCAAAATCGCACCCATGCCGTACAGCACCGCATTAAAGGACGTGTCGCCGCTGTGGTTGCCGCTGAAGTCGAGGAGGGAATCGTGTAAAGCCGTGGAGGAGGGATGGTAAGTCTCCACGAAGCTTTCGGTCAAAGCAACGGTATCCCGGATATGCCGCGCCTCCCAGGTGAGGATTACCGAAGTATCCGAGTCGAGTGAAGAGATATCTAAAGCGGAAAAAGCGGTAAATCCCGGAGCACTGTACGGCTCGAATGAAGCACGTTTGCAAATTCCCACCACGCGATAGGTTTTGGATTCTTTTACCCGGATACTTTCGGGCTCATCCTCATAAAACGGATTGCTTTGAGTCAGAGGAGAACCGTCGTCGGCTACCCGTTCTCCGATGGAAAGGGTCAGGCTGTCTCCCACCTTGACCGGGACACCGCCGTTGGTCAAGACATGTTCCGGCACGAGAAGCTCATCGGTGTTTTGGGGCATGCGGCCGTCCACCAGACGAATGCCCAGCATGTCGGCGGAAGCACCGTCTATATTCTGAATATACCAATACGGCTTATAGTCGTTTTGACAGCCCTCCAACTCGGCATAGCCTACTTCCTGCTGCACGGCAACGGTTTTGATTTTTGGATTGTTCCGGACGGTCTCTTCTACGACGTAAGGTATGCCGACGAGTTGAGAATGCCAGGAGCCTTGCAAAGACAGCACCGACTCCAGCATATAATGCTGCATGGTGGAAATGAAGGTGGTGACAGCCGTAAACATGGCGGCGGACAGGATAACGCCGATGATGGTGACGATGGTGCGCGCCCGATTTTGGCGGAGGGTTTTTAACGTGACTCGGTTCAGGACATTCATACCCGCGTCACCTCATCCCGGGCAATGCGGCCGTCTTCGATACTCAAAATCCGGTCGGCCTGCAGCGCGATTTTTTCATCGTGGGTAATCACAATAAGAGTTTGATTGTATTTCTTGTTATAAAGTTTCAGTAAGCCGATGATGTCAGCGCTGTTTCTGCTGTCCAGATTCCCGGTTGGCTCGTCCGCGAGAACGAGGGAAGGGCTGTTGATAAGGGCCCTGCCGATCGAAACCCGCTGCTGCTGACCGCCGGAAAGCTGGTTGGGCAGATGGCGTAGACGTTTCCCGAGCCCTAAAGTCCCGACCAGATCGTTGAGAAAATCCCTATCGACCTTCCGTCCGTCGAGGAGAAGGGGGAGGGTGATGTTTTCTTCCACATTCAGTACCGGAATCAAATTGAAAAACTGATAGATCAGGCCGATCTGCCGCCGGCGAAAAATAGCCAAATTGGTTTCATTCAGGCTGTAAACATCGGTGTTGTCGATATACACTTTTCCAGATGTAGGGGTATCGACCCCGCCCAGAATATGCAGCAAGGTAGATTTACCGGAGCCGGAGGGACCGACGATAGCGACGAAATCCCCTTTTTGGATGGTAAAAGAGACGTTGTCCAGCGCCCGGACGGCGGTATCGCCTTTACCATATACCTTACAAAGATTTTCGACTCGCAGAATATCCATGGATTGACCTCCCAGTTGATGATGGGAACAGTATAAATATTCCATATGACGGCTTGGTGACAGGAATGGTGACGATTTCGTCACCTCAGCTAGACCACGGTTTTATACAGGCGGATAACAAAACGGGTTCCTCTGCCGGGAGAACTGTCCGCGGTTATGGAACCGCTTTCCCGCTCCAAAATGCTTCTAGCCATGGCCAAACCGATACCGGCACTGTCCTCGGAAGCGTTTTTCCCTTTAAAAAAGCGGGTGAAGATATGGGGCAGATCCTCCCTGGCGATTCCCTCGCCGTCATCCTCGATTCGAATTTCGCTGTACAGGGGATTTTCAAGCCAGTCCAGGTGGATATGTCCACCGACGGGTGTATGCTCCATACAGTTTTTCAGAATGTTGAGCAGGGCTTCCACGGTCCAATGGGGATCGCAGCGGCATAGGGCATCGGCTTCTCCCTCGTAAAGGAGCGATTGGTTTTTCAGTTCCATGGCGATGAGCAATGGGGAGGCCGCCTTATCGAGTACTCCGCGAATCGGGACGGGTTCCGGCCGCAGGGTGACCACCCCAGCGTCGAGTTTCGACATCTTCAGCAGCGACGACACCAGCCACTGGATACGCTCGAGCTGTACGCGAATCCTTTCGGTAAATTCTTTTCGCTTCAAAGAGGGGAGCTTCTCATCCTGGAGCAGATCGGCCATCACCATCATGGAGGTGAGCGGCGTTTTAAGCTGATGAGAAATGTCGGCAAGGGAATCGGCCAGTTCCCGCTTCTCCCGCTGCAACAGGCCGGTGCTTTCCGACAGCATGACCGTCATCTTGTAAATCTCGCTTTTCAGAATGCTCAGTTCTCCCTCTTCATGATCTCGCACATCCAGGGAATATTCTCCGGTGGAAATACGCTTGAGATATGCCGACAGCTCACCGATCTGTTGATAACGACGGTAGGTGAAGATAAGCGCTAATCCGCCGGCGGATAAACCTGAGACGAGCGCGGCGATTCCGGCGGACGGATGTATGAGAAATCCGGTGCCGGTACAAATGAGGAGGATGGCAGCGAGTACGCTGCATAGCCAGCGGATTTCCCTATTTCGAAAAAAGCCCATCATGCCGCCTCCTGTTCAAATCCGGTATCCGAGGCCCCGGACGGTTTTAATAATAGACGGGTTTTGCGGGTCGTCTTCGATCTTTTCCCGCAGCCTTTTGATATAAACAGTCAGGGTGTTGTCGTTGACGAAATCCCCCGATACGTCCCAAATCCTCTCCAGCAATTGGGTGCGGGAGAGAACTTGCCCTTCATGATGAATCAGGATGAGCAGAAGACGGTATTCCAGCGCGGTGAGAAACACATCCCGCCCGCCTTTGGTCACGGAGGCGGAGGTTGTATTCACACACACGTCGCCGTATTCGTAGACGCCAGTGCCGCCGGACGTTTTGGCCGTGCGGCGCAATACACTGCGGATCCGGGAGACCAGTTCCCGAATCCGAAACGGCTTGGTGATATAATCATCCGCCCCCATGTCCAGCCCCATGACCACACTGCCTTCGTCGTCCCGGGCAGTCAAAAAGATAACGGGCATATCTTTCTGATTTTCTCGGGCCGCACGGCAGATCGAAAATCCATCACCGTCGGGGAGAGAAAGATCCAGAACCGCCAAATCGAAATGGCGTTCCGAAAGCTGTTGAAGCGCCGTCTTTTGATCGGCGCAGAGTACGATGCCGAATCCCTCCTGCGTCAGGGAATATTCCAGTCCTGCCGCGATTCCGGCGTCGTCTTCCACAATCAGTAACGTTTGCATCGCTACATCCTCCTTTGTACCTCTCCATTGTACTGGATTATAGAGATTTTTGCATGACAAATTGGTCACAGAACGGAAAGCGGCGTGTAAGATTTTCACAGAGCTTTTTCTTCCAGAGGATTCCTTTCTATCTGTCGGGCCGTTACAATAAAGACAGAGAGGAAGGAGGGGTGACCGTGAATCGAAAAGGCGAATGGATATTGTGGGGCGCGGCGGCCCTTTTGTTGCTGTCCACCTGCGCCGCAGCCGTGGCGGGCACGCCGGATTTTGCTCCGATAACCGTGACCTATTCCTCTTCTTCTGAGTCCGGTTCGGTTTCCGGGAACGACTCGTCTCCGGCAAAACAGGAGGATCCTCCAGATATTTCCGAAAGCAACGTCACCCAGCCTTCTTCCGCTCCGACAGAGTCCACAGGCGGCCGCGATTCGGATGTTTCTTCATCGGGAGTATCTTCATCCATTTCATCGGGTTCCCCCACTGTGCCGCAGGAAAAAATCCATTTAAACACCGCCAGCAAGGAGGAGTTGATGGCGATTAAGGGATTGGGAGAGGTACTGGCTCAACGTATCATCGACTACCGGGAACGATACGGGGGATTCGATAGCCTGGAGGAGCTTATGGAGGTAGACGGCATTGGGGAAAAACGGCTTGCTGCTTGGATGCCGTATTTGACATTGTAGTGGAAAAAACAATATATGACGGCTCCAATCGCGGGACCCCCTGTTTTGCACAAACAAAACAGGGGGTCCCGCGATTGAAAATACCGACTATATGGGCAGTCTAAGACGTTATCAAATGGAATTTTTATATTCTTCTCCCCAATTCCACATAGCGTCCAGGATGGGTTTCAAACTCTGTCCGAGATCGGTGAGCGTATATTCCACCCTTGGAGGAACTTCGGGATAAACGGTACGGGTTAGCAACCCGTTATTCTCCATATCGCGGAGCTGTGCGGTCAATACCTTTTGCGAGACACTGCCAATCGATTTTTTCAGTTCTCCAAACCTCTTGGTCCCGGGCAGCAAATCGCGCAGGATTAAAACTTTCCATTTATCACCGATGAGGGTCAAAGTAGTTTCCACCGGGCAGGCCGGTAAGGCTTTTTTTGCAGTGTTCTCTGTCACAGGATCGCCCCCAAGTGTTATAGTTTCTTTTTGAAAACTGCAGTACTTTATTACGCCTAATTTCTAATCCGTCCTTTTCATCTGATTATACCGTTGTGACCGATTGAAGTCAAGACGCCCGAAGGGTATCGACAGCTGTTTCGAAGATGTTCTCTGCTAAAGTCCCCAAAATCGCTTATTTAACCAATGGTTTCTAAAAAGTAACTATACCACAATATTGTGCGTACTTTTATCTATCAAAAATCCCGCCCTCCCGAAAACGCCGGTATAGCAAGGAAAATAGCCCATTCTACAAGGGTTTCTCGGGAGGTGCGGGTCGCACAACTTCTTATAAAATCTTAGGTTTTCTTAATCAAATGGCGTAAAATTGGCGTAAAGTGGCGTAAAAGCATCTGACTCCAAAACTGAAAAATGTACGATTTATAAGGCCGCCTGTGTTTGTTATCATATAAGCACGGTGGTCTTATATTTTGCCTATACACAGAAAAGAAAGGAATGGTTATCGCTATGAATGATACGGTAAATCGCATGAACGCATTATCAGGTGCTTTTACCGCGCCTCTTATTGACGGGGTATATTCCATTTGCCAAGACACAACGGTTTTGTTGGATATACACGTCCTGATCCGTACCCTTTGGGAAAAGCAGCAATACGAAGAAGCCATGCGGCTGCTCTCCATTTTATCAAGGCTTATCCCTGAAACTGTCTTTTCTCCCTCGGAACAAATTGCCGGGAAGGATGAATCCAGCATATTCCTCGAACAGTTCCTTGCGGACTGCGAGGAAATTTTGGCCGAATACGCAACATAAGCCATTCGCACCTTTGCACTTCCTTGCTCTCTATATTACCATATAAGTACAGCAAGGGCAAGGAGGTGTATCGTGTCGTGAACGAAACAGATAAAAACGCGCTTATGTGTTTTTCAAATGTGTTTTTTGGCAAGTGGAAACTGCTGATTCTCTATGAATTATCCGATGGCGAAAAGCGATTTAGCGATATTAAGAAGTCTTTGGGGCGACTTTCTTCCAAAATATTGACGCAATCGACGGAAGAACTACTGAACGAAGGGCTGATTGTTCGTGTGCCTTACCCGGAAGTTCCGCCACGAGTATGCTACCGGCTTTCCAAGCAAGGGCGAGCTTTTCTTCCTCTGCTGGAGCAAATGCTTACATGGGGAAAAGGACATCAAAAATACCGCAGCCAATGGAAAGGTTACGGGAAATCCCAAGAGAAACAACGGTGAAAGGAGCGACAGCACCAATGA